>Ga0164309_10000994_pt1 | contig 14274 bp, 11 predicted proteins | sample Whisoiple_247_MG_FD_109984 | JGI IMG/M metagenome (GOLD analysis project Ga0164309, IMG submission 109984) | Soil microbial communities amended with fresh organic matter from upstate New York, USA - Whitman soil sample_247_MG | ecosystem: Environmental > Terrestrial > Soil > Unclassified >...
ACAGCACGCGCGAAAGGTGATCGATCCTGCAATGGATCGAAATGGTAGGTGACCCCCGCTTCGCCGATCTCCGCGATCAAGTCGACCTTGGCGTGCGAGAGCTCACGTTCAGCAGCAGCTTGGGTCAGGGCGTGGGCGTGCAGGCGCTGGCTCGCCAGAAGCGCGCTCTCTACGTCCCTAGCCGCAGCGCTCTCGCCCGTCCGCACGACGGCGACCTCGGGCAGGGTCGGCTGCTTCTGCCGGAAAGCGATGCCGAGGCCGAGCGCCATGATCAGCGGGAAACCAAACACCCAGAACAGGATGCCCGGCTCGCGGTAGAACTCGCGCAGGCGCGCCTTGATCAGCTCGAGCAGGGGATGGCCGATCCCTTCCTCGGCGCCCGCTGGCCGCGGGGCTCCGGGCCGCTCGGACAAGGCCTTTTGGACCTTCCGCAGCGCGCGCGGGGTCTGCTGCGAGGTCGGCGTTTGGCGATCAGTCATGGCCGAGCTCCTTGCCGGTGAGGTGCAAGAAGACGTCGTCGAGCGTTGCCTGGTGGCTCGATAGGCCGACGGGCACGACGCCGCGTTCCTTCAGCTCCGCGAGCACGGCCGCGAGGGCCTCCAAATCCCGATCGATCGTCAGCCGCAGGCGCCCGCGCCGGTCCTCGATCCGGCGGACGGCTGGCGATGACGACAAGACGTCCGGCACGAAGCTCGGCGGCGCCGAGCCCACCTCGAACTCGACGAACTGCACGTCGCCCAAGGAATCGATCAGCTCGGCGGGACTGCCCTGCGCAATGATGCGCCCGAGGTCCATCACCGCGATGTCGTCACACAGGGCCGCGGCTTCATCCATGTAATGGGTGGTCAAGATCACGGTGCCGCCATCGGCTCGGAACTCCTCGACGATGCTCCACAGGCTCTGGCGCGCCCGCGGATCGAGGCCCGTCGTCGGCTCGTCCAAGAACAAGAGCTCCGGATCGCCCACGAGCGCCGTGGCCAGCGCCACCCGCTGTTTCTGGCCGCCCGACAGCGTGTGGAAGCGCTGATTCTGCTCGGGCATCAGGTTCACGGCCTGGATCACCTCGTCCACGTTGCGCCCACCCGGATAGAACGTCCGGAACAGCCGCAGCACCTCGCGCACGGTCTGCTTGTCGGCGAGCTGCGTGTCCTGCAGGGCTACGCCCATGCGCGCGCGGATCTCCTGATCGTGCCCCGTGCCCCAGCGTAAACCGAAGAGCTCGATCGTGCCCGATGTCGGAGCGTGCAATCCTTCGAGCATCTCCACCGTCGTCGTCTTACCGGCGCCGTTGGGTCCGAGCAGGCCGAAGCAGATGCCTGCCGGGATCTCGAGGTCGATGCCGGCGACGGCAGTCTTCTCCCCGTACTGCTTGACCAGGCTCTTGCAGGCGATGGGCGGGGGCATGAGCCCCGGCACGCTAGAAGAAACCGCGCGGCAAGTCTCGCCCTCACTCAACGCGGCCAAAGAGGCTCGACCGAGCGGAGACTTCGGCTCCTCGCAGAGTCTGCGGGGGGCGGTACGTTCGTTTCTTGCCCTTCGAGGCCGAAATCCCTTTCCTTTGGCTGGCCATCCCATGACCCAGCCGAAACGTTTGCGCACAACTAGCCTCACTGTTCTCTCGAGCGCGGCAGCGGGATTGCTTTTGGCAGCCTGCAGCGGCTCGCCTGGCGAGCCCGGGATGGATGGTGAAGACGGTGAGGATGGCGTGAACGCGCTCATGACGCTGACCGACGAGCCCACCGGCAGCCACTGTGCGGCGGGTGGTCATCGGGTCGACTTCGGCGGCGACGTTGATGCCGACAGCGTGCTCGACGAGGACGAAATCGAAGGCACGAGCTACGTCTGCGATGGCTCGGACGGCGCGCCGGGAGCGGACGGCACCAGCGGAGCCGACGGTGCAACCGGAGCCACCGGACCGGCGGGAGCGAATGGTGCGACGGGCGCAACCGGAGCCACGGGGCCAGCGGGCGCCAGTGGTGCGACGGGTCCAGCGGGCGCTGACGGGGCCACCGGAGCGACGGGTTTGGCCGGAGCGGATGGGGCAACGGGAGCCACCGGAGCGACGGGCCCAGCGGGAGCGGATGGGGCAACGGGAGCGACGGGACCCGCAGGAGCGGATGGGGCAACGGGAGCCACCGGAGCTACGGGTCCAGCGGGAGCTGATGGGGCAACTGGAGCGACGGGACCCGCGGGAGCCACCGGTGCGACGGGCCCGGCCGGAGCAGATGGCGCGACGGGCGCGACGGGGACGCCTGGAGCCGATGGGGCCACCGGAGCCACAGGACCTACCGGAGCCGATGGCGCAACGGGTGCAACGGGACCAGCGGGCGCGACGGGCCCTGCGGGTGCGACGGGCCCCGCCTTCTATCCTGCGCTGCTCAACATGAGCACCGAGGCGATTGGCCTCGTCTGCGGCGAGACCGGGGTCAAGCTCGAGACGGGCATCGACGACGGCAGCGGCAGCGGCAGCATCGCTGGCGACGGGATCTTGCAGCTCGGAGAGGTCGACGCGACCAACTACGTGTGCAATCGCTCGAAGCGCGTTTTCGTCACGAGCACCACATCGAACGGTGACCTCAGCAGCTTGCCGGGTGCTGCTGGTGCGATCAGCCTGCAAGCTGGTGACAATCACTGCTCGTTCTTGGCGACGAGCGCCGGGCTGCCTGGGACTTACAAGGCCTGGCTATCCAATTCCTCCACCAGTGCGACCTCGCGTCTCACGCACTCGGGGGCCGCGTACGTCCTCGTGGACGGGACCCTGGTCGCCTTCGACTTCACCGACTTGACCGACGGGTCGATTGCCGCCCCCATCGATCTCACCGAAAACGGTGTCGTTACGAGCGAAACGGACGTGTGGACCGGGACGATGGCAAGCGGAGCGAGTGACGGCTTCAGCTGCACCAACTGGTCCTCGGCGATCGTCAACGCGGTCACGGGGTCGACGACGGCGACGGATGGGACGTGGTCGAGCGACCAGACGCAAAGCTGCGTCGGACCACGGCCGCTCTATTGCTTCGAGCAGTGACCGGTCTCGGCTGTCCCTCTTTGGTTCTGCGTTTTGGCCGCATTTTCCGCGGACCGGCGCGCCGTTCCGGCCTTGCTATGCTTCGGCCATGACTTGGACGGGATGGGCTCCGCTCTCGGCGGTAGCTTTTGGGTTGGTTACGCTGGCGTGGACGGGCAGTGCCGCCGCGCAGGCGTTCCCGGTGAAGGACAAAGTGCTGTTGCGTCTCGACGCGAGCGTGATCCCAGGCACGTATGTCCAGCACGCGACGAACGACGCTGGCGGCAGCGCGGATGCCTACGCCTTCGCGATCGGCCCGCGCCTGGGCCTCAATCTCGGCTACGCGCCCTCCAAGCTCATCCGCATTGGCCTTGGTGGCGCCGCTGCGTTCTCGATGAACGTGGCCGATAACCAAGGCATCCCGAGCGCCCAAGTCGATGGCTGGGCGCGCTGGACGGTAGGACCTTCGGTCGGCTTCCGCTTCGGCCCCAAGGTGCCGCTCGAGCTCGACGTCGCGCTCAATTTCGCCAACTTCATGAATCTCGGCAGCCAGGCGACTCCCACTCAAGGCGGCGGGACCAACTTCGACCTCTTGGCCAAGCAGTACGGCATGACCAACACGGTGCTCCTGCTCTTTCGCCCCGGCGGCGCCGACGACGAGTTCGCCATCCACGCCGGCATCGAAGGCACGTGGGGCATGGCCGACTCCGCCGTTAGCGGCGGCGTGAGCACGAACAACGTGGGCTTCCTGCAGTCGGTGCTCTTGGGCGTGTCGTTCGGGCTGTGACGCCGGTGCGCTGAGCGAGGGGAGGGGGGGACCTCGTCCCCGAAGCCTGAAACTCGTTAGCATGCTAACGAATTTCGCTACCCAGAGGGGGCGCTGGCTCCGAACCCTCTGGGCGCACTCCGGCGGAGCGCCCCGCCCCGCAAGGGGCCCCGCGCGCCAGTCGACGGAGAAAAGACCTTGAAATCCAGGGCCTTTCGCTTCCTTGACACTCAGCGCGCGGCCACTATGTTTCGCTCCACCTGACGCGCGGTGGAGCAGTCTGGTAGCTCGTCGGGCTCATAACCCGAAGGTCGTAGGTTCAAATCCTGCCCGCGCAACCCTTGGTCGAGGCCGGTCTCTGATGGAGCCCGGCCTCTTCCCGTTTGTGGGCAGGATTTGGGCCTTCGAGGTCTCGCGTTGACGCTCATGTCTGGCCAGATCGTGGAGGGTAGGCTCGACGTTCAGTGCGGCACAAATCCTGCCCGCGCAACTCACTGATGTACCACGCCCTGGAGGAACCCCTCCGGGGTGTTGTGCTTTGTGGGGTACAGGCGATTCCCTTTCTTATTGAACCGACCCACCACCGTGCGACAAGAACCAACCGCGACAACAACCGAGGCAGGCTGCACGGCTACTCCAAGCTCGTCGTGGTTCCGCACGCCGAACGTGTCGCACTGGCGAGCATCACCGCCGTCGAGGTCGCGACGCAACCAGCGGATGCGCTGCTCGCTCGAGCCTTGGGTGAATTTGCTCTCGTCCGATTGCCTCAGCGCACCATCGCCGATGGCGTGCGTTAACGTGACGGCTTCCTTCAGGTCCTCGTCGTTGATCTGAAGCGATTGGCTTCTCGTGAAAGGGCCATCGCGCGAAGCGCTAGCTCGCAGCACGGTCAGTCGAAGAAGGGTGCAATCCAAGGGCTGTGTACTGCGTCACACTTGGGCTCATCGCCCTTCTCGAAGGTGTACTTGGCCCACTTTTCAGGGTCAGTGGAGTAGTCGAAGCGGAGGTCGCCGACAACGGAGCCGCACCCGCTGTCGATCCAAAACGGCGCACGCAGGAACGATCTCGTTTTCTTCACCATGCAGTTGCCCTCGGCGAGCTTCGAGAAATCGTCCGCTGGTTTGGCAAAGAGGCCGATCCAATTCCATCTGGGGCTGGTTGCTTTGGTCCACGACATGACATTCTTTGCGGTGGGCGGAGGAACTCGATTCGTCACGAGGCAGGTGCGAGCGTCGACGATCGAAGGCGCCAGGCTCACCGTCGCCACGCGGACTCTCACCTGTGTCCCAGACTCGTCATATCCCGAGGTGATGATGCGCCAGCAAAGCGGGTTGGCTGGCGCTGGCGTGGAGACGACGTGTCGGACGCGTTCTCCGGTTCCACTTCGCGCAACCTCATGTCGTGCGATGCTCTTTGCCTGCAGGGAGCCGCCCAGAAATATGAGGCACACGACGCAGATGGCGATGACGGTCCCACGCGGACTGAAGGACCCGAACTGGAGACCCAGAGCGGCGAGGGTCATCGCGATTGCGAACGCGGCTGCACCAGCGCTGATCCAGTGACCTGAAAAAGCGTTGAAGAGGTACCAGGCGCACGCAGCGCCCGCGAGATACAGAAGCAGCTTTCGCCTGAACTCGTCATCCCCTGGTCTCGCCAGCGCCGCGCCAGCACTTGCGAAGATGGGTACGGAGAGCGCCCAAAGCAGCGGTTCACCCAGAAACAGAAAGTCGCCATAGACCCACTGGTTCCAGGGAAAGAAGGGATGCACCCCGTAGTCGACGAAGCCGTCGAACAACAGGTGCAACTCGGAGCAGCAGACCCCAATACCGAGCAGTAGAACGAGGGCTCGAGGCGGTAGAAACCGCCGGCAGAAAGCCCAAGTGGCAACGGCAACCGCAAAGCCGATCAGGCCCGATCCAATGATGGTGTGGGAATAGCCGCGATGGTGCAGCATGTAGCCGAGGCCCCCCGATGCCTCCGGAAGGAACAGCTTGTCGAGAACATCGGCGTCCGCGAGGTTTCCTGCCACGACGGCCACTGCTGCATTCGCCAGGTTCTCCGCACGTTGCCGGTTTTCGGGAGGGCCGCCCACGAGGCGAGCGGCTAGCAGCGAAATCCCCGAGTGTATTACCGAGTCCATATGCATCCCGTTCTTTGCACTTGGGACGATGCTACCGCAGCAACTCTGCGCCTTCGATAGTACGAACGTACTCTTGCCGTGTTCAGGGCGCGGCCGCGAGCACCGGTGCTGTATAGACGATCGACGTGAGTGGAATGACAGGGCGAGGTGGGCGATTGGCCGGCGCCAGGGTCGAGGCGCGCTCGACACGCTTGGCGAACGCCTGCAAGCCGTCGTCCGCAACGGGCGCGGCTCGTGGTGGAATCGTTGGAGCCGTGCCCTGTTTCCGCATGGCGGTGTAGGCGAGCTCAGCTCGATTCGAGACGCCGACCTTCTCGAAGATCCTCACCAGGGTGTTGCGGACGGTATTGTGGGAGATGCCGTTGAGGAGCGCTATTTCTCCGTTCGTCAGACCCTTGGCTGCCAAAGTGACGAAAGCGACCTCTCGCGCGGTTAGACCGTATGTTGCGGCCATTTCGGCAGGGAGCTCTTCGCTCGGCGCTTCGAGCGAGAGAACCTCGGCCATGTGCAGGAAGGGTGCGGCCAGGTCAACGAGGTGCAGGTCTCGTTCTGAGAACGGGAAGGAGTCACTTCGCCGTTCCAAGTTGAACCCGGCGATGTTCCCATGCCGAATGCTCGTGCGGACGATCATGTGCCGCATGCCTGTTGGGTTCAATAGCTCCCGGAACACGGCCAGCTCATTCTGGCGCTCACGCGACCACACGTCGTGATGGACTCGTGATCGATCGGTGTAGAGGGCGACTTCCTCTGGGTGAATCTCCGCGAGGTAGCGGCCCAGGTTCTTTCGCAAGAAAGGCTCGTCGTGGTCTGCCACGGCACCGCGCCCCTCCGAGGAATTCCGCCAGCTGGCGCCGATGTACCCCGCATCAAATCCGATGAACTCCTGCAGACGCGCCAGCATCGACGGCCAGATTTGCCAGGGCTCCCGCAGCTCGACCACCATCTGAGCAAAATCGGCGACGAGCCCACGCTCCTGCGAGGACATATCGCTCCACAGTGGGACCACGGCTGAGTGCTCTGTTCGTGTCATGCTTTTACACCCCTTCCGGCGGAACATTCCTATCCGCATGTTCGGCTTGCCGTCAGCACCAAGCAAGGTCGATGCCAAGGTCCGACGGTGGGGTGTGTGTGAGAACGAGTCGCTGCGTTCGCCCTTTCGCAATGCGCAAACGGTGGAGTCGACGGCAATTGAGCACGTACGTGCGCAAGTTGAGCAGCGCGTTGCTCAAGCGGAGCACAGGCCAACGAGCCCGGGATGCCACGCTGCCTGCGTGAGGCCAAAACTTATGCCTATGGGCGTGCGCAAGCCGATAGGCAATATTCGAATCAGGCCCGGCTCGCGTGGGACCACCCATAGTACATCCGTACCATTCTCTTATCTGATCTTCGTCGGCATGATGGCAGGTAACACGAGGGGCTCGACGGTCGCGGATGTGCGGCCGGCGGAGCAATGGGGGCAAGAGACACATGATTCGAACATTGCGTAAAGGGCTGCGTGGTCCCGATGTGTTGCGTTGGCAGCGATTCCTGGGCGAGCAAGGTTTCGACGTCGGTCCGCTGGACGCGGTGTTCAGTGACCAGGTGGTCAACGCCACACGTGCGTTTCAGGATCGCTTTGGCCTCGACGTCGACGGTAAGGTCGGGCCCATCACCTTCGGCAAAGCTGGTGAGATGGGATTGCGGTTCCTCCGCCGCGTCAACAATGCGGAGCTCAACCAGGTACTCATCGCCGAAGCGCGGAAGATCCTGAAGGCGCATCACGCCGATCCATTTGGTACGGAGGTCCCTTTCAGCATCGACGGCATCTCGTACGTCGGTCGCATCGAGGAACACTTTCACCCGCCAGGCGGCAAGCTTCGCCCTTGGGGGCCGCACCCCGGCGTTTCCCTTTTCGTGGAAACCGGGGGCGACAGCGAGATAGTCGTTCCAGACGAGCACGATGCCCCGTCGGATGTCTCGGAACCCACGCCGAGCCCCGTGGCAGACAGCGGCGTCATCGTCATCGACCCGGGTCACGGTGGATCGATCAGGGTCGGCGGCTCGTCTCCGAACAATGCAATCAGCCCATCGGGTGTGCTCGAGAAGAGCATGACCTTGGACATGGCCTTGCTCGTCAAGGATGCACTCGAAGAGCGACAGCCGAGCGTGCGCGTCGAGCTCACGCGGGCGACTGACGTCAATCTTGGTCTCGACGCACGCGCACGGCGCGCCCGCGACGAGAAGGCCGACCTCTTCCTCAGCATCCATTTCAACGGCGCCAACGGAAATGCACGCGGGGTCGAGACGCACATTCGCCCCAAATCGGGCGGCAACGTCAACTTCGCGGCCGACCAAGGCTTCGCCGACCGCGTGTGCAGGGCCGTTCATGGCGCCATTGCCGAGTTCGACCCAGAAACGCGTCTGCGCGGCGTGAAAGAGTCGAACCTTGGTGTGCTTCGCGACGAGTTTCTCGGCAACTCCGCCGCGCTCAGCCCGACGAAGGCCTGCCTACTCGAGGTGGAGTTTCTCGATGTGCCCGGGGTCGATGTCCTTTTCAACACCGGTCCGCAGCGGGACCAGGTGCGGCGCCGCGTCGCAGGCGCGATCGCTGTGGCGATGATTCAGGAGCTCGAGGCCTAGTCCACCGCTCGTGCGCGAAGATAGAAAATCATGTCCTGGCAACTCGAACAATACGGTGGTGCAGCACTCTGGGATCAAGGTCGCGGTGAAGGCGTGCGCGTCGCCGTGCTCGACGCCGCCACCACGGTGTCGACGCCGCTACCGGCACCCCGCTTTCAAGCGTTCGACGATCGTGGGCGACCGAACGACGAGCAGGTGTCTGACCACGGTTACTGCTGTGCAGCGCTCATCGGTGCGGAGCACGACGACGCCTCTGGAGTTGCCCCTAGGTGCGAGGTCGTTTCGATCAACATCGAGAACTCCAGCGGTCCCAATGTCAGCATGGTGGCCCGCGGAATTCGCCTGGCGCTCGAAAAAGGGTGCGACCTCATCAATTGCAGTTTCGTCCTACCGACCGCGCCACCGACATTGCTGGAAGCCCTGCGCGACGCCCACCTTGCGGGCGTGCCGGTCATTGCTGCTGCCGGAAACGTGGACGAGCTCTTCAGGTTTCCCCACCAGGTGAAAGACGTCGTGGTGGTGGGAGGAGTCGACCGGGGCCAGGAGCCTATGACGGGGACCGTGTCGAAATGGGTCGACGTATTCACGTGGGGCGACGGTCTGAGCGTGGCAAGCCCTGGGAACACGCCGACCACATGGCAAGGTGAGAGCTCCGGTGCGACGGCGCTAGTCGCAGGCCTGGTTGCGCTTGCCTTCGGCACTCTCTCCGTCTCGGAGCGCCGCCGCTGCGGGCAAGACGTCGAGCATCATCTTACAGCTACTGCAGTGCGTTCGAGTTCGTCTGGACGAGCACTACTTCTCGTGAACGCCCTCCGTTTCATCTCTGCCATCAGGAACAGCAAATGAAGACATGCAATATCTGGTTCGCGGCGCTGGCCGTCACATTGTTCAGCGCAATCTCTTACGGGCAGACCCCAGGAGCTGCTCCGATCTTCCAACACCGGCCCTTTCCCGAGATTCCGCGCGGCGCGATCGTCAAGAATGAGTTCGCCGTTTTGTTGCCTGCAGCCTGCAAGGTGCTTGCGGACGACGCGGTCCTCCCGATTCTGCTCGGCGAGGCGCCGACAACAGGGGCACCGACGACAGGGGTGCCTGTCGCAAACCCGACGCTCGACGCGAGCCTGGTGCAGCAGGTCACACGCACCTTGGCTACTCTGGGCGACACGACGGACGTCACCGACGACGCGGCGCGCACCGAACGGGTGAAGACGGCCTGGAGTGAGGTCAAGGACGTATGTAGCCGAATTCGGAGCGCAGACTTGACGGAGGCGAACATCGCACGTCTCCGTGATCTCGCAGCCCATGGCATCCCGGCGCTCTTCTTCTTCCAACAACTGAACACGGCGGATGAGCATCCAGACGACGGAAAGGTCGAGGTGACGAAGAAGGCGGTTGTGGACGCGCTAGCGGACTCTGGGACCGAGTCCAGCGGTGTGGGGCTGTTCGGGATGTCCGGTGCCGCATTGAGCGACACCCTCATCCAAGGCTTGGCAGAGTTTCTTGCCAAGCGCGCCAAGCAGGAGGCGCTCCTTTATCTACAGAATCAGCTGGCCAAGAATCTTTGCGTCGTGCCACGCGGGGAGTTCTTCCCCGCCACGTGTTCTGCGATCAAGTCCGTCGACCCCGGTCAATCCTTGGAGAGTATCGCGAGTCTCCTCAAGGCGGCCGCCACGAAGGACCTGAAAGATCTACCGGACGTTTCGCTCGCTTTCCTCGCTCACAAGCAACCAGACGCTGCGGAACCCGCATTCGCCGGACGCGTCGGCTACCGTATCGCCCGCGAAATGGCCGCGGGTCGCACGCTCGCGGACGTATTTGCACAGCTCGGTGCGATCGACTGGACGAAGGCCGGCACTGGACCCGCGACGAAGGGCATCGAGAAGGCGCTCCAGGCTACGTCTGCGGTCACGTACGCGCTGCAGCAGGTCGAGCCGGAGAAAGGAACATGGCACAAGCGGTACAAGTTTGGGGACGAATGGGCGACCGCGTCCCTTGCCGGCGTCCTGGTTCTGGCCGAGACGCGGGCGAAAGCAGTCCCTGCCGCGCAAGGGTTCCTGACGGCCGACGTCGCCAATGGAGTCCTGAAGAAGGGTGACATTTTTCTGCAGAGCATCCTTCAAGCCCAGGAAGACTTCTCGAGCTTGCAGACGGCCTTGAGCGACAAGACCCTGGAAGGCGCCGCAAAGAGGGAACGCATTGCCGATGTGATTCGTTTGGCCTCGACCGCAGTGGCTAGCCAGCTGCGCGCGTACGCCAGCCTCAGCCAAGGGTCAGACGCCGATAGGTTGCTCGAGAGTGCCGACGCGCTCCAAATCAGTGGCGAGGTCACGGCATCCGCGCTCTACGGTGACTTTGGAGCGTCCGTCGTCTCGCTACTCGCGCTGCTCGACGAGGTCGGCGGAGAGAAGGCCTCGAGCGACCCTGATCTGAAGGCTGTTCGTTCATTCCTCGGCTTCATTCTCGAAGTCGGGACGGCACAGGATTCTCAGGGTGTCAGTGCCGCCCTGGAGAGCTATGCCGCGCCGCTCGGCACGTTCAAGGTCAAGTACCGCCGTGCACTTTTCGCCGTGGGTGCCGTTGTGGGTGCCCACGTCGGCAGCGAGCTGATCAACACCACGGAGGACACGGAGCAGATTTCGGGGGCGTCTGGGTTCGTTGCTGGCTTCGCGCCCGTCGGAGTCACGGCATCCTGGCCTCTCGGAAAGAAGGGCGCCGACAACCTTTTCCACCTTGGAGCCATGGTCTCCATTCTGGACGTCGGTGCGCTCACCACCTATCGCTTTGAGTCAGAGCTCGAGGGCGGCACCGATCCGGAAGCGTCTCAGGCGCCCGAGGTCTCGTTCGCGCAGGTCTTCTCGCCGGGTGCCTACGTCACCTTGGGACTCTTTGGGAGTCCCTTCGTCCTGGGCGGCGGGGTGTCCTTCACCCCCGAGCTTCGGACGATCACGGATGGCACGGCCGAGTTCAAGGCTCCAGCCGTTCGAGTTGGCGCATTCGTCGCCGTCGACGTTCCCATCTTCCCCATGAACTAAGCGCATTGTCATTGGAGTCTCCTCGTCCCAGGAGCGGAGCTAAGAAATGCCCGAACGCAACACACCCGTCATTGTCGTGCCCGGTATCACCGCAACGTCGCTCGAAGACCAATACGCGGTGGTCCCAGAAGCACTCTGGGCTCCCCCATTCCATCGGGATTTTGACCGCATCTCGATGCACCCTGACGATGCCCGCTACGAAGCGAGGGGTCCATCTCGCGTCGCGCCGCATGCCTTGCTTAGCTCGATCTACGAGGATCTCGTGGCTGCCTTGCGTCACGACCTTTCTCCGTCTGCAGACATGCCGACACCCGTGTACGCCTTTGCCTATGACTGGCGCCAGGATTGCAAATTGTCAGCGGAGCGACTGAGCGTATTCATCGATGAGGTGCTTGCTCGAACCAGGCTGCTGCCCCACTACGCTCAGCAAGCACCGGAACGGGTCGACCTGGTTGGTCATTCTATGGGAGGGCTAATTATTGCTCACCTGCTGGCGACCAAGGGCCTCGAGGCGAAGGTGCGAAGAGTCGTGACGCTGGGCACACCTTTTCATGGGGCTATTGACGCTGTCGCGAAGTTGGCCATTGGAATGGGAAAGCTGACTGGAGAGAATCCGCGGGAGCGCGAAAGGGAAGCTGCGCGCACGATTCCGGCTATCTACCAGTTGCTGCCGTCCTATCCCGGGGCAATTGGGGGACAGTCGGATGAGCCTCGTGCGTTGTTTGAAAGAGCGAACTGGCAGCCAAGCGTGATGCAGACCATCAAGGCGTACTGTCGCCGGTTCAAGGTCAAGAAACCCGCCGAAGAGGTCTTTGATGGTCTCCTAGAAATGGCAGCTGATCTCCGCACCTCGACCGACGGTTTGCGTCTCGATGACGCGCTGCCAGAGAAGAGCCAGGGCTGGCTCGCGATTGTAGGGATCGGCGCAAGCACGCAGGTCTCGTTTGATCTTGCGCAGGGTTGGTTCGATTTCGGCGCTGCCGAGAACGACGTCGCGTCGGGACGTACGGGCGATGGTACTGTTCCTTTCCCGGGGGCGTGTCCGACCTTCCTAACGCGGGAGCAGCTTGTCTGCGTCACCCCGGACGACTTCTCTTTCTGGGAGGTTCAGGACCGAAGTCTAGCCGCGCTTGTGACCTTTCACGCAGCCTTGCCCACCGTCAACCTTGTCCAGCGCCTGACCATCAGATTCCTATGGCCGAAGTTTTCCGGCGACGTCTGGGCCCACCGGGCGCCTGGTGCCGCGGCACCAGCCTGGCCTAGCTGGCTCAAGGAACCGGGTCCCTGACGGCGACAGAGACTTTGACCGCCGGACGGGCGCCCTACGCCACCCTCACCTCGAACCCCGCCTCCACCCCCTAGTACCGCCCTCGCATCCCTCCCGCGCAACCCTTGGTCGAGGCCGGTCTCTGATGGAGCCCGGCCTCTTCCCGTTTGTAGGGCAAGATTTGGGTCTCCTGTCGGTCGCGTGGGTACGCAGTCTTGGCCGTGGTGCTGACGTCTGGCCAGATGGACGCGGGATGCTTGTCGCTTACGGCGGCACAAATCCTGCGCGCACAACAACGTTCAGAGGTCGGCCGCTTTCAGCGAGTCGGCCTCTCCCCCGTCCCCACATCGAAAGCGAATCCGTCCTGGGTACCGCGCTTCAGCACCACTGCCGCGGAGCGTCCGCCCTGCGCGGCGCTTTTTCTCACCTCCTCGCGTGTCTGCGATCGTGGTCAGCTCATCGACGATGAAGGATGCGCTAGGGCGGGTTCGAAGCGAGAGCAGGCCCCACGGTGTAGGAGTGCTCGTGCTCCTGGCGCTGGCCTGCTCGCGCCCAGGCGAGCAGGGTCCGAGTCCGTCCCAGGGCGCGTCTGGGGGCAGCTCGTCTTCCGGCGGGGCGCCCGCTGTCGGTGGTACGGCCGGCGCAAGCGGGGGAGCCGCGAGCGGGGGAGCCGCGAGCTCGCTGGGGGACGGCGGCATGCAGCAGGAAACGGCAACCGGAGGTACCCCGCCTACGGGTTCCGGCGGACAGCCAGGAGCGGGGGGCACGGCGACGGGGGGGCAGGAAAATGACCCAGCCGGTCCAGCGGACACGACCATTTCTTGGGGGACGGACCTGCAGCCGCCCGAGGTCGTCGAAAGCGCGCGCATGTTGGCCGCCTCCATCGTGAATCCAAGCGCTGACGACTACCGCGCCAAGGGTGACCAGCACCGCACCTATCATTTCGAGGCGGCAGGCGCAGACGTTCCCTTTCGACTGTGCGTCCCGACGGATTGGGATGGCGAAAGCCAACTCCCCTTGGCGATGTTTCTTCACGGGGCAGGAAACGACGAGAGCAGCTACCTCGATCAGAACGGCAAGCAGATGGTCACGCTGGCCGAAGAGCACGACTATGTGCTCGTTTCTCCCCTCGGTTACGAAGGCGCCTACGGCAGCTACCTTCGCTTGCCCGCCGTGTTCGGACAGCTTGCTGCGGCCGAAGAGCAAGTGGCAGCGGCAAAGACGCCCGAGGCTGAGGCCCTGCAGCGTCTGAGCGAGCAGGATGTCATCAATGTGCTCGAGATCGTGCTGGCGGAGTACCCGATTCAACCGGGTCGCATTTATCTCATGGGTCACTCCATGGGCAGCGGCGGCACCTGGTACATCGGCGGAAAGTATTCCTTCTACTGGGACGCCATTGCCCCGATGTCCGGGCCATTCGTCCAGGAGCTCGTCTATCCCTGGGAG
>Ga0164309_10000995_pt1 | contig 14267 bp, 6 predicted proteins | sample Whisoiple_247_MG_FD_109984 | JGI IMG/M metagenome (GOLD analysis project Ga0164309, IMG submission 109984) | Soil microbial communities amended with fresh organic matter from upstate New York, USA - Whitman soil sample_247_MG | ecosystem: Environmental > Terrestrial > Soil > Unclassified >...
GATCGCGTTCTGCCTGTAATTGGGTCACGATAGCGCTCAATACCTGGTGTTTCCCGCGCGGGGAGAGAATTGCCAACGGGTTTCCGCGTATTCGGGGCTGAGTGCCAAGGTCAATAGACTGCGGAGCGAGGGCGCAGTCCGGCTGAGCTGCGCGAGCGCGTTCGGTGCACGCAGCTGCTCACGGGTGACGCCATCGTCAGCAGCGGCCTCGTTCAGCGCGACAGATAGGTCGCCTGCGACGAACAAGCCTGCGCGGCGCACGGCGATCCGTGAAGCGGCCAGCGCCGCGTCGTAGTCGAGCAGCTCGGGGTGATCGCACAGCTCTCGCAAGCGCCGTTGAAAGCGCGCGGGAATGCTCTCCCACAAAACCTCCGCCAAGTTGAGCACCCCACCCGACTTGGTCTGGCGCGGCGGACCGAACGCGAACCCGAGGCCTTTCAATACGGCTCGAGCCTGCGACTCGGGGGAGCCGAACAACAGGGCATATTGTGGAATAGAGGCTGCCAGCATTGCGCCGAGGTGGAAGCGTAGCTCGGGCGTGTCACTGCGCACGTCACCAGACAAAATCACCGCGGGCGGGGAGAGCAGCGCTAAATTGACGGTGATTGCCCCAGCGCTTCGGCGCTGAAAGAGCGGCGTCCGCGTCAGCGCCAAGGCGCGCGCCGCGCTGGCGTAAACGCGCCCGAGCGGGGTCGATGCGCTGAGCGAGACCCGCTCCATCCCGGTCACGCCGTAGGTGCTCGCGTCGCGCCGGAACACGTGTTCGGCGCCTTCCCAGACGATCGCTAGCGCTTCTTGCACCGGACCGATGCTGTCGCGGAAGAGCATTGCCCGCACCGCGTCGGGCTGCTCGACTTGGTCGGCCAGCGCGGGTGGTTCGACGCGCGCGCGTCCCGGCGTGAGAATGGCCAGCACGTGTTCGACGGCGCGCGCGTAAGTTGCGTTGCGATCCGCCAGCGCGGCTTCGTGCAGCTTGCTCACCGCCCACGCGTCGCCGGGCGCCAAAAGCGCTACGCGCCGGCAAACCAGCACCAGATCCTGCGTTCGACTGGTGCGATTCTCGAGCTCCTTGACCAGCTCGACGCCCGCCTCGAGCGATCCATCACTCAGGGCTTGGAACAGCGCCGACTCTCCCGCGCTCGCCGCGGGAAAATAGCCGCTCTGGCGCAAGTCTTGGGGTCGCGCCAAGGGCTGTAAGTAACCGCTCGTGACGGTTGACGGCGCTTCGAAGGAGCTCGCCTGTGTCGAGTGCGGCGCGCTCGAGAGCGGTGAGGGAGATTGCTGCGCGCTGCCGAGCGTCGCCGGAGGCGGTTGCGACACGAGTGGAGGGAGCGATTGCTGCGTGCCGCCGAGCGGTGACGGAGATCGCTGCGCGCTGCCGAGCGTCTCCGGCGGGTGCACGCTCTGGACCGGCTGAGGACGAATGCTCTGCCCACGCTGGGGCGACGCGACCTCCTCCACCACCGGCGGAGCAACCGAGTAGCGCCCCGACACTGCCGGCCGCGCATTGGCCAAACTGGGCGGCGTGGGTTTGTCGTAGACCGGACTCGGCGCTGGCTCACTCGCCGGTTCCTCCCTGCTGTCGACGCGCGCGGCGACGGGCGGCGAGCGGCGAGCGGCGACATCGCCGGCCTGAGCGGCTGTGGCCGCCGCCTGCATCGAACCGGACGAGAGCAAGGTCCTCGACAACATCGCGGAGGCCTCGGTGGTAACGGGCGGCTTTTCTGGCGCGCCACCGAGCCCGCGCTCGGTGAGCACCGAAGACTCACCGACCTCGGAGAGCAACGTCTTCGTTTCGACGCGCTCGGGGCGATGACGCAAGATCTCGAGCTGTGCTTGCTCGCGAGTCTCGGGTTCGCTCATCGCGATTGCCAGATAGCCGCGCGCGCGTTCGGCGTTATCGACGACGAACGCCACCTCGGCGGCGCGCAACGCGACCTTGCCGCGCGTGCGCAGCCCGTGCATGTCACCGCCCAGGGCAACATCGAGCAAGCGCAGCGCATCGCTCGGCGCGCGCTCGGCGCGGCGTTCGGCCAAGCCCAACGCGATCAGCGATCGTTCACCGAGCTCACTCGACACGCGTTCCAGCTCGGCTTCGCCCGCGCCGGGGCCCGCTGCGACGTCCAGCGCTTCGGCGATCAAGAACGCACACAACTCGGTCTGTTCGATGGTGAGCGGCGGGCGAACACGCCGCAGCTCGGCCACGGTCACGCGTGCGTCTGCGGCATCACCGATGCCGTGCGTGCGGTACTCCAACTCGCGCGCCAAGAGCTGCGCCGTGGCTGACTCAGGCGCGATGCGCGCCGCGCGCGTGGCCAGCGCCAGCGCCAAATCTGCCTTTCCACCCGCGATCCAGGCGCGAGCGCCCTCGACCAGCCAGTCCGCGCGCTGCTGCGCAGGCGCGCTGGAGGCGGTGGCAAGCTCGTCCAAAGCTTCGGCCAAGGTCTGCGGACTGCCTCGTCGCCGCTCGACTTCGACCGCGAGCTCGAGCAGCTTGGGAGATTGCGCCCAGGCCCCCATTCCTTCCAATACGCGGCGCGCAGAGTCGACGTCTCCGCCATTCAGGTACGACTCGCAGGCACGGCGCGAGAGATCGGCGGCCTCCGCTCGATCTTGAGCGATCGCGCTGGCGCGGAGCCAGAGCGGAGCCGCGCGCAGCGGCGCGCCGAGCCGCTCATGGAGATCTGCGAGCACGCGCAGCACGCTCAGGTGGTCGCCCGTGGCCGCAATCAGCGCTTCGAGCTCCGAGCGCGCCTCGTCCGTGCGTCCCAGACGCTGGTCGAGCAAGCTCGCGCGACGCAAGCGAATGCGACGCTCGTCATCGATGCCGTCGGCGGCGGACGCGCGACGGCCGAGTAGCGTCGCCAGTGCCTCGTAGTCGCCGCTGTTCTCGAGTTTTCGTTCGATCGCGGACAGCGCAATCGAGTCGTTCGGATCCAGCTCGAGGATCTCGTTGAAGCGCACTTGCGCGGCTCCCTCGTCGCCAAGATCGGAGAGCAGCGTCGCGAGCTTGCGCAGCGGAGCCAGCCGCGCTGCGGGATCGGCGGTCACGTCGACCAGCTGCGCGAGCGCTTCCGCCTGCCGCGTGTGATCCCCCATTTGTTGCGAGAGGGCCGCGATATCCGCGAGGATCGCCGGATCGCCGGGTCGATCGAGCAGCGCGTGCCTGAGCAGTTGAAGCGCGGCTTCTGGATCGCCACGAGCGCCGATCAACGCAGCCAGTTCGGCGGTCAGACGTGCGCGAGTCTCGGCATCCAGCTCACCATCGGCCAGCTCGGCCTCCAGAGCGAGTTCAAGATCTGCGCGCCGCCCGGTACGACGGAGCACGTCGCACAAGCGAGCGAAGATGGCGTAACGCGCCTCGCTGCTCAGCCCTTCGATGGCGCGTGCGCGACCGAGCGCCAAAATGGCTTGTTCTGGATCGTCGAGCGCATCGGCCGCGTCGGCGATGGCGAGCAATGCGTTCACACGCTCGCCCACCGGAATGGCATCAAGCACGGCTTCGAGCAGCTCGGGATCGCCGAGCGCGCGCGCGCTCGCTTCGGCGCGCCGCACCAGATTGGTGTTTTCGGGTTCCTTTTTGGCGGCAGCGACGAGCAGCCGAGCTTCCGAGCGCTGGTCACCCATGGCGGTCGCCAAGCGGGCGCCGAGGTCGAGCAGCGTCGGCCCTGCGCCGCCGAACTTCTGTGACGCCAGGTCGACCAATCTTGCAACCAGCGCCGCGCCGCCCGCCCCGACCGCGCCGAGGCTCGCCGCATAGGAGAAAAGCTGTGCAAACTCCTCCATGTCGCCGTCGCATTGCACGGCGCGCGTGAGCGCCGCGACGGCAACCTGTGCTGAGCCAAAGGTCTCCAGTGCCGCAATGGCGCAGGCAATCGAAATCCGTGCGCCCTCGGGACCGTCCATCTTCGGCAATAGCGCAGCAATTGCTTTTTCGAAGCGGAGCTCGAGCGTATCGCGATCTTCGACCGAGCTCGCGAGCAGCGCGCGCACCGCTTCCGACAATGACTGCACCAATTCGACCTCGGCTCGCACCGAGAGCGCGCGCAGCAGCACCTCCACGCGCTGTCGCTTCCCCTCTTCGCTCGAACCAGCGAACAACGCGGCCCGACGTAGCCAGCCGGCGCGAGCCTCGGGCGTGGGGTGCTTCAGCGCTACCCGCTCGATCGCGCGCACGACTTCGGCGCTTTGCGCCGAGCGCTCGGCGAGGCGAGCCATGATCACGAAGGTCACGCCTTCTGAAGGCACTGCCTCGAACGCGCGCACCGCGTGCGACAGAGCGAGGTCGGTGACGTTACGCTTCTCCAATTGCCGCGCAGCGCGATAGTGCACGGCGCGCTCGCCGTATGGCCCGAGCGCGGCATCGGACAAGTTCAAGTATAGCTTTTCGAGCGCCGGCACCTGCTCGTCACCGGCGGCGCGTTCGGCGACCGCCAGTACGTCGGTGCGCGACGGGTCGAGCTCGAGTGCCTGCGAAGCGATGCGAAATGCTTCATCGAGCCTGCCCGCGGAGAGCGCGACGGTGGAAGCAATGGCCAACACCCGCGCCGTGTCTTTGGCCTTCGGACGGCGTGCCGCCAAATCGCGCAATGCAACGAGCGCCGCGTCCGGTCCAGCAAAAGACACCAGATCACTGGCAAAGCATTCGACGCCACGCTCCAGGTTCAACGCCGCCGCACGTTCCCAAGCGCGCACGGCGCGCGGCGCATCTGTCGCCAGATCGAAATAGGCGGCGCCAACTTCGCGCCACGACAACGCCGTACCTGCCTGATCGGCGTCGACCGAGCCACTCAAGGCCTCGGCCCGCGCCTCCAAAATCGCAATTTCACCGTCGGAGCTCTTGGTCGGCAACGCCAGATCGAGTTCACGCAATACCAGCGAAGCTTTGGCTCCCTCGCGCACCGCGCGAAGCAACGCGCGCGCCGAACCGTCGGCGTCGCCAGCCGCGCGTCGACGGCGGGCCAAGTCGAGCAACAGGTCAGTGCGTTCGTTACCGGCAGCACCTGCCGCCAAGAACCGCTCGATGGCGGAGATCGCGAGACCGCGCTCACCGGTTACGTCCGCTACTGCGAGCACGGCTTGTCGGAGCGCCGGGGAACGGGGTCCGATCACATCCAGCGCGCGCCGCGCGAGGCCGCCAGCGCGTCCCGGATCCAGCTGCGCGAGCGTGCGCAGCGCGACGTCGATCAACTCCGATAGGCTGCCGAGAGGCTCTGGCTGCGACAAAAGCCAAGCCAATGCATCGGCCAACCGAGAGCCATCGGCCGCGCGAGTCACGTGCTCGAGCCGTGCACGCGCTGCCTGCAAATCCCCAGGACGGAGCGCGATCAGCCGTTGAGTGAAGGCCATCGACAAGAGCGGCTCACCCAACCCTTCATAGGTGCGCGCGAGTGCGAGGCAAAACTCGGCGCGCGGAACGATGACTCCCATCGCGCGCTCGATCGCTTCCGCACCCCAGCGATCAGCCGACTGCAACCCCACCTTGGCGCGCGCCGCGATTGGCCGCGCCAATGACGGATCGGCGTGACACGCCTGGTCCGCGGCGCTCCGCGCCAATTCGAGTTCGTTGCAAGCAAGCAGTTCCTCGGCGGCAACGCTGCTCAGGATCGCGCGAAACGGTGGGGCGAGTTGAGCGGCCACGCGCAGCATGGCATGCGCGTGCAGCGCTTTCGCCCCCTGCCCCGCCGCAAGCAAGAGCGCGAGGCACCAAGCGGCGGGGTGTGACCCCGCTTCATCGATCCACGGCGTCAGATCGCGGAGAGCACCGACGGCGTCCCCGCGACGGCGCCGGCAATTGGCGCGCAACAAGCCGAGCCGCCCGCGCTCGGCCGCAGACGAGGCGCGCTCGCTCAGTAGCTCGAGCTCCGTTTCCAAGTCGGCGATTCGGCCTTTGCGAATCAGGACACGTTCGAGAGCGCTTTGAAAGCCACGATCGGCGGGCACTCGGCGGCACAGCTCCGCGAGCACGACGATCGAGCGCTCAGCCAAATCCGGCCGGCCTTGGAGCAGCGAAGCCACGCGCGCCAAAAGCTCGACGCGGTCCCCTTCATTCGCTTGCGCAAGCTCGGCCTCTGCCGCGCGCAGCGCGTCGTTTTGTGCGACGGCTCGGGGCGCCAGGCGCTCCTTGGCCGAGAACACCGAATCATCGCCTTCGCTTTCGAGCAAGCGGGTCAGCGCCCAGTTGGCGAGCGCCGGCTCGGATAGGCGCTCTTCCGCGAGCGACGCGAGCTCACGCAAGCAAGCGGTTCGCTCCGGTCCCGCGCTGGTCTCGCCGATGCGAATCAAGGCCTCGAGCAACGGCGCGTGATCGCGGGTCGTGCTGCCGTGATTGCGCAGCAAGCTCTTGGCTTCCGCGTTGCCCGGGTCGACGACCAGCGCCTCGATCCAGGCCTCGACCGCCCGATCCGGGCGCCCCAGCGGGCCCGCGTACAGACGTCCGAGGGCCAAGTCGACGCTCGCGCGTTGTTTGCCCTCGAGCCTATCGCGTGACAACTCGAGCCGGGCCGCGAACAGCTCATACAGCCCGGTTCGCTCGAGCAATTCGTCGAAGCCCACGTCGCTGCCGAGTACCGCAGGCTCCCGGCGCTCGATCGCCAAGAGCGCGCTCTCGAGGTCACACTCGGCGTCGCAGCGAGCGTCGAACGCGGCCCCCAATGCGCGGGGCAAATCACCCTCCGCAATCGCCGCGCGCATGCGCTGAAGCTGCACGGACTTGCCCTCGTCAGCGAGCGCGATCGCATGCTCGCGCCATACTTCGTCCGCTGCGCCCGCCCGGCTGCGCAGCGTGAGTACGTGCGCCAAACGACTCGCCGCGGGCAACAGCTGCGGGGCCATCTCGTAGGCGCGCAGTAAATTCTCGAACGCGCTCGACCGCTCGCCGCTGCGATCGCGACGCTCGGCTGCCTCGAGGTAGGCCTGAGCCGCCGCGGCTCCAGACATCACGTGCGGCGCCCAAGCAGCGATCGCGCCGAGCAATTCCACCGCCTGCGCTTCGGCTGGATTTTCGGCGGCGGCGTGTGTCAGCGCCTCGCGTTGGCCTTCGGCGTCGCCGGCTCGCCCCAAATGGACGGCGATGCGTAGATACAGCGCAGCGGCCTCCGCACCGCTCTTTCCACTGAGCAAGGGGCGCAACGAGATCGCCGCGAGTGACGGCTCGCCGAGACTGGCGAACCAGCCCGCGAGCTCTTCGCGCAACGCCGGATCTTCGGCGATCAGCAGGGACCTACGCGCGTAACGGGTTGCCAGCTCGAGCTCGGTGCCGCGCGCGGCCAGTGCGCGGGAAAGGGCCGAGGCGGCGATGCGTTCGCGCTCGCTGTCGCCGGCCGCGCTGGCAGCGGTTAGCCGCGCGCTGAGGGTTGCGAGTTCCGCGCGCGGCCCCACGCGATGAGGCACCGGCATGTCGAGCTCGTAACGCTGGAGCGCCAACGAAGCAGCCGAGCGCGGTCCGTCGCGTCCCAACAATTCGGGTGGCGGCGGGGTCCAGTGCTTCGGTCGCTCGGTGCTGAGTTTGCTCGGCGAATCACCGAGTGTACCCGCAACAGGTTCGAGCACGGCTTCGTTGGGCAGATCTTCGTTCATCGCGTGCGTGGGCCCCGAATGAGCCCCACGCCACAATATAGCGAAACCCGTTCCCGTCCCGCCTTCTCGGATGCGATCGCGGTCGGAGAACCGAAAATCCGCCTCCATTCGAAAGCGCGCCGAGGGGGCTTGTACCGAGCATCGATAGCGGATTACCCTCCCCGAGCCGCACTGGGCTCCCAGGCGGCGGAGGCATTTCATGCGACGTTTCACCCGCTTTGCGCCGTTTTCCCAAGTTGCCCTCACAGTCGCCATCGGCGCCCTGGGCGTCACCCTTTTTGCGGCGCCCGCTTACGCGGCTGACCCGGCCAAGCCCGCCGCAGCCAAACCAGCGCCCGCCGCGCCCGCAGCGAAACCCGCTCCTGCAGCGAAGCCCGCTCCCGCAGCGGCCAAGCCGGCCGCCGCAGCCGCACCCGCCGCTGGCAAAGCAGCAGCTGGCCCCGACAAGAAGACCAAAGACGCCGCACGCAAGGCCTATGGTGAGGGCGAGAAAGCCTACGCCGCAGGTGATTTCAGCGCCGCGTACACGGGCTACAGCAAAGCCAACGAGCTGATCCCCTCCGTTCAAGCGGCGTACTGGGCGTCCAAGTCGCTCGACCAAGGCGGCAAGACGGACGAAGCCATCAAGGGCTACGAGGCCCTGCTCGCCGATCCCAATGCCAGCAAGATTGGCGAAGAAAAGACGACCGACGCGCAGAACCGGCTCGCCGCGTTGAAGGCGTCACTGGTCGGTGAAGTCACCGTCAGCACCGCAGCGCCCGGCGCCGTGCTCTTGGTCGACGGTGCACCGCAACCGGGCCCGTTTCCGGTTGTGCTGAAGCTCAGCCCCGGCCCGCACAAGCTGACGCTCAGCGCTGAAGGCTACGACACGAAGGATGTCGACCTGCAGGTTCAGGCGGGCACAAAGGTGCAACAAGCTGTCGAAATGGCGCCGAAGGCCGCTCCGCCTCCGCCGCCTCCACCAGTCGCTGAGACCGCGCCGCCCCCGCCTCCGCCGCCCGCGGAGAAGCACAGCAAGGTGCCTGCGTACGTCACGCTGGGTATCGCTGCTGGCGGTGCTGTCGTGGGTACGATCTTCGGCGTCAAGGCGCTCAGCGCCAAGAGCGACTTCGATAACAATCCGACCACCCAGCACGCGGACGACACCGAGCGCAACGCGTTGATCGCCGACATGGCTTTCGGCGTCGCGCTCACCTTGGGCGTCACCGGCATCGTGCTTTTGACCAGCAACGATGACGAAGCGCCGGCCAAGGCCGCCAAGCTGCACGAGCCGCCCAAGGCGCCCAAGACGACGTTCCGCGTGCTGCCGTACGTCGGCCGCGAGAGCGGTGGTGCTGCTGCGCGACTCACGTTCTGATTTTCGCGTTCGAGTTCGAAAAGCGCACTCGCTCCGTGGCGAGTGCGCTTTCGCAGTGAGCGCGCGTCAGCGCTCGCTCATTGAATCAAGCTGAATTCGACCCGTCGATTGGCAGCGCGCCCCGCTTCGTTCGCGTTGCTCGCGATCGGTTCGTCTTGGCCCGCCCCGCGCGCCTCGACGCGACCTGCGCCGATTCCGCGATCGATCAAATAATCGCGAAGTGCGTTCGCGCGACGCCCCGAGAGCGCTCGGTTATCCGCGGCCTGTCCCTGGTTGTCGGTATGGACGCTGATCCTCAGCCGAAGCTCGGGGTACTGCGCGAACAACTTGGCGGCTGCATCCAAGGTCGGCATCGACTCAGGGCGCACCGAAGAGCGCCCTGGCTCGAAGTCGATGGTCGAGATCACGCCCACGAATTTCGCGACCTCGGGCGGCAATTGGTCCGGGCAACCGTCCGCGTCTTGGAATCCATTTTTGGTTTCCATTTCGGTCGGGCACTTGTCCTGGCTATCCACGACGCCATCGCCATCGCGATCGAGGGCCGGTAGCAGCGCTTGGATGTACCAGGGAGTCGGCTTCGGCGCGGGCGCCGTGGGGCGCGGAGCCGCGGGCGCTGCAGCGGCGGGCGGGGGCGCGGGCGGCGGAACCACAGCGGGTGGCGGAACCGCAGCAGGCGGTGGAACCGCGGCGGGCGCGGCGCTCGGCGCGGGTGGCGAGCTCGCCGCGGGCGCCTCGGTCGCGATCATCAAACATTTATCACCCTGCAGGGTACTGCCCTCGGGACAGCTCGCCGTCGCTTTCGCAGGCGCATCCAGCGCTTCGAGTCCGATGCGCAGCGGCACCGCACAGCGGTAATTCTCCGTGCCTTCGCGCTGCGCCACGGCGCACGCTTCTGCGTCGCCTTCAGTGCTCAAGACGTCCACGTCGGCGCTGGTCGCGACTCCGGCACCAACGCCGAATAGCGTCGATTTCGCGTCCATTTGCCGCGATTCGCCCGCGCCCAGGATGAACGCACCGACGTAGATCGCGCTCACTACGTGGGTCGCGCGCGCGCAATCCACACCTTTCAGATCGCTCTTGCTGAACGTTGCATCGGGCGGCAGCGCGTATTGCCCAGCCAAGATGTAATCCGTGCGCAGCGCGCGCCCGCCTTTCATGTCCGCGCCCAATGAAGCGGCGCCGACCGGCAACTGCGCGAACAGCTCGCTAGCGTTGTGCGCCACCTTGCGCTGGTTCGCGCTGTACGGAGAGAACTGATACTTGCTCGTCGGACCGATGCAGTGGCTCAAGAGCTCGAGCTGTACGTTGCAGCCGACCGCCTCGTAGCGAACCGCGACCACGCCTGCGACGCGCAGGCGATTCAGGTTGGCGCGTGAGCCCGGGTCCCAAGCCATCAGGTCCGGCTCGGTTTGCGGACGAACCGCGTTGCACGGCGTCCCCGCGAACGCTTCACCCGTAGTCGGAGCCTTCAGGGTTTCCCCCGCCACGTTGGCGGGGGGCGCACAGGCACACAGGCTCGAGACGAGCGCGGCGAGCGCCATGCACTCCGCGGCCCGAGTCAGCTTCACTCAGCTAAACCGCTTCGCGATCGCGTCGATCACGTCCCCGTACTTGGGCGGCAACATCACCGGCGGGTTGGCCAACGTGGACTCGACGCCGGCGATCGCGCGCTCGTGATAGCCGACCTTGAATTCCGTGAATTTCAGGCCATTCGCGGTCGAAACGCAGACCACGCGCTCGTTCTTGGGGATCACACCGCGGCCGATCAGCTTCTCCAGCACGGCCAGCGCGACCGCCGTGTGCGGACAGGTGTACATTCCCGTGCGGTCAGCGCGCGCAGCTGCATCACACAGCTCCTGCTCACTCGCTTGCTCGACGATGCCGTTCATTTCTTCGAGCGCGACCATCGCGCGCGGCGCGCTCACGGGGTTACCAATTTGAATTGCCGTGGCTTGCGTGGGCTTGGCGGTGATCGGTGTGACCACGCGCTTGCCGGCGGTCCACGCGCGGTACAGCGGGTTGGCATTCTCGGCCTGAGCCACGACCAGCCGCGGATAGCGCGAAATGATGCCGAGTTCGCGCATCATCTTGAAGCCCGCGTACATCGCCGAAGCGTTGCCGAGATTGCCGCTCGGCAAGATGATCCAATCCGGTACCTGCCAATCGAACTGCTGCACGATCTCGATGCCGACCGTCTTCTGCCCTTCCAAGCGCAGCGGGTTCATCGAGTTGGCCAAATAGACGACGCCTTCGGCGGCCAATTGCTGCACGATTTCCATGCAGCCGTCGAAGTCCGTATCGAGGCCGAGCACGAGCGCGCCATGCGCGACGGGCTGCACGAGCTGCGCCGTCGACACCTTGTTGCGCGGCAACAGCACCACCACGGGCAAGCCCGCAGCGGCACCGAACGCTGCCAGCGAGGCGCTGGTGTCACCGGTGGACGCGCAGGCGATGGCCTTCACTTTGAGGCCTTCTTGGATCGCTTGGCGCACGACGCTGACCAGCACGGTCATGCCCAAATCTTTGAATGAACCGCTGTGACTATTGCCACAGAGCTTCACCCACAAATCATTGACGCCGATCTCGCGCCCATAGCGCTCGGCCCAAAATAGATTGGTGCCGCCCTCGTACATCGACACGATCATTTCGTCCGGCAGCTGCGGCATCACCCACTCGCGCTTGCCCCAGACGCCCGAGCCGTACGGCCACTCATTGCGACGATAGCGGTCGTCGAACAACTTCATCCAAGCGGAGCCACTTCGGGCCTTCAACGCCTCGATGTCGTGGACGACTTGCAGCAGGCCGTTACACTTGGGACAGCGGTAGATCGGGCGAGTGACCGGCCACGACCCTTCGCAGCCATTGAAACAACGGAATTCTGAGGAGTACGACACGGCGGGACTATAGCCGCTCCGCCGCCCGGGACCAGCCCCACGGAGCTGCCCCAATTTCAGCGGTCGGCCCGGCCCAGGGTCCTGCACTAGCGCTGCTCTTTGCGCCGTGCACCGGTTATCGTACGCGCCTTCCCCAATGACCGGGACTTTCGCGCTCGAACTCGACACCGCCTCGGCCGATCCCGGCCGGATCGTCGCCGGCCTGCCACTTTCGCTCCGCCTCGCGCTCGACGCGCAACAAGGCGGAGCGGAGTGCGTCGTACTGACCGGCGACGGCGACGCCAGCGTGATCCGCGAAACCTTACGCGACGCGCGCTTGCGTACTCCCGTACTAGCGCAGGTCCCCGCGGGCGTGCGTGTGGTACGGGTGCCGGCGAACTTCGTCGTGCATCGCGGGTTGTTCAAGAGCATCGCCGAGCGCGACTCGCGTGATCCACAGAGTCCTCGGCAGCGCGATCTATCTCGCGAAGCGATCGCGCACGACGCGCCCTACTCGTTCGCGCCGATGGCAGTGGTCGACGACCAGAGCGCGCGCGAGGCAGAGCGGCGGCTGTTCAACGCTCTACGTAAACCTCAAGATGGTTGGACCTCGCGCTATTTGAACCGCTACATTTCGCTCGCCATCTCGCGCTGGTTGGTGAAAACGCCGCTGCGACCCAATCAAGTATCGGTGGGGATTTTGGGCGTGGGCTTAGCGGGCGCGTGGTTTGCGGCCCAAGGCGGCTATGGCAATTTGCTCTTGGGCGCGTTCTTGTTCCAAGCCCAGAGCGTGCTCGACGGCTGCGACGGCGAAATGAGCCGAGTCACCCATCGTGGTTCGCGTACCGGTGAATGGCTCGACACCGTAGGTGACGACCTCACCAACTACGGCTTTTTCGCCGGCGCCGCGCTCGGCTTGTATCGCGAAAGCCAGAACCCGCTGTACCTCGTCGCGGGCGCCGTCACCGTGCTCTCGGGCTTGCTCGGCAGCGGCCTCGAGTATCGCTACCTGATCAAGATCGGCTCTGGCGATCTGCTCAAGTACCCGCTCAGTCAGGGTGAGGGCACCGGCAAATTGTCGTTCCTGCAGCCGCTGTTCAAGCGCGACACGTTCGTGTTCCTCACGCTGCTCGCGGCGGCGGCCTCCTTGGTCGGCCCCATGTTGTGCGTGTTCGCGGCAGGCGCAGTCGGCATCTTGATCGCTGTCCTGCGAACCGAGCTGCGCTTGGCGCGCGAAGCACGAAAGCCCGAGGCCGCGCCTTGAGCTGCTCGGAGGCGCCCTCTTGAATCGAGTCGCTGCGACAACGACCATTGGTTGCTTGCTTTTGTGCGTGGCGGGCTGCGCGAAGAAAGAGCCCAAGCCGCTACGTACCGAACCGTGGCTCGCCCACCCTTCGGCGCGCGCGAGTGCAAGCGGCGACGCGGCGCTACCGACGACGCGCTACGCGCTCGGCGAACGCAGCTTGATTCGCTTCGAACTTCCGACCAAGCGCGGCGCTTTGAGCGGGACTGTGACGCGCGTGAGCGGCGAGCTCAAACTCGATCTATCGAATCTGTCGCAGAGTCGCGGCCTGGTCCGCGCCGACCTCGGCTCGCTCGAAATTCACGCCAGCCGCGACGCACAGGGCAGCGACAGCACGCTCCTCGAACGCGCACGCGCGGCCCTCGAGCTCTCGACCGATGCCGGTTCGAGCGCCGCGTTCGCCAGCTTCGATCTCACCTCGGTGGAAGACGCTTCGCCAGCAATGATTGAACCCGCCCCCGAGCGCGACGCCAGCGCTACGAGCGCTTTCGGCCGTCGCGCCCACTTCACCGCGATTGGGGATCTCTTGTTGCACGGCTTTCGAGTGGTGCGTCGCGCACCGCTTTCGGCGGAATTCATGTTCGCCGCTGACCGGCAGGTGCCACAGAGCGTGCTGATCCGGAGCCGCACGCCGTTCGTAATCTCTCTAGAAACGCACGCCATCGTCGCCGTGGCCCCAGAAACGCGCACAAAGGTACCAGGGAAAACGCCGATGCAGGTCCGTGAAGCGCGCGTAAGTGTCGAACTCTACGGAACAAAAATCGATTGAACCAAAGCCGCGTTGAAACCGTCTGGCAGCTCGCTCGTACTTGTAGTGCTCGGCACGCGCCGTACGTGAAGCGGCGCTGCCGACTGGTGTTTCAACCTCAGCCTCGCTAAATTCCGTTGATCCCTACGCGCGTCTCGCACGCGCGTTTCGCAAGGAGACCGTGTCCATGTCCCAGAACCTCAGCTTCAGCTCGATCGCCGCCACGCTCGCCGTCCTCAGCGCCTCTGGCCTCGTCGCCTGTGCGGGCGCCCCCGCCCCGGCGGCGGAAAGCCCCGCGGATGCAAAAGAGGTCCCGGCCGCCACGTCGGCTGGCGCGGCCGCCGCAGCCGAAGCGACCCCTGCAACTCCGGAAGCCAAGGCGGCTGAGGGCGCAACCGCCCCCGCAGC
>Ga0164309_10000998_pt1 | contig 14237 bp, 9 predicted proteins | sample Whisoiple_247_MG_FD_109984 | JGI IMG/M metagenome (GOLD analysis project Ga0164309, IMG submission 109984) | Soil microbial communities amended with fresh organic matter from upstate New York, USA - Whitman soil sample_247_MG | ecosystem: Environmental > Terrestrial > Soil > Unclassified >...
CGAGGAAATGGCGCGCGGCGAGGATTTTATGCATCGCCTGGTGGAACGCGCGCAGGCGATGGGCGGCACCTGCACCGGGGAGCACGGCATCGGGCAGGGCAAGCAGAAGTACCTCACGGCGGAACTCGGCCCTGAAGCGATCGAGGCGATGCGCGCACTGAAGCAGGCGCTCGACCCGCAGAACATTTTCAATCCGGGAAAGATATTGCCGGCGGCTTGAGGTCCGGGAACCATCTTTCTGGCCTTCACTTGTTGCTCCCCAGCGGATTGGCACCCGGCAACCCGGCAGCAGCGATGGAACTTTCGGTTCCCATTGGCGTCATTGTGGTGCCGAAGGCGACCCGCAAGTGGCGCACGGAGGGTGCCATGCCCAAACCAGCCATTGGAATTGCCGTTCTTGTTCTGGCGACCCTGCTGTCGAGCGTGGCGCTCGGCAGAGGTGGCGGAGGCCACGGAGGAGGGCATGGCGGCGGCCACGGAGGCGGCCATGGTCATCACGGTGGCGGCCATTTCCATGGCGGCGGCCACCATGGCTTGCGCGGTGCGCATTTCGGTGGCGGGCGCCACCTGCGCGGCAGCTCCGCCATTTCCCGGTCGGCTGCGATTCAAAGCGCGGGCGGCCGCAACGCGCTAAACACCCTCTCGCGCGCTGGTGCGTTGCGATATGGTCACTCACTAGGCAACCCTGCGGTTCGCGCGCGAATTGCCGCGGGCGCCGCTATTGCAGGTTGGCTTAGTGGCCGCGGTGCAAGCGGGTGGTGGCAGCACGGAAATGGCGGATACGGATGGGTCGGCCCGCTGTTCTGGCCGTTTGCCTACTACGACCTCTACGATTATGCGATGTGGGGCTACGGATTTGGCGCCCCGTTCTGGGGCTACGGCTACCCTGATATTTATGCCGGCATATTTGCACCGTACCGCTACGATGACCTGACGGGTTATTTCTATCCGCCGCGACGTTCGTCCGGCCGCCGCAATGCCGCTCTGGATCGGCTGGCACTGATGTGCGGTGATGATAGCCCCGACGTTGCCGGCCTTTCGATCGATCAAATTCAGCAGGCGATTCTGCTGAACGATCCGCAACGCGCCGCACTGGACGCTCTCGCTAACGCCTCGGTCTCGGCCGCTCAGCGCATTCGGGAGGCGTGCCCGACCCAGATGATCCTAACGGCGCCCGGAAGACTGGCATCCATGCAACAGCGCATCGAGGCGATGATCGCCGCGGCGGCAACGGTGCAACCGCCACTGGAGAAGTTCTATGGTCTGCTGAACGACGAGCAGAAGGCGCAGCTTAACGCGCTCGCCGAGGATCAGCGCAGAATATCCGCCGCGAAGAAGGCCAAAGGGTTGATTGCCCAGGGCTGTGGCGTTGCGCAGCCCGCCGCAATGCCATGGCCGACCGGCGAGATCGAGGCCAGGTTGCGCCCGGCCGAAGCGCAACGCGCGAGCCTGCAAGGGCTGCAAGACGCCAGCGCCAAGGCCGCGGACATGCTCAAGGCTTCCTGCCCGGCTGACAATGCAGTCACGCCCCCCGCGCGGCTCGCCGCCGCCCGCAACAGGCTCGAGACCATGCTGCAAGCGGTCAAGCTGGTAAGCTCGGCCCTTGCGGATTTTTACGCAACGCTGAGCGATGAACAAAAGGCGCAGTTCGAGGCGATCGGTCCAAGCCGCACGTCGGAGTTGGATCGCCGGCGGATCAGGGGTTAAGCCCGGAGATATCCTGCGGCGAAGCTCGCCGTGCAACGACACTTTGTCGAACCTGGCAAATTGATCAGGGCGGCGACCTCGCTATAAATGCAGGACTCGGAATTGATCTGAGGATGCGAGTGCTCGCTGCGGCGTATGGACGCTGGGTGCTCGCTCACAATGTCGCTACCCGCCGCACTCTTGACGCACCCGCTCCCTACCTCACCTCGCGACCAAGGGCGGGAATCGCATCTCGTTCGTCGACAGAGGAAATACCGGTGGACAGAGACGCAACGGAAGCGGTGACGCTCGATGCGCGGTTTCGCGACGTGATCACGAGCGAAAGCGAACTAAGAGCCCATGTCGGCCCTGCCAACAGATGGTTCACCAGCAAGGTCCTGCACCGCCTCAACCGCCGCTGCCAGGCGTTTATCGCGGCTTCGCCATTCGTCGTGATTGGCTCAACCAATGAGCTCGGCATGGTCGATCTCTCGCCAAAGGGAGACGGCGCCGGATTTGTGCGTTGTCTTGACGACAAGACCCTTGCTATCCCGTATCGCACCGGCAACCGGCGGGTCGACACCTTCCACAACGTGCTGCAGAAGCCCGGCGTCGGCCTGATCTTCATTGTTCCCGGTCAGCGCGAGACGCTTCGCGTTACCGGGCGGGCGCTGATTGTTCGCGATCAGAATATCCGAAACAGGATGATGGATCAGGGCCGCATCCCCGAACTAGCGATGGTCGTCGCCGTCGAAAGGGCATTCTTCCATTGCGGCAAGTGCATCACGCGGTCAAATCTCTGGAATTACGACACGCCTCGAGTGCAGGCCGAGGCATGGTCCGACGATGCGGCTGCTTCATGAATGCAGTACCCTCCGGGACGCGCGAGCGCCCCGGCCATTTGAAGACCTCCTCCTGACCATCATCGGCAGCCCGTTCGCCGGTCGCAATGTCAGCTGCAAAATGGGCCACACCGCATGACCCGGCTTTAGTTCAAAGCTAAAATATTTCGCGATCATGGCGAGCACGAGCGTCGCTTCCTGCAACGCGAATGTCGATCCAATGCATTTGCGCGGCCCGACTCCAAACGGAAGATAGGCAAACCGATCGATTTCAACCCGCGCACTGCCGAGGAAGCGCTGCGGGTCGAACGTATCGGGCCTGTCCCACAGCAACCGGTGCCGATGCAGCATATAGGGCGAGATAACGATGAGCGATCCCGGCCTGACGCGCTCCCCATTCAGGTTATCGTCACCCAGCGCAACCCGGCTGATCGCGGCTATCGGCGGATAGAGACGGATCGCTTCTTCGACGACGGCGCGCGTTTCAACCAGGCGATCGGCAATACCGGGGAGTGGCCCGGTCAGTTCGCGGTCCGCTTCGGCCTGCACCCGATCGCGCCATTGCTGCGATTGGGAGAGCAAAAACATCGACCAGCTCAACGTATTCGCCGTCGTTTCGTGGGCCGCCGCAATGAAGGTCAGAATGTTCGATCGGACCTCGGATTCCGTAACATTGGTGTTCGCTTTCGGGATCGAGAGCTTCCAGCAGATGGGTCAGCAGGTCGTGGGGCGCCTGGTCCGGCCGCTCGGCCAGGATCCGGCGGCGGGCGGAGATCACCCGATCGACCTCCGCTTCGAAAAATTTCAGCGTCGAGCGCACGCGGAGCCGGCCGAGCCGCGGGACGAAGCAGGGTACGCCGAGAAGGTCGAGCGGACTGATTTTCCCGATGGTGTTGAAATAAGTCACCATGGCGGTCCGGATCTCTTCGGCATCGGATCCAAATCCATCCGAGAAGATCGTGCGTTCGACCACGTCCAGCGTGACCCGTGCCATCTCGGCCGCGACATCGATTGTTGCCTTGTCCCCAAGACCAGACCACCGCTTGATCAAGACATCGGCGGCTCCCATCATCGCAGGTGTAAAATCCATCACGGTCTTGCGCGCAAATATCGGCGCAATGACGCGCCGTTGCAGACGCCATTGCTCGCCCTCGGCGCTCAGCAAACCATCATTCAACCCAGCCGACAGCACCCGGCGCTGCAGGCGATCCTTCCGATAATTTGCGGCGTTATCTAGCAGGACGCGGCGGATCGCGTTCGGCTCGTGAATCAGAAGCACGTGCCCGACGGGCAATCCGCCGGCAACGATCGGTTGCTCGAAGTGCTGCGCGGCCCAGCATTCCAGCGAGTTGCGCTTCAGGGTACGGATCAGAGCGATCGGCTTCAGCGGGCGCGGCTGCGGCTTGGGCGCCGGCGGACAATACGCGGTTTCCGCGAGCGACCGGTCGCTGTGTTCCAAAACTTCGAGCATTGGCGACGACCCCTTCTTTCGGTCGACCGAAAACCTTACAAACGTCTGTTATCTCACCATGGTTCCATTCGCTAGCGGGCGAGGGCGGTCGCCGGTGGATTGATTGTTGAAATTGCTCCGCAGCGATCTATGCTTGCGGATATTCAGGGCATTGCAATGCGGTGGTTCAGCAAGGGCAAGCGTAAGGAAATCTGGGACGAAGACATCCAATGGCCGATTGGCGACATTGAAGCGGCGCACAGGATACGCGACATCTGCCGGTCGGCCGCCGACAGTGCCGAAAAAGTAGGCGGCTTTGCTGATCGTCCGGACAGGAATAAGGGCAACTCCGAGACCGAGCGGTACGAACGCGCCGCCAAGGTCGCAATGGAGATCGCAATCAAGATTTCCGATGACCTGTTGCGCGATGCGGCGGTGCGCCAGATCGTGAGCTTGTGCGTAAAGGCGGACGATCTGAAAACAGCGCGGATACTGTTTCGCGCGATCCAGGCAGTGTCCATCCGGGAAGATGTGCTCAACGACCATCCAGTGCTTCGCCAGTGAACCCGCTGGCGATGCGAATTCAAATCATCGGGTGTAGCCGCGATGGAGCCATTGGGGCTTGATCCAAAAGCGCCCCTAACGCCCGGCAGACTGGCTTTGTTGCCTACCCTTCGGGTAATTGACCCGCCCCGTAATGACAAGCTACCAAACCTGATGCGCCTTCCCTTCTTTTACGGCTGGATCATCGTCGTCGTGACGTTCGTCACCATGGCGATCGGCGTCAACGCCCGCACCGCCTTTTCGCTGTTCTTTCCGCCGATCATCGATGAGTTCGGGTGGGAGCGCGGCGTTACGGCGGGCGCCTTCTCATTCGGCTTTCTGGTATCCGGCGCCGTCAGCCCGCTGATCGGCCGCTTGATGGACCGCGCCGGCCCGCGCGCCGTGATGGAACTCGGCGTCGCACTGATGGCGGGAGGGCTGTTGCTGGCGCCGCTGACCACGCAGCCATGGCACCTGTATCTAACGATCGGCGTCATGGTCGGGGCGGGAAGCGTCTGTCTCGGCTACTCCGGTCAATCGTTGTTCCTGCCCAACTGGTTTATTCGGCGGCGCGGTATGGCCATCGGCCTTGCATTCGCGGGCGTCGGCATTGGCTCTATTACGCTGTTGCCCTGGGTGCAGCTCATGATCGAGCAGACCGGTTGGCGAACCGCCTGCACCGCGATGGGCATTCTGATTCTTGTCGTGCTGGCGCCGATCAATCTGTTGTTGCGAAAGCGCCCCGAAGACATCGGACTTGAGCCGGACGGCGACGCCACGCCTTCTGCGTCTTCCGCCAAGCCGGTCTCGAACATCGTCGATGCCGCCTGGGCCGGCACCGACTGGACTTTGAGACGCGCGATTGGCACCGCGCGGTTCTGGTGGATATCGCTCGGCTATTTCTGCGGATTGTACATCTGGTACGCGGTCCAAGTTCACCAGACCAAATATCTGCTCGACATCGGCTTCAGCCCTGCGGTCGCGGTCTGGGCACTGGGCGTGGTTAGCCTGCTCGGTATTCCTGGCCAGATCCTGCTCGGACACCTGTCCGACCGGATCGGGCGTGAGTGGGTATGGGCCGCGAGCTGCGCAGGCTTCGCAATCTGCTTTGCGGCGCTGATCGCGCTGAAATACGTTCCGACATTACTGTTTGTCTACATCATGGTTCTGGCGCAGGGCGCGCTCGGTTATGGCCTGACCTCCATCATGGGCGCGGTGGTTCTGGAAATCTTCCAGGGCAAGCATTATGGCAGCGTTTTCGGCACCGTGATGCTTGCTGCGCTTGCCGGAGGTGCGGCCGGTCCCTGGATTACGGGCGTTCTGCACGACTTTTCGGGTAGTTACACCATCGCCTTTGCGGCCGGCATCGCCGTGAGCGGCTTGTCGGCGGTGGCAATCTGGATGGCGTCCCCCGGCAAAATCCGCGCCGTCGCCGGCCAGTTGCACCGGATAAAGACCTAGCCTGGGGCGCGCTAGCAAAGGTCGCTACATACGGCTTGCCGACATCGGCAGCTTGTGGGCTAATCGCCTTGCAAGAAGAAAATTGACCGCACAGAGGGCGCCCATTCATGAACGAGCATGTTCAGACCGCGACGACCGAGCCGCTCTTCAACCCGCTGGCGCCGGAATTCATTCGCAATCCCTATCCATTTTACGAGCGGCTTCGCATCACCGACCCGATGCACCTCACGCCGTTTGGCACCTTTGTCGCCAGCCGTCACGCCGAGGCAAGTCGGGTGCTGCGCGACAAGCGTTTCGGCAAGGATTTCGTCGACCGCACCGTGCGGCGATACGGGCCGCAGATCATGGAACAGCCGGTCTTTCGCAGCATGAGCCACTGGATGCTGCAACAGGACCCGCCCGACCACACCCGCTTGCGCGGGCTGGTGGCGCTGGCGTTCACCGCGCGCCGGGTCGAGGACATGCGTCCGCGCATTCAGCAAGTCGTCGATGAAACGCTCGATGCGATCGTCGGTCAGGGCCATATGGACCTGATCGATGACTTTGCGTTTCGGCTGCCGGTGACGATCATTTGCGACATGCTCGGAATTCCCGAGGACCACCGTGAACAGTTTTACAAGAGTTCGCATGAGGGCGGGCGGCTGCTCGATCCGGTGCCGCTGTCGCCGGCCGAAATCGAGCAGGCCAATGCGGGCAACGCGATGGCGCAGATGTATTTCCAGCAGCTGTTCGAGCTGCGTCGGCGCAATCCTGGAAACGATCTGACAACCCAACTGGTGCAGGCCGAGGAAGATGGCAGCAAGCTGTCCAACGAGGAATTGACGGCCAATATCATCCTGTTGTTCGGCGCAGGCCACGCGACCACCGCCAATCTGATCGGCAACGGGCTGTTGGCGTTGCACCGCAATCCCGATCAGCTCGCGCTGCTCAAGGCCAATCCGGGCCTGATCACGAATGCCGTCGAGGAATTCCTGCGCTACGATTCCTCCGTGCAGTTGACCGGCCGGGTGGCGCTGGAAGACATCGACGATCTCGGCGGCAAGAAAATCCCGAAGGGCGAGAGCGTGCTCTGCCTGTTGGGTTCCGCCAACCGCGACCCGGCGGTCTATCCCGACCGGCCGGATCGTCTCGATATCACCCGTACCAATGTGCGGCCGCTGTCCTTCGGCGGCGGCATTCACTTCTGCCTTGGCGCCCAGCTCGCGCGGATCGAGGCGGAAATCGCGATCGGGACCCTGTTGCGCCGGCTGCCGGATCTGCGCCTCGATGACGCCGAGAATCCGGAATGGCGGCCGACCTTTGTCCTGCGCAGCCTCAAACGGCTGCCTGCAAGCTGGTGATCGGCCGCGCGTCAAGCCGTCGCGCGATGCTGCTGTGACTTCGCCACAGTTGGCCTTATATATGGCCCCGATCCGGCGCTGATTTCAGCGCGGCGGCGGGCGGATGCTCCGGCATCATCATCGCGATGGCGCGCCTCGCCCGGCGGCGAGGCACGCCACGCCCCGTGAGGGCCAACGCGCCGGAACGCGCTCAAAAGGAGACCCCGTGCAGACGACGCTGCTCGGACTGTCGATCGCCTTCATCATTGCGCTGATTGCCGCGCTGATCGGGCCGTATTTTATCGACTGGAATCAGTTCCGGCCGCAATTCGAGACCGAGGCGGCGCGGGTGGTCGGCGCGCCGGTGCGCGTCGGCGGCGAACTGGATGCGCGGCTGCTGCCGACACCGTCGCTGCGGCTGCGCTCGGTGGTGGTCGGCGGCGCCAACGATCTCGGCAAGGTCCGCGCCGACAAGCTCGATGTCGAGTTCAGCCTGGGATCGCTGATGCGCGGGGAATGGCGTGCCACCGAACTGACGATCAACGGCATGGCGCTGGATCTCGGCCTCGATTCGCAAGGCCGGATCGATTGGCCGGCATCGAGCGGAAAGTTCAATCTGGGGTCGCTCGCGATCGACCGTTTGAACCTGACCGGCCGCATCGCCCTGCATGACGCGGCGAGCCGCAGCACCCTCGAGCTCAACGACATCGCCTTCAGCGGCGATGTGCGCTCGCTGGCGGGCTCGGTACGCGGCGACGGCAACTTCATGCTGGCAGGTGCGCGCTACCCGTTTCGCGTCTCGTCCGGTCAGAGCGCGGACGGAAACGCCACCCGGGTCCATCTCAACATCGATCCCGGCGCGCGCGCATTGTCCGCCGATCTCGATGGCACGCTGGCTTTCGAGGCGCGGGCGCCACGCTTCGAAGGCGCGGTCGTTTTGGCCGTTCCCCCCGGGCTGAAGGCTGACGGCGACGTTCCGATAACGCCGTGGCGTATAGCGGCCAGGGTCAAGGCGGATCCGGGCGCGGCGCGGCTCGAACAGGTTGAAGCCAGCTACGGCACTGAGGATAGCGCGCTGAAATTCGCAGGCACGGGCGAGCTGCGCTTTGGCCTGTCGCCGCTGCTCCGCGCCGTGCTCTCCGCGCGGCAGCTCGATGCCGACAGGTTTGTCGCCAGGGACAACAACGCCGCCGAGCCGGTGCGCGTATTGCCGGCGTTGCGGGCGCTGATGTCGGGAATCCCACAGCCGCCGATCGCGGCGCAACTCGAACTCAATTCCGACCAGGTCATGCTGGGCGGGCGTCCGCTGCAGGACGTTGCCGCCGAGCTTCATGCCGACACGAAATCCTGGACCGTCCGCAGGCTGGATTTTCGCGCACCGGGCGCAACGCGGGTGTCGCTGGCCGGCAGCGGGGCGCAAGGCAATCCGTCCGGCGATTTCAAGGCCGCGCTCAATGTCGAATCGTCCGATCCGGATACGCTGATGGCGTGGTTGCAGGGACGGAGCGAAATTACCTATCGCAGTCAGAAACCGCTCCGCCTGCGCGGCGATGTCAGCGTGGCTTCGGATCGCATCGCGATCGAAGCCATGAAAGCCGAAATCGATGGCGGCGCGGTTGAGGGCAGGATTGCCGTTTCGCATCAGCCGTCGCGTGGCGGCTCGCGGCTGGAAGCGGAGCTCAAGGCCGAACGTCTCGATCTCGACGCCGCGACGGCCTTGGCGCGTTCACTGGCGGGACCGCAAACGGAGTGGCCGGACGAGGCGCAGCTGTCGCTGGATATCGGCCAAGCCATTTCGGCCGGCCAGGAGTTGCGTCCGCTGGTGGCGAAGTTCGGCTACGGCCCGAACACGATCACGCTGGATCAGCTGAAGATCGGCGACGCCGGCAACGTGATGGTGGAAGGGGCGGGGAGTTTCGACCGCGTCAATACGACCGGAAAACTGGCGCTGAATTCAAGTGCCGCATCGCTCGGCCAGATCACCGCGTTGATTGCGCCGCTCGCGCCGGCATTGGCCTCTCGGCTCAATGCGATGGAGCCGGGCCCAGCGCGTCTTAAACTGACGCTCGATGTCGGCAAGAGCGCCGAACGGGCCGATCGCGCCAACGCGCGCGTCGGGCTCGAGCTCGACGCGGCGCAGCTCAAGGGCCTTGCCACGATCACTGCGAAGCCCGAAGTCGCGGCGATGCGCGGCATCGATCTCGATGCGCTCCAACGCAGCGAATTCACCATCGAGTCGAAACTGTCCTCGGAGCGCGGCCGCTCATTGCTTGCCTTGCTGGCGCTCGACCGCGTCATCGCGGGCGGCGAAGGCGCGGCGCAATTCGAGGGATCGGTGGCGGGGGTGTGGCGCGCGCCGCTGCGGCTGAAGGCCAAAATGTCGGGAGCTGGATTCGATGCTGACGCGCAGGGTACGGCCGAACCGTGGGGGGCTGAACCCAAGGCCAATGTCAACCTCGCCGTTCGCGGCGTCAATCTCGCCCCGCTGTTCAATCTGCAGCCTTCGGATTCGCTCGCGCAAAATATCAGCCTGTCCTCGCGGGCGTCGCTGACGGCCAACAAGCTGACCTTCGACGACCTCGGCGGCACGATAGCCGGCTCGCAGCTGCGCGGCCGCATCGCCTTGGCCCTTGATGACGAAAAGCACGTCGAGGGTGAAATCGGCCTCGACACGCTCGATCTCGCGCCGGCATTTGCGCTCGCCATCGGCGCAGCCGGACACGACGCAGCTGAGCCACTCGGTGCCGGGCTGTTGAAGGGATGGCGCGGCCGCATCGCATTTCAGGCGCTGCGCGGCGCGCTTCCCGGCGGCGCGGAATTGCGCCCGGCCAGCGGTACCGTCAAGAGCGACGGCCAATCGCTGACCTTCGATGCCATCAAGGGCGGAATCGGCGGCGGCGAGGCGACCGCCAGTATCGACGCCAGGCCGGGCGCGAACGGAATTGCGCTGAACGCGCGCGTTCAATTTTCCGATGTCGATGGCAAGGCCCTGCACTATCGGGCCATGGCGATGCCCGCAGGGCGCGTGTCGATGCAGATGACGCTGGCAAGCCAGGGCCGCAGCGCGTCGGCGCTGACAGGGGCATTATCCGGAAGCGGAACGCTCACGCTGGAATCCTCCCGCGTTGCTGGTCTGGATCCGCGCGCCTTCGATGTCGCTATCCGTGCCAGCGACAATGGGCAGGCGACTGACGACAACAGGCTAAGGCAGATCGTCGAGCCCGTGCTGTCGGGCGGCGCCTTGTCGGTCGCATCGGCGCAAATTCCGTTCAATATCAGGGATGGCCGGATTCGCGTCGGCGCGACCACGCTGGATGCCGAAGGCGCGCGCGCCATCATCTCGGGCGGATACGACATTACGGCGGACCAGGCTGACATTCGCGCCAGCCTCGCCTCGACGGCAACCGGATCTGTGACCAGCCGTCCGGAAATTCAGCTGTTCGCCGCCGGTTCGCCCGATGCGCTCGATCGCACCGTCGACGTCGCGGCGCTATCGTCATGGCTGGCGCTGAGGGCGATCGACCGCGAAACCCGAAGGCTTGATTCGATCGAGCGCGGCGAACGGCCGCCATTGCCGGCATCCATGCCGCCGCGTGCGGCCGTCGGAGCGCCGGACCCAGCCGTTTCGGATCAATCGCTTTCCGGCCTGCCGACGCCCGGTCGCAACCCCCACCAGCCGCCCCCAAAACCCAGGCTCGGCGTTGCGCGTCCGCCGGCGACACCTCCAACTCCGAATGCGCCGCCGGCCGTGAGCCAGCAGCTTGCGCCGCTCCCGCCGCCGATCGAGGTTCGTCCCGCGCCCGGAACGGGTGTTGCGCGGCCGCCGAAGCCGAAGCCGCCGCTCGTCCTGACGCCGCCGGTGGCCGGTCCGCAGCGATCCGCTTTCTAGAGCGCGGACCTGACCCTGATCGACTCGGCGCGAAGCAGCGCTCTGATGCGCGCGGCGGTCCGTCGAGAGAGGCCGCAGTCAGGCGTGGCGAGGCGGAAACTTGGCGTCTCCCCCGCACGGACGTGAACCGTCGAGCGATCAACGGCGACTTAAGAGGAAGCGCGTTCTGACGCACGCGGCCCATGGGGTCTGCGATCGGCAGGGACAGCCTTGCTGCCCGATCTGGTGGCCGCTCCTGTGGGACAGCTCACAGATGGATCGTTGGCGGAAGGGCAGAAAAGCCGTCATTTGTCGGATGAATATTGCGATGGAGGTGACATCATGCGCCGTCCTGTTTCTCTTTTTCGCGACCTGTTGTTTGTAGCTGGGCTTTTGCTGTTTCTCCCGATTTCGCTCGCGCACGCCGCATCCGCCGAAAACCGCGTTGCACTGGTCATCGGCCAGTCGGCCTACCGCGCCGTTCCGGCGCTGCCCAACGCCGCGAACGACGGCAAGGCGATGGCGGAATTGCTTACCAATGCGGGTTTCGACGTTACCGCGGCCCCCGATCAGTCGCAGAACGACATGCGCCAGACCATCAGCGACTTCGCGGCCAAGGTGGCGGCGAGCGGACCCGACACCATCGCGCTGGTGTTCTATGCCGGCCATGGCTTGCAGATCGATGGCGAGAATTACCTGGTGCCGATCGATGTCGATCCGAAACGCGAGGCCGATATTCCGCTGCAGGCCGTCCGGCTCAACGATCTCCTGAACACATTGGGGGCTTTGCCGACCCGGATGCGCATCATCATGCTCGATGCCTGCCGCAACAATCCGTTCCCGGCACTTAACCAGACCGCCGGCCACGGCCTGGCAATCGTCGATACCAGGGCCGGCGCACCCGGTTCGTTCATTTCCTATTCCACCTCGCCGGGCGCGGAGGCCGAGGACGGCGCCGGCGCCGACAGCCCGTACACGACCGCGGTGCTCTCGGTCGCGAAGCAGCCGAATCTGCCGATCGAGGAAGCGTTCAAGCGCGTCCGCGTCGCCGTGAGCCAAGCAACCGATGGACGGCAGATCCCCTGGGAAAGTTCATCGCTGACGACTGAGTTCAGGTTCTTTGGCGGTGACGCCGGCCAGCCCGAAGCGACCGCGCCGAAGTCGTCTTCGACGGCAATGCGCAGCATCGACGACTGGCGCAAGGATTTGCAAGGCAAGGAGCCGAAAGCCGCCTACGAGCTCGTGATCGCCGATGACTCGGTCGCCGCCTACGAAGCCTTTACGATGCTGTTCGCGCAATCCTCGCACGCCCTGCGTATGCGTTCGCTGCTGGAACGCCGGCGCGAGATGCTGGCATGGAATACCGCCGTTGCGATCAATACGGCGGCCTCCTTCGATGAATTCCTGGCAAGCTATGGCAACAGCGATCTGGCAACGACCGCGCGCAAGATGCGCGAACGCGTCCTCAACCGCTCGCTCGGCGCCAACGCTGCGCTCACTGCGCCGGTCCTGCAGCCGACCAATGTTGCACTGGGGCCGACCTGCCCATGCACCATTCAGCCGACGCTGCCGTTGAAGAAAGATGTCGATACGCCGATCAAGCGGGTCAATACACCGCCAATCAAGCAGGTCGACCTACCGCCGACCAAACGAGTCGACCTACCGCGGAACAAGCGGGTTGACAATTCCAAGCCGAAGCGCCGGCCGCCGCCCGAGGAGGTTGTCGTCGAGCGTCGTCCGTCCGGTCCGCCCCCGGGCGCCATTATGGAAGGCATCGGTATTGGCATCGGCATCGGTCTCGGAGGCGGATTTGGCGGCCACGGCCGTGGCGAGCCAATGCCGCGCAGCGGCAACTATCAAAGGTAGCCACGCGCGCTTCTTGCCGGTCGTGCCAGCCTGTCGGGGCTGGCGGACCAAAGGATTGGCAGGCACCGCTATTCCGCCGCCTGCGATGACGGCGGGCGCATGCTGTCGACGCCGTCCGCCTCGGTTGCCGAGATGGTCGTGCGGATCATCAGGCGCGCCTCAGGCGCGGGCCATGGCCGGCCTCGATGCATGGTCGCGCGGTTGTCCCACATCACGACGTCGCCGCTGCGCCATTGGTGCAGGTAGCTCGTGTCAGGCGCGGTCGCGGCCGCCATCAGTTCGTCGATCAGCTTCTTGCCCTCTGCCGGTTCCATGCCCTCGACGGCGTAGGCGTGCGAGGCGAGATAGATCGCGCCGCGGCCGTTGGCGGGATTCCTCCACACCATGCGCCAGCATTGCGGCGGCAGCGCCGCGCGCTCCTCCGGGCTCGCGAGATCCGCCGTGATCTGGCTGCGCGAATGCGCGTAGTCGTGCCAGGCAAAGGAATTCTCGAGCTTCTGGCGCGCCGCCGGATCGAGCCGCTCGAAGGCCAGCCGGGTTGAGACGAATTCGGTCTCGCCGCCGCGCGCCGGGATGATCCGCGCCGACAGGATCGAGGTGAGCGCCGGCACCCGCTTGAAGGATGAGTCGGTATGCCAGAGCTGGTTTGCCTTGTTGCGCAAGGCGACCCGGTGATCGGGCGGGACCACTTTTCCGTCAGGACCGATGGTAGTCAGGATCACGAAATGCGTGCCCGTGCCCTGTGAGCCCACCTTGGTCACCTCCGGCGGCCCGAAGCGGCGCGAAAACGCCAGTTGAAGCTCGTCGGTCACCTCTTGGCCGCGAAACACCAGAACGGAATGTTCCTCGAAAGCCGCGCGCGCCGCCGCATGGGCTGCGTCGTCCGAGGCGACATCGGCCAGCGTGACACCGCGCAGTTCGGCGGCGAATCCCGGACCCAACGGCACAACGTCCATTCGGAAAATCCTCCCGCATTCTTGTCGCGCGAGTCTATGGCAAAACACCCCGCCGGGCAACGCGAGCACCGGACGCGGTCTGACCACTGAAACCGTTCGTGATGGCTCCGTTCCGCAATACAGGGGAATCATAAAATAGAATTTAGTATTGCGTGCGATGCGCACTCTTCAAGCAATCGGGCGACGGTGTTATGTGACGCGCGCGCCCTCTGGCGCTGGTTTGCAGAGGACAGGAAGTGAAGACTC
>Ga0164309_10000999_pt1 | contig 14214 bp, 11 predicted proteins | sample Whisoiple_247_MG_FD_109984 | JGI IMG/M metagenome (GOLD analysis project Ga0164309, IMG submission 109984) | Soil microbial communities amended with fresh organic matter from upstate New York, USA - Whitman soil sample_247_MG | ecosystem: Environmental > Terrestrial > Soil > Unclassified >...
CGGACGGGTCCACAGGCGCCGACGCTACGGCATCGCCGGGACGAAGGTCCCGGCGGGAGCGGGTGACCGGCCGGGCGGCGGGCGCCCGCCGGTCACCCGCTGCGCGGCCGACCCGCCCGGTGCGCGGCCCGCCCGCCCGGTGCGCGACCCGCCCGCCCGGTGCGCGGGCGCCCGCCCCGGCGCGGGTGAGACGGCCGGGTACCCGCCGTCGACCCGGTGCAGGCTGCCCGTGCTGGACGACGCCTCGTCGCTCAGCAGCGACGCCACGAGCGCGGCCACCTCCTCCGCGCGGCCGGAGGAGCGGGCGCCGGCGGCCCCGGCCACGTAGCCTGCTCGGTGGGGGACCGACGAGAGCCGGGGAGGGCGCGTGACGACGGAGCCGCAGGTCGGCGAGGGCGCAGGGGCGCCCGACGCGGCGCCGCCGCCCCTCCCCCGGACCCGCCGGCGGCCGAGCGCGGGCGACCTCCGCCTGGTGCTCCTGTTCACGCTGCTCACCGTCGCCGCCAGCCTGCTGGGCCGCGCCACCCGCGTCCCGGACGCCGAGGTGAGCCTCGTCTGGCCGGCCGCCGGGGTGTCGGTGCTGTGGCTGGTCGCGCGCGCCCGCCGCCCGTGGCCCTGGCTGGACCCGCTGGCGCTCGCGCTGTCGACCGGGGTGGTGGTCGGGGCGACCGGGGCCTCGCTCGCGACGGCGGTCATCGGGGCGCTCGCCGCGACCGTGCAGGCGGTGGTGTGCGCGTGGGTGCTCGCCCGGCGCGCGCCGTCCGTGTGGGCCGCCCGCGGGACCCAGCAGCTGCGCCGGGTGCCCGAGCTCTGGTGGTTCGTCCTCGGGGCCGCGCTCAGCTCCGCGGTCTCCGCCCCCCTGGTCGAGCTGGCGGTCGTCGTGGGCGGCGAGCCGTGGACCTGGCGGACGGCGCTGCTGTGGTGCGCCCGCAACACGGTCGCGATCATCGGGATCGGCACCCTGGGCTTCACGCTCGGCGCCTGGCTGCGCCGGCGGGCCGCGCGGCACACGGCCCAGGAGCGCGTGGAGTGGTGGACCGAGGGCAAGGGCGCCGACTACCTGGCCGCGCTGCTCCTCGCGCCGCTGCTCTACGTCGTGTGGTTCGTGCAGGTCGACTGGCTCGCGGTGGTGTTCCCGCTGATCGGCCTCACGGTGTGGGCGGGCTCCCGGCTGCCGACGCGCTCGGTCGTCCTGCACACCACGGTCTGCGGCGTGGTGGCGATCCAGCTGACCCTCGCCGGGTCCGGGCCGTTCTCGGAGCTGCCCGACCCGACCGCGCAGGTGGCGATCGCGCAGCTCTACGTCGGCCTCGTCACCGTGATCGGCCTCGCGCTGGCCATCGCCCGGGACGAGCGCGTGCGCCTGGTCGCCGACCTCCAGACCGCCCGCGACCGGGCGCAGGAGCAGGCGACCCTGCTGGCGACGGTCGTGGACACGATGTCCGAGGGGGTGCGGGTGGTCGACGCGACCGGCCGCGTGGTCGTGCGCAACCCCACGGCGGGCCTGCTGCTCACCGGCCGGCCGACGTCCCAGGCCGACGGCGACTCCGACCTGGCGCACCTCGCCCGGCTCGACGGCAGCCCGGTCCCGGACGCGGAGCTCCCGTTCCGGCGGGCGCTCGCGGGCGAGCAGGTGCGCGACGCCGACCTCCTCGTGCGGGTGCCGGGCGCCACCGAGCCGCGGATCGTCACGTTCTCGGCCTCGCCGCTGCCGGCCGGGGCGGGCGGCGGCGCCGTGACGGTGCTCCGCGACGTCACGGTCGAGCGCACCGAGCTGCGCCGGGCGGCCCAGGTGCAGGCGAGCCTGCTGCCGTCGCGCGTGCTCGACGTGCCCGGGCTGGACCTCGCCGCGCGGTTCGTGCCCGCCGGCTCGGTCGGCGGCGACTTCTACGACTGGCAGGCGGTGACGGACGGGCTGGTGGTCACGCTCGCGGACGTGATGGGCAAGGGCCCGGCGGCGGCGATCCTCGCCGCGACCACCCGGTCCGTGCTGCACGCGCAGCCCGCGCTGCACGACGTCGCCGGCACCCTCGTCGCGACCGAGCGGGCCATGACCGCGGACCTCGCCAACGCCGGCGCGTTCGTGACGATGTTCCGGGCGTTCGTCGACGCCGCGGACGGCCAGGTGTCCTACACGGACGCGGGCCACGGGCTGTCCCTCATCGTGGGCGAGGACGGCACGGCGCGCCGGCTGTCGGCGACCGGGCTGCCGCTGGGGATCGCGCCGGGCCCCGACCGGGTCACCGCCCGCGCGCGGCTCGCCCCCGGCGAGCTGCTGGTGACGTTCTCCGACGGCGTGCTCGACGCGCTCGGCGGCTCGCTGGGGGACCTCGACCAGGTCGGGCACGCGGTCCGCGGCACCCGCACCGCGGAGCAGGCCGCCGACGCCGTGCTGTCGCTGGTCGACCCGCGGCACCCCGCGGACGACCTCACCGTCGTGGCGCTGCGCCGGGCCGCGTGACGGAGGCCGCCGTGGACCTGCTGCTGCTCGCCGACACCCACGTCCCCCGCCGCGCCCGCGACCTGCCCCCGGTGGTCTGGGACGCGGTCGACGCCGCGGACGTGGTGCTGCACGCGGGCGACTGGGTCGACGTGGCGCTGCTCGACACCCTGGAGGCGCGGGCCCGCCGCGTGGTGGGCTGCTGGGGCAACAACGACGGCGCCGACCTGCGCGCCCGGCTGCCGGAGGTGGCGCGGGCGGAGCTGGGCGGCGTGCGGTTCGCGGTCGTGCACGAGACGGGGCAGGCCGCCGGCCGCGAGGCGCGGTGCGCGGCGGCGTACCCCGACGCGGACGTGCTGGTGTTCGGCCACAGCCACATCCCGTGGGACACCGTCGCGCCCGGCGGTCTGCGGCTGCTGAACCCGGGCTCGCCCACGGACCGCCGCCGGCAGCCCGCGGGGACCTACCTGACGGCCCGCGCGAGCGGCGGGGCGCTGCACGACGTGGTGCTGCACCCGGTGCCCCCGCGCGCCTGATCCCGGCAGCGCCGCCGGGCGCCGGCCCGCGGCGGACCCCCGCGCCCGCCCCGGGCCTCAGTCCGCCCGGCGCACCGCCACGACCGTGATGTCGTCCGGCCGCTCGGCGGCGTCGGCCGCGAGCCGCAGCACCGCCTCGACGGCCGCGTCCGCGGAGCCGACCCCGCGCACGGCCGCCACCACCGGCGGCAGCCCCGCGAGCGTGCCGTCGACCAGGTCGAGCACGCCGTCGGAGAACGTCACGAGCAGGTCGCCCGGGCCCAGGTGCGCGGTCCGCTGCTCGCGGGCCTCCTCGTCCAGCACCCCGAGCGGCAGCCCGGTCGCGGGCAGCCGCTCGTCGGTCCCGTCGGCGCGCACCACCACGGTGAGCCCGTGGCCCGCGTCGGCGTAGCGGACCTCCCCCGACGCGGCGTCCAGTGCGGCGTGGAACGCGGTGGCGAACACCCCGGCGCCCGACAGGTCGGAGTGCAGGATCGCCCCGGCGTACAGCAGGGACTGCGCGACGTCGGCGCCGTGCGCGGACCCGCGCAGCACCGCGCGGATCGACGCGGCCATGATCCCGGCGCCCGCGCCCTTGCCCATGACGTCGACCAGGCTGAGCACGACGCCGCCGTCGGTCGCCGACCAGTCGTAGAAGTCGCCGCCCACGGCCCGGCTGGGCAGGCACGCGCCCGCGACCTCGTACCCCGGAACCACCGGGGCGGAGCGGGGCAGCAGCCCCGCCTGCACCTGGGCCGCGCGCTCGAGCTCGGAGTCGATCACGAGCTCCTTCTCGACCCACGCGGCGAGGTCGCGCAGCAGCGAGGCGCTGTCCGCGTCGAACTGCCGGGGCTGCTGGTCGGCGATGCACAGCGTGCCGACGCGGTAGCCGCCGGGCGCGACGAGCGGCTGGCCGGCGTAGAACCGGAGGCCGCCGTCGCCGACGACGAACGGCTTGTCGCGGAACCGCTCGTCCTGGGCCGCGTCGGGCACGACGAGCATCCGGTCCTCGCGGACGGTCGTGCCGCAGAACGAGTCCTCGCGGGGCACGACCGGCTCGTCGAAGCCGGCCATCGCCTTGTGCACGACGACCTCGCGGTCCACGAGCGAGACGATCGCGGTCGAGACGCCGAACAGCTGCCGGGCGAGCCGGACGACGCGGTCGAACCGGTCCTCGGCGGGGGTGTCGAGCACGCCGAGCCGGTGCAGCGCAGCGACGCGGTCGTCTTCCAGGTGCAGGGTGTCGGAGGCCATCGGCACGACCGTACGTCACGCCGACCGGTGCCGGGCCAGCCGCCAGGTGTTCCGGTCCCCCTCGCGGGCCAGGCTCAGGCTGTCCACCGCCCGCAGCACCAGCGCGATGCCCCGGCCGCTCTCGGCGAAGTCGTCCACCGGGTCCGGGTCGAGGTCCACCCGCACGGGCGCGCCGTCGTCCGTGAGCTCGGCCGCGAGCCGGCCGGGGTCGGCGCGCAGCAGCACGCTCGCCCGGACCGGCCCGTCGCCGACCGGGACGGTGTGCCGCACCACGTTGGTCGCGATCTCGATCACGGCGGTCTCGAACCGCAGCCGGTCCAGGTCGGGCACCTCCGGCGCGGCCTGCCAGAGGCGCGCCAGGGCGTCGTGCACCTCCTCGAGCCAGCCGAGCTCCGCGGGGCCGTCGACGCGGAGCTCGACGGCCCCGTCAGCGCCCGGCACCGACCGCGTCCTCGACGGTCGCGTACGGGCGCAGCACCCGGTCCATCGTCGTGAGCTCGAGCACCGTGCGGACCTGCTGGCCGACGCCCGCGATCCGCAGGTCGCCCCCGGCGGCGCGCGCCGAGCGCAGGCCGCCGACGAGCGCGCCCAGCCCGGACGAGTCCAGGAACGCCGTCCCGGCCAGGTCCACCACGACGAGCGTCCGCCCCTCGGCCACCTCCCGGTCCACGGCGGCCTTCAGCTCGCCCGCGGCGGCCATCGTCAGCCGCCCCTGCACGTGCAGCACCGCCGCACCCTCGCGCTGGTCGGTCGTCAGCTCCATCGAGTCCTCCTCGTCGTCGTCATGCGATGCCCCGGCGCCGCGCGCTGGGCGGCGGGCTCGCGTCGGGCCCGGTGAAGCCGCGGTAGCGCAGCGCCTGCACCACCACGCTGAGCACCACCAGGTCGTACACCACCCACAGCAGGTTCACCGTCGTGCCGACCCACAGGGACAGCCCGAGCGACGCCCGGACGATCCCGATGACGGCCGCCACGACCAGCAGCGCCATGGCGAGCAGCTGCGGCCACACGAGCCGCCACTGGCTCGGCGAGCCGTCGGGCCGGACCTTGGGGGTCACGGCGAAGCCCAGCGGACGGCCGAACCAGACGTTCGCCACCGCGGTCCAGACGGCCTTGATCCACACGGGGAACAGCGCGAGCGCGTACTGCTGGCCGCGCCAGGTCTTGACGCCCCGCGCCGCGACCAGGAACAGCAGCTGGCTGGCCAGGAAGAACGGGATGAACCGCTCGAAGAAGTCCCGGCTCCACGCCGTCACGGGCAGCACGCCGAAGCACAGGAAGATGATCGGCGCGGCCAGGTAGACCAGCGCGGCGAAGCCGGACAGGTAGGACCACATGGTCGCGAAGTACATGAGCTTCTGGCCGACCTTGAGCCCCCGGACGCCCAGGGGGTTCTCCTTGAGCATCACCTGCATGGTGCCCTGCGCCCAGCGCAGCCGCTGGGTCATCATCGTGCCGAGGTCCTCGGGGGCCAGGCCGTGCGCGAGGCTCTCGTGGTGGTAGACGGTCTTCCAGCCGAGCGCGTGCAGCCGCATCGCGGTCGCCATGTCCTCGGTGACGGACAGCGTGGCGACCGGCATCACGGCCTGGGCCTCGGAGGACCGGTCGACGTCGACCGCCCGCACCAGGGCCTGCACCGACTCGATCGCGCCCAGCGGCGACCACTCGCGGTCGGCGAGCCGGGCCAGCGCGGGCTCGTCGACGACGACGGCGCCGATCTCGTCGTCCCGGGCGATCGGCAGCGCCGCGATCGCGGCGAGGTCCTCCTGGATGCTCGCGACGTCCCGGGCCACCACCTGCGCGGAGATGCCGTCGACCTCCCGCTGGAAGGCGTAGGTCACGTCGGACAGCGGCTCGCCGGCGTCGAGCTGCCCGAGCGCCCGCGCGGCCGCGTCCTGCACCTCGTGCAGGACCGCCGCCTGGGCGGCGTCCGGGGCGTCGCGCTGCGCGCGGTCGAGCAGCCGGCGCGACGCGTGCAGCGCCTCGCGCACCGACCGCTCGGTCTCCCGCACGTACCCGACCAGGCCGAGCTGCATGAGCGCGTCCCGGCGCAGCACCGCGTTCGACCCGCAGAAGAACGCGGCGTTCCAGCCGTCCTTGCCCTGCTGGATCGGGCCGTAGAACAGCGGCGCCTGGCTGCCGAGCGGGTCGGCCGAGGTGACGTTGGTGAAGAACTGCGGCGTCTGCACCAGGGCGACGGCCGGGTCCTCGAAGTACCCCAGGACGCGGTCCAGGATCTCGGGCTCGGGGATCTGGTCCGCGTCGAGGATCAGCAGGAACTCGCCGTCGGTCTGGAACAGCGCGTTGTTGAGGTTGCCGGCCTTGGCGTGCCGCGGCCGGTCGGTCCAGTCCTCGGAGCGCTGGATGTACCCCACGCCGGCGGCCCGCGCGGCGGCGGCCAGGTCCGGGCGGGAGCCGTCGTCGAGCACCCAGGTCCGGTGCGGGTACGCGATGTCCCGCGCGGCCTCGGCGGTCCGCAGCACCAGCTCCACGGGCTCGTTGTAGGTCGTGACGAACACGTCGACCGTGATCCCGGGCGCGGGGGCCGGCGGGTCGTCGCGCCGCCTGGCCTTCCACATCGTCATGCCGAACAGCCCGACGTCGATCAGCGAGTACGTCTCCGCGATCACCAGCGGCACGGCGATCCACCACGCCGACCAGTTCACCGAGTCGAGCCAGCGCCAGGCGATGTAGTTCACGCCCAGCACGAGCGTGAGCACCACGACGACCCGCAGCACGAGCTGCTGCCTCATCCGTTCTCCCTCCGCAGCACCACGACGGTCAGGTCGTCGGGGCGGTCCGTGGCGGTGCCGGCGGCCGCGAGCACGCGGGCCACGGCGTCCGCCGCCGACGTGGCCGCGCCGAGCGGCGCCGCCAGCACGTCCTCCGGGTCCAGCGCCCGGTCGCCGCGCTCGAGCACGCCGTCGCTCAGGACGGCCAGGGTGTCGCCGGGCGCGAGCGCCACCTCCGCGGCGACGCGCGGCTCCCCCACGACCACGCCGAGCGGCGGCCCCTGCGCGGGCAGCCGCCGCAGGGCCCCGTCCGACGTGCGCAGCACCGCGAGCCCGTGGCCCGCGTCGGCGTACCGCAGCACCCCGGTCGCCGGGTCGAGCTCCGCGTGGAACGCGGTCACGAACGCGCCGGCGCGGTCCAGGTCGGGCTCGAGCACCCGCTCCGCGAGCGCCACCGCGTCCCCCACGTCCTCGTGCCGGCCGACCCCGCGCAGCACGGACCGGACGGTCGCGGCGATGATCGCGGCGCCCAGGCCGCGGTCCATCACGTCGGCGAGGGTCAGCAGCAGCCGCCCCGGGGCCAGCTGCCAGTCGTAGAAGTCGCCGCCCACCCCGTGCGCAGGCAGGCAGGCGCCCGCCAGGTCCCAGCCCGGCACCTCGGGGGCCGCGGTCGGCAGCAGCCCCCGCTGCACCTCCGCGGCGCGCCCGAGCTCGGCGTCGGCGGACAGCTCCTTCTCCACCCACGCGGCCAGGTCGGTCAGCAGCGCCTCGTCCTCGGCGGAGAACTCCCGCGGCCGGCGGTCCATCAGGCACAGCGTGCCGACGCGCTCGCCGGCCGGGGTCGCGAGCGGCCGCCCGGCGTAGAACCGGATGTGCGGCTCGCCCGTGACGAACGGGGCCACCGCGAACCGGGGGTCCAGGGCGGCGTCGGCGACGACCAGCGTCGCGGGCTGCTCGACGGCGACGGCGCAGAACATCCCGTCCCGCGGCGTCTGGCGGACGACGGTGCCCTGCCGCGACTTGAGGAACAGCCGGTCGGCGTCCACGAGCGAGACGAACGCCATCTGGACGTCGAACAGCTGCTGCGCCAGCCGGGTCACCCGGTCGAACCGCTCCTCCGGGGGCGTGTCGAGCACGTCGAGCTCGCGCAGCGCCGCGACGCGTCGTGCCTCGTCCGCGTCGCCCCGTCCGGTCTCGCCCATGCCTCACCCCCCGGCGTGACCCTACCCACCGCCACCCTGACCTGCAGGACGGGCGGGGCCCGCGGAGTCCACCCGCCTGACGGGTCAAGGAGCGGCGGGCCGTGCCGATGGAGTGTCCGTGCAGCACCGTGTCCCCGTCCCACCGCTCGCGGTCGCCGTCGCCGTCGCCGCGCTGGTGACGCACGCCGTGCTGCCGCCCGGGACCCTGCGGGACCTGCTCTACGTGGCCGTCGGCGCGGTGTGCGCCGCGCGGGCCTACCGGGCCGCGGGCCGGGTGGCCGGGCCGCAGCGGCGCGCCTGGCGCCTGCTGGCGCTCGGGCTCGTCGCCTGGGTGGTCGGCGACGCCCTGTGGACCCTCCTGGAGCGCGGGCTGGGCGTCGAGCCGTTCCCCTCCGTGGCCGACCTGGCGTACGTCGCGTCCTACCCGCTGCTCGCCGCGGGGCTGGTGCGGGCGTTCCCCGCGCCGCGGGGCCGGCGGCCGACCTGGCTGCTCGACGCGCTGCTGGTGACGAGCGGCGCCCTCCTCGTCCTCTGGCTGCTGGTCCTCGAGCCGACGCTGTCCGGCTGGGCCGCCGACCCCCTGGGCACCGCGGTCGGCGCGGCCTACCCCGTCGGCGACGCCGTGCTGCTCGTGCTCCTCGCCCGCGCCGCCACGGCCGCCGGGACCCGCCCGCCGGCGCTGCGGCTGTCGACCTGGGGCGTGCTGGCCATCCTGCTGGCCGACGAGCTGTTCCTGCTCGCCCCCGGCTGGCCGGCGCTCGACGCGCGGGTGCACCTGCTCGACTCGCTGTGGCTCGCCGGGTACGTGCTGCTCGCGGGCGCCGCCCGGCACGCGTCCGCCGGCCGGGTCGCTCCCCCGCGGGCCGACGGCGACCTCGGCACCGGCTACCTGATGCTCCTCGGCGTCTCGGTCTGCGTGCTGCCGGGCACGGCCGCCCTCGAGGCGGCCCGCGGGCTCCCCGTGCACCTGGCGGAGGTGTGCGTCGCCGCCATCGTCGTGATCGCGGCGTTCCTCCTCCGGTTCGGCGGGGTCCTGCGGGCCATGCGCCGGCAGCACGCCCGGCTGGAGCACGTCGCCGTGACCGACCCCCTCACCGGCCTCGCCAACGCGACCGGTCTCGCGCGCCGGCTGGAGGCGGCGCCCGGCGAGGCCCCCGCGGGCACCGTCCCCGCCGTGCTGCTCGTCGCCCTGGACGGCTACCGCGACGTGGCGCAGACGCTGGGGCACGCCGTGGCCGACGACCTGCTGCGCGCCGTCGGCGCCGTGCTGGGCACGGAGGCCGCGGAGGGCGGGACGCCGGCGCGGCTGGCGCGGGACGTGTTCGCGGTCGGGCTGGACGTCGCGGGGCCCGCGGAGGCGGAGCGGGCGGCGCACCGGCTCGTCGCCCGGCTCTGCCCGCCGCTGCCGGCGGGCGGGCTCGACCTGTCCGTCCGCCCGCTGGTGGGCGCCGCCGTCGCGGCGGGGCGACCCGCCGCGGCGGACGCGCTCGTCGCGCGCGCCGACGCGGCGCTGGCGGCGGCCCGGCGCGGCGACGAGCGCGTCGCGGTGGACGCCGGCGGGCCCGGGGCGGCGGGGGTGCCCGGGGTCCCCGCCCAGCGCGGCGCCGACGGCGGGCCGCCCGCGCCCGCGCTGTGCGAGGCCGACCTGCTGCGCCGGCTCCCCGCGGCCGCCGCGTGCGGCGAGCTGGTGGTGCACTTCCAGCCGGTGGTGACGGTGGCGGGCGGGCGCGTCGAGGGGGCCGAGGCCCTGGTGCGCTGGCAGCACCCCCGGCACGGCCTGCTCGGCCCGGACGCGTTCGTGCCCGCCGCCGAGCGGACCGGGCTCGTCCGCCCGGTGACGCTGCACGTGCTCGACGTCGCGCTGGCGGAGTGCGCCCGGTGGCGCGCGGGCGGCGCCGGGACGTTCGCGGTGTCCGTCAACGTGTCCGCGCACGACCTGGACGACCCGCGGCTGGTCGGCGACGTCCGCGCGGCGCTGGACCGGCACGGGCTCTCCCCGGACGCGCTCGGGCTCGAGGTCACGGAGACGATGGCGATGCGGGACGCCGCGCAGGCCGGCCGGACGCTGCGCGCGCTCGCGGACCTCGGCGTCCGGCTCGCGGTGGACGACTACGGCGTCGGCTACGGGTCGCTCGACTACCTGCGCCGCCTGCCGTTCACCGTCCTCAAGGTCGACCGGGCGTTCGTGGCCCCGGCGGCCGACGACCGGGTGTGCGCGGAGATCCTCCGCTCGACCGTCGACCTCGGGCACGCGCTGGGCATGCACGTGGTCGCGGAGGGCGTCGAGGACGACCGCACGCTCGCCCTGCTCCGGGGGCTGGGGTGCGACGCGGCGCAGGGCTGGGCGCTGGGCAGGCCCGCACCGGCGGCGGCGCTGGACGCGCGCCTGGGTGCCGGGGCGCCTGTCAATTAGTAGACCCTTCAAGTATTCTCGCCGGACCGACCGGCCCCCGGGCCGCGCCGACCGACCCGAGGAGCACCCCATGCCCGACCGCCGTCCCACCGCGGCCGAGCGCCAGGCCCGCCTGGCCGCCGTCCGAGCCGAGCAGCGCAAGAAGGAGCGCGGCCGCGCCGTCTGGATCGGCTCGATCGCCGGGGTGCTCGTGCTCGCCCTCGTGGGCGTCAGCGCCTGGGTCATCGTCGACGCCGGCCGCGACAAGGCCGCCCTCGAGGCGCAGGCGGACGCCGACATCGAGGGCGTCGAGGCGTTCGACGGCCTCACGTTCAACCACGTCACGACCGCCGTCGACTACCCGCAGTCCCCGCCGGCCGGCGGCGACCACAACGCCGCGTGGCTGAACTGCGGCGTGTACACCGAGCCGGTGCCGAACGAGAACGCGGTGCACTCGCTCGAGCACGGCGCCGTCTGGATCACCTACGACCCCGCGCTCCCCGCCGAGGACGTCGCGACGCTGCAGGCCTTCGCGGACAACCAGTCGTACGTCCTGGTCTCCCCCTACGAGGGCCTGGACTCCGCCGTGGCCGTGAGCGCCTGGGGCTACCAGCTCGAGGTCGACTCCGTCGACGACGAGCGGCTGCCGATCTTCATCCAGAAGTACCTGCTCAACCCGGAGCTCGCCGAGGTCGGCGCGCCCTGCTCGAGCGGCGTGGGCACCCCGGCGTGACGTCGGAGGACCCGCGCGCCGACGCGCCCGTGGCCCCGGACCCCGCACCCGCGGGCCGGGGCCACGGGCGGGCGGTGCTCGTGGCCGTGGCCGTCGCCGCGCTGGTGCTCGGCGCGCTGGGCGGGGCGCTGCTCGCGCGGCAGCCGGCGCTCACGGCCGCCCCCGAGGGCTCGGTCGACGCCGGGTTCGCCCGGGACATGCAGGCGCACCATGCGCAGGCCGTCGACCTCGCGGTGCTGGTGCGGGACCGCAGCACCGACGAGGAGGTGCGGACGGTCGCGCTCGACATCCTGCTGACCCAGCAGAACCAGATCGGCCAGATGGCCGGCTGGCTGTCGACCTGGGGCCTGCCCGCCGCCGCGTCGGCGGCGCCGATGGCCTGGATGGCGGGCTCGGAGCACGGCCACGGGGCCGGCGCGACCGCTGCCGCCGGCTACGCCGCCATGCCCGGCTGGGTGTCCCGCGAGGACCTCGCCCGGCTCACGGCGGCCACCGGCGCCGAGGCGGACCGGCTGTTCCTGCAGCTGATGATCCCGCACCACCAGGGCGGCGTGGAGATGGCGGAGTACGCCGTCGAGCACGCGCAGCGCCCGCAGGTCGTGGCGCTGGCCCGGAACATCGTCACGTCCCAGGAGCGCGAGCTGACCGCGCTGCAGGACATGCTGGACGCCCGGGGCGGCCCGGTCCCCTGACCGCCGCCAGGGGTCCCCGCGCCCGGGTCCCCTAGTCCCGCTCGCGCAGCTCCAGGCTGATCTGGTCCGCGTCCAGCACGCGCAGCGCCTCGGTGAGCGCGCCCGAGCTCGCGGTGCCGAGGTCGCGGACCTGGAGCAGCGCCTCCCGCTGCGCGTCCAGCACGGCCAGCCGCAGCTCGCGCACCTGGGCGGACGCGGAGGCGCGGTCCTCGGCCTCCTCGTCCTCGTCGAGCTCGGCGCCCTGCCGCTCGGCGATCCGCCGGGCCTTCTCCAGGACCGCCGCGTCGTACGGGCTCCCGTCGGGCCGGCGCAGGTCGGGGTCGCCGAGCAGGGCCGCGGCCGCCACCGCCATCTCCCCCGCCAGCCGGTCCACCTCGGCGCGCTCGTCGGCGCCGTCGCGACCCAGGCCCAGTCGGCGGACCAGCCAGCCGAGGGTGCCGCCCTGCACCAGGAGCGTGCCGGCCGCGACGACGAACGCCACCAGCAGCAGCAGCGCGCGGTGCGGGGTGTCCCGCGGCAGCGACTGCGCCGCGGCGAGCGTGACGACGCCGCGCATGCCCGCCCACACCAGGATCGCTCCCTCGCGGGGCCCGAGGTGCTCGGCCTGCAGGTAGTCGATGTCGGCGATCCGGCGGGTGATCCGGTGCCGCAGCCGCACGCCGCGGACCTCGGGGGCGTCGTCCCGGCCGAGGCGCGGCCGGCGGCGGCGGCCGAGCACCCCGCGCACCTGCGCCGCGTCGACCGGCGCCGTGGTGGCCCGCGGGGCGGCCCCGGCCGGCGGCGCGCCCGGGATCCGGCGCGCGGCCAGGTCCTCCCGGGTGAGGGTGGCGAGCGAGTCGGCGCGGTCGTTCAGCGCGCTGAGGTAGCCCCGTACCGTGACGCCGCGCCGCGCCCGGCGGGACAGCCGCGACAGCAGGTAGGCGACGTAGCCGGTGCGCACGACCAGCACCACGGCCGCGGACAGCACGCCCAGCCCGACCGCGGTCCACAGGTGGCCGTGGTCCGCCTGGACCTCGGCGACCAGGCCGTAGAGCTCCAGCCCCATGATCAGGAACACCGCGCCCTCGAGCAGCAGCTCGAGCGTCCGCCAGTTCGCCGCCTCGGCGATCCGGTCCTGCGGCCGCAGCCGCACGCTGCCCGACCCGGCGACCAGCCCGGCGGCGACGGTCGCGACCAGCCCGGAGGCGTTCAGGTGCTCCGCCGGGATGTACGCGACGAACGGCACGATGAACGAGATCGCGGTCGTCAGGTGCGGGTCGGCCACCCGGGTGCGCACCCAGAGGCTGACCTTGCCGACGAGGCCGCCGACGGCGACCGCCACGACCACCGCGTACACGAAGTCGGTCGCGACCTCCCAGAGCGTCACGGAGGCCGCCGTCGCCGCGATCGCCGAGCGCAGCAGCACCAGGGCCGAGGCGTCGTTCAGCAGGCTCTCGCCCTCCAGCACCGTGACGATGCGCGGGCTCACCCCGGACTTCCGCACGATCGAGGTCGCGACCGCGTCGGTCGGGCTCAGGACGGCGCCCAGGGCGATGCCGGTCGCGAGGGTCACGTCCGGGATCAGCCAGGAGAAGATCAGGCCCAGCACCACCGACGTCGCGACCACGAGCAGCACGGACAGGCCGCTGATCGCCGTGAGGTCGCGCCGGAAGTCCATCGTCGGCACCGACACCGAGGTCGCGTAGAGCAGCGGCGGCAGCACGCCGGCGAGGATCCACTCGGGCTCGATCTCGACCGCCGGCACCACGGGCAGCAGGCTGATCCCGACGCCGAGGGCCACCAGCAGCAGCGGGGCGGACACCCCCACCCGCGGGGCCAGGGCGGTGACGGTGACCACCGCGACGGCGCCGATCACCCCGATCAGCAGCAGGTCCATGCGCTCGCCCCTCCGTGGCCGCCGGCCGCGCGCTCAGCCCGCGGACCGGGCGCCCGCGGGGGCCGGGTCCGCGGCCCGCACGAGGCCGCGGTAGTGCTCGATCTTCTCCGCGAGGTGCTCCTGCTGGTGCAGCAGCCGCTCGATGGTCGAGGCTACGTGCTCGGCGTGGGCCTCGAGCAGCGCCAGCCGCTCCGGCACGGTCGCGTCGGCCTGCGGGCCGGTGGCCAGCGCGAGCCCCGCGTACCGGCGCATCGCGGCGATCGGCATCCCGGTGTCCCGCAGGCAGCGCAGCACGCCGAGCCACTCCAGGTCGGCGTCGTCGTACCGGCGGCGGCCCGCCGCGTCCCGCCGGACGCCGCGGACCAGGCCGATCTTCTC
>Ga0164309_10001002_pt1 | contig 14171 bp, 13 predicted proteins | sample Whisoiple_247_MG_FD_109984 | JGI IMG/M metagenome (GOLD analysis project Ga0164309, IMG submission 109984) | Soil microbial communities amended with fresh organic matter from upstate New York, USA - Whitman soil sample_247_MG | ecosystem: Environmental > Terrestrial > Soil > Unclassified >...
TCCAAGCCGATGAAATGTGCCGGACGGCGCGGCCGTGCCGTCGAGTAAAAACTTTCGATGAGCGTCTTTGCCGCCGGCCAGTAAGTGAACAGTGTCAAGAAGCAGATGGCCGGCAGCAGAAGCAGCCAGCCGTTGATCTGCCGGGCGAAGCGTCTCACGGCGGGGCGGCTCAGCGGTATGGCTTCAGAATTCGCTCCGCCTCGGTCTGCGCGTCCTTGAGCGCACGATCCGCCGGCTTGCCGCCGGTCAGCGTCGCCTGGATCGCGTCGTTCAGCGCCTTAGTAACGCGCTGGTTCTCATGCGTCGACAATTCGGCGGTCGCGTATTTTAGCTGGTCGCGCGCAACGGCGGCCGGCGGGAATTTGTCGACATAGACCTTCATTGCCGGCGTGTCGTATGCGTCCGGCCGCACCGCGACGTAACCGGTATCGATGCTCCATTGCGCCGCGCGCTCCGGGCTGGTCATCCACTGGATGAAGCGCAAGGCAGCGGTCTGTTGCTCGGCCGGCGCTTTCTTGGAAATATAAAAATTGCCGCCGCCCGTTGGGCTTCCCGGTTGCTTATGCGCCGGCAGCATGGCGACGCCGAAGGGGAATTTCGCATTGTTGCGGACATTGGTGAGATTGCCCGTCGTCGTCCACATCATTGCGCATTTGCGCTCGAAGAAATCTTTCGGTGTCGTCCCCCATTCGACGATGCCCGGCGGATGGCATTTGTACTTCTGCGAGAGGTCGGCCCAATATTGCAGCGCCTCGATCGATTCCGGCTTGTCAAAGAACGTGTGCGTGCCGGCCTCATCCATCAGCTTCGTGCCGGCTTCTGTCGCGAGCGCCTGAAACAGCCAATAGGGAAAGCCGCTCGCAGGAATCTGCGTGCCCCATTGCGTTGCATTGCCCGAGGAATCGCGCTTCGTCAGCTTTTGCGCGAAGGCGACATGCTCGTCCCAATTCGCCGGGCCTCTTTCGGGATCGAGTCCCGCCTCGCGGAACGCATCTTTGTTCCAGTAGAGCACGATGGTCGAGCGCTGGAACGGCACGCCCCAGGTCTCGCCGCCGGTTCGGCTATTCTCCATGAAGGCCGGGAAGAAACTTTTAAGCCACGCCCGATCCTGCTCGGTCTTTAGAAAGCCGTCGATCGGAACGATCGCATCGTCGTCGATCAGCGAGAACATATCGGTCGAGAGCAGAACGGAAGTCGTCGGCGGCGTGCCGCTCTTATGGGCCGTCAGCATTTTGACGATCGTTTCCTGATATGTGCCGGCATAGATCGGTCGCACTTTCACATCGGGGTTCACCATCTCGAAATCGGCGGCATAGCCGTCGACGGTTTTGGTGATCGGCCCGCCGACCGCGACGGGATAGTAGAACGTGATCTCGGTTGATTCTGCGGCGCGCGTGGGCACGCTCGCGAGCGCGGTGCCGGTGAGCGCAGTTGCACCCGTCAGAAAATCGCGTCGATCCATTCCGTCCTCCCCTCGCGGTCCGAGCCGCATTACGGTTTGCTCAGTCTATACGATGCCCTGTTGACACGTCGAACCAGTGCGCTGCTTCCGCTTCCCAGGTCAGATGCACCCTATCACCGGCGCGGCAGGGCGGTCGGCCATTAAGCCGTGCTAGGACGGACGCTCCCGCGATCGTCGCCTCAATCAGCGTTTCGGCGCCGAGATATTCGACTGATTCGACTTCCGCAGGCACGCCGCTCTCGGCGAGGCGGATGTTTTCGGGGCGCACACCCAGCAGCAGGTCTTTCGGGTTACGCCCATTCGACACGGCATGAGCGCCGGGCGCGGTGACCGCTTCTGGCGCGAGCACGTTCATTGGCGGTGTGCCGACAAATCGCGCCGCAAACACGCTCGCCGGCCGCTCGTAAATCTCGGTGGGCTTCGCCGCCTGCTCAATGCGCCCCGCATTCATCAGGATAATCTGATCGGCCATGGTCATCGCTTCGACCTGATCGTGCGTGACATAGATCACCGTCATGCCGAGCCGTTGCTGCAGCGCGCGCAATTCGCGGCGCATCTCGGCACGCAATTGCGCGTCAAGATTCGACAAAGGTTCGTCCATGAGACAGACCGGCGTCTCGGCAATAATCGCACGGGCCAGCGCGACACGTTGCTGCTGGCCACCGGACAATTGCGCCGGCTTGCGCTCGAGCAGCGGCGTCAGCCCGAGAAGCTCCGCCGTCTTTGCTAGGCGGGCGTTGCGCGCCGCGCGCGGCACACGCCGGATTTTCAATCCGAACAGGATATTTTCGCGTACGCTCAGATGCGGAAACAAGGCGTAAGATTGGAACACCATGGCAACGCCGCGCTTGGCGGCGGGCCAGGACGTCACCTCTTCGCCGGCGATTTCGATTTTCCCGGCGCTTGCCTCGTCAAGCCCGGCGATGATGCGCAGTGTCGTCGATTTTCCACAGCCGGATGGGCCGAGCAGCGCCGCAAACGACCCAGCTTCAACGCTGAAGCTTATGTTATGCAGGATGTGCGTATCCCCCCACGTCTTGCTCAGGCCGCTGACGCTGACAGCTTTCAAGACGGTTCTCTTAGGCACAGGGGCGGATTCGCAAGCGCCCCATTGAGCTCTGCCATGAGCCGAACGCGCTGCCAAGTCCAAGGTCGATTCGCGCAACCTTCTCAATTGGCATTCGTTTAGTCGGCGCAACAAAAGGGAGAGACGGAATGCGGAAAATAACAGTGGTGGTTGCGGCATTCGCGACCGCATTAAGCTTGGCGCCTGCCTTCGCGCAGGACACGATCAATAAGGGAAATCCCTCGATGGTCCCGAACCGCGGCGCTGGCGCCTGGGGTGCGGGCTCCCCGGGCGAAGGTCCGCGGGAAAACATGGGTACGGTTGACGGAACTGCGGGGCGCTCGGCGGCGCCCGGAACTGGAACAATGCTGCCGCAGCCGCCGAACGCAGTGAACCGCTGATCTGTACAGGTTTAGAGAAAGGGCGCGGGAGAGCGTCTCCCGCGCCTTTTTGCGTGCATTCGGTCGGAGCGCTTGCCAAGTCGGCAACGCTTGCCGGCCCGCGTCGGGACCGCTAACGTCGCACTAGCCACGGGGTGCTGCCTTTCAGGGAGGGCGGCTGAGATCACACCCGTCGAACCTGATCTGGGTAATGCCGACGCAGGGAAGGCTCGCGGACAAACCTCCCGCCCGTCTTCCGAACGCCCGTTAAGGAGGAATGCAGTCCATGAACATGCACGCCAAGCGGCCGCTGCTTCCCGAAAGCGTGACGACGGGTCCGCTGACCGGCTCGCGCAAGATTTACGTCGAGCCGCGGGAAGGCGTGCGCGTGCCATTCCGTGAGATTGCGCTCGATCCCTCCGCCAACGAGGCGCCGGTGCGCGTCTACGATGCGTCAGGGCCTTATACGGAGGAATTCTTCGCGCCCGATCTCGGCGCCGGCTTGCAGTCGGCGCGGCCCTGGCTTGTAAGTCGCGAAGGACTAGAGACTTACGCCGGCCGCGACATTCGTCCCGAAGACAATGGCGGCGCCTCCGGCGAGCACCTCGTGCCGCCGTGCCCGGCCTCGCGCGCGCCGCTGCGTGGCAAGCCCAGGCGACCGGTCACGCAGTATGAATTCGCTCGCGCCGGCATCATCACGGAAGAGATGATTTACGTGGCGCATCGCGAGAATCTCGGCCGCGAGCGTGCGGTCGAAGGCGCCGAGGCGCGCTTGGCCGATGGCGAAAGCTTCGGCGCTTCCGTGCCGGCCTTCGTCACGCCGGAATTCGTGCGCGACGAGATCGCCCGCGGGCGCGCGATCATTCCGTCGAACATCAACCATCCCGAACTCGAGCCGATGATCATCGGCCGTAATTTTCTCGTGAAGGTCAACGCCAATATCGGCAATTCCGCCGTCACATCTTCGGTCGCCGAAGAAGTCGAGAAAATGGTGTGGGCGATCCGCTGGGGCGCCGACACGGTTATGGATCTCTCGACCGGCCGCAACATTCACAACATCCGCGACTGGATCATCCGCAACGCGCCGGTGCCGATCGGTACGGTGCCGATCTACCAGGCGCTGGAAAAGGTCGGCGGTGATCCGATCAAGCTGACCTGGGACGTTTTCAAAGACACACTGATCGAGCAGGCCGAGCAGGGCGTCGATTATTTCACCATCCATGCCGGCGTGCGTCTCGCTTATGTGCCGCTCACCGCCAACCGTGTGACTGGAATCGTGTCGCGTGGCGGCTCGATCATGGCACGCTGGTGCCTCGCGCATCATCGCGAGAGTTTCCTGTACGAGCGCTTCGACGAGATTTGCGACATCATGCGCGCCTACGACGTGTCGTTCTCATTGGGCGACGGTCTGCGCCCGGGCTCGATCGCCGACGCCAACGACCGCGCCCAATTCGCCGAACTCGAGACGCTCGGCGAACTGACGAAGATTGCCTGGGACAAGGGCTGCCAGGTGATGATCGAGGGCCCCGGCCACGTGCCGATGCACAAGATCAAGATCAACATGGAGAAGCAGCTCGAAGAATGCGGCGAGGCGCCGTTCTATACGCTTGGGCCGCTGACGACCGACATAGCGCCCGGCTACGATCACATCACGTCCGGCATCGGCGCGGCGATGATCGGCTGGTTCGGCTGCGCTATGCTCTGCTATGTCACGCCGAAAGAGCATCTGGGCCTGCCCGACCGCGACGACGTGAAGACCGGCGTCATCACCTATCGCATCGCCGCGCATGCCGGCGATCTCGCCAAGGGCCATCCCGCCGCGCAACTTCGCGACGACGCGCTGTCGCGCGCACGTTTCGATTTCCGCTGGGAGGATCAGTTCAATCTCGGGCTCGATCCCGACACGGCGCGGCTCTATCATGACGAGACCCTGCCGAAAGACGCGCACAAGGTCGCGCATTTCTGTTCGATGTGCGGACCAAAATTCTGCTCGATGAAAATCACGCAGGATTTGCGCGCCGAAGTGCAGGCGATGAGTGAGGAGCAGCGCGCAGCACTGCAGGGGATGGCGCAGAAGAGCGCGGAGTTCCTGGAGAAGGGCGGGAAGCTTTATGTGGAGGCGGCGAAATAAGAGGAAGTTTTCGCTTCCGTCATGGCCGGGCTTGGCCTGGTTATCCACGTGACGGCGTACGATTAATCGTCCGGTCGCGCGGCACGCCCGTAAATCCTGTCCAGGACGCACGAAACGGTGACAAAATTCGCTGCCGCAGGGTCGAACCCCGCGCCGCTTTCCAGCCGCTTCGCCCAATCGACCGCGGCGCGGCCGCCCCATGCATCGGGCGGAGTCACCAGTCTCTCGCGCGCCGTGCCGCGATAGCGCTCGGCGACGAAATCGTAGAACGAGCCCTCGACATTGTTGAGTGCGGCGCCGCCATTCGTGCCGTAAAACGCCGCGGAGATAATCGCATCGCGGCCGGCCTGCAGCCGCCACGAGCAAGCAAGCTGCACCGCCGTGCCGGAACCTAATCGCAGGGTCGCAATCGCGTAATCCTCGACGCGATCGGGCGCGTTCCCGAGTAATTCGCCGCCCTCGAAAAGTTTGCTCGTCACGCTCACAACGTCAGGAAAATCCAGCACCCAAAGAGCGAGGTCGACGAGATGGACGCCCAAATCCATCACGCAGCCGCCGCCCGATTGCGTGGGATCGTAGAACCAGCCCTTGTCCGGCCCATAGGCGTTATGGAAGACGAGATCGATTGGCAACACGTGTCCGAGCTCGCCGGCGCGCACGATATCGGCGATGCGCTGCATGCCTTGCGTATAGCGATAAGAAAAATCGACGCCGATCAGCCTGTCAGCCGCCCGCGCTGCATCGATGACGGTTTGCGCTTCAGTCGCATTGCGTCCAAGCGGCTTTTGACAGAACACCGCCACACCGTGCGATAGCGCGCGGATCGACTGATCCGCGTGCATCGCGCTTGGCGTGGCGATGACGACGCCGTCGACATCTGCCTCAAGAATAGCGTCGAGGCCCTCAACAATGTTTGCGCTTGGCGCAAGCTTTTGCGCTTGCGCCGCCATGTCCCGCGACGGATCGGCTATTGCGACGACATCTGCATCGTCGGCGTCAACGATCGCCTGCATGCGGTTGCGGCCGATCCAGCCGACGCCAAGGAATCCGAGCCGCGGTCGCTTCACGGAATGACCGAAGCTTTCAAGAAGTCACCCCGCCTGTCACGCGTCGCGTCCAGCGCTTTGTCGAGTTCTTCAAGCGGAAAGCGATGCGTATAAAGCGGGCTTGGATCGAGCCGTCCCGACGCGACCGCGTCGATCGCCTCGCGAATCCCTTGCACATAAACCTTCGGATCGCGCTCATGCGCGTTGATGACGTCAAGCCCGCGCCAGTTCCACAGCCACATGTTCACCTGCCGCGGCCCATCCTGATGGTAGCCAGCTATGATCAGCCGGCCGCGCTCGCGCGTGAGCTGGCCGGCGAGATCGAGCGGCCATTGTTTGCCGACGGCTTCGATGACGTGATCGCAAAACACGCCGCCGGTTAGTTCCTTCACTTGGCCGATGATCGCGTTGTGATCGTCCATCGCGATCGCCTCCGCCGCGCCCATGTTGCGCGCCACTTGCAGCGAAAACGGCCGGCGCGAAACCGCGATCACGCGCGCGCCGGCACTGCTTGCGAGCCGCGTCAGGATGGCGCCGAGAAAGCCGATGCCGACAATCGCGACGGTCTGCCCCTCCGCGATTTCGCTGCGACGGAAAATATTCATCGCACAGCCAAGCGGCTCGCCAGGGAAGGGCTGGCCGGCAAGCGATTCCGGGAGGCGCACGACCGCGTCTGCGTCGGCGAGGTCGTATTCGGCGTAAGATTTGTACGACAAAGCGGCAACGCGGTCGCCGATCGCCAGCCCTGCCACGCCGTCGCCCAGCGCATCGACAACACCCCAACCCTCGTGCCCGAGCGCCCCGGGTTCAGTCGGGAACTGCATCCACTCCGGTCCCGCCCAGGGCGTGAGGTTGGAGGCGCAGACGCCACAGCCTTCGAGGCAGACGCGTACCTGCCCCAGCCCCGGTTCCGGCCGCGGCACCTCTTCGATGCTGATCCGGCCAGGCCCGGTCAGAACTGCGGCGCGCATCGAGTCACTTGCCATCGCCCGGTGTTATAGCGCGGCTCCGGTGGCTATAACGGGGCGGATGACCGCACCCGCGCTTCGCGCCGCGAATCTCTTGCCGGAAACGCTTGCCGATCGCCTCATTTCTGGCGACCGCGCAGCGCTTGCGCGGGCGATCACGCTGATCGAAAGCCGCAAGCCCGCGCATCAGGAGATGGCGCGGGCGCTCATGCAGGCGGTGCTGCCGCGGACCGGTAAGGCTACCCGCGTCGGCATTACCGGCGTGCCGGGCGTCGGCAAGTCGACGCTGATCGACACGCTCGGCACAAACCTCACGGGCCAGGGCCACCGCATCGCGGTGCTGGCGATCGACCCGTCATCGACGCGCACCGGCGGCTCGATCCTCGGCGACAAGATGCGCATGGCCCGGCTTGCGAACGATCGCAACGCGTTCATCCGTCCCTCGCCCGCCGCGGGCATGCTCGGCGGTGTCGCGACGCGCACGCGCGAAACGATGCTGCTGTGCGAGGCCGCAGGGTTCGATGTGATCCTCGTCGAGACGGTGGGCATCGGCCAGTCGGAGAGCGCTGTCGCGGACATGACCGACTTTTTCCTTGTGATGATGCTGCCCGGCGCCGGCGACGAATTGCAAGGCATCAAGAAAGGCGTGCTCGAACTCGCCGACATGATCGCCATCAACAAGGCCGAAGGCGAGGGCCGCGGCCGCGCCGAAGCCGCCAAGGCGGAATATCTGGCCGCGCTGCATATCCTGCAGCCAACCTCGCTGACATGGTCGCCCCCGGTCGTGCTCGTCTCCGGCCTTGCCAATGAGGGGCTCGAGGCGATGTGGGCGCAGGTGATCGAGCATCGCCGGCGCATGCAGGCGAGCGGCGAGTTCGATGCAAAGCGTTGCGCGCAGCAAGTGAAATGGATGTGGACGATGCTGGAAGAGCGCCTGCACGTGAGGTTGCGCTCGGATGCTGGCCTCAGGCGCCACGTCGTGGCGCTCGAGGCACGCGTCGCAAAGGGCGAACTCGCGCCCACGCTTGCGGTCGAGGACATCGCGCGCATGCTCGGAGTCTGAGTTGAGCGAGGTCACCATCCTCGTCACCGGCTTTTCGGCTTTCCCCGGTGCGCCGGTCAATCCGAGCGCGACGATCGTGATGCGGTTGCTCAGCCGACATGCGCGGCGCTTTCGACTGCATGGGATCGCGCTGCAAACGGCGGTATTGCCGGTCGTTTACGATGAGGTCACGCGCAAGGTCCAAGACCTGGTCGCGCACACGCAACCCGATGCAATCGTGCACCTCGGCTTGGCGTCGCGGCGCAAACAGGTGAGCGTCGAGATGCGCGCGGTGAATCGCATCACCACGCTGCACCCCGACGCGGCGAAGCGCCGTGCCGCCGCGCGTGCCGTTCGTGCCGGGGGACTGCCGGCTCTGCGCTCGCCGCTTGCCAGCCCATCGCTGGTCGCTCTGGTGCGCCGTTCCGGCGTGCCGGCGCAGCTGTCGATCGACGCCGGCGATTACGTCTGCAACCAGACGCTCTACGCCAGCCTCGCCAGCGGCGTCGCACCGGCCATCTTTATTCATGTGCCGCGGCTCACGGGCGTGCGGCACGAGCCGGACGACGACGATGATGCGGCCGCGCCGATCACGTTGCCTGCGCTGACGCGCGCGGTCGAAGCGGCACTCGTCGCGATCGCCGCGCATGTGCGGCGGATGCGGCGAAGCACTCACGGCGCCTCGTAGATAATCCGATACAGCGCGCCGGCATCGTCATCTGAGACAAGCAGCGAACCGTCCGGCATTTCGGCGACATCGACGGGCCGTCCGAGATAGCCGCCATTCGGGATGTTCCATCCCTCCGCGAACGGCTCGCTTTTATCCCCTGACCCATCCGGCTTCAGCGTCGAAAACATGACGCGTGCGCCGACCGGCACGCTGCGGTTCCACGACCCATGCTGGGCGGAAAAAATTCCGCCGCGATATTTTTCCGGAAACATGCTGCCGCGATAAAAACTCATGCCGAGATCGGCGGCATGTGCGACCTCTTCGATTTCCGGAAACACCACGCTTTCCGGCGGTTTCTCATTGGCGGATTTGCGCGTGCGCGTGTGGCCGCCGCCATACCAGGGAAAGCCGAAGTTCAAGCCAGCACGCGGCGCGCGGTTGATCTCGCCCGGCGGAATATCGTCGCCCATCATATCCACCTGATTGTCGGTGAACCACAGAACGTTGTCTCTGGGATTGAAATCCATGCCGACGGAATTGCGAATGCCGGTCGCGAAAACCTCGCGGCCGCTGCCGTCGAGATTCATCCGTACGATGCCGCCGATACCGAGCTTCTGGTAAAGAGCGACCTTGTTCCTGGGCGTCACGTTATAGGGTTGGCCGAGCGACACGTAGAGCTTGCCGTCCGGCCCGACACGGCAGACGCGCGCCGAATGGCCGCGGCTTTGTTCCGAGCGCGGAATGAGTTCGCCTTGCGGCACGACGATCTCGGCCTGCAGCGATTTGCTTGCGGCATCCTGCTCCGCCTTGGGGAAGCGCAGGATGCGGTTCTGCTCGGCGACGAACAGGCTGCCGTCGGGCGCGAAACACGGCCCGTTCGGCATGACAAAGCTGATGGAAGGCGCAAAGGTTTCGACCCTTGCCGCGCGGTTCTCGCCGGCCGTGACGGCGTAAATCTTCGTGCCGGTCGTGCCGACGAAAATCACCTTGCCTTGCGGCCGGACCGCAATATGCCGCGCATTAGGCACCAGTGCGTAGAGAGAAATCACAAATCCCGGCGGCAATTTGATACGCTCGAGCACCTTCTCGATCTGCTGCGCGTTATAGCCGCTCTGCGGAACCGCCTGCGGTGCGGTATTGTTGGCGGGCAGGCTCGCGGCGTACGCGGGAGTGGCGAACGCGAACGCCAGAGAGAGTAAGGCAGGACGAGAGAACATGCGGCTTTCCGAAAGCAAGATGGCTGCGCCAATACATGTGACGCGAGCAGCAAAGGACGAGCCCGCGCCATGGCGTGCGCGATAAGCTGGCGCGTATGAAAATCGCCACCTTCAACATCAACAACATCAACAAGCGCCTGCCGAACCTCCTCGCCTGGCTGAAACAGTCGGCGCCGGACGTCGCTTGCCTGCAGGAGCTGAAGGCCGAGGATCGCGCCTTTCCCGAGGCCGAAATCCGCGCCGCGGGTTATGGCGCGGTCCGGCGGGGGCAGAAAAGCTGGAATGGTGTCGCCATTCTCGCGAAAGGCACCGATCCCGTCGTTACGCGAACCGAATTGGCCGGCGACGCGGGCGACACGCAAAGCCGTTACATCGAGGCGGCGGTGCGCGGTATCCTCGTTACCTCAATTTATCTGCCGAACGGCAATCCGCAGCCCGGGCCGAAATTCCTGTACAAGCTCGCCTGGTTCGAGCGGCTGATCGCGCACGCCGCGGAATTGCAAGAGAGCGGCGTGCCGGTCGTACTCGCGGGGGATTACAATATCGTGCCGACGCCGCGCGACATTTATCCGAGCAAATCGTGGTCGAAGAACGCGCTTGTGCAGCCCGAGCCCCGCGCGGCCTATGCACGGCTTCTCGATCAGGGGTGGACCGATGCGTTGCGCACGCTGCATCCGAACGAGCCGATGTACACGTTCTGGGATTATAAGTTCGGACGTTGGCAGCGCGATTCGGGCTTGCGCATCGATCATCTGTTGCTGAGCAAATCTCTGGCGCCGCGCCTTGCCGATGCAGGTGTCGACAGGCATGTTCGCGGCGAGGAGAATGCCAGCGATCACGCGCCGGCGTGGATCGTGTTGAAATGACGCGAAGTCGTTGAATAATCGCGCCTTGCACCTAGCTAAGGCCGAGCTCAATCAGGGGAGATCATGGATTCAGGCATAGGCATGCTGGCGCTGCAGGTCTTGCAGATCGTCTGGATCGACCTTCTCCTCTCGGGCGACAATGCGGTGGTGATCGCGATGGCCTGCCGCTCGCTGCCGGAAGAGCAGCGGCGCTGGGGCATCATTTTGGGCGCCGGCGCTGCGGTGCTGTTGCGCATCGTGTTTGCCGCGGTGATCGTGCAGCTGCTTGCGCTGCCTTACGTGCACATTATTGGCGGCGTGCTGCTCTTGTGGATCGCCGTGCAGCTCGCGCTCGATGAGCACGCCAAGCACAAAGTCAAGAGCCGCACGACATTGCTGGGCGCCGTCGCGACGATCGTCATTGCCGACGGTGTCATGTCGCTCGACAACGTTGTCGCGATCGCAGGCGCGTCGCGCGGGTCGCTGGAACTGATGATCTTCGGCTTGCTCTTGTCCGTGCCGCTGATCGTCTTCGGCTCGACCTTTCTCCTAAAGCTGCTCGACCGATTTCCGATTATTGCGTGGGGTGGCGCGGCGTTGCTCGGGTGGATCGCCGGCGAGATGATTGCCGCCGAGCCGTTTATCGATCGCTGGCTTGATGAGGGCGCGCTCGCCCATTGGTTTGCAAAGGTGCCGATCTATCCCGAGTTTTTCGTCGAGATCGCCGGAATTATCGTGACCGTTGCAGCTGCCGGCATGCTCAAGCGCTGGCGAAATGCGGACGAGGCGGCCGAGAATTAATTGCGCGCCGCTTCGATGCGCGCAAACGGTTGCGCGTTTTCGAAAGCCCGCGCCGCGGCGAGCACGCGGGCATCTTCATGCGACGGACCGACGATCTGCAAGCCGATCGGCAGACTATCGCGCGTAAAGCCGCAGGGTACGCTCGCCGCCGGCTGCTGCGTGATGTTGAAGGGATAAGTGAACGGCGACCAGTCGATCCAATGATTCATCTCGCTTCCGGGCGGCACGTCATGTCCGGCGGCAATTGCCGGCAGCGGCATTTGCGGTGTGAGCAAGAGATCGTAGTCCTCGTGAAAGCGCGCCATCGCGAGCGCGACATCGGCGCGCTCGGCGGACGCGGCGATATAGCGGCCGGTCGGGACCTTGGCGCCCATTTCCGCGTCGCGGAGAAAGCCGCAATCGCATTGCATGCGTTGATCTGCGGGGATGCCGTTTCTGATGAAAGTAGCGACCGCCTTCCACAATGTATCGATGATCGCCCGGCAATCCGGCAGTTTCGGATCGGCCACTTCAACATTTGCGCCTAATTCGACGAACGTCTGCGCCGCTTTCTCGCAGGCCGAGGCGATGTCTGGATCGACATGCACGTCGAGCCCGAGCTTGGGCGAATAGGCGATGCGCATTCCCGCGACGCCTCGGGCGAGGCCAATCGTATAATCCGGGCAGGGCGTGTTCCACGCCATGAAATCGCGCGCGTCCGGCTTGCCGATGATCGACAGCATCAACGCCGCGTCCTCGACGCTTCGCGCGATCGGCCCGATGTGCGCGAGTGCGCTGAACGGCGAAGCGGAATAGGCCGGCACGCGGCCGAAAGCCGGCTTTATACCGAAGACGCCGCAAAACGCCGACGGGATACGGATCGAGCCTGCTGCGTCGGTGCCGAGATGTAGTTGCCCGAGCCCGAGCGCTGCGGCAGCCGCAGCACCGCCCGACGAACCGCCGGTCGAGCGATCGAGCTTCCATGGATTACGCGTGACGCCGGTCAGCGGCGAATCGCAAAGTCCCTTCCAGCCGAATTCCGGCAGCGTCGTCTTGCCGACAATGACGCAGCCCGCCTCCTTCAGCCGCGCCGATGCCGGAGCGTCTTCCGTCGCCGGCGCATCGGAACTCGTCTTCGACCCACGCCGCGTCGGAAACCCGGCGAGCAGGATATTGTCCTTGATCGTTGCAACGAGCCCGTCCGCAGCTCCAAGCGGCGCGCCTTTGCGCCAGCGCTCTTCGCTCGCTTTCGCCGTCTTCTGCGCGCCCTCCCGATCGAGAAGAATGAAGGCGTTGATCTTTGGCTCTTCGCGTTCGATCCGCGCCAGCACGGCGTCCAGTAATTCGACCGGCGACAGCGCGCGTTTGGCAAAGAGCGCAGTAAGCTGGCGGGCGCTCAGCGCAAGCGGATCATTCATCGTGCATGACGCCGCATCAGGATGACCTCACGCCGCTAGCCGCCGTTTCGTCGCCTGATAATCGGCGGCGAGACGCGCAACAACTTCGGCGGCGGGCAAAATCTCGTCAATCGTGCCGACGCCCTGGCCCGCACCCCAGACGTCTTTCCACGGTTTCACGCGGTTCGAGCCGAACGTCATCGAATCCTTTTCGCGCATCGGCAATTCCTCCGGATTGAGACCGGAATTGACGACGCTCTTCTTGAGATAATTGCCGTGCACCCCGGTAAAATACGGCGTGTAGAGAATGTCGGCGGCTTCCGAGCCGAGGATCATATGCTTGTAGCGCTCGTCGGCGCGTGCTTCATGCGTGGCAATGAAGCGCGTGCCGATATAGGCAAAATCGGCGCCGATCGCTTCCGCCGCAACGACGGCGCGGCCGGTCGTAATCGCGCCGGAAAGCGCGATCGGCCCATCCCAAAACTTGCGCACCTCCTGTACGAGCGCGAACGGCGACAGCGTGCCGGCATGCCCGCCGGCACCGGCGCAGACCAAAATCAGTCCGTCGACGCCGGCTTCGATGGCTTTCTGCGCGTGGCGTACGCTGATCACGTCGTGGAAGACGATGCCGCCCCAATCGTGCGCGCGCGGCGCGATCTCCGTTGGCGCGGAAAGGCTGGTGATGATCATCGGCACGCGATAGCGCGCGCAAAGATCCATGTCGTGAGTGAGACGGTCGTTCGATTTGTGAATGATCTGATTGACGGCGAAGGGCGCGGCTTTCGACTCCGGATTTGCCGAATCGTGCGCCTTGAGCGCGTCCGTGATGCGTTCGAGCCATTCCTCAAGCTGCTCTTTCGGCCGTGCATTGAGGGCCGGAAACGAGCCAACCACGCCCGAAATACATTGGGCGATGACGAGGTCGGGATTGGAAATGATGAACAGCGGCGCGCCGATGACCGGCAGCCGCAGGTTTTTGAGGATTTCAGGCTTCGACATTGGCTTCAGCCTCCGCGGAGGTGCGCTTGCGCGCCGGCTTGAAAATCCCCGTGGCCTTGGCGACAAGCGTGCCTTGCTCGTCATGTACATCGGCTTCGACGAAGACAACAGTATGCGCCGCCTTCAGGATGCGCCCCTCGGCGATCAGCGTGCCGCGGCCCGGAGAGA
>Ga0164309_10001003_pt1 | contig 14157 bp, 13 predicted proteins | sample Whisoiple_247_MG_FD_109984 | JGI IMG/M metagenome (GOLD analysis project Ga0164309, IMG submission 109984) | Soil microbial communities amended with fresh organic matter from upstate New York, USA - Whitman soil sample_247_MG | ecosystem: Environmental > Terrestrial > Soil > Unclassified >...
CGCCGTCGCCGGGGACGTCCAAGCCGAGGTCGACCTGGCGGCGCACCAGGTCCGTCACGGCGTCGCGGAGCAGGGCGGCGTGGTCGCCCGCGTCCTGGCCGGCCTCGCGGGCGGCGTTGGCGGCGATCAGCTCCGGCGTGCGCGGGAGGCTGCCGGCCTGGCTGGTGAGGATGTGGTCGGTGCTGCGGATCATCGGGTCTCCCGGCTCTGGCGGACGTGCGGGGTCATGGTCGCACCGCGGCTCGGTGCAGGTGGGCGGCGTCCAGGGGGCGGGCCGGGGTGCCGTGCGTGGTGGGGCGGTCAGAGCCGGGGGAGGACCTGCTCCCGCACCTGCTTGCGCAGCACCTTGCCGAGCATCGAGCGCGGGGTGTCCTCGATCGCCACCACCCGCTGCGGCACCTTGTAGGCCGCCAGGTGCTCCCGGCAGTACGCGCGCAGCGCCGCCTCGTCCAGGGCCGCGCCGGGCTCGAGCTCGACGGCCGCGACCACCATCTCGCCGCCGCGCTCCAGCGGCTTGCCGACCACCGCGGCGTCGGCGACCGACGGGTGCCCGCGGAGCACCGCCTCGACCTCGGACGGGGACACGTTGAACCCGCCGGTGATGATGAGCTCCTTGGCGCGGTCGACGATCGTGGTGAACCCCTCGGGGTCGACGGTGACGATGTCGCCGGTGCGCAGCCAGCCGCCGGGCAGCAGCGCCGCCGCCGTCGCGTCGGGGTTGTTCCAGTAGCCGGCGAACACCTGCGGGCCGTGCAGCAGCAGCTCGCCGGGCTCGCCCTGCGGGACGTCCGTCGCCGGGTCGTCGGGGTCGACGACCCGCATCCGGGTGGACGGGAACGGGACGCCGATCGTGCCGGTGCGCCGGGTCGGGTGGAACGGGTTCCCGAGCGCGACGGGCGACGACTCGGTCATGCCGTAGCCCTCGACGAGCAGGCCGCCCGACATCGACTCCCACAGCTCCACCGTGGCGTCGGGCAGGTTCATCGCGCCCGAGATGCAGAACCGGCAGGACGCCAGGGACACCCCGCGCTCCTTGGCGGCCATCGCGGTGCGCTCGTAGATCGGCGGGACGGCGCAGTAGACCGTCGCGGGCGACTTCGTCATCGCGTCCAGCACGAGGCCCGTGTCGAACTTGGGGAACAGCACGATCAGCGCCTGCTTGCGGATGCCGTAGGTGAGGTACAGCGTCATGCCGAACGCGTGGAACATCGGCAGGATCGCGTAGAACACCTCCTTCCGGTACTCCGCGCCGTGCATCCAGGCCTCGCCCTGCAGCGCGTTCGCGTACAGGTTGAGGTGGGTGAGCATCGCGCCCTTGGGGCGGCCGGTGGTGCCGGAGGTGTACTGGATCGCGGCCAGGTCGGTGACGGCGGGCCGCGGGTGCGCGGGGTCCAGCGGGCCGTGGGACAGCAGGTCCTCCCACGGGATCGTGCCCGGGGCCGGCGCGGTGAGCGAGCGCCGCGTGGCGCGCAGGCTCGGCACGGGCAGCGACAGCGCCGCGCGCTTCAGGGCGGGGAACGCGCGGAGCAGGTTGACCGACACCACGTGGTCGACGCCGACGTCCGCGGGGAACTGCTGCACCTGGTCGACGGCCTTGTCCCAGGCGATGACGACCCGCGCCTGGTGGTCCTCGAACTGGTGCCGCAGCTCGCGCGACGTGTAGAGCGGGTTGTGCTCGACCACCACGGCGCCCAGCCGGAGCACCGCGTAGAACGCGACGACGTGCTGCGGGCAGTTCGGCAGCAGCAGCGCGACCCGGTCCCGCGGCTTCACGCCGAGCCGGCGCAGGCCCTCGGCGGCCCGCTCGACCTGCGCGCCGAGCTCGGCGTAGGAGGTGCGGCGGCCGAAGAACTCGAGCGCGGGTGCGGCGCCCGCCTCGGCGACGGAGCGCTCGAGCATCGCCACCAGGGACTCGGTGGGGAGCTCGATGTCGGTGGGCACGCCGGGCTGGTACTGCGCGACCCAGGGACGGTCGTCGGTCGAGGTCATGCCGCCATTGTGGCGGGTGACGCGCCGAGTGGGTGCGGTCCGCGCGCCGCCTACGGACGGGCGGCCGTCAGCCCGGGCGCGGGGCGGCGAACGGCACGCGCTGCGCCAGGTCGCGCAGCACGTGCAGGAGGATCCGGTTGAAGGCGACCGGCGCGTGGCTGTTCACGTCGTGCCCGGCGTTCGGCACCACCCACTGCCGGGCGCCCGGGTGCGCCCCGAGGTAGCGCCGCGCGCCGAACCGCAGCGGGTCGCGCGCGCCGTTGACCAGCCACACCGGCAGCGCGAGCCGGCGCAGGTCCTGCACCGGCGTGTACCCGTGCAGCGCGCTCAGCATGTCGGTGACGACGTGCCAGGTGCCGCCGCCCAGGCCGAGCGCGTCCACCACCCGGCGGGACGCACGGCGGTAGGCGCCGAGCGGCTTGCCCTTGAGGTCGGTCGAGCAGCCGGCGAGCACCACGCCGGCCAGCCGGTCCTCGTGCCGCGCGGCGTACGCGAGCGACATGTAGCCGCCGAGCGACAGGCCGACCAGGAGCGGCGGCTCGGCGCAGGCGCGCACGGCGGCGTCGATGGCGGCGATCCCGCCCTCGAACGTCAGGCGCTCGTGCGCGCGGGTGCCGTGCCCGGGCAGGTCGATCGCGATCGTCGGGTGGCCGCCCTCGGTGAGGGCGCGGACCTGGTCGTCCCAGATCTTCGACGAGGTGCGGGTGCCGTGCACGAGCACGATGGGGTGCGGCTGGCTCTCAGGGGTGGACATGCGCCGTTCCGGGGGGAGGTGCGGCCGGCCGTCTGCGGCCGGTCGTCGGGCGCCGCGGCGATGGTCCGAGCCGCGGGATCTGCCTCCACGGTAAGCCCGGAACCTGGGACGCACCTGGGACGGCCGGGATTCACCCGGGTGACCCGCATCACCGCCGCGCGGGGCCCCTGGTCAGACGCCGAGCAGCCCCCGGCGGTGCGCGATCGCGACCGCCTCGGCCCGGCCGCCGGCGCCCAGCTTGTCCAGCACGCGGGACATGTGGACCGAGACCGTCTTGCCGCTGATGTACAGCCGCTCGCCGATCTGCCGGTTGCTCAGGCCCTCGGCGGCGAGCGCCAGCACCTCGGCCTCCCGGCCGGTGAGCACGGCGCTGCCCCCGGCGACCACGCCCGGCACGTCGAGCCGCCCGCGGCGCGCGAGGTCGGTCACGGCGGTGACCAGGGGGGCGGCGCCCATGGCGCGGGCCTCGGCGAGCGCCGCCGCGGCGGCCTCGCCCGCGGCGGCCCGGTCGCCGGCCCCGAGCAGGGCCTCGGCGTGCCGCCACCGGGTGCGGGCGAGCTCGTACCGGTAGCCGTAGTCGAACTCGGTCACGGCGGCCGCCCAGGCGCCCGGGTCGGCGACGCCGAGCAGCCGGGCGTGCTCCGCGTGCGCGCGGGCGAGCCACGCGCGCCCCTCGGGGCCGAGCTGCCCGCCGCGCGGCCGACCGCGGTCGGCGGTGACGACGGCGCGGTTGAGCAGCCGGGCGCCGAGGTCGAGCCGCGGCGCGGGGTCGCGGCCGGCGAGCCGGTCGGCCGCGGCCTGGTCGGCGAGCGCGGCGATCCCGAGCGCGGACAGCCAGATGCCGCCGAGGAAGTAGTCGGACCACACGCGGCTGATCTCGTCGATGAGCTCGTGCGCCAGGGCGACCGCCTCGTCCAGCCGGCCCGCGCCGGTGAGCGCGTCCACGGCGCAGCCGCCCGCGATGAGCGTGATCATCGTGTCGTCGTGCTGGCCGTGCAGCAGGGACAGCCCCCGCTCGACCGCGTCCGCGTCGCCGCGCGCGACGGCCGCGTACATCTGCACGCCGTCCACGGCCGAGGCGGCGCGCGGCGGGCCGGGGTCGGCGGTCGGCGCCGGCGGGGTGAGGAAGCCCCGCGCGTACCGGACGATCTCCGCGAACAGCCGCAGCTCGACGCCGTAGGCGCTCCAGGTCAGCCCGGACCGCGCGGCGAGCTCCAGCCCGACCCCGGTGGTCGCGGCGGCCTCGTCCAGCCGGCCGGAGTAGTACCGGTTCGCCGCGAGGTTGTAGGTGCAGCGCAGCTCGGTGGTGGTGTCGCCGGCGTCCCGCGCGCGGTGCAGCGCGACGGTGAGCAGGTCCGCGGCCCGGTCCCGGTCGTCGACGACGAGCACCGCCAGCGAGATGAGCGCGTCCGCCTCGGCGTCGGCGGCCCCGGCGGCGCGCGCCTCGTCCACCGCGGCGGCGGCCGACACCTCCGCCTGGTCGTCCAGGTCGGAGTTGAGCGCCGCGCGGGCGTGCGTCGCGAGCGCCCACGCGCGGGCCGCGTCCGGCGTGCCGTCGAGGTCGGCCAGCGCCTCGAGCGCGCGGTCCGTCTCGCGCAGCGCCTCGTCGACGCGCTCGGCGCCGAGCAGGTGCCGGGCGAGCGTGGTGCGCAGCGCCGCGACCCGGCGGGGCTCGGCGCCGTCCCCGCGGGCCGCGCCGGCGGCGCCCGGGGGCTCGACCGCCGCCACGGCCTCGCGCGCCATCGCCACCGCGCGGTCCCCGAGCCCGGCCCGGCCGCCGGCCGCCGCGGCGGCGAGCAGCACGTCGACCCGCTCCTCGCCGAGGTCCTCGGCCGCGGTCGGGACGCCGGGCCACAGCCGGAGCACGGTCTCGAGGTGCCGCAGCTCCTCCGCCGGCGCGAGCACCCGCCCCGCCTCGCGCGCGGCGTCCCGGGACGCGAGCAGGGCGAGGCGGTTGTCGTGGGACAGCAGCGCGTGGTGCGCGCGCTCCGCGGGGGTGGCCAGCGCCGGGTCGGCCGCCGAGGCCAGCAGGTAGTCCCGGTGCAGCGCGACCTGCTCGCCCGGGAGCAGGTCGGCGTACACCGCCTCGGCCAGCAGGGCGTGCCGGAACGCGATCCGGCGGCCCTCGCCGACCAGCACGTGGTGGGCGACGGCGTCCCGGAGCGCGGCGTCGAAGGCGGCGTGCCGGTCCGGGTCGTCCGCCGGGCCCGCGACGACCGCGCGCAGCAGGGGCTCGGCGACCCGCCGGCCGGCGGCCGAGGCCGCGCGCACCAGGCGCTGCACCTCGGGGTCGAGCGCCTCCAGCCGGGCGCGCAGCACGTCGGCGAGCGTCCCGGGCAGGTCGGCGCCCGCGCCGCGCGCCTCCATCAGCTCCTCGGCGAAGTAGGCGTTGCCCTCCGAGCGCCGCTGGATGCGGCGGAGCGCCGCCTCCGGCAGCGGCTGGCCGGCGAGCCCGGTGGTGAACGCGCGCAGCTCCTCGCCGGTGAACGGCGGCAGGTCGATCCGCTCGACCCGCGGGTGCCGGCCGAGCTCCGCCAGCACGGGCCGCAGCGGGTGCCGGCGGTGCAGGTCGTCCGCGCGGTAGGAGCCGACCAGCAGCACCGGCTCGGCCCGCAGCCGGGCCACCAGGAACCGCAGCAGGTCGCGGCTGGACGAGTCCGCCCAGTGCAGGTCCTCGAGCACCAGCACCAGCGGGCGCTCGGGCGTCCCGGCCGCGGCGAGCGCGGCGGCCACGCCGTCGAACAGCTGGAGCCGCTCGGCCTGCTCGTCCGCGCCCGTGCGCACCGGGTCGGCCGACCCGGCGGCGCCCGACGGCAGCAGCCGGCGCAGCGCGGGCCGCGCGGCCACCACCCCGGCGACGCCGGGGCAGTCGGCGTCGACCAGCTGGTGCAGCGCGTCCGCGAACGGCAGGTACGGCAGGCCGATCTCGCCCAGGTCGATGCAGTGGCTGATCACCACGGTGGCGCCGCGCGCGGTCGCGAGCCGGGCGGTGTGCGTGAGCAGCCGGGTCTTCCCGACGCCGGCGTCCGCGCCGAGTAGCACCAGCCCCGGCTCGCCGGCGCCGGCGCGCTCGACGGCCGCGAGCAGCGCGGCGACCTCCTCGTCGCGGGCGACGAAGGGCGCGCGTCCCACCGACCGGCTCATGAGGTCGATGGTGGCAGTCCCCACCGACACGCGTCGCCTCCTTCTGCCCTCGGCGGATCAGCGGCGGCCGCGGTGGCCGCGGCGCCAGCGCCAGCCCAGGTCCGACCCGCGCACGGCCGCGCGGACGACCTCCTGGCGGTAGGCCACCTCGGCGTCGAGCGCCGGGCCCCAGATCGTGTCCATGTCGGTCTCCCCCGTGGTGCGTGCCCCCGCGGTCCCGCGGTGGCCTGCCGGGCCCCTCCCGGCAGGAACCACACTGGTGCTGAGGCGCGGGGCGCCGGATCGGTCGACCGACCAGTCCGCGGGACCGGTCGCGGCGGCCGTCGGCCTGAGGCGGGTCTGAGGCGGCGCCGCACGGGCTGACGTGGGCCTGAGGCGGTCCTGAGGTGCCCGGGCGCGCCCGGCGCCGGGCCGTCGTGCGAGGCTCGGGGCATGACGACCGCCACCACCGACCCCCGCCCCGCCGCCGCGCGCGACGTGCTCGACGAGGTGTTCGACGCCGTGCTGTTCGACATGGACGGCACGCTGATCTCGTCCACCCGCTCCGTCGAGCGGTGCTGGCTGCGGCTCGCCGACGAGTACGGGATGCCCACCGGCGACCTCGCGCCGTTCCGCTACCACGGGGTGCCCGGGCGCGACATCGTGGACCTGCTGCTGCCCGACCGGGACCCGGCCGAGCGCGCGGCCGCGCTGGCCCGGATCGTCGACCTGGAGGTGGCCGACACCGAGGGGATCGAGGTGCTGCCGGGCGCGGTCGAGGCGCTCGCGGCGCTGAGCGGGTCCGGCGGTGCTGCGGGCCGGGCCGCCGTGGTGACCTCCTGCGGCGCGCGCCTGGCCGCGGCCCGGATCGCGGCGGTCGGCCTGCCGGCCCCGGCGACCGTGCTCACCGCCGACGACGTCGAGCGGGGCAAGCCCGACCCGGAGCCGTACCGCGCGGGCGCCGCCCGGCTCGGGGTCGACGTGCGGCGCTGCCTGGTGGTCGAGGACGCCGAGTCCGGCGTCCGGTCCGGGCGCACGGCCGGTGCGGCCGTGCTCGCGCTGCGCACGACCGAGCCCGAGGGGCCGGGCGGCGGCGCCGACCTCGTGGTCGACGACCTGTCCGCGGTGCGGTTCGAGGTGACGGACGCGGGCGTGCGGGTGCGGCGGGCCTGACGCGCCGGGCCTGACGCGCCGGCCTCCGGGGCGCGCGCGGCGCCGGTCAGGGTGCGGTTCAGGGTCCGGCCAGGGTCCGCCCCGGATGTGCCCCGCGACGCCGACCGGCACCGTAGGGGGTGTCGCGGAGCACCGCGGCACGAGCAGCACGACGGGAGAGAACGACGATGACCGGCATCTACGAGTCCCTGTGGCGGAGCGGCCTGGTCCGGCCGCTGGACGGCCGGGTCCTGGGCGGCGTGTGCGCCGGCCTCGCGCGGCGGTTCGGCATCGACGCCTGGCCGATGCGGTGGCTGTTCCTCATCGTGCTGGTCGTGCTGCCGGGGAGCCCCCTGCTCATCTACCCGCTGCTGTGGATCTTCATGCCGGGCGAGGACTGGGTCGCCCGGGTGCACGGGCCGTCCGCGTACGCCCAGGCGTTCCCCGGCGCGCGGCCCCAGCAGGGCTACGCGGCGCCGCAGCAGCAGCCCTACGCGCAGCCGTACGCCGGGTACGGCGAGCAGCCGCCGGCCGCGCCGTCGACCCCGCCCGCCGCGCCGCAGCCGCCGGCCGACCCCGCCGACGGCGCGCGCTGACCGCTCGCCGGGCCCTCAGGGCACCAGCACGTTGTACCGCGGGGCCGGGGGGAGGGACCCGGCCTCGCGGAGCCACCGGCGGGTCGTCGCCACGGGGAACGCGGTGACCGGGCGCACGCCGCCCGGACCCACCCACCCGTAGACGAGCGCCCCGCCCCGGACGCCCTGCGCACGGACCACCACCGTGCGCAGGGCGTCCGTCGTGCCCGGGACGGCGTCGTCCCGGGCCAGCAGCGCGCCGGCGGGCGGGTCGGCGAGCAGCGGCAGCACCGCCTCGGTCACCCGCTCCAGCAGCGTGCGCCCGTCGGGTCGGTGCCAGGGCAGCAGGTGCCGCGGGTCCAGCCCGAGCGCGGCCGCCAGCGCCCCGCCGGTCCACCGGTCCCGCTTGAGCCCGAACGGCGTCGCGGCCGTCGACAGCAGGTAGCCGTACACGTGCGCGAGTCCGGCGTCGGTGCCGGGGAACTCGACCGGCAGTCCCGCGCGGCGCTGCAGCCACGCCAGCACCGGCTCCGGCACGACCGGGGCGCCGGTCAGCTCGTCGACCACCGTCGACCGGCCCCAGCGGCCGAACGTGCCGCGCGTGCGGTCCGCGTCCACCTGCGCGGCGAGCCACCCGACGGGGCCGTCGGGGCGCAGGGCGCGGTCCGGGTCGTCGGCGGCGGCACGGGCCGCGTCGTCGAGGGCGCGGAGGGCGGCGGCGTCGAGGGAGTGCAGGGCGGCGCTGTCGGGCGGCGCGACGTCGAGCGGGGCTTGGTCGAGCGGGGCGGCGTCGGGCGGGACGGGGGAGGGCACGCCCGCACGCTAGCCGTGCCGCCGGGGCCGGCCCCCGGGTGCCCGGCGCCCCCGACGCGGGCCGCCACGAGTGTTCACCCGCCGTTCGCCGTTGTTCACGCGGTCGTGGTCATCTCGTCCAGAACGCACCCCTAGCGTGGACGATGCGTCCAGACGGGCGTGACCCACCGGGCGACCCGCCCCCGCACGTCAGGCGATCCGTGAGCCGTACCGACACCCTCCTCCTGCTCGACTTCGACGGCACCGTCGCCGTCGGGCACGGGCCGGTGCACGCCTACGCCCGCGCCGCGGCGTCCAGCCTCGACCCCGACGCCCGCCGCGCGTTCCTGGCCGAGGCGACCGCCGCGGTCGACGCGCTCGGCGACCCCGCCCCGACGGGTCACGCCGCCGGTCGCGCCGCCGGCCGCACCGCCGGCCGGGCCGACGCCCGCGGCGCCTCCGCCGACGGGCTGCTGCCGCTCGACGGCTACGACCTGGTCCGGGTCCTCGCGGAGCGGCACGGCGTCGGCCCGCTCGCGCTGTCCGCCGCCTACCTCGCGAGCCGGCACGCGCTCGGCACCGACGACGCCCCGGTGTCCGCCCCGCTCGGGCTCGCCGCCGTCCTGGCCGAGGTGCGCACCGAGGCGACCGTCGTCCTCGCCACCAACGCCCCGGCCATCCGGCTCCCCGAGACGCTGGCGGCGCTCGGCCTGGCCGGCCTGCTCGACGGCGTGCTGACCGAGGTCGGCAAGCCCGCGGGCATGGCCGCGGTGCTCGACCGGCTCGGCGTCGCCCCGGCCGGCCCGGTGCGCGCGCTCAGCGTCGGCGACGTCTGGGCCAACGACCTGGCGCCCGTCGCCGCCCGCGGTCACGCGACCGCCCTGATCTCCCGGCGCCCGCCGCCGGAGGCCCGCCCCACGTGGACCGTCCCCGACCTGCCGGCGCTGTACCCGGCGCTCCGGGAGTGGGTCCGCGCGGACGGGCGCACCGCACCGTCCCAGCCCCAGCCCCAGCCCGCCCGGGTCCCCGCCCGGGTCACGACCGAAGGATGACCATGTCGAAGCACGTCCTGCCCGGCGCCGCCCTGCTGGCCGTCGCCGCGCTCGCCCTGTCGGCCTGCTCCGGCGACGCCGAGGCCACGCCGTCGGCCGGCGAGACCGCCGCCGACCCCACGTCGCTCACCCTCGCGCTCGTCCCGTCGCAGGACCAGGACGGCCTCGTCGACACCGCGAAGCCGCTCACCGACTACCTCACCGAGGAGCTCGGCATCGAGGTCACCGGCGTCGTGTCGAAGGACTACCAGGCCGCCGTCGAGGCGATGGGCGCCGACCAGGCGCAGATCGGCTTCCTGCCGTCCCTCCAGCTCTGGCAGGCCTCGGACATGTACGACGCCAGCGTCGTGCTGCAGACCGAGCGCAACGGCAACATCTCGTACCCGGCCCAGTTCATGACGAACAACCCCGACAAGTACTGCGAGGACGAGCCCGTCGAGCGCGACGGCATGCTGTTCTGCAACGGCGCCGACGCGCTGCAGGGCCCCGCCGGCCTGGACTCGATCGACAAGGTCGAGGGCGCGAAGGTCGCGCTGCTCGGCCCGGCCTCGCCCGCCGGCTACATCTACCCGGTCCTCGCGCTGCAGGAGGCCGGCCTCGACACCGACGCCGACATCGAGCAGCTGCCGGTCACGGCGAACGACGCCTCCGTGCTGGCGGTCTACAACGGCGACGCCGAGGTCGGCTTCTCGTTCTGGGACGCCCGCACCATCGTCGCGAAGGACACCCCGGACGTCGGCCAGAAGGTCGTCGTGTTCGCCCTGACCGAGGAGATCCCGAACGACGGCGTCGCGCTCGCGGCCTCGCTGTCGCCCGAGCTCCAGGACCGGATCACCACGGCGCTCGAGGACTTCTCGAACACCGACGAGGGCTCGCAGGTGCTCACCGACATCTACTCGATCTCCAAGCTCGCCCCCGCCGACCCGGCGTCGCTCGACGTCGTCGCCCGCGCGGCCGAGAAGCTCGGCCTGCAGTGAGCGTCGGCCTCCGGGCCGCGCAGGGCACCGCGACGTCCGACGACGTCGCGGTGCCCGCGCCGTGGCCCGTCCGGATGCGCGACGTCGTCGTGCGGTACCCGAACGGCGTGACCGCCCTCGACGGCGTCTCGCTCGACCTGGAGCCGGGGGAGATGGTGGCCGTCGTCGGCCTGTCCGGCTCCGGCAAGTCGTCCATGATCCGCACGCTGAACGGTCTGGTGCCCGTGACCTCCGGCACCGTCGAGGTCGGCGGCCACGACGTCACCGCGGCCCGCGGCCGGGCGCTGCGCGCGCTGCGCGGCGAGGTCGGGATGATCTTCCAGAGCTTCAACCTGGCCGGGCGCGCCACGGTGCTGCAGAACGTCCTGGTCGGCCGGGTCGCGCACGCGCCGACCTGGCGCACGCTGCTCGGCGCGCACACCGCGCAGGACCGGGCGGTCGCGTACGAGGCGCTGGACCGCGTCGGCATGCTCGACCGCGCCTGGCACCGGGCGTCGCACCTGTCCGGCGGACAGCAGCAGCGCGTCGCCATCGCCCGCGCGCTGGCCCAGCAGCCGCGCGCCGTCCTCGCCGACGAGCCGGTCGCCAGCCTCGACCCGCCCACCGCGCACGGCGTCATGGCCGACCTGCGCCGGGTGAACCGCGAGCTCGGCATCACCGTCGTCGTGAACCTGCACCTGCTCGACCTGGCGCGGGAGTACGGCACGCGGCTCGTCGGGCTGCGCGCCGGGCGGGTCGTGTACGACGGCCCCGCGGCCGACGCCAGCGACCGGGTGTTCGAGGACATCTACGGCCGGTCGATCCGCCCCGACGACGTGCTCGGCTCGTGATGACACCCCACGACATCGCTCGCTGCGCTCCCGATCTCGCGGGGGCCCCGGGATGAGCGCCGCCGACGTCGCGGCGCCCGTCCGCCCGGGGCGAGCCGGCCGCCCCGCCCCGGTGCCCCCGGCGCGCCCCGCGGGCCGGTGGAAGGCCGCCGCCGGCTGGGCCGCCGTGCTCGCCGTCACCGCGCTGACGCTGGCCCCCGGGATCGGCGTCGAGGTCGACCTCGGCGCAATCGCCCGGAACTGGCGGAACGGCGCGGACAAGATCGTCGCGCTGCTCCAGCCGGACTGGTCGTTCTTCCCGCGCACCGTCGGGCCGCTGCTGGAGACGCTGCAGATGGCGGTCGTCGCCACGGCCGTCGCCGGCATCGTCTCGCTACCGCTGAGCCTGTGGGCCGCGCGCACCACCAACCCGCACCGGCTCCTGCGCGGCGCCGTCCGCGGCGTGCTCAACGTCGTGCGGGCCGTGCCCGACCTGCTCTACGCGGCCGTGCTCGTCGCGATGGTCGGCGTCGGCGCCCTCCCCGGCATCCTCGCGCTCGTGCTGTTCGACGTCGGCATCGTCGTCAAGCTCGTCTCCGAGCAGCTCGAGGCCGCCGACACCGGCGCGCTCGAGGCGGCCCGCGCGGCGGGCGGCACCCAGCTGCAGGTGAACCGCTCCGTCGCCGTGCCGGACATGCTGCCCGGCTTCTGGAACCAGCTGCTCTACGTCCTCGAGCTCAACGTCCGGGCGTCGTCCGTGCTCGGCCTGGTCGGCGCGGGCGGCATGGGCCTGCTCATCGACGCCGTGCGGTCGTTCTACCGGTACGACCAGCTCTCGCTCATCATCCTGGAGATCCTCGTCGTGGTGCTCGTCCTCGAGGCCGTCAGCAGCGCCGCCCGCCGGAGGCTGCTGTGACCGCCCCGTCCGCCCCCGCCCCCGCGCCCGCTCCCGCTCCCGCTCCCGGGCGCGGCGCCGCCCGCCGCGCCCGGGGCGCCCTGACCGGCGCCGTCGCCCCGCCGCCCCGCCCGTCCCGGCTCGCGCCGCGCGCGCTGTCCGCGGCCGTCGTCGTGGTCGTCGTCGCCGCGTTCTGGTCCGTCGACATCTCCTGGGGCCGGCTCGCCGACCTGCCGTCCGAGGTCGTCCGGTACCTGTGGCTCATGTTCAGCGCCCCCGACTGGTCCGCGCTGCCCGAGGCCCTGCGGCAGACCTGGCGGTCCGTCGCGATGGCCTGGCTCGGCACGGTGCTCGGCATCCTCGTCGCGACGCCGCTCAGCCTGCTCGCCGCCCGCGGCCACGGCCCGGCACCCGTCCGCGGGGCGCTGCGGCTGGTGTTCGCGGTGATCCGGGCCGTGCCGGAGATCATCATCGCCATCGTCATCCTGTCGGTCACCGGCCTCACCCCGCTCACGGGTGCCCTGGCGCTCGCGGTGAACGGTGTCGGCACCCTCGGCAAGTGGGGCTACGAGGCGATCGAGGGCATCGGCCGCGGCCCCGTCGAGGCGGTGCGCGCCGTCGGCGGCTCCGGCGCCCACGTCCTGCGCTGGGGCGTCTGGCCCGAGGTGCTGCCCGCGTTCGGGTCGTTCTGGCTGTACCGGTTCGAGATCAACGTCCGGTCCTCCGCCGTGCTCGGCCTGATCGGCGTGGGCGGCATCGGTGACATGCTCACCTCCTACACGCAGTACCGGCAGTGGTCGACGGTCGGCGTGCTGCTCATCGTGGTCGTGGTGGTCACCGTCGCGATCGACGCCGCGTCCGGGGCCCTGCGCCGCCGGATCATGGAGGGAGCCCGTGCCCGTGCCGTCCAGCCCTGACGTCGTCGCGCACCCCACCGTGCGGATCGCGACCGCGCTGCCCACCGTCCTCGCGAGCGAGCGCCGGGTGCTCGAGGAGGTGCTGCACCAGCCCGAGCGGGTCGTGGAGAGCACCGCCCAGGAGGTCGCCGACCGGGTCGGCGTCGGGCGGTCGACCGTCGTCCGCGCGTGCCAGGCGATCGGGTACAAGGGCTACCCGCAGCTGCGGGTGGCGCTCGCGGCCGAGCTCGCGCACCGGGACGAGGAGGTCGACTACGGGTCGAGCGCCCTCGGCCGGCTGCGGGCGGACATCGCGGCGCTCGCGGCGGCCCTGCCGCAGGTGACGGCGGTCCTCGACGAGGACACCGTCGAGCGGGCCGTCGGCGTGCTGACCGGGTCCCGGCGGCTGCTGGTCCTCGCCAACGGGTTGTCCGCGCCGCTCGCCACCGACATGGCCATGCGGCTCACCGCCGTCGGGCGCCCGGCGGACTTCGTCGCCGACTCCATCGGGCAGCAGATCGCCGCCCGCGGGCTCGCGGCCGGCGACGGCTGCGTGGTGCTCAGCGGGTCGGGGGCGAGCGAGGCGACGCTCAAGGTCGCGAGGGCGGCGCGGCAGGGGGGCGCCGCCGTCGTCGCCGTGACGTCGTTCCGCGGGTCGCCGCTGGGGGAGCTGGCGGACGTGGAGCTCGTGGTCGCGCCCGCCGCCACGACGTTCCAGCACGAGCTCGAGCGGACCTCGCGGATCGCGCTGGCGGTGCTGGTGGAGTCGCTGGTGGGGGTGGTGGCGGCCCGGTCGGGGGCGGTCGCGCAGACGACGCACGACCGGGTGCTCGACATCCTGAGCGACAACCTGGCGGACTGAGCCGGGCGCGGCCGGGTGGGGTCGTGGCCGCGCACGGCGTGGGGCGGCGCACGGCGCGGCGTGGGGCGGCGCGTGGCACCGCGTGGGGCGGCGCGGGGCGCGGCGTGGGGCGGCGCGTGGCACGGCGCGGGGCGGCGCGGGGCGCGGCGCGGCGTGGGGCGGGGCGCACGGCGCCGCTCGGCCCGCCGGCCGGGTGTCAGCCCAGGACCTCGACCTCGACCTCCCACGCCAGGTCGTCGAGGATCTCCGCCGCGTGCGTGTTCGCGGCGCGGACGGCCGTC
>Ga0164309_10001004_pt1 | contig 14141 bp, 13 predicted proteins | sample Whisoiple_247_MG_FD_109984 | JGI IMG/M metagenome (GOLD analysis project Ga0164309, IMG submission 109984) | Soil microbial communities amended with fresh organic matter from upstate New York, USA - Whitman soil sample_247_MG | ecosystem: Environmental > Terrestrial > Soil > Unclassified >...
AACCGAAACCCGAAACCCTTCAAATGGACCAAGTCCGCAGACCAGATTTTGGCTTCCGTCAAACGCTTCTGCCACAAGGCCCACCAGACTTTATGTGGCGAACTTTAGATTCACGTGACTAGCGCGTGCACGCATAAAGAAAGAGGAGGACATATCCCTTGTTTCCCGGGAAAGGGACACTGGGCCTCGACGAAAATAATCGCGACATCCCGCTTGCAGGGTCGCAACCCTGCTCCACATTGATATCCGTGCGAATGGAGATCGACCAATGGGCGGGCTCAGCTCCACCAAACGTACGATACCGCTGGTCATGGCGATCATTCTTTGGCCAGGATTTACCAACGCCGATCTGATTTCGGACCGCGGCGTGAGCGATTCCGAGATCCGTATCGGAAACATCATGCCCTACACCGGCCCATTGGCCGCGTTCGGGGTAATTGGAAAAGCCGAGGCGGCCTATTTCGACAGGGTCAACGATAATGGCGGCATCAATGGCCGCAAGGTCAAATTCATCTCGTACGATGACAGTTCCAACCCCGCGACGGCGCTCGAACAGACCCGGAAGCTGGTCGAGATCGACAAGGTGCTGCTGATGTTCGGGTCGTTCGGGACACCGGACAATCTTGCGGTCAGAAATTATCTGAACGACAGAAAGACTCCGCAACTCTTCGTGGCATCCGGCGACAACGACTGGGCGAATCCAAAGGCCTTTCCCTGGAGCATGGGTTGGCAGCCGACGTTCAGGGCCGAGGGGCGCATCTATGCCAATTATATCCAGGTCGCTTATCCCGAACGGAAGATCGCTGTGCTCTGGCAAAATGACCAGTTCGGAAGGGAGTTGTTCCAGGGACTGCAGGAGGGGCTCGGGGATCTGGCGAAGATGATCGTCGCCGACACCACGCTCGACCTTTTGGATTCCTCTTCGATCGATCAGCAGATAAGGGTCCTGAAAAGTTCGGGCGCCGATATTCTGGTGTTCGTTCTTGCACCGGCCGTCGCCGCCCAGGCGTTGCGGAAGATAGCCGAACTCGATTGGCGGCCCGCCTACTTTCTCGTCAATGCTTCGGCATCCATCGCAAGTACGTTGAGGCCCGCCGGTCTGCAGAATGCGTCAGGCGTGATCTCGACCTCTTTCCTGAAGGATGCGAGCGACCCAGCGTGGAAGGACGATCCGGCGATGAAGGCATGGTCTTCCTTTATGGACAAATACTACCCTGATGGAGACAAAAACGACATCAACGCCGTATTCGGATATGCCGCCGCCGAGACGCTATTTCAGGTTCTGAACCAGTGCGGCAACGATCTTTCCCGCGAAAACGTCATGCGACAGGCTGCATCCTTGAGAGGTTACCAGAACACGGTCGCACTGCCGGGCATCACGTTCAACACCGGTCCGGCCGACTTCCACCCGATCAAGCAGTTGCGTCTGGTGCAGTTCGATGGCACCGCTTGGCAACCGATCGGCGACGTGATCGAGAATGCATTCGTCGACAGCATCAACCGATAGTTACATGGGTTGCATCGTCAGCTCACTTGCGCAGGCGATCGACGGTCAGCGGCGAACCAGAAGTCGCGCCGTCGCCAGGCCAATCGCCAGGGCGCCAACCACAAAGCTCAACAGGGCGCCGGCCTGAAGGGCCTCGATCACCCGCCCCTGGTTGAACAGAGCAAACATCTGAAAGGCATAGATGCCGGGTATCATGATTACGGTTGGTGCGACGATCGTTGCCATTGGCGGGATGTTGTGGTGCCGGCTCAGAACTATTGCCAGCACTCCGATCATCAGAGCGGCGAGAAAAGCAGCCGGCGCGAGCCTCATCCCCGCATCGACCAAAACAAGACGCATGTCGTTTGCTGCCAGCGCCAGGATGCCGGCGGCGAACACTGCTTGCTTCGCGCTGTTGAACGAGATTGCGAATCCGCAAGCTGCAATGAAGCTTGCGATGCAGCGCAATATCAGCTTCGTTACGTAGGGAAGCCCGACGGCGGGCTGCCCTGACGTCTCGACGCCGGCCACTCCGATCACAAAACTCAGGCCGAAGGCGACGGCCAGCAGAATCATCAGGCCATATGCAAAGCGGCTGACCGCGGCGACAGTCTGATATTGCAGTAGATCGATTAGAGCGGCAATCAACGGAAAGCCTGGAATCAAAAATAGTACCGAGGCGATAAAGCCGGTCGGATAGCCGGCAATTCCAAGTCCAAACGACTTGGCCAAAGCGGTCAGCAAGACATATGAGCCGGATGCGGCGATGGCAGTTAGAGCCGCAACCCCGTATTGGTTCAGCTGACGATGGGATAGCGACGACCGCAACAGCTGGCCAATTCCGCCACCTGCTGACGCTGCGATTATTTCGGGCACGCCGACTCCATTAAGGAACGCGAAGCTTCCGCTGGCCAGGCCGATGGCCAGCGCAACCTGCGCTCTGGAATACAGGGGGGCGGCCGAATCGATGCTCTTCAGCGCGGCTGCAATTTCGTGAGGTGCCGTGCCTGGCTCCACAGCTTTCGCAAGTTGTTCCAGCTGCCCGATGCGCCAGGCGTTGATGCCGGGTGGCCCCAGCATGCGCATCATCGAGATCCATTGATCCGAATGGCGAGCATTGGCCGTTATGCTGTCGAGCGAAAGATTGACCGCTATCGCTTCGAAACCGAGCTTGGGCGCCATCGCCTCCATCAGTTCCCGCGTGCGAGTGGCTGTATTGCCTGCGCGCAGGACCGATGCGCCAAACTGTGTCAGCACTTCCAGTGCATCCACACTCTGTTCCCGCGTGCTATTCGTCACCATCAAACCCTGGCTGCGCTGTAGCTGGCCCGAAAGCCCGACAAAGCGATTGCGCGCAGAGGCGGTGCCTCGGGGACCCTTTGACCCAGATCAAGCAGCATCTTGTCCGCTTTGGGTCCTCAAACCGGACATGCAAGGGAGCGGGAGCACCCTCGCGCTCGCCGTCTCAGTAGTGATTGCCGATCGGCTGGCCTGCGCCTAGACCCTCGGCAGCACCTCTGGGCCGCGGCTGCGCCTTTGGAATCCTTGGCAGGTCTACCTTGATCTTCTTGTAAGGTATGCTGTTGAGCAGATGCCGGATGAGGTTCAGTCGAGCCCGACGCTTGTCGTCGGCCGGCACGACGTACCACGGCGCCTCCGGCGTGTGCGTGGCCGCGATCATCCGCTGGTAGGCCGCCGTATAGTCCCACCAGCGCCGCACGGATTCGGTGTCCATTGGGCTCAGTTTCCAATGCTTGGCCGGGTCGTTGATTCTTGCCTCGAAACGGCGCCGCTGTTCGTCCTGGCTGACGTCGAGAAAGTACTTGCGCAGGATGACGCCGTTATTGACGGCTAGCTCCCGCTCGACCGCAGGAGCCAGCTCTAAAAAACGCTCGTACTCGTCGTCCGAGCAGAAGCCCATGACTCGCTCGACCCCCGCGCGGTTGTACCACGAGCGGTCGAACAGGATAATTTCACCTGCCGCCGGGAAATGCGAGATGTACCGCTGAACGTAGATCTGCGTCTTCTCGCGGTCGGAGGGGGCGGGCAATGCCACGTGCCGGTAGACGCGGGGGCTGGTGCGAGCGGTAATGCGGCTGATCACGCCGCCCTTGCCTGCGGTGTCGCGACCCTCGAAAACCACCATCACTCGCGCACCCTTGGCTCGGACCCAGGTTTGCAGGCGAACCAGTTCCAGTTGGAGCTTCGCAAGTTCTTTCTCGAAATCCTTGCGACTCATCTTGTCGGAAACGCCGGTCGCGTCTGTCAGGTGCTTTCTTTGGCCATTTTTCCCCAATTGGAACGCTCCTATGCACTGTTTCAAGCAACCTAGCGAGGATGGTCAATGGAGGTGGTTGACTTAGATCAATGCAGGGCATTTCGATGAACGACCTTGATGGACCCCGGGAAAGCCTGGGTAACTCGCCCGGCAGGCAAAGAGCTGCGCATGACCCTCGATCCGATCCACCAGTTCAATATCAACAACCTGTTCACGATCGGGCACATCGGCGGCTATACGATCGCGTTCACCAACTCCTCGGCCTACATGCTGCTCATCGTGGCGGTGGTTTGCCTCGTTGGCGTTCGCGGCTTTAAAAAGCAAGAACTGGTGCCCGGCCGCTTCCAGTCGGCCGCTGAACTGACTTACGTGTTTGTAGCCACCATGGTCCGCTCGACCGCCGGCGAGGAGGGCATGAAGTTCTTTCCGCTGGTGTACTCGATCTTCATGTTCATTCTGGTCGCGAACGTGATCAGCATCATCCCGTACACCTTCTCGGTCACAAGCCACATCATTATCACTGCCGCATTTGCACTGCTCGTCTTCTTCACGGTATTGATCTACGGCTTCTACAAAAATGGCCTGAGGTTCTTCAGGATCTTCGTGCCATCGGGCATCCCGATCTACATCCTGCCCTTGGTTGTCGCGATTGAGATCATGTCGTTCCTGTCGCGACCGCTCTCGCACAGCGTCCGTCTGTTCGCCAACATGCTGGCCGGCCATATCACGCTGAAGGTGTTCGCCGGCTTCGTCGTCCTGCTCGGTACCTCGCTCGGTACGATCGGCTGGATCGCCGGCGTGGTGCCGCTGGCAATGACCGTCGCGCTGACCGCACTCGAATTGCTGGTCGCGTTTTTGCAGGCTTACGTGTTTGCGATCCTGACCTGTATCTATCTCAACGATGCCCTTCATCCCGGACATTAGACAGGCCCGGAGAGCAGAGACCAATACCGGGGTCCCGGCAATGCAACCGCTCGCTCGTGCAGGCGTCGGCTTGCCGCAACACGGCGAAGCTCCGGACCACGGAGAATTTAGATTCTCTGCCCAAATAAATTCCCGAGCTTGCCTCATTGGGGTCGCATTGCGACCCAGGTCGCGTTCGAATGTCTTGCCTGGGGGCGCAATAATCAGAGTTTCCATGTCTGGCCATTGGCGCTTTTGCGTAGCGGCTTTTCTCCTTTGTGCAGGTTTCTCGGCCGCGCCTGCATTTTCAAACCCTTTAACCGACCTGTTCGACTTCGCTCCTAAAGAAGCCGCCGCGCCTGCTCCCGCGCAAGAGGAGTGCCTGCTGCAACCTGGCAAGTCGGCGGGGCCAGGCCAGCACTGGGTCTATCGACTCGAGGGTCACCGCAAATGCTGGTTCGCGGCCGACCAGGCGACTATTTCAGCGAAGAGGCAGATCCGCCAGCATGCCGCAAAGCGGCTTGTCCGCGCTCCCGAGAAGAGCGAGGCCGCGCCAGCTGAAAAGACGGTGCTGGATGCGCGGGCTCAATTGTTGAGCGCGGCTCCCGACACCGTTCAATCGACAGCGTCAGCGCCCAAGGTGGTCGATACAGCTTCCGTGCCCCCTAACGACACGGCCGTGACCGCAGCACCCATCGCAACCGATCCCAGAGTCGATCAGTTCAGACCCGAGCAAGCCAGGCGACGTCCGGCCGAGGTGGAAATGCTTTTGGCAACCGAGCCGTCTGCCAATGACGCAGTGGACGCCTCCGTGCCTCCGGCGATTTCCGGCGCGCCTTCGGTGCTCGCCCGCCCGATGCGCACCGCGCCTTCCATCCCGGAAGCGGACGAGGGCGACCGGGAGTGGCTGCCAATTCGGGCCGGAATCATGCTGATCGCGCTGGGGTTTATCTTCTTGATAGGATCGCTGCTGGCGAGCCACTTCCTTGGTCCGAGAATGGCGCCGATTCCTCGGGCGTAAATGTTGACCGGAAACGGAGCAACGCCGGATTGTCGGGCGTCGGGACTATCTGCTTGAATGGCATGGACTGATAGGCCTGCGTCGGTTCCTCGGCGCTGGTTTGTGCGACAGTCGATGATTTCCGATCGGCCTTTGCCAGCGGAAATGTCCCCGGCGGTCGCAATCTAAAAATGGGCCTTCATTCGATCACCTCGTCGGTCGCGACAGAATCGAGGTCGGCACGTCAAAGCCAGGCACCTGTGTTCAGCAGCCTTGTCGGTGGTGCCGAAAGGCGCAATGATGCTGGACCGGCGCAATCGATTGTACCGGGCCAATGTTTAGGTGTCGGAATGGCGCACCTTGGCAAGCACGCGATCGTCGTTGGCGCGGGAATGGGCGGTCTTTTAGCCGCTCGCGCTTTGGCGGATCATTTCGACGAAGTGACCATACTTGAACGTGATGCGCTTCCGGATTCGCCTGATCCTCGCAAGGGCGTGCCGCAAGGGCGACATACGCACGGATTGCTTGCCCGTGGCCGCGAGGTACTGGAGAAATCGTTTCCCGGCTTTACTGAGGGAATGATAGCTCAGGGCGCGGTACCTGCCGACATGGTCAACGATGGCCTTTGGTTCAACTACGGTGTCTACCTTCACAATGCCCCCAGCAAGATGGTCGGGCTCGGGGTGAGCCGACCGACGCTGGAAGGCTTCGTGCGACGGCGGCTTGTTCAACTACCCAACGTTCGGGTGTCGGAGCGACGTGATGTTGTGGAGCCGGTGTTCGATCGCCTGTCGGGCCGCGTGACCGGTGTTCGCGTCCGATCAAAAGATGGTTTGGATGACAGGGAAACAATAGAAGCCGATCTGGTGGTTGATACCAGCGGTCGCGGGTCATCAAGCCCCAAATGGCTTGATGCAGTTGGTTTCGCAAAACCTCCGGAGGAGCAGATCACTGTCAACCTTGGCTATGTCACGCGCTGCTATCGTTTCAAGCCCGAACATATGACGAAGTATTTGCATGGCAGAAAGTTCGTTCTTATGGGGGCGTGTTTACCTGATTTTCGCTTCGGCGCCCTTTTGCCACAGGAGGGCGAACGTTGGACTGTAACATTGGGCGGTTACATGGACGATCAAGCGCCGGTGGATGACGCTGGCTTCCTTGAATTTGCACGTAGTTTGCAAAAGCCGGAAATATTCAACGTGATCCAGGATGCAGAACCGCTAACTCCGCTTGCGGCATACCGGTTTGTTTCGAACACACGACGCCACTACGAGAAACTGGCTCGCTTTCCAGAAGGCTATCTGGTCTATGGCGACGCCTTGTGCAGCTTCGATCCAGTCTATGGTCAGGGAATGACGGTGGCCTGTGTAGAATCGCAGGCCTTGCGCGAGTGCTTGGCAAAAGGAATACAGGGAATTGCTCGCCGTTTCTTTCAGATGGCCAGTCGGCTGATCGACACCCCGTGGCAAATCGCCGTGGGCAGTGATTTGCAAAACCCTCGCGTTGAGGGCAGGCGGACGGCGCAGGTGCGCTTTGTCAACTGGTACATAGCAAATTTTTACCGGGCGGCGCAACGCGACGCCGCGCTGGCGAGCAGGTTCTTGGAGGTAGCCAACCTCATGCAACAGCCAACCGCGCTGCTAAGTCCGGCCAATGCGTTGAAGGTGTGGCTTGGAAGGCGGGACATACAGCACCGCGACCTTGATCAGGGACACCAATCCCCTTAGCCAGGATGGCGACCGGGCCAATCGAGTACTTATTCAGTCGCGCCGGCGGACAGCATCGGCTCGCGGCAAGTGCGTTTCGGCCCTGGGCGATGCCAGCCGTCCGACGTGAATGCTTCTCGTCATGCTCGTCGTGAGCTGCGATGTAGGCCAGCAGATCACCGCGGGCTGACCTGAACTGTCCCGAGGCCGCCTATTCAAATGCGACACCGATTCGGTAATTCGCGCGCCGGATAACGCGGCATCGCAGGTTCAATCCATGCTCCGGCAAAACCAAGGTGAATGCTGCGGGGATTGCCGCAGGATTGGCCACCTCAATGGCCGCTCCGGTCGTCGACAGATCGTAGAGCGTGCAGGCGATCTTGTCGCCGCCATGCTCGATCCGAGCGGCCTTTGCCACCCGATAGCGCGGTGCGGCCCGGGTTTGGACCATGAAGAATGGCTATCCTATCCTGGAGTGGAGCAGCCAGAAACGCAGGGTCCGTTCGGCGGTTTCCGGGGACAGTTTGCCGTAGTCTCTCATGGCCAGTTTCAGCGTTGCGTCGTCGATCCGTCGTTTGATCGGCCGATGGCAAAGAATCGCTTCGACGGTCGTCCAGTTGAGGCCGGCCGCCTTGCAAGGAATCAGGATCAGATCGGCGCGTAGCCCTTCCAACAGCCGTGCCATCATATCCGTCGGCGCACTGTTATTGAGGATGCCAAGTGATGCAGCCACTTCATCGAACCTGTTGGCTTCGGCAAAGCCGGCGATGGCGGCGTCGTTCAATTCGTTCAGCCCCTTCATTCGCCTCACGACCGCTTCGGCTCGGCTGAAGTCCCGTGCCGGCGCAAGCTCACCGCGCACCTTGCTGGCGATTGTTTTCAGGAGGCGCTGAATCTCTTCCTGAAGCTCTGGGGGCGCAATTCGGGCCAGCCGGGCGCGTACCGCTTCGGTGGCGCGCTGCAACAGGTCCCGGAGAAAATTTGCCGGAAGGTCGATTCGGAGCCCGAGTATCTCGGTGAGTTCGTCGTCGGCCTCGGCATGCGCAACCATGCGCTTGTAGCCGGTGTCCGAAAAACGTGCGCTTGCATTGTCAGCCAGCCTGCGAATGACCTTGCGTTCACCGCGATCGACAATCACGTCGGTGACGGCCTCGGGGAGGTTTGTCCGGCCCGAAATGGCAAGCAAATGGTCCTGGCCTTTGGCCTTGGCAATCTCGACGAGGGTGCCGGTCGCAAGGCAGCTTGAGTGGGCAAGTACGGTCCCGGCAACCGCGATTTCATCGTCCCATGCAAGTTGTTCAACCACTCCCGACGGAGCGTATTCCAACGGCGCAAGCCGCGCACCGAGTTCGGCCTTGACCCGGGTCTCAACGCGCGCGGCAAGATGGCAGAGGACGCCATCGAACACCTTGATTTGCTCTTCGCTCAGGCGCTCCGCGCCATGCAGGAAGAGATCCGTGACTTGCCGAAGGGTGCTGACCCGCTTTGCCGATGAGCCGCTTCTGACAGCTTCCTCGAGTTCATCGATGATGGAAATCGGCTGTTGCATAATTCGTTCGATGCCCTCGTTGGCACGCCAATGCGCAGGCTAAGGACATTCAAATGCGAATCGCCTGAAAATCCGCAAACGTTAAGACGGCGCTGAGGTCGAATGATCCCGCGCCGCTGCAATTCGATCATGATACCGACGGTCTAATTATTTATGAATCCCTGCGATCCGTATGGATGGATTAACGGACAGGCCTCGTGACCAGTTGCTCAATGGTTGAGCAGGGCGAGCCCTGGACGACGCGCCGAAGGTTCGAACGGATGTTTTGCGTCGCGCGCGAAGGCTCGCTTTGGCCTGCCCTGCCTGTGAGATATGCATCTCAACGGAAGGCCTCGCCCGGCTTCTTCACATCGATCACGCTGGTAAATCCTAATGACCCATTAAAATATGACTTGACAGGTGCCGCACTGATTTGCCCGTCGTGCTACTTTGCCGCACCGTTCATTCTTGATCTCGACCGCAAATCAGCAACACATCTTGCGCCATCCCGTGCCCGAGAAGAGGGACGTATCGCGATCGTCACGAAACGTGGGGCGGGGATGCGATGGGCGCGGCAGCTTCACAAGACGAATGATGCTTGCCCGCGCACGGCGAAGTCGTGTGGTCCTGACGCCCCGACGCTGGCGTCAAGTTCTTAAAAAGCTAACGCTTCTCAGGGGCGAGGGTGACAAGAAAGCCCGGTCGCCCGGGAGAGCGCGAAATAAGCCGTAAAGCCATTGCGCAGGGAAGGCCGGATTGCCTCCGCTGAACCTGTATGCTCGTGTGCGCTTTTGCATGCATTTTTGCGCACGAGACCGCGGGTGCAGCGCGCACCCGGTCTTCCCTGCCCCCTTTCGTTAGGGGCGGAGTTTCTTCGCAAGACTCGGGCGCGATCGCGTCGCGAGACCGCGAAGGGGTGGCTTGCCGTTTGATAGGGTGGACAGCCTCCGGCTCACGGCATCGATCGCGCGTGAGCGCACGCCTCGGGCGTGGGCGTTTAGCAGAGCGGCGTCCACAACGGGATGCCGCGACCCGTATGTCGCATCGCGGAATTGCCAATTTCAATAGATTTTAAGCTTTTCGTTTAGGCCGCCTTGAGGGGCTCGGACGTAAGGGTTTCGCATGTCCTCGGGATCTATTGCGAGACAACCAGGAGAAGTCACGAGATGGCCCTGTCTTATCTTCTGAATCAGCTTCGTCGCCTGCGCCGGGATGAGCGCGGCGCGATGGCCGTGATGATGGGAATTCTGGCGATCCCGCTGGTGGGGTTCATGGCCGTCGGCTTCGAGATTTCGAACTGGTACATGCTCACGCGCAGCATGCAGAACGCCGCCGATGCCGCGGCGGTCGCTGCCGCACTCAATGGCGGGGACACTTATGTTGTCGAAGCCCAGGACGTCGCGGCGAGGTATGGCTTTGTCGACGGTCAAAACAACGTCACCGTGACGGTGACCAATAGCGCGCCCTGCGCGCCCAATCCCAACCTTCCCGCGGGCGCCGTTTGCTACAGCGTGGCGATTTCCGGTTATACGCCGCTGCTGATGGCGCAGGTTGTGGGCTATCAGGGGAATGCCAACATCAACGGCGCGCTGCAAAAGCAATTGGCTGCCTCGGCAATGGCCACGCCGGGTACCCAGGCGGCTCCACTTTGCCTGATGGCGCTCGGGACGATCCAAGCTCAGGATATCCGCACCAACGGCTCGCCTACCGCCAATCTGAACGGCTGCAACACCCTGTCCAACACCGCCGCGCAGTGCAATGGCCACAATCTGGGAGCCGGCACCAGTTTCGCGGTTGGAGCCAACAACGGCTGTGGCGTCCAACAGGTGAAGATCGCTCAGCCAGCGCTAGATCCTTACGCCTATCTCGCCGTCAACAATGCATCGGTGCTCGGCGCCGCGGGTCTCAGCGCCTCCCATTGCAACGGGAATTACCCGCAGGAAACCGGCAAGAATAACAAGATCTCGGGGGGCTATAATCCCTCCACCCCGACCTGGAACGTGTCCGCCGGCAATAATTTCATTTGCGGGGATTTGCGGCTCACCGGCGATACGACCATCACCCCGCCGGTTGGCCAGTCCGCCGTTATCATCATTGAAAACGGCCAACTCGATCTCGGCGGACACATGCTGACCAACGCCGTCACGACCGATGCCAACGGCAATGCCACTGGTGTCACGATCGTGTTTTCCGGCGACAATAGTGGTAGCTACACGCACGCTCCAACCGACAACAGCAACGGCGCTGCCGGGACGCTCAACATCTCCGCTCCGACGTCGGGGTCGTGGTCGGGCGTCGCGATCTACCAGGATCCGAATTTGACCTCCGGCCTTGACGTCTACGCGGCGGGAAACAGCCCGTCCTGGCTGATCACCGGAATAATCTACATGCCCCATGCCAGCATCACGCTGAAGGGCGCGATCGACAAGTCGCAGAGCGGTCACCGATGCGTCGTCCTGGTCACCGATAACGTTCTGATCGATGGCACTGGCGGCATCGCCAAGACGGACATGGGGGAATGCGCGCAAGCGGGAGTCACCGAGCCGGTCGCGACCACCCCCAGCGGAGCTCAGCTTATCCTATGAAGCCAGCACCACGATCAGGATTTTGGTGGCCGGAACGGCTTGCTTCCAGGCTCGCCGGCAAAGCCGGGGCCGTGTGGGCGGACCAGCGTGGCGTGGCCGCCATCGAGTTCGGCATGTTTTTCATCCTGCTGTCGGCTTCGCTGGCGAACGTCGCGGACGTCTCGAAATACATCTTCCAGCGCATGGAGGTGGAGAATGCAACCGAGGTTGCCGCACAGGCCGCTTTCGCGGCCTGCGGCCAGCCGCAGCAGTCCCGATCGCCCCAATTGCCGGCCACAACGAATTGCTCCAACCTGATGGTCGCCGTCAACGCTGCGTTGCAAAGCACGTCGCTGGGTACGGCCGTTCAACTTGTAAACAATCCGCCGGTCGAGGCTTACTACTGCATCAATTCGGCCAACGCCCTGCAAAATGTCGGTGCTGTTACCTCGCCGAAGCCTTCCGACTGCATGGTCGCGGGCACGCCGACATTGGCGCCCGGCGACTATATCCAGATCCAAACCCGATTTACCTATCAACCGTGGTTTCCGGGCTTCAGCGCCGCCAGCTTTTTCCCGGCACTCATCAACCGAACAGCCATGATGCGATTGGGTTGACCCGTGCGGAATCTTCTCAAATCCCTGTATCGGAACCAGGAAGCCACCACCGCGGTCGAATTCGCAATCGTCGCACCGCTGTTCATCCTGCTGGTGTTCGGCACGATCGGATTGGCCTTCGTGCTCTATCTGGTCGGCAGCCTTCACTTTGCCGTGGAAGACGGCGCGCGCTGCGCTGCCGTCAGAGGATCCTGGCAATGCACGAATCCAACGTCGACCGTCGCCTACACCCAAAGCCGTTACATGGGTCCGAACGTCGCGCCGACCTTTACCTATGCTGACGTCGCAACCTGCGGCGCCGCGGGGTATGGCGGCAGCTCGGTGACCGGAACGGTCAACTACTCCTGGAACATCGGATACAGGACTTTCGTCACTCCGATCAGCGCGACCGCCTGCTATCCCAAACAAGTGCAACCGACGCCAACGCCGTAAAGAGGATACGGCTAGCCTGGCTGGCTCGCAGCTCGGCGACGTCGATCGCTAGGTCGCGCCATCGGAAGGGACGGCTGTCTGGACTGACAATACTTTCACGCCACCGAAGGCCGTGATGCGCCCGCGCTTGAGCATCACGATCTGCGTCGCCAATTGCCTGAGCTCGGCCGCATCATGGCTGACATAGACCATGGGGATTCCGCCCACGTCGCGCAGCCGAACCAGATAGGGCAGGATCTCCAGTTTGCGGCCTTCGTCGAGCGCGCCGAGCGGCTCGTCGAGCAGCAGCAATCGCGGTTTCGACAATAGCGCACGGCCGATCGCGATGCGCTGGCGTTCGCCGCCGGAGAGCCGGCCCGGACGGCGGTCGAGCAGGTGACCGATGTCGAGCAGGTCGACCACGCGCTTGCGCTGCGCGGGATCCTCAGTGAGGCGGTTCATGCGACGACCATAGTCGAGATTCTGGCGCACATTGAGATGGGGAAACAGCCGCGAATCCTGGAACACATAGCCGATGCGGCGGCGATAGGGCGGGATGTGTACGTTGGCCGCCGTGTCGTCGAGCGTTTCGCCCTCAAGGGTGACGACGCCGCGATCGGGCTTCAAAAGGCCGGCGATGATATTGATCAGCAAGCTCTTGCCGGCGCCCGATGCGCCGAATAGGCCGATCACGCGACCTTCGCCGGTGAAGGCGGCTTCCAGCGTGAACTCGCCGACCTTCTTGGCGATATCGACGTGTAGCACGGTCAGTTCCCGTGCAGGCGTTGCGTGGCGCGGCGAGCGAACAGTTCCGACGCGATCAGTGCCGCTGTCGCGATGAAGATCGATACCAGCACGAGCCGCAGCGCCGCGACATCGCCGTCCGGCGTCTGGATCAGCGAATAGATGGCCGATGAGATGACCTGGGTCTCACCGGGAATATTCGATACGAAGGTGATGGTCGCGCCGAATTCGCCGATCGCCTTGGCGAAGCCGAGCACCATCCCCCCCAGCACGCCCGGCAGCGCCAGCGGCAGCGTGACGGTCAGGAATACTTTCCAGGGTGCCGCGCCGAGCGTGGCCGCGGCCTGCTCCAGCCGACGGTCCACCGCCTCGATCGACAGCCGGATCGGTCGCACCAATAGTGGAAACGACATCACGCCGCAGGCAAGCGCGGCGCCGGTCCAGCGGAACGCGAAAACGATTCCGAGATGATCGGCAAGCCACGCGCCCACCACGCCGCGTCTGCCGAACGTCAGAAGCAACAGGTAGCCGGTGACGACAGGCGGCAGCACCAGCGGCAGATAGATCAGCGCATCGATCAGCGCCTTGCCCCAGAAGTCGCGCCGCGCCAACAGCCACGCGACGCCGATCCCGAGCGGCGTCGCGATCAGGGTTGCGACGGTGGCGACCCGAAGCGAGAGTTGGATCGCCGTCCATTCCGTCGGCGAAATATCAAGCATGCTGTCAGGTTGTCGGGCTGATCAGGAATTTGAAGCCATATTTCTCGAAGATGGCCTTGGCCGCCGATGTTCGCAGAAATGCGAGATAATCGGCCGCTTCCGATTTCGCGGTCGCCGTCGCCGCCACCGGATAGATGATCGGCGCATGGGAATCGGCCGGGAAGGTGCCGACGATCTTGACCTCG
>Ga0164309_10001005_pt1 | contig 14138 bp, 9 predicted proteins | sample Whisoiple_247_MG_FD_109984 | JGI IMG/M metagenome (GOLD analysis project Ga0164309, IMG submission 109984) | Soil microbial communities amended with fresh organic matter from upstate New York, USA - Whitman soil sample_247_MG | ecosystem: Environmental > Terrestrial > Soil > Unclassified >...
CCTCAGTACGGATAGGAGTCTGCAACTCGACTCCTTGAAGTCGGAATCGCTAGTAATCGCTGATCAGCATGGCAGCGGTGAATACGTTCCCGGGCCTTGTACACACCGCCCGTCACACCATGGGAGTTGATTGCTCCAGAAGTGGCCGTGCCAACCCGCAAGGGAGGCAAGCCCCCAAGGAGTGGTCGGTAACTGGGGTGAAGTCGTAACAAGGTAGCCGTAGGGGAACCTGCGGCTGGATCACCTCCTTTCTAAGGAGTTCTGTCTCGAGCGAGAGTCTTCGGACTTTCGAGATCGGGCAGACACCTAAAGGTCATTTCTCGCGCGAAGTTTCTCTAACTCTTCCGACTTTTCGTTTCAGGCGGAGGTGGAGGTCAAGTGGACATAGGATTCAGTTTTGAGGGACCGAGGCAGCTCTCGAGTGAGCGGCCAGACGGTGCTTCAGTCGTCGAAGCAGTGCTTTGGGCACTGGCTCGAGGCTGAAGCCTCCCTTCGGGCCGGTAGCTCAGGTGGTTAGAGCGCACGCCTGATAAGCGTGAGGTCGGCAGTTCAAGTCTGCCCCGGCCCACGATGCTTATGGGTGTGGGGCCCCGGAGCCCCACACCAGCCTCACGAAGGTTGGGGCGGGGCATCGGAGCTCGGTCGACTTTCGGGGCTGTAGCTCAGCTGGGAGAGCGCGGGCTTTGCAAGCCTGAGGTCATCGGTTCGATCCCGTTCAGCTCCACAACACTCGGCTCTTGCGAGCCACGGAGGGAGCTAGGGAGTTCCCACAATCGTTTTTGGCTGATCCCAGTGATCAAGCCAGGGTGGCCACGGTGCCACCACGGCGCGCACAAATCCTACTAGGACAGCGCGTCACTCGTTCTCTGACAACTAAAGAAAATTTTGCGTCCAAGATAGCAATTGGTGCGCTCGTTTCGGATCGCAGCCCTTCGGGGATGCGCTCGAGACTCCAGAGGTATCTGCGCCGAGAGGCAACGATTGCCGGCATGGAGCGCGAATCGAGTTAGCGCACCAAGCAAATTCACGCTGTGCGAAGACGGAGTACGAACGACAGTTCGTCGCTCGGACTCTGGACTTCAGTTCAATGCGTGCCTTAGGGATAAGGTCAAGCTACAAAGGGCGTACGGTGGATGCCTAGGCGATAGGAGGCGATGAAGGACGTGGACAGCTGCGAAAAGCTCCGGGGAGCCGCTAACAGGCTTCGATCCGGAGATCTCCGAATGGGACAACCCGAGCAGGGAAACCTGCCAGCGTCTGGTGAATAAATAGCCAGCCGCGGCCAACCTGGGGAACTGAAACATCTAAGTACCCAGAGGAAAAGAAATCAAGTCAGAGATTCCGCTAGTAGTGGCGAGCGAAAGCGGATCAGCCTAAACCGGTCGACGCAAGTCGGTCGGGGTCGTGGGGCTCGCGATATGGGATCAGAACGGTTAGAAGAACGGCATGGAAAGGCCGGCCATAGCGGGTGACAGCCCCGTATTCGAAAACTGAACTGGCCCTAGTGAGTACCCGAGTACCACAGGACACGTGAAATCCGGTGGGAATCTGGGAGGACCATCTCCCAAGGCTAAATACTACCTATCGACCGATAGTGAACTAGTACCGTGAGGGAAAGGTGAAAAGAACCCCGGCTAGGGGAGTTAAATAGAACCTGAAACCGTATGCCTACAAGCAGTGGGAGCACAATGCCTCGGCAAGTGTGACCGCGTACCTTTTGCATCATGAGCCTGTGAGTTACGATGTGTGGCGAGGTTAAGCCGTTAGGTGGAGCCGAAGCGAAAGCGAGTCTTAACAGGGCGAGCAGTCGCACAACGTAGACCCGAACCCCGTGCGATCTACCCATGGCCAGGTTGAAGGGTGAGTAACATCACCTGGAGGACCGAACCCACTTCCGTTGAAAAGGGAGGGGATGAGCTGTGGGTAGGAGTGAAAGGCTAATCAAGCCGGGATATAGCTGGTTCTCGTCGAAATATATTGAGGTATAGCCTCGGATGAATTGCGCCGGAGGTAGAGCACTGATTGGGCTAGGGGTCCCACCAGATTACCAAACCCATTCAAACTTCGAATGCCGGTGACAACTGTCCGGGAGTCAGGCAGCGGGAGATAAGTTTCGTTGCCGAGAGGGAAAGAGCCCAGACCGACAGCTAAGGCCCCCAAATCTAGACTGAGTGTAAAAGGATGTGGGAACGCCCAGACAACCAGGAGGTTGGCTTAGAAGCAGCCATCTTTTAAAGAAAGCGTAATAGCTCACTGGTCAAGCGGGCCCGCGCCGAAAATTCAACGGGGCTAAGTCTAGTGCCGAAGCTTCGGGTTCTCTTATGAGAGCGGTAGACGAGCGTCGTCAAGGAGATACGCGGTAGACGGTAACGACTACTATCGGCTTTGACGAGTGAATATGCAGGCATGAGTAGCGATAATCAGGGTGAGAAACCCTGACGCCGTAAGCCCAAGGTTTCCTGGGGAAGGATAATCCTCCCACGGGTTAGTCGATACCTAAGTTGAGGCCGTGAGGCGTAAGCGATGGAAAGCAGGTTAACATTCCTGCACCACGAAGGAAGGCGTAGAAGCGAGCAGGGACGGAGAAGGGTAGCTCAGCACGGTGCATGGTTTCCGTGTTTAAGCTGGTAGGTCGAGTTGCTAGGACCCCTCGGGGACAAACGGCGACTCAAGACCGAGATGTGATGAGGCGATCTCTTAGAGATCGAAACTGAGTAATCCCAAACTTCCAAGAAAAGCTGCGCGCGGAGCCCCTTTCGTGATCGTACTCCAAACCGACTCAGGTGGGCGGGGTGAGTATCCCAAGGCGCGTGAGAGAACTCCGGTTAAGGAACTCGGCAAATTGACACCGTAACTTCGGGAGAAGGTGTGCCCCTTTGGGTGAGGAGCTTGCGCTCTGAGCTCGGGGGGGTCGCAGTGAAATGGCGGTTGTGACTGTTTACTAAAAACACAGGACTCTGCGAACTCGTAAGAGGACGTATAGGGTCTGATGCCTGCCCGGTGCTGGAAGGTTAAGGGAATCTGTCAGGGGTAACCCGAAGCAGTGAACCGAAGCCCCAGTAAACGGCGGCCGTAACTATAACGGTCCTAAGGTAGCGAAATTCCTTGTCGGGTAAGTTCCGACCTGCACGAATGGCATAACAACATCCGCACTGTCTCGACCGGAGACTCAGCGAAATTGCAACGGGGGTGAAGATGCCCTCTACCCGCAGCAAGACGGAAAGACCCCATGAACCTTCACTGTAACTTGGCAGTGATTTTCGGGATATTCTGCGTAGGATAGGTGGGAGGCTTTGATACCGGGTTTCTGGATTCGGTGGAGCCAACCTTGAAATACCACCCTGGATATTCTGGAAATCTAACCTGCACCCGTAATCCGGGTGAGGGACACTGTCTGGTGGGCAGTTTGACTGGGGCGGTCACCTCAAAAAATGTAACTGAGGTGCGCGAAGGTTCCCTCAGGCTGATTGGAAACCAGCCGTAGAGTGTAAACGCATAAGGGAGCTTTACTGTAAGACCGACAGGTCGAGCAGTTGCGAAAGCAGGCGTTAGTGATCCGGTGGTACCGCATGGAAGGGCCATCGCTCAACGGATAAAAGGTACTCTGGGGATAACAGGCTGATCGTGCCTGAGAGTTCATATCGGCGGCACGGTTTGGCACCTCGATGTCGGCTCGTCGCATCCTGGGGCTGGAGCAGGTCCCAAGGGTTTGGCTGTTCGCCAATTAAAGCGGCACGCGAGCTGGGTTTAGAACGTCGTGAGACAGTTCGGTTCCTATCTGCTGTGGGCGTAGGACACTTGAGAGGACCTGCCTTTAGTACGAGAGGACCAGGGTGGACGAACCTCTGGTGCGCCGGTTGTCAGGCCACTGGCATAGCCGGGTAGCTACGTTCGGAACGGATAACCGCTGAAAGCATATAAGTGGGAAGCCGGCCTCAAGATTAGGTGTCCCCGCCGCAAGGCGCTCAAGGCCACTCGTAGACTACGAGATTGATAGGCTGGGTGTGAAAGCGCAGTAATGCGCGGAGCTAACCAGTACTAATTGGCCCGTGAGGCTTGACCTTATTCGCTAAGGCAAACATTCGAGCTGAAGTCCGGAGTCCGGGCGAGGTTCACGCAACCGCAAGGTTGGGTAGGACCCGCACGAGATACGGCCGGCCGGTGAAGATCACCGACCGCAATGCGCAACGTGAAGCGCTCATCTTGTGACGCCCAAAATTTTCCGGTGTCGATATCGACGAGGCCACACCCGATCCCATCCCGAACTCGGAAGTTAAGCTCGTCGGAGCCGATGGTACTGCAGGGGGAACTCTGTGGGAGAGTAGGACGATGCCGGGTTAATCTCGACCCCGGTCAGCTTTATGCTGGCCGGGGTTTTTCTATTTGCGGCCGCGCGAGCGCGGCCTGGTCCCGATCAGTAACCCTGGTCGGGGGTTTTTTTTGGTTTGGCGGCCGCGCGAGCGCGGCCTGGTCCCGATCAGTAACCCTGGTCGGGGTTTTTTTTGCGTGCGCTCTGGCGCGCGGAGCTTGAGGTCTGACGCGGCCGTCAGGGGCCAAGCGGTCTGGCGTGCTGCGATCGGGCGAGATTTCGTGCGCTCGAGGTGCCGGCACGCAACGTGCTCTGGGGGCCCTTCGGGATGTTGCGCTCTGCGGGGGGATTGATTGCGTTCGTGGTGCTCGCGGCCCTGCCGGCGAGGCATGCGCAGGCCGAGGACGACGACCAGGGCAGCACCCAGGTGGAGTTTGCGGCGGCCCAGGGCAGCGGCTCGGGCTTTGGCTGCGGGCAGCAGACGCGCGTGCACTACGTGCAGGCCGCGGTCCAAGTTCGCCATTCGGAGCGAGCCATCGATGATCCGCGGGGGAGGGGCGTCACGCTGCTCGCTGGCGCTGCGGTCGCGGGCAGTCGCACGACGGCGATCACGGAGCCTTCGTACGAGGATTGGGGCCGCCCGCTCGGGGATTCCTGGGGCGAGAGTCGCTTCGGCGGTCATCTGCGTCTCGGCTATTGGACGCGGTACTTCGGCGTCGAGGGCGGCGGGTTCGTGGTATTTTTCCCCGATGCGTCCTTCGCGGCGGTCGGCCTGCCCGAGGGGGAGGCGTGGATCGGGCGGCGAGACCTCTTGTACCTTCTGGGCGGAGCGGGCGTCTCTCAGCTCACGACCCAGCTCGGCTACGCCGAGCCTTACCTGGGCTTCGGCTGCGTCCCCACGCCCGGCTTGGAGCTCGAGGCACTCTGGAGCAGGCAGATCGGTGGTCCCGCCTACGGGGACCGCGTGGACCTGATCTGGCGGCTGCGGATGAGCCGGCACTGGGCGTTCCGCGGCGGACTCGCGCTGGGCGAGTTCATTGGGCAGCCGTCCTATTCTCACGAGGCCAGCATCGGCCTGCAATTCAGTCGCTGAGGGCCGCGGAGGAGTTGCCGCGCGGGTTGGTTTTGGTTACCTGCCTGTGCACTGCACCCCTAGCTCAGCTGGATAGAGCATCGGACTTCGAATCCGAGGGTCGAAGGTTCGAATCCTTCGGGGTGCGCTCGAGCTTCGCTCTTCACTGCCCCGCTGGATTCGAACGGTGGCTGCCTTCGGCAGCGGGTCGGCGGCTCGCGCGAGGCGAGCCTGGACCACGAGTCCTTCGGGGTGCGCTCAGACCTTTGGTCTTCGGCAGGTTGGAGGCGGGCAGCAGTAGACCAACCGCGCTGGAAACTTGCAGCGGCCGGCAGGTGTGAGATTTCGCATCTCCTCGGACTGCGCGCGGGAGCGTATCGGACAGGGACCTCCGAGTTTCGCCGCGTGACGCAGTATGGCTACGGAAACATCAGCGTTCTCCGTTTCGAGCAGCGGGCGGCCCAAGCATTCGGTCGCCTGGCTCTTGGCGCTCGCCGTCGGCTGCGGGTCGACGCCGGATGATGGAGGCATTGGTGGCGGCGGAAGCCCTGGCCACGACAGCAACAGCGCTGATGGCACTGGGGGGAGTGATCCGACCGGCGGGACCGGAGGCGTGAGCAGCGCTGCGGGGGGTGGTGGCTCGGGCGGCTTCGAAACTGGTGGGACGGCTAGCGGCGGTGGCGCAGCGAGTTCTGGTGGTGCCAGCGGGGTGGGCGGCGTTCCCGGTGCGGGCGGCTCTGTCGCCGGCGCGGGCGGGAGTACTGGGGGCGAAGGGGGACGGGGAACCGGAGCTTGTTCCGGTCAGGGCGAGATCACGTTCGTGGTCAGCTTCGATGCGAGCGTGGACGACAGCTTTCGCCCGGGACTCTCCACGTGCATCGCCATCGCGGGCGGCGTTTGGAGTGAGCAGCTCGCTTTGGCGTCCGACGTCACACTCGACGTTTTGGTCTCCTACGACCCCGCGATCTCCACTGCACAGACCCGCTCGACGACCAGCGTGACGTACGACGCCGCGAGCGAAATCTACGAGCTCAGTGCGGCGTACGAGATTCGCACCGGCATCGATCCCAACGGCGCGACGGTGGATATCGAGATGGACTTCGGGACGTCGCTCACCGATGGAACCTATTGGTTCGATCCCGATCCCGGCGAGCGGACTGCTTCCATCCCTTCAGGAAAGATCGATGTGCTGAGCACGTGCTCGCACGAGCTCGGACACGCGATCGCCTTTTCGGGTGCGCGGAGCGCCTCGACTGGGGAGCTGCCGGGCTACAGCTTCCTCTACGACGAGCACTCGACGGAAAGCGGGGGGTACTACTACTTCACCGGCAGCGAGGCCCTAGCCGCCTACGGGGCGAGCGTTCCCGAGAACGCAGACATCCTCGACCACCTGGGCAATGTTTCGCCGGCGCCGGGCTCCGACCTGGACCTCGATCTGATGCATGGGACGCCGACCCACTACCAGCAGCGTTATTACCCTACGGCTGTGGACTTCGGCATCTTGGCGGACCTGGGACTGCCCGTCGCAGGAACGCCCGCTGCGGACGACGTGTGCAGCTCCTCGCCAGCTCAGGCCAAGGCTGCAGTGAAGCCCACCCTGGGACCCACGCCTTCCTTCGTCGAGTGAAGCGCCAGCTCAGGCTTCACCACGACGTGGACGAGCCAGCGAGGGCGCTGGCTCGTCCAGACGGGAACGGCGAAAGGCTCGTCACGGGGCTGGAATGCAGAGCTCGCCTTCGCTCGTGAGGTCGGGCACGTAGCCTGTTTCGCAGCCGTCATCGCCGGGCGGGCCGCCGCAGATGTACTCGCCTTCACTGGTCAGGAAGAGCTCGTAGTTGGGCGGGCACTCGCCGTCGTCGGGTGGCGGCGGGCAGTCATCGGGGAGGACTTCGACGGTGTTGCTCTCGGCCTTGGAGGGGGAGGCGTGCACGTACTCGATGATGGGCTTGCAGAACCCGGAAGCGCCGAAGGCGTCCGGATCGATCCACAGCTCATAGACCACGCGGAAGTCCCACTCGGCAGCCGTCGTGCTGGGCCCGAAGTTCTCGTCGCTCGGGCACGGGGAGTCCTCCATTTCGCAGTAGCCACAGCCGTTCATGTTGCGATCGAGCGAGCTGCTAGCAGCTAGGATCGAGTCGGCGCTACCCACGATGACCTCGCCTTCACCTCCGGTCACACCGAGGTTCGCGTACCCGCACGGCGCATCGGCATCCTCGGAGATGTAGTCCACGTTGACGTGCATCGAGAGATCGCCGTCGCAGTTCTCGAGCTTGAGCTCGACGTGGTCGCTCCCCACCAGGTCGTTGAACGTGTGACCCGACTTACCCATCTTCCCGCCCGGACCCATCATGCCGCCGGGACCCATCATTCCGGGATCCGTCCCGCCGGTGCCCATCCCGGCGGCGTCCGTCTCCCCGCCCCAACCGAAGTCAGGCGCACACTCGCCGTAGATGTTGTCGACGAAGTTCGGGTCGAAGATGACGCGTAGATGCACGTACTCCTGGCCGTTCAGGACCTCGGTGATGTGCTCCACCGTGGCCGATGGATCCTCGATGCCTTCGCCGTAGAAGCAGACGGTGCCAGCATCTTTGACCTGGCCCCCACTACCGAAGCCAGCGCTCGTCGAGCACTCGCCGCCGGGTCCGAGGCACTCCTGCGCCGTCTCGGGTCCGCAGCCAGGGTGAAGGGGTGCCGCGTTGGTGCCACCACCCGGGATGGGGTTCACGTTGATGAGCACCGTCTCGCCATCGTTGCCCGAGCCGTTGCCGGAGTCGTTGCCGCTGTCGGACCCATTGCCGGAATCGTTTGCTCCGCTGCCGCCCGGACCCCCGCTGCCGCCGCAGGCACCAACCCCGGAAGCTGCGGCTACGATGGCCACGAGAGCGAGCCCTGTTCGTGAATGAAATCGTGACACTTTGGTCATTTCCTTTCTCTGTCCCTCTTACCTTCGCGCTACTTCACGACCCCCAGCGGGCAGCCGATCGAATAGAAAAGCTCTTCGCCCGTGGACTTGACGGCGCCGCACGTGGCCTCGCACAAGTGAATCTTCGTGGGCGCGCTCGGGTCGTCGAAGTACCAGCCGGAGGCTCCGTCCTCGCATTCACTGGCCTCGTTCAAGCGCGGTACGCTCACGTAGCTGCAGGCTTGATCCAGAAAGGCGACCGTCGAGGCGTCGATATCGACGGCGTCGGGATCGCTGACCTCGTCTGCGAGGGCGAGGTCGCACGGGATCTGAGCGGAGGCACGCACTGCTCGCAGTGCGCTCAGCACCTGGTCCGTGTTGTCCTCGTCGGCCAGGTAGGCCGTCTCGGTGCCGCCTGCTGCCGCAATCTGGTCCAGGTTGTTGAGCGACGGCCCGACGCCGAGCACGTAGGTGGAAATTCCGCTGTCTTCTAGGCACTTTGCCGCGGCTGCGGTGGCTTCATCGAGCGTGGGTGCGCAGACGGCCTCGCTCAATGGAGCTTTGGGCTCACCATCGGTCACGAGCAAGATGGCGGGGTAGCGTCCCGGGCTCGCGGCGCGGTACTCTTCCACGTAAGCGCACGCTCCCGTGATGGCCGAGCCAGTCGGAGTTTCTCCGGTCGGTTGGCGCGCATCGAGCGAGGCGAGGAGCTCATCGCTCACGCCGGGGACGGCCTGGATCGTGACGTCGGCGTCTCGGTAGTTCGCCACGTCGCAGCTGGTCTCACCGAGGGGTTGATGCCCGAAGTAGCCGATGCCCAGGCCGACCCCGACGGTATCGTCGTCCTCGACGAAGGCGCGCACGGCCTGACGAACGATGTCCATTCGCGTCAGCTGAGTCGCCTCGTCGACCACGGTTGCCATCGAGCCCGACTGGTCGAACATCAAATAGAGATCGAGGGGCACGGCCTCGCCGGCGTACACCTCGCTCGCACAGCCGTCGGCCACGGTCAGGCCTTGGCACTCGCCGTTTTCATCGAGGCCGCCGCTCGAACCCGAGTCCGAGCCATCGTCCGGATCGACGTTGAGCCCGGACCCACCGCCGGTCGCCGAGTCGGTGGAACCGGCATCGTCGGACCCGTCGTCACCGGAACAGCCCAGCGGCACCGCTAGAAGGGCGAGAAGCAGGAGGCAAGAGCAGGGCAGCGTGTGTGCCATTGGGGGGTGAGGTGACCCGACGCCCGCGGCACGGCTCACGGATCGTCCGAAATGGGTCAAAAAAGATCTCTGGACCGTGGTGGGGCATTCCGGTCACCTTTCCAAAGGCCGATGCTCGCTCAGGCGCCCCACCCCCGGAGCCTCGACTCCAAAGTCATCCCGCTCTCCACGAGCGATGACGCCATCGTGCAGGGGCTCGTCAGCGGGGAACCGTGGGCGGCGGATGCGCTCTACGAGCGGTACGCCCCCGCAATTGAGCGCATCTTGCGGCGCACCCTGGGTCACGAGCGGCACACCGAGCTCGCCGATCTGCTCCACGACGTGTTCGTGGAGGCCATCGGCTCGGCTCATCGGCTTCGCGATAGCGTTGCCTTGCTGGCTTGGCTCCAGAGGATTGCCGTTCACACCGCGTACCGAGCCATGCGCAGGCGCAAGGCGCGCAGCTGGCTTTGGTTTTTGCAGCCCGAGGACCTGCCGGAGATCGCGCATGAAGACCCCGACCCGGAGGTGCGCCAAGCTTGCGCCGCCTTCTATCGCGCCCTAGCCCGCTTGCCCGCCCGGCAAGAGCTCGTGTTCTCACTGCGCTACGTCGAAGGCATGGAGGTCGCGCAGATTGCGCTCGCCAGCGGAGCCTCGCTGTCCACGGTCAAGAGGCAGCTCGCGCTGGCTGAGGCGCGCTTCACCAAGCTAGCGGAGCGCGATCCCGCACTATCGAGCTACATGACGGAGGGCACGCGATGGACCCGCTGAAAGCGCGCCTTCTGGAGCTTGGTCAGAAAGTGGCCCGCTCGTCCGACGAATCCGGGCAGGCGCAGACTACGATCGGCAAGGTTCGTGAGCGCCTTCGTGCTGGGGGTGTCTCGAGGCCCTCCCGAATCAGCATGCCTGTCCTGGCGAGTCTTGGCTTGGCCGCGCTTGCCATCGGCGCCGTAGCGTTTGCCTTCTGGCAAGGCCGCACGCGCGAGCCGCTCACGTTTACCGTCGAGGCACGCAGCGGCACGACCGAGCGTGCGCTCCAGACCAACGAGCTCGAGACCAAGCGGCTGCACTTTTCCGACGGGACCACGCTGTCCTTGCAGCCATCCAGCCGGGTGGAAGTGCACGCCCTCACTGCGAGCGGGGCGACCGTGGGCCTGCTCGAGGGTCGTGCACGCGCCAGCGTGGAGCCCGACGCGGACGCCCACTGGGAGTTCTTGGCGGGGCCGTTCTTCGTTCAGGTCACCGGGACCGAGTTCGACCTCGCGTGGGACCCGGTGGGGCGTGTGTTCGAGCTGGCCCTTCACGAGGGGTCGGTGGAGGTGGCTGGCCCGAGCTTGAAGAGTAAACGCCGCGTGCGCCAAGGGGAGTACGTCCGCATCGCGCTCGGACCGGAGGGCGGTGCTCGAGTGGCCGAGCGGGCCGAAGCGCCTAGCGGTCGCAATGAGCCAGCGCCGGACACTCGGACTCAGGCGCAAGCGGACGTGGGGACCCCCGCCAAGGTGGTCGGTCCACTCGAAACGGCCTGGCCGGAGCTTCTGCGGTCTGGTCAGCGCCGGGAAGCTTTCGCGACCCTCGATCGAATGGGGCCCTCGGCCATCGAGCGGGCCAGCGGTCCAGAGCTTTGGGACCTGGCTCATGCCGCTCGCTTGGGGGGGCGCCCCAAGCTCGCCGAGCAGGCGCTCCTGACCTTGCGCCAAAGAGACGGTGTCCGCGGACAGACGGCGTTTTTGCTTGGTAAGGTGGCGGCTGATCAACTCAATCGAGCGCCCGAGGCAATCACGTGGTTTCAGACATACCTGGCCGAAGCTCCCCAAGGCCCATTGGCAGAACAGGCGCTCGGTCGCTTGGTCGAGCTACAGGCGGGCACGCGAGCTGGCAAACGGGCCGCCAAGGAGTACCTCGCTCGCTATCCGGAGGGAGCCTACGCGTCCTTCGCGCATTCGCTCTTGCGTTAGCGGTCTATCTGCACGCATTCGTGGCGCGGGCGGAGGCCGACGTCCTCGTGGTGACAGAACCGGGCAGTCAGCGCACGGGTGAGCTCCTCGTGGACGAGCTCGACCTCTTGGGTCTCACCTCCCAGGTCGAGCGCGGTCGAGAGCGTGAGGCCGAGGCGGCGCAGCGTCGCTCCGAGTATCGCGCGGTCGTTTGGCTGCGTGACGACCATCAGGCGCGCATCTGGCTGCAGGACGATCCGTCCTTTGCCCCCCATGAGGTCGCGCCGTCCGAATCGCCCGAGCTTTTGGCATTGCGTACTGCCGAGCTCCTGCGCGGTAGGCTGCTGCCCGCTGAGCAAGCCCCTCGGCCGCCGGCAGACGCGGAGCCGACGGAGCACGAGACCCCACAGGACCTTCGCATCCAGCTTTTCGCTGGACCAGGCCTCGGTATCAGCTCCTACGCGGAGCCACTGCCACTCTTCAGCCTGGGTTTCGGCTATCGACCTTGGCGCCGGCTGATGGTCGGCGCGTTCACGACGCTCTCCTTGGCTCGCAACGCCTGGCAGGCTGCTCCCGAGGACCTCTCCACCTCTCAATTCTCGCTCGGCGGGCGGTTCGGCTTCCGCTGGTTGGACCCGCCCGCTGGCCCGTTCCGCTCGCAGCTCCTGCTGCGCAGTGCCCTTCGGGGCGTTCAGGTTCGGACGAGCAAGGGGGGCCCGATGGAGAAAGGGTCCGCGATGCTGTGGGGCGTCACCGCCGATCTGGGTTTGGACGGCGAGTACGTGCTCACCCCTTGGTTCAGCCTGGCCGCGGAGATGTGCGTGATCGTCGGCTTTCCGCTCTCTCGCTCGGCCAGCTTGGACAACGGCATGCAGCCCGGGCCAGCATCGCCCCTCTTGGTCGCAACGGAGAATCTGGGCGTCGACGTGCAGGTCGCCACCTCGTTTCTCGCTGTCGCCAGCTGGTAGCTCACTCTGCCGGTTGATCGTACGCGCAACGAAAGCCGATGGAGGTTTGGCGTGAGGACGGCACATCGCCGCTGCGGGCTGCGGCGCGCAAGGCGATGGCATCGTAGCCATAGGCGCCGCCGCGGATCACGCGATGCGTGCCCGACGACACGCGAGCACAATCGGTGCAGTCGGCTCCGCCCGCCGAGTACCAGTTCGTATCGAGCCAATCGAGCGCCCATTCCCACACGCCCCCAGCCAGATCTTCCTGGCCAAAGCGCCCGCGTCCGGCGGGATGCTGTCCGGTCGGCTCGAGCTCGCTCGGGAAGAAGCTCGCGTGTGACGAGTCCGGGGCCTCGTTGCCCCAGGGGTAGCTTCGATTCTCGTCGCCCCCGGCGGCCGCATACTCCCACTCGGCCTCGGTGGGCAGCCGTCCCCCGCTCTCGATGCAGAACCAGAGCGCGAGCGGCCAACCGACGCAGTTCACCGGGAAGGCGTCTCGCGTGCCAGCGCTCGGGCTGAACGTCGCGTCCTCGTTGCACGCCAGCTGTTCGAGTAGTTCGGCTCGAGCGGCCGGAAGGTCTTCTGCGAAGTCTTCCTGCCAACCACTGCCCGTGATGGCCGGATGGGCGCCACCGCCGACCAGCGGCAGGTTCGGCGGGTAGAGCTCGTAGAAGGCGCGAAAACGCTCGACCGTGACCTCGAACCGATCGAGCCAGAAGCCGCTGACCGTCACCGTGTGCTCGGGGCCTTCGCCGGGCGCGCAGGTCTCGCCACTGGGGCAGGCGTCTTGGCCGGCATCGCTGCGCCCCATGGGGAAGGTGCCTCCCTCCACTTCGAGCCTCTCGCCTCGAATCGCTTCCGGAGCGCCACTCGAGGCGCCTCCCGAGGGCGAGTTAGCGCCTCCCGTCGGGCCGGGCCCATCATCAGGCCCCGCTCCACCGGGCTCGCCCAGTCCGCCGCCGGCGCTTGAGCCTCCGCTGGCGCTCGAGGTCCCACCTGTCAGGGCGCCCGAGCCACCGTCATCGCCGTGCGGCGAGCCTTGGCTACAGGCCGAAAGAACCGCGCTCCACGCCCACAGGACAAAGACTCCGCGGCAAACCGAGACGGGGCTCAGTGCACTCATGCCTCGTGTGAGGTGACTGCACATCCCCGAGGCGGGTCACGAAAATTTCCGAACCGTCTGCAGGGTCTGACGTCACCTCGGGTCTCGCAGCACCAAATCGGGAGCCACCACGATGCAGACTATCCGCCTTACACTGAAATCTTCCTTACTTCTCGGTCCCTTGGTCGCGCTGTCCTTCATGGCAGCGTGCGGACAGACACCCGATGACGACGACGGCGGCAGTGGCGGCTCGACGTCCGACGGGACGGGTGGGACGCACACTGGTGGAAGCTCCAGCACCGGCGGTCACGCATCGGGTGGTGACGACAGCGTGGGCGGTCAGGCCGGCGACGGTGGAGTCGGCGGCACGGACACGGCCCTCGGAGGGCTCGGAGGGGATCACCCGGGCCCGGGTCCAGGGCCGGGTCCAGGGCCGGGCCCAGGTGCAGGAAGCTGTTCGGGAACTGCGGCGGCAGTCTGCAGTGAGCTCACGGGCCCCGCCTGCGGCATGGCAGGCTGCACGCCCGGCGGTGCCTGCTCGGGCGAGCCTGGTTGCGACGCCTATGAAATGCCGATGGCCTGCGAAATGGCCGTCGAAGAGTGCACGTGGGGTGAGACCTGCGGCGGCGAGCCCAAAGCCTGCTCGGAAATCGCGCAGGGCCCCGAGTGCGAG
>Ga0164309_10001006_pt1 | contig 14124 bp, 14 predicted proteins | sample Whisoiple_247_MG_FD_109984 | JGI IMG/M metagenome (GOLD analysis project Ga0164309, IMG submission 109984) | Soil microbial communities amended with fresh organic matter from upstate New York, USA - Whitman soil sample_247_MG | ecosystem: Environmental > Terrestrial > Soil > Unclassified >...
ACCCACGGACGGAAGAGGAGCTTGATGATCGGCCCGATGACGATCGTCTTGAGGAACCAGTAGAACAACCGTGTCCGCCTTCCGTCTGTGACGGCTCGAACTCTACGACACTCGCGCACTGACAGCGGCGCATGCGAGGATCAGCAGGTCCAGCCGCTTCGCCCGAGGAGCCCCACCGTGACGGTCCGTCCCGACGCCGCAACGGGCTTCGGCATGTTTCCCCGCCCCTCCGCACGACCGTCGCCGGGGGCGGACGATGAGTGACCGCGACCTCGACGCGGAGTTCGCGCGGATCATCGCGGGATGGGACGACGAGGCACCCGAGCCACAGCGTCCGGACGCCACGGCGTCGACCGACCAGGCGGCCGGGCAGGTCGCCGACCCTGCGCCACCGTCGGTCTCGCCGACCGAGGCCGACACGGCCGACACGGCCGACACGGCTGACCAGCCCGGTCCGACGTCGGCCCCGGACGCCTCACCCTCGACGGTGGAACGCCCGCAGGCCGGCCGGGGCACCGACCCCACGGCACCGCCCCAGCAGCCCGGAGCCGGCGCGTCGACCCCGTCGGGGTCGTCCGGTCTGCTCGAGCTGCCGATCGCCCCGACGACGTCCCACGAGTGGCGCGGCCCGACGTCCCGCCGCGACGACGCCGACGCTGCATCGGACGGCGACGACCACTTCGTCCCCCCTTCCGAGATCGACCTCCCGTCGGCCGAGACCGACCCGATGTTCTGGGCGATCGTCGGCGGCCTCGCCGGTGGCCCCCTGCTGCTGCTCTACGTCCTCTTCTTCGACCGTGACGGCAGCGGCTGGTGGGTCGTGACGGCCCTGACCATGGTCGTCGTCGGCTTCGTGCTGCTCGTCCTGCGCGGCGGCACCGAGCGGGACCCGTTCGACGACGGCACCCGCCTCTAGCCGCTCGCGAGGCGGTCCGACGCGTCAGTCGGACCCGAGGTCGAGGTCCACCCAGACCGGCCGGTGGTCCGACCCCGCTACGAGGTCACCCTCGTCCACGACGGTCTCGGCCGATTCGACGACCCGCAGTCCCGGCCCGGCAAAGACGACGTCGAGGGCGGTCCTCGGGTCGAGCGCGGGAAATGTGGGCGCGTTGCCGGACACCGGCGGGTGGTGCTCGGCGAACATCGCGTATGCCGTCCCGCCGGGTCCCTCGTTGAGGTCCCCTGCGATGACGGCCCGGTCGTCGAGCCCACCGAGCCGGGTGAGGACGGCGAGGACGGTGGCCGCGTGCCTCGCCCGCTCGGAGGCGCGCAGCCCGAGGTGCACGCTGACGACGGTGACGGCACGACGCGACGGACCGCCGGTCGGGAGCGAGACGGTCGCGGCGGCGTACCCCCGAGTGCGGTCGGGGAAGCGGACCGGCAGACGGCCACGCGACGTGCCGTGGACGACCACCCGTGCGGCCGTCAGGACCGCCGTCCCGCCCGTGCCGAGGCGGCCTCGGCGCCAGTGCAGACCACAGTCACGTGCGAAGGGTGGGAGGCGGAGCTCCGTCGTGAGCCGGCGCGGGACCTCCTGGAGGCACAGCACGTCGGGGGCGACGGCACGCACGACGCGTGCCGCTGCTGCCCGGTCGTCGAGCAGGTCGTGGACGTTGTAGCTCATGACCCGCAGCACGTGCTCCGGTCGGCCACCGGGCCGCACGGCCACGGGCTCAGCGGCCGGCCCGCGCGAGCTCGGCGGCCCCGATGAGACCGGCATCGCTGCCGAGCACGGCGCGCACGATCCGCGCCTCCGGACGGTAGCCGCGCCCGGGGAGCTGCCGGCGGAAGGCCTCACGGGCCGGGCCGATGAGCATCTCGTCGGCCGCGCTCACGCCACCGCCGATGACGAAGAGGCCGGGGTCGAAGGCCGAGGCGAGGTTGGCCAGCCCGATACCGAGCCACTCGCCGATGTCGGCGAGCAGCTCGCGCGCGGTGGGGTCGCCGTCGCGGGCGGCCTCGGTGATGAAGGGACCGGTCAGCGCGTTGGCGTCGCCGCCGAGACGGGCGAGCAGGTCGGCGACGACGGGAGACCCGGCCTCGATCATGGCGCGGGCCTCGCGCACGAGCGCGTTGCCGCTGGCGTACTGCTCCCAGCAGCCACGGTTGCCGCACTCGCAGCGCGCGCCGCCCGGCATGATCTGCATGTGGCCGAACTCGCCGGCGATGCCGTGCCGCCCGCGCTGGACGTTGCCGTCGATGATGAGGGCGCCGCCGATGCCCGTGCCGAGCGTGATGACGACGACGTGCGACTCTCCCCGGGCGGCACCGAAGGTCGCCTCGGCCCAGGCCGCGGCATTGGCGTCGTTGTCGACGGTGATCGGCAGGGCGATGCGCTGCGACAGCGCGTCACGCAGCGGCTCGTTGCGCCAGGACAGGTGCGGCGCGAAGACGACGGTCGCGCGGTCCTCGGCGACGAAGCCCGCGGCGCCGATGCCGACGGCCACGACGTCGTCGGCGTCGACGTGGCCGAGCAGCTCCTCGACCGACTCGACGATGGTGTTCTCGACGACCGCCGGGGATGTCGAGCGGTGGGGGGTGTCACGACGGGTGCGATGGGTGATGACGCCCGACTCGTCGACGACACCACCCGCGACCTTCGTGCCGCCGATGTCGATGCCGATCGCGAGACGCCTGCTCATGCGCTGCCTCCGGGGCCGTTCTCGTCGGCGTCGATGTCGTCGGCGTCGGCGCTGGGGTGGGCGTCGTCGCGGTCCGTGTCACCGTCGGGCGCAGGCTCGGCGCGCCGCTCCCGCTGCGCCGTCGCGAGGTCGCGCAGGGCCGTGGCCGCGAAGCCGACGAAGTCGGCGACCTTCTCGATGGTGTCGGGGTCGACCTGCTGGACGAAGGCGATGAGCTGGCAGACGGGACACACGCGGCACGCCGCGGGCGTCGTGCCCCCGCACGTGCACTCCCCCGGCGACCCGTCGGGTCGACGCGCTGCGTCCGGGCCCGCGGAGTCACCCGCCGGCGAGGTCGGGCCTGCGGCGTGGTCGTGGCCGTGCGCTGCGCCGCCCGCACGCTCACCCCTGGAGTCACCGGACGGCATACGCGAGCTTCCCGACCACGTCCGGCGGGAGAGCAGGTCGACGAGCAGCGCAGCCTCTGCCGCGACGCTGCCGGGAGGCGCGTCGTCGGGGCGCGTCGACCCGTCGGCGTCGAGCCGGTGGGGCTGGTCGGGGGCGGCGGGTGCCGCGTCGGGACCGTCGTTCGGTGTCACGGTCGGTCAGGCCTCGACGCGCTTCTTCAGCTCCTTGAGCGCGGTGTCGACGATGACCTTCTCCGCCTTGCGCTTGAGCAGCCCGATCATGGGGATCTTGACGTCGACGGAGAGGCGGTAGGTGACCTTCGTGCCGTCGCCGTCACCGGCGAGGGTGTAGGAGCCGTTCATCGCCTTGAGCACCTGCGCGGAGACGAGGGACCACGAGACGACGCCCGTGCCGTCCTCGACGACGTCCCACTCGTAGTCCAGGACGTAGGTGTCCTTGATGGCGCCGGCGTCGAGGGTGAACTGAACCTGGTCGGCCCAGCCGTCACCCTCCTCGGCGAGCACGGTGACGTCCTTCACCTCGCCCGCCCACTCGGGGTAGGCCTCGAAGTCCGCGATGACGTCGAGCACCTCGCCGGGCGGGGCGTCGATGACGATGGAGGACTCGGTGCGATCGGCCATGCGCCGAAGGCTATCGCGTCGTCAGCGGGCCGACCGCGGTTGTCCCCGCCGGTGTCATCCCGCGTCGGCCGCGTGCCAAGATGGGGACGACGGCAGCCCTGCGCCGCGGGGCGGCGCGCCCGACCGCCGAGCCCGCCCTGTGATGATGCTGACGTGGTCTGCGCGGTTACCGATCGGTAAGGTGCAGCACAGTTCCCCGGCCCCGCCATCAGGAGTGACAGTGAAGGACAACGTCGTCGCACCACTCGCCCCCGTCACGACGGAGGGAAGCCTCGCCGACCTCCCCGTGCGCAACGCCGCGGAGAACGCGAGCGAGACCGCGTTCTCCCGCAAGACGCCCTCCGGGGGCTGGACGCACGTGACGTGGGCCCAGTTCGCCGACGACGTCGCCGCCGTCGCCAAGGGCCTCATCGCCGAGGGGCTCCAGCCCGGCGACCGGGTCGCCCTCATGTCGCGCACGCGCTACGAGTGGACCCTCGTCGACTTCGCCGCGTGGAGTGCGGGCGCCGTGGTCGTGCCGATCTACGAGACCTCCTCGGCCGAGCAGGTCCAGTGGATCCTCTCGGACTCCGTCGCCCAGGTCGTCGTCGTCGAGACCGACGCACACCGCTCGCTCGTCGAGCAGGTCCGGGGTGACCTGCCGTCGCTCCGCGACGTCGTCACCATGGACACCGGTGGTCTCGACGCCCTGCGCGAGAAGGGCCGCGAGGTCTCAGACGCCGATCTGGCAGCGCGCCGGGCCGGACTCGACCGACGGGCGGTCGCGACGATCATCTACACCTCGGGCACGACGGGCCGACCCAAGGGCTGCGAGCTGACCCACGGCAACTTCCTCGACCTCGCCGAGAACGCCATCGAGAAGCTCGGCCAGGTCGTCCTCACCGAGAACGCCTCGACCCTGCTCTTCCTGCCCCTCGCGCACGTCTTCGCCCGCTTCATCGAGGTGCTCTGCGTCGAGGGTCGCGCCCGGATGGGCCACTCCGCCGACATCAAGACGCTCCTCGACGACTTCGCCGGCTTCCAGCCGACCTTCGTGCTCGCCGTCCCCCGTGTCTTCGAGAAGATCTTCAACTCGGCCGAGGCCAAGGCGTCCTCCGAGGGCAAGGGCAAGATCTTCCTGCGCGCGGCCACCGTCGCGATCGCCTACAGCGAGGCCCTCGACGCCGGCCGACCCGGCCTCGGGCTGCGGATCCAGCACGCGGTCTTCGACCGTCTCGTCTACGGCAAGCTGCGCGCAGCCATGGGCGGGCACGTGCGCTACGCCGTCTCCGGCGGGGCGCCCCTCGGCACGCGCCTCGGCCACTTCTACCGGGGCATCGGGATCGTCATCCTCGAGGGCTACGGCCTCACCGAGACGACCGCGCCCGTCGCGGTCAACACGCCGGACAAGATCAAGATCGGCACCGTCGGACCGCCGTTGCCGGGCACGGGCATCCGGATCGCCGAGGACGGCGAGATCCTGCTCAAGGGTGTCGGCGTCTTCAACGCGTACCACGACAACCCGACCGCGACGGCCGACGCCATCGCCGACGGGTGGTTCCACACCGGCGACATCGGCGAGATGGACGAGGACGGCTACCTGCGGATCACCGGCCGCAAGAAGGAGATCCTCGTGACGGCGGGTGGCAAGAACGTCGCCCCGGCCGTGCTCGAGGACCGCCTCCGCGCGCACCCCCTCGTCTCGCAGTGCATCGTCGTCGGCGACCAGAAGCCCTTCGTCGCCGTCCTCGTGACGCTCGACGAGGAGATGTGGCCGCTCTGGGCCAAGACGCACGGCATCGACGGAGTGTCACTCGACCAGGCCCGCACCGACCCGAAGGTCCTCGAGGCGCTGCAGGAGGCCGTCGACCGGGCCAACGAGGCGGTCTCCAAGGCCGAGTCGATCCGCAAGTTCGCGGTGCTGCCCGGCGACTTCACCGAGGCCAACGGCTACCTGACGCCGTCGCTCAAGCTCAAGCGCAACGTCGTCATGAAGGACTACGCCGACGAGGTCGAGAAGCTCTACGCCTGAGGGCTCAGCGGAGCAGGTCGCGGATGCGCGCCTGCCAGTCCGTGACGAGGGCTGCCCGGGTCGTTCCGGTCGCGCTGCGCAGTGCGGCGTCGACGGCTGCCTCGCGGTCGTCGAGCCGGGAGGTCGGGACGTCGAGTCCGCCGGCCGCGGCCCGGTAGAGACGGACGACGGCCTGGGTGCCGTGTGCGTCGGCGAGGGTCCGCAGGGCCAGCAGCGAGAGGCCGTATGCCGCCGCGAGCGCGTGGGTGCCCGGGTCGAAGTCCGCGTCGGCCGGCAGTGCCTGCGGCAGGCCGGACGCTCGCACACGTTCGAGCGCCGGAGCGACGATCGTCGCCTCCGGCAGGTCGATCGGCTCATAGGCGACGAGCTCGGCGAAGCCCTCGGACAGCCAGACGGGTACGGCCCGTGTCGTCGAGGCCCGCACGGTGACATGGGTCAGCTCGTGCGTCATGACGACGTCGCGACCGTCGGGACGCAGTGAGGCCCACGCCCCCGGGACGAGCACGATGCGGTCTGCACCGGCTCTCTCCCCCGGCGTCAGCGGACCGTCCGTGGCCGCGGCGACGCCGTCGAGGTCGCCGGCCGTGCGTCCGAGCAACCGGGCGGCGTCGACGTCGGTGGCCGGGGCGATCCAGACCGCGGGGCGCACCTCTCCCCACACGCTCGCGACCCGCGAGGCTGCCGTGCGCGCCCGACGGACGACCTCCTCGATCCGGTCGTCGTCGCCGACGCCCAGCACCAGCGCGGTGTGCGACCTCCGGACGACGAGGCCCGCGAGATCCCAGGGCTGCGGGCGCCCGGAGGGAGCCGACGCCGTGATGACCAGGCCTGCGGGCCGACTGGGGTCAGCCTTGAAGGTGAGGTCGAGGTCGAAGGACCGCGGACGAGCATCGAAGCCCCGAAGCCGGTAGGTGAGGCTCGCCCTGACGTCCCACTCGACCGTGGTCCCCCGGGCTGCCGGAACCGGCGCGGTGGTCTCGCGGACGCCGACGAGCCGGAGGCTCTCCACCGCCATGCGCGTCATGCGGTCGAGGACGGCGGCCTGTGTCGGGCGCAGCGCCGCGGATGACGCCCCCTGCAAGGGTGCGAGCCACCCGCTCTCGTCAGACCGCTCCGCAGCGGCGAAGCGGGCGCGCAGCAGCTCCGTCACCGCACGCTGACGGGCCGACGCCCACATCTCCGGAGTGACCTCGACGTCTGCGGGCACCCCGCCGCTGGGCGAGGTCGCGCCCGGTGCTGCCGTCGCCGGGGGTCCCGAGTGCGGACCGGCCGTCGTGCACGACGTCAGGGTCAGGACCAGCAGCGCGGCCAACGCCGCCGAGGCGGCCTCCCGCGCAGGTCCACGACGACGGGTGCCCGACACCGCGACATCGTGTCATGCGGACCTGTTGCGGTGGCCCGTCCCGTGGCCCGTGGGGTCAGACGGCGTGGCGCGCTCGGTGGTGAGTCACGACCTCGGCGGGCTCGAGGTCGGCGCGAGCCGTGTTGGCCGTGGACACGGAGACGAGCCCTGCCGCGACGAAGGCAGACACGGCCCGTCGCTCCGCGCGGTCGAGGGGTGCGGTCATGACCCCGTCGACCTCCCGGCGGTCGTCGACCGGCCGCGGGCGGCCGGGTCGCGTGTCGGCGCCGGGTGCGGTGGCGCCCGGACGCAGCGGGATCGCCGCCAGCGCGGTCACCATGCAGTCTGCGCAGTGGACGTCCCGCACCGGGCAGGTCTCGCAGTCGACGAGCATCATCGTGGTCCAACCCCTTCGTCTCTCGTTGCGATCTGTCGTGAAAGACGCTAGGTGGCCCCACTGACACTGCCCCGGGACACTCGGTCGTCGACTCGCCCCCCCAGCCTCCTCCGGGGGACGGCGGACCGGCGTCGAGCCGCACGGGAGGGCACGCACCGGGGGCCCATGATCCGCGGACGGCGTCCGGACCCCTTGTGCCAGAAGGGCTTGCGACCGACGCGCCTCCGAGGCATTGTCGGCGCCCCGGCATACCGTCGAGGTCATGCAGGCGATCCAGGCGACGTTCGACGACCTCGGCACCCCCCTTGCCGGCGTCACGTTCGTCGTCGTCGACCTCGAGACCACGGGTGGCTCACCCGCCCAGTGCGGCATCACCGAGATCGGCGCCGTCAAGGTGCGCGGCGGCGAGGTGCTCGGCGAGTTCCAGACCCTCGTCAACCCGGCCGAGCCCATCCCGGCGTTCATCTCCGTCCTCACGGGCATCACCGACTCCATGGTCCGCGACGCGCCGCGCATCGAGAGCGCCCTGCCCGCCTTCCTCGAGTTCGCCGCCGGCAGCGTCCTCGTCGCCCACAACGCCGGGTTCGACATCGGCTTCCTCAAGGCCGCTGCCGCCCGGGTCGGCGCGCCGTGGCCCGGCTTCCCGGTCCTCGACACGCTCCAGCTGGCCCGGCAGCTCGTCGTGCGCGACGAGTCGCCCAACCACCGGCTCTCGTCGCTCGCCCAGGTCTTCGGCTCCACGACGGCACCCGACCACCGGGCCCTGCACGACGCCCGCGCCACGGTGGACGTCCTCCACGGACTCATCGAACGTGTCGGCAACCTCGGCGTGCAGACGCTCGAGGAGCTGTCGAGCTACAGCTCTCGGGTCACCCCGTCGCAGCGACGCAAGCGCTTCCTCGCCGATCCCCTGCCCAGCGCCCCCGGCGTCTACCTCTTCAAGGACGGCAGCGACCGCGTCCTCTACGTCGGCACGAGCCGCGACATCCGCACCCGGGTGCGCACCTACTTCACGGCCTCGGAGCAACGCAGCCGGATGGCCGAGATGGTGCGCCTCGCCCACGTCGTCCACCCCGTGGTCTGCCAGACCTCGCTCGAGGCCCAGGTGCGCGAGCTGCGGCTCATCGACGAGCACAAGCCGCGGTTCAACCGCCGGTCCAAGGACGGCCGCAAGGTCATCTGGGTCAAGCTCACCCAGGAGCGCTTTCCTCGCCTGTCGATCGTCAAGCAGGTCCGCGACGACGACGCCCACTACATCGGGCCGTTCCGGTCCCGGGCCACGGCCCAGGCGGCCATCGACGCCGTCCACGAGGTCGTCCCCCTGCGTCAGTGCACCGGCCGGCTCACCGGCCGAGGCACCGCCTGTGCCCTCGCCGACATGGGCCGGTGCGGCGCCCCGTGCACGGGCGCGCAGTCCGAGGGTGACTACGCCGTCGTCGTCGCCGAGTGCCGCGCCATCTTCACCGGCAACGCCCGGCCCAGCGCCGAGCTGCTCCGGGTCCGCCTCGAGGAGCTGGCCTCGCAGGAGCGGTTCGAGGATGCGGCGCGGGTGCGCGACCGCTTCCTCCAGCTCGTCCGCGGAGCCGCTCGCGCCCAGCGGCTGGCCCCGCTGGTCCGCTCTCCCGAGATCATCGCCGCGCGCCGCAGCGACGTCGGTGGGTGGGAGCTCGTCTCCGTCCGCCACGGCCGCCTCGCCGGCGTCGTGGTGAGCCCGCGGGGCGCCGACCCGATGCCCTACGTCCAGTCGATGCAGGCCACGGCCGAGGTCGTGCCCGCACCGACGCCCGACCGTCCGTCCGCGCTCACCGAGGAGACGGAGATCCTGCTCCGGTGGCTCGAGGCGCCGGGCGTGCGCATCGTCGAGCTCGAGGGGACCTGGACGTGCCCCGTCGGCGGTGCCGGTTCGGTGCGCAGCGAGCTCGAGCCCGCCGTCGCATCGGCGCACGAGGTCGTCGGGTTCGACCACGACGTGCCCGGACCGCGTGCCGGCTCCCCGCACGGCGACCGGCCCGGACGCGCCGGTCGCCCGGGCCGAGGCGGCGGCCTGCGTCGCGCGGGGTAGGCCCGGCTAGGGTGGTCCCGTGATCACCGCCATCGTCATGATCAGCTGCGAGGTCGACCGCATCCCGGAGGTGGCCGAGGCCATCGCCGACATCCCGGCCGTGTCCGAGGTCTACTCGGTGACGGGCGACGCCGACCTCATCGCCATGGTGCGGGTCAAGGCGCACGAGGAGTTCGCGGACGTCATCGCCGACCGGCTCAACAAGGTGCAGGGCATCGTCGGAACGTCGACGCACATCGCCTTCCGCACCTACTCGTCGCACGACCTCGAGGCCGCCTTCAGCCTCGGGCTCGAGGGCGAGTAGCAGGTCGACACAGACCCTCGGCTCGTCGCAGATCCCGGCCGAGCCGACCGAGTGGACGCCTGAGCGAGCCGCCCGCCTGACCGTCCGACCGGCTCAGCGTCGGGTCGCGGCCACCCAGCGTTCGACGAGGCCGGTCGCGGCTCCGCTGTCGATGGCCTGCGCCGCGAGGTCCATCCCGGCACGCACGTCACGGTCGAAGTCGCCCTCCGACGCCCCCGTGTCCGGACGCGTCAGCGCGAGCGCGATCCCGGCGTTGAGGAGCACGGCGTCCCGGACGGCTCCCGTCGCGCCGGCGAACACGTCATGGACCACGCCGGCGTTGTGCGCCGCGTCGCCGCCGCGCAGCTCCTCGATCGGGTGCAGCTCGACGCCGAGGCGGGTGGGGTCGAGCGAGCGTTCGGTGACGGACCCCTCGCGGACCCACCACACGTGCGTCGTCGTCGAGACCGTGACCTCGTCGAGACCGTCGTCGCCGCGGAACACCGCGGCGTCCTTGCCACGGTGCGCGAAGACGCCGGCCAGCAACGGGGCCATGCGGGCGTCCGCGCAGCCCACGGCGGCATACGTCGGCTGTGCCGGGTTGGTCAGTGGACCGAGGAAGTTGAACGCCGTCCCGATGCCGAGGTCGCGGCGCGGCACCGCCGTGTGACGGAACGAGGGGTGGAAGGTCTGTGCGAAGCAGAAGGTGATGCCGGCCTCCGACGCCACCTCGACGACACGCTCGGGAGGCAGGGACAGGTCGACACCGAGGGCCTCGAGCACGTCCGCCGAGCCGGACGACGACGAGGCGGCCCGGTTGCCGTGCTTGACGAGACGCACGCCGGCAGCCGCGGCCACCATCGCGGACATCGTCGAGATGTTGACCGTGTGGGCCCGGTCGCCGCCGGTGCCGACGATGTCGAGGCTCGGCCCCGGCACCTTGATCCGCCGCGCGTGGGCGAGCATCTGCTCGGCCAGGCCCCGCATCTCCTCGATGCTCTCGCCCTTGGCGCGCAGGCCGATGAGGAAGCCCGCGACCTGAGAGGGCGTGGCCTCCCCGCTCATGATCTGCCCCATGGCCCACTCGGCCGTCGGCCGGTCGAGGTCACGACCGGCGATGAGGTCGGTCAGCAGTGCAGGCCAGGTCGTCGCGTCGGGCGCCATGCGTCAGGCCGTGGGCACGCCCGAACGCGCGAGCGTGGCGATGGCCGACGTCAGCGCGATCGGGTCGAGCGGGTGCGGGACGGCCAGGTCGGCCTGGGACCAGGCGGCGAGCCAGCTGTCCTGCGGACGGCCCGTGAGCACGACGATCGGGGGGCAGTCGAAGATCTCGTTCTTGAGCTGCTTGGCCAGGCCCAAGCCGCCGACCTTGGCGGCCTCGCCGTCGAGGACGAGGATGTCGAAGCGCTCGGACTCGACCGAGCTGATCACGGCGTCGGCCGTCGCGCACTCGTGCCAGCGGACCACCTCGACGTCCCTGGCGGGGCGACGGCCGACCGCCGCGCGCACCGCGTCACGGGTCGTGATGTCGTCGCTGTAGAGCAGGACGCTGACCCGCGCCACCGGCCGCTGCGCGCCGGTCGTCGGCGCGATGTCGGTGGACGTGCCCTGCGCTGCGCTGTCGTTCGAGGCGGTCATGCGACCGATGCTACCGGGCGGGTCGCGACCGACCGCACCGACCTCCCCACCCGCGAGACGACGCCTCAGACCGACGTGGGAGGGTGGTCCCGGACGGCCCACGACCCGGCTGTTCAGGGTTCATGTCGGAATGGTCACGAATCCTCTACACCCGCGCGAGAAAGGGCCCCGAAGCGGGGGGTCCCTCGCACAGCCGGACAGGAATGTGGGAATAATGTCCAACGTGGCGACAGCATCGGCAGTTCCTTCAAGCGCAGTAGCGAATCCGGCCCATCACGGGCCGGCGACCCGCCCCAACATGGTTGCCGTCGGCACCATCGTGTGGCTCTCCAGCGAACTCATGTTCTTCGCGGGTCTCTTCGCGGTCTACTTCCAGCTCAGGTCGGTCCGCGGTGACCTCTGGGCGGTGCAGACCGAGAAGCTCAACCTGCCCTTCGCGAGCGTCAACTGCCTCGTGCTCGTCATCTCCTCCGTGTGGTGCCAGCTCGGCGTCTGGAAGGCCGAGCGCGGCCAGAAGGCCCGCACCGGCAAGCTCCTCGACATCAAGGGCTGGGGCATGCGCGAGTGGTACGTCCTGACGTACCTCTTCGGCGCCTTCTTCATCGCCGGCCAGGTCATGGAGTACTCCGAGCTCGTCCACGAGAACGTCACGCTGAGCTCCGACGCCTACGGCTCGGTCTTCTACATGGCGACCGGCTTCCACGGTCTGCACGTGACCGGCGGCCTCATCGCCTTCCTGCTCATCATCGCCCGCACCTTCACGACGCGGCGCTACACGCACGCCAATGCCACGGGCGCCGTCGTGACCTCGTACTACTGGCACTTCGTCGACGTCGTGTGGATCGCGCTCTTCGCGACCATCTACATCCTGCGCTGACCCCGGCATGATCGCGCAGCTGCACCCGACCCCCACCTCCATGGACGACAGGAACCCACAGTGAACGCCTTGGCCGCCCGACGCCGACACCCCGCCGCGATCGCGGTGCTGCTGCTGCTCGGCCTCCTCGTGACCGGCGGCGCCTACTCCTTCCTGGCCCCCAAGGACGCCAACGCGTCGGCTCCCACGGCGGCCGCCGACGACGTCGCCCACGGCAAGGACCTCTTCATCGCCAACTGCGCCACCTGCCACGGCGTCGGTGCCCAGGGCACGAAGTCCGGCCCGTCGCTCGTCGGCGTGGGCGCCGCCTCGGTCGACTTCCAGGTCGGCACCGGACGTATGCCGCTCGCCGGCCCGAACGTCCAGGCGCCCCAGAACAAGGTGAAGTTCGACGACGCCCAGATCTCCGCCCTCGCGGCCTACGTCGCCTCGCTCGGCCCCGGCCCGGCGATCCCGGAGGAGAAGTACACGACGGTCATCGAGCCCGGCACGCCGGAGAACAACAAGGCCATCGCCGAAGGTGGCCAGATCTTCCGCGTCAACTGCGCGATGTGCCACAACTTCGCCGGTGCGGGCGGCGCCCTGACCCGCGGCAAGTACGCCCCGGCGCTCGAGGGCACCACACCGAAGCACATCTACGAGGCAATGGTGACCGGGCCGCAGTCGATGCCGGTCTTCAACGACATGAACCTCACGCCCGAGGCGAAGCAGAAGGTCATCTCCTACCTCAAGGCGCAGGAGAACGAGACGAACGTCGGCGGCCTCACGCTGGGCAACCTCGGCCCGGTGTCCGAGGGGCTCTTCGCGTGGGTGTTCGCGCTCGGCATCCTCATCGGCTGCGCCGTCTGGCTCGGCAAGAAGGCAGCATGAGCCCGCGCTGCATCGCCTCGATCACGAACGACGACAGGACCACGACCCGATGAACGAGAACGACACCACGGACCACGGGACCAGCACGTCCCTCGTCCCGGCGTCCGACGCCGGAACCGAGCGACTCCCGGCGTCGCTGATCAGGGGGGTGGACCAGTTCGAGAACCCCGGTCTGCCGGCACACGTGCACCGCGCCGCCGACGACGACCCCGCGGCGGCCAAGCGCGCCGAGCGCCAGGTCGCGACGATGTTCGGTCTGTCGATGCTCGCCACGCTCGTCTTCCTGGTCAGCTACTTCGCCATCCCCGACGAGGCGACCTTCTTCTTCCCCGGTATCGGCATCGCCAAGACCCAGAACGTCGTGCTCGGCCTGTCGCTCGGCTTCGCCATCTTCCTCATCGGCATCGGCGCCGTGCACTGGGCCAAGACGCTGATGTCCGACGAGGAGATCGTCGAGGAGCGCCACGAGCAGGCCTCGACGACCGAGCAGCGCGCCAAGGCCGTCGCCGTCGTCAACGAGGGCGTCGCGTCGACGCAGCTCAACCGCCGTCCGCTCCTGAAGTACTCCCTCGGTGGGGCGCTCGGCCTCTTCGCCCTCCCCCTCGGCCTGCAGGTCGCCGGCTCGCTCGGCCCGACCAACGTCGAGGAGCTCAAGCACACCATCTGGGACCCGAAGGACAACGGCGGCAAGCCGATCCGGCTCATGCGCGACCCGGAGATGACGCCGATCCGCTTCGACGAGGTCACGTCCGGCTCGGTCTTCCACGTGATGCCCGAGACGCTCCAGAAGTACATCGACGAGGGCAAGCACGTCCTCGAGGCCAAGGCCAAGGCGGCAGTCATCCTGATCCGCCTCGACCCCGACCTGATCAAGGTCCAGAAGGCCAAGGACTGGGGCGTCGACGGTGTCGTCGCCTACTCCAAGATCTGCACCCACGTGGGCTGCGCGGTCGGCCTGTACGAGCAGCAGACGC
>Ga0164309_10001011_pt1 | contig 14109 bp, 10 predicted proteins | sample Whisoiple_247_MG_FD_109984 | JGI IMG/M metagenome (GOLD analysis project Ga0164309, IMG submission 109984) | Soil microbial communities amended with fresh organic matter from upstate New York, USA - Whitman soil sample_247_MG | ecosystem: Environmental > Terrestrial > Soil > Unclassified >...
CGTGCAAACGTCCAAACTACGCAAGCGTGTAGTCGTGGTCGGTGGCGGTTTCGGCGGGATTGCCGCGGTCAAGGCGTTGGCCAACGCGCCCGTTCACGTCACGCTGGTCGATCGCTCGAATCACTATCTGTTCCAGCCGCTGCTCTATCAGGTGGCAATGGCCGGCTTGGCGCCGAATGAAATCGCCTCGCCCATTCGCAGCGTGTTGCGGCACGTCGACAACGCGCGCGTACTGTTGGCCGAGGTCACGGAAATCGATCTCGATGAGCGTCGCGTGTTCACTCGTGAGTCGGGCGCGCTCGAGTACGACTATCTGCTGCTCGCGCCCGGCGCCGTGAATTCCTACTTCGGTCATCAAGAGTGGGCCCACGTGGCGCCAGGCCTGAAGGACTTGGACGACGCGGTCGAGATCCGTCGCCGCGTATTGCTCGCCTTCGAAGCCGCCGAACGAGAGGCGGATCCGGCGGAGCAGCGCCGCCATCTGACGTTCGTGGTGATCGGCGGCGGTCCGACGGGCGTCGAGTTGGCTGGTGCGATCGCAGAGCTGGCGACGTTCGTCTTGGCGCGTGACTTTCGCGCCATCAAGCCGGATGCCACGCGCGTGGTGTTGGTGGAAGGTGGCCCGCGCGTGCTGGCCGCGTTCGATCCCGAACTCTCCGAACGCGCCACCCAGAGCCTGCACGAGATGGGTGTGGAAGTGCTGCCGAACGCGCGCGTGACCGCAATCGACGAGCACGGCGTGGCCATTGGGCCGACGCGCATCGAAGCCTCGACCGTGCTCTGGGCAGCCGGTGTGCGGGCCTCACCGCTGTGCGAACGCCTGGGATTACCGGTGGATCGCTCGGGCCGCGTGCAGGTCGAAGCGGATTGCTCACTCCCCGGGCACCCCGAGGTCTTCGTGATCGGTGATGCGGCGAGCTACACGCCCGCGGGCGCCACTCAGCCGCTCCCGGGTGTCAGCCCGGTCGCGATGCAGCAGGGGCGTTTCGTGGCCCGGGCGATCGAGTCCGCGATCGAGAAGCGCCCACGCGGCACCTTTCGTTACGTCGACAAGGGCTCGATGGCGACGATCGGACGCCGGCGCGCAGTCGCCGCGGTGGGCAGCCTCAAGCTCAGCGGGTTCATCGCGTGGCTCGCCTGGCTCACGGTTCACATCTTTTACCTGATCGATTTTCGCAGCAAGATCGTCGTGCTCTTCGATTGGGCCTGGTCGTACTTCACCTATCAACGCGGTTCGCGATTGATCACGGGCCACCGTTTGGATGCGGGAGCGCCCGAGCGTGTGGTGGTAGGCACAAGCGCCGCTACGGCGCCCAGCGTGGCTTTGCCGGCGCCATCGCCCGTTCCGTTGGTCGACCGAGCGAGCTCAAGCGGCGAGCGATTGGAGGCGCAGGGCCAGAGCTTGAAAACGGCTGCAAATTTCAGCGGGATAGGGTCCCAGTGAGGCGGCCACCGCGACGAACATCGCTGCCCGCGGCGCGTCTTGCGACACGAAGTACTCGGCCATTTCGCTGACCGTTCGGACCGTGTGCGGGATGAAGCCCGGGCGCTTCAGTGTTCCCGCCAGCTCATTCAAGAGCTCCATGGTGGGCCCGGTTGCGAGCAGCAGCACGCGCAACCGCTCCAAGATCTCGTAGGTCTTCAATCGATCGGCTACCCAGATCGCCGATTCGTCGGCGTTGGGCAACAAGCCAGGCAAGAAAGGTAGCGGCAGTTCGTCGGCGTGCTCGTCCGGCACTGCGACCGCGAACAACACCCCTTGGTCGAGCGTGCGAAGCACCGTGTAGCCGGCGCGCGCCAGCAGCACGCGCAGCGTGGACGCGCTGAAGTTGGTCAGATGTGCGTTCTGGAAGAAGTTCTCTTCGAGTAAACCGTACGGTTGGTACACGTTGGGCACCTCGATCACCATTCGCCCACCGGGTTTGAGCCAGCCGCGCATGCGGATCAAGGCTGACAGCGGATCATGCAAATGCTCGAGCACGTGAAAACTTTGAATTTGGTCGAAGCGTAGCTCGCCAGGGTCGTACGTTTCTATCGTACCAGCGAAGCAGGAAATGCCGGCTTCTTGCGCCTTCTTGGCTTCGCTCAAGCCAGGCTCGATGCCGTACGCCTCGATCCCCGTCGCCTCGCGCATCAGCGCCAAGGTGCGCCCGTGCCGACAGCCGATCTCCAGTACCCGATCGCCTGCTTTGCTTTCGCCGAGGGCGCGCGCGTTGTTGGCTTGCGTCTGATGCCAAGAGTCCTTGGCGGCTTCGAACTGTGCGTCGCCGGGGACAGCAAAGCCTCCGCCGGGCGCGCCGTAGGCAATGTCGCTGTAGTGGTCGCGGTACTCGCGTTCGTAGTACTCGGCCATCGCTCGTTGAGTGGGGCGCGGCGATTGATAAACCAGCGCGCAGTGGTCGCAGGCGATGTTGCGCACGCTCATGTCGAAGCGTCCGCGCGTTCCGACCTCGATGCCGCTCGAACTCACGCCGCACACCGGACAAAGGGGGATTTCGGTCGCCTGGGGGAGGAATTGGGTCACGCCCGTATCGAGCAAGGTTCAGGCCAGGCAGGCGCGCTGCCCAGCGTCGAACACCGCTTCAGAACTACGTGAATTTGCTGACTTTGGCGCCGGATTCCAAGCTTCGGCGAGCGTCACTGCGTTGACGGCCGTCAAGCTCCTGACGGTGGGTTGAAACCGTTGTCGAGGAGCCCCGTACTTGGTCCATGCGACATCTCGAGAGTCTGGCAGTGCTGGTTCTAGCTTTGACGGGCTGTCATGAAAGCGCGACCAGCGACCACGCGGCGAGCCGCGCCGCTCTGGCGCCCTCCAACGCTTCGCCGTCCGCGACACCCGTGGGGACTCGTCCCGGTCACGTCGGAGGGGGCACGCCGCTCAGCGCCGAAGCCGGCCACGAATTGGCGGCGTTCGCGGCGGGTTGCTTCTGGGGCGTGGAGGATGCGTTTCGTCACGTGCCCGGCGTCACCGCTACTGCAGTGGGTTACACCGGTGGGCACACGTCGGATCCGACCTACGCGCGCGTCTGCGAGCACGATACCGGGCACGCTGAAACGGTGCTGGTCGAGTTCGACCCCAAGCGCGTGAGCTACGGCCGCCTGCTCGACATCTTCTTCGAGATTCACGATCCGACGACCTTGAATCGCCAAGGTCCGGACTACGGCGATCAGTACCGAAGCGCGATTTTCACGCAGTCTCCCGCACAAGAACAAGCGGCTCGCGCGGCGCTGCTGCGCGCTCAAAAGAAGCAGTCCGACAAGATCGTGACGCAAATCGCGCCGCTTCACCCGTTTTATCGCGCCGAGGATTACCATCAGCAGTATGCCGAGCGCACGGGCTCGCACGGCTGCCCGATTCGTCAATTTTCCGTTGACGGTTCGGCGTCGCTTTAGCGCGCTGGCTTTTGGGTAAGCGGGCGCGAAAAGCCGCATGGCGGCGCGTAGCCCTCGTAGCGATCCATCGAGGCGCTCTCTCCTCGACTTCGATTCGCTGCGACGCATGCCCCTTCGTCGTGCCTCAGCCGGGCGCCTCGATCGAGATCATCGACCGACTCGGCCATTTCCGGGCCCTTGGCGTTTCGCGGGTCCCTCCCGACGAGGGGTCTCGTCGAGCGAAAGATGCTGTGCAAACAAAGTACCTTCTTCGCGCCATGACAGTGCACCGCGGCCAATCGCGGACGCAGTCTCGTGCGGCGAATGCGATGAATGCTCAGACCGGCACGGTTCAACGCGCCCGGCCCTGACGCGAATGAGCACGTCGAATTTCGAGCTTTCGACCGCTTTCGAGCTACGGACCCGAATTCAGCGCAGGCGCTAAGCGTCTTCGAGCCTACGGACCGCGCCTTCGGGCAAGCGAGCGCCCAGGCGTTCCAGCGCGGTCGCCTCTCCGCGCACGTCGACGAACACGCCCACTTCTTCGTAGCGCGTCCCGAGTACGTTCATTGTGGCGTGCATTTCGGCGAGCAAGCGTTGCTCGCTGAACGGCACGAGTACCTCGGCGTGCACGTAGCTCGACTCGAAGAACGCGATGATCTTCTGCCGTAGCTCGGCGACGTCATCGGGACGCTTGGCGGAGAGGAACCACGCTTCGGGATGTTCACTCCGCAGAGCGCGCAATGCTTCGTCCGTCAAGCAGTCGACCTTGTTCATGAGCAATTGACTCGGCACCGTATTCGCGCCGATTTCGCCCAAGACTTCGCGTGTTACGGCGAGCTGCGCAGGCCAACTCGGATCCGAGGCGTCGACCACGTGCAGCAGGAGAGAAGCCTCACTGGCTTCGTCCAAAGTGGACTTGAAGCTCGCCACCAAGTCATGCGGTAACTTCTTGATGAAGCCCACGGTATCGCTAATCAAGATGCGCGGTTCCACCTCGGGGTTGAGCGCGCGGACGGTCGTGTCGAGCGTCGCAAAGAGCTTGTTTTCGACATACACATCGCTGCCGGTCAGAGCGCGCATCAGCGAAGATTTGCCGGCGTTGGTGTAGCCGACCAGCGCGACTCGCCGCGCCTCGCGCCGCTGAGCGCGGCGCACGTTGTATTCCTTTTGTAGCGCTTCCAGCTGTTCCTTGAGCTCTGCGATGCGATCGCGAATCCGCCGTCGATCCAACTCGAGACCCGCTTCACCCGCGCCGCGACCCGCTTGGCGCTCTCTGCCGCGCGGTGATTCGCGCACGCGCGGTGATTCATAGCGTAAGCGCGCGATCTCGACTTGCATCCGCGCTTCACGGCTGTGCGCATGGCGATGAAAGATCTCGATGATGACGCCCGTGCGATCCAAAACCGAAATCCCCGTGGCGCGCTCCAAGTTCCGCAGTTGGCTCGGGCTGATTTCGTGGTCGACGGCGATCAGCTGCAGGTCATCGGTCTCCGCAGCTGTCAATTTCCGAGAATCGTCGTCGAGAGCGGCGTCATCGCCGTCCGCGTCATCCTCGTCAGCGGTAGACTCGCTGCTCCCGGCCTCGATGGCTTCGCGGCGCAAGCGCGCTTTGTCTTTCACTCGCTCGACTTCCACGCCGGCGTGGCCGGACCCGCCGGTGAGCGCGGAGAGCTCGAGCAATTTGCCTTCACCCAACACGGCTGTCGGGGCAAGCGTGGCGCGCGCCTGAGTGATGCGCGCGACCACGCGGTAGCCCAGCGTTTTCACCAAGCGCTCCAGTTCGTCGAGGCTTGCTCCGAATTCGGTTTCGGAGACGCCGGGCAGGCGCACGCCCACGAGCAGTGCTTTGGGCAAGGACGAGAGGGCAGGGGAAGACAGAGGCACCGATGGCGAGCGATCCGCGGAAGTCATTGAGGCGGCGGAAGCATGGCACAAAATGCAACTCGGCTATTTCCATCCTCGGTAACTTGGGGCACACTGAAAAACGTGAGTGATTTGCGAGATCCCGACCGCGACCCCGATCACCTGCTCGCCCCCGAGCGGCTGATCGAGCTAGAAACTGCCGCAGAACCGGCGCGACAGCGCCTCAGCGAGCTGCCGGCGCCGGCGCTCGAGCTGGTTCAAGCGTGGCTCGCTGCAGAGCTGTCGGTCGCCCGTGAACGCGCGCTAGAAGTGGCCGATTTCGAATTCGCCGAGTGCGTGTGTGAGATGGAGCAGCGCTTGCGCTTTCCGGGCAGTTTCATGCGTGATGCGCAGGCAAGCCTGCGGATTCAGGCGGTGCTCGGTGCTCGCGCGCAATTCCGGCTGATTCAGGGCGGTGGCTGAGCGCGCATTCGGCGCTCGCGGCGCACGGATTAGGCTGCGGAGCTGGCCGAGCCCTCGGATGGCTCCACGTACTCGTAGGCGATCGGGCACTCGATAATCGCAACGTAGGGGCGCGTCAGCGCGTTGAGTGTCACCACGGCGGCCCCCTCCGGGTGACCGTTGAACTCCGCCGTCAGCGCGCCAATGGCCACGCCGCTGTGTGAGGCGAAGCCGGCCGCGCGCGACAAGAGCTCGTAGCTCCACCTGCCGTCCGGATCGGCGAAAAAATCCACCGGCACTTGGTCGAGCGCGAGCGCGTAGTAGCTCACGCGCATGCCGCTGGAGGTCACGAAGTGATCCAGCGCTTGGAAGGGACGGGCGGGGCTGTTTTCGATGCTTTTCAAGACGGGACGAGTGTTCGGGGCCATGGCGGTTTCCTCTCCCGACAGCTCTAGCAGGACACTGAACGCAGGAACAGTGTGTCTTGTAAGTGTATGTATTTAATATCAAATGGCTTTGGCCGCGTGGCGCGCCTGGCCGTCACTGGCGCGTAGCGGTTTTCGACTAGCCTTTCGATCCATGAGCGACATCAAACCGCGATCCGACGCGTTGTCCTTTTTCGGCGCGACCGGAGACCTCGCCTACAAGAAGATCTTTCCCGCGTTGCAGCGCATGGCCAAGCGCGGCGTCTTGAACTTTCCGATCGTCGGCGTCGCCAAGTCGAACTTCACGCTCGAGCAGTTGATCGAGCGGGCCAAGGCGAGCTGTACGGAATACGGCGGTCTCGACCCGGAAGCGTTCGCCATCCTCGCCAAGCAACTGCGGTACGTCGACGGCGACTACGCGGATCCGAACACGTTCGCGCAGCTGAAGGCGGCGCTCGGCGGGGCACAATTGCCGACGCACTACCTCGCCATCCCGCCGTCGATGTTTTCAACGGTGGTGCAGCAGCTGCAACGCGCCGGTTGCACCGCCCCCGCGCGCGTCGTTTTGGAGAAGCCTTTCGGTCGCGATCTCGCCTCCGCCAAAGCGCTGAACGCCACGCTGCACGAGGTCTTCCCCGAGGATTCGATCTTTCGCATCGATCACTTCCTCGGCAAGGAAGCGGTGCAAAACATCCTCTATTTCCGGTTCGCGAACGCGTTCTTGGATCCGATCTGGAACCGCCGCTACGTCGAAAATGTGCAGATCACGATGGCCGAAGACTTCGGGGTCAAAGGTCGCGGCAAGTTCTACGACGAGACGGGCGTCATTCGCGACGTGATTCAAAATCACCTACTGCAGATCGTCAGCTACCTGGCGATGGAGGCCCCTTCCAGCACTTACCCAGAGGCCGTGCGCGACGAGCAGGCCAAAGTGCTGCGCACGATTCGCCCGATAAGCCCCGAGAACATGGTGCGCGGACAATTCCGCGGCTACCGCGACGAGCCGGGCGTGAACAGTGACTCGTACATGGCTACCTATGCGGCATTGCGCCTGTACGTGGACTCTTGGCGCTGGGAAGGCGTGCCGTTCTACGTGCGCGCCGGAAAATCCCTGGCCAAGACGGTCACCGAGGTGACCATCGAGTTCAATAATCCGCCGCAAGTGGTGTTCAAGGAGCCCGCGCCGTCGATGGGCAATTACGTGCGTTTTCGGCTCAACCCGGAGGTGGCGATCGCGCTCGGAGCGCGCGCCAAGCGCCCCGGTGAAGGCATGCGCGGCCGACCGCTCGAGCTCTCCGTCGTGGAAGCACACGAGCAAGGTTGTGATGGCCGCCTCGGCCCGTACGAGCGCTTGCTCGGTGACGCGCTGGCGGGTGACGCGACGCTGTTCGCGCGCCAAGACGTGGTCGAAGCCGCGTGGGCGATCGTCGATCCCGTGATCCATGGTCCGAGCCCCATGTTCGAGTACGAGCCGGGCAGTTGGGGACCGCCTCAAGCCGATCGCTTGGTGGCCGACGTGGGCGGTTGGAATACGCCGCAATAGGCCTGCATTCCAGTGGGTAAATCGGCTCGATTCGCGCTCGTGCTCCTGCTCGCGGGCGCGCCTTTCGCGTGCAAGAAGGAGACGGCTGCGAGCTATCCGCAAACGGTGACTCAGTATCCGACGGCGCCGGCGCCTGCCCCGGCGCCGGTGCCCGGCGCAGCCGCGGTGGGCTTGCCGTGCGCGAGTGAACAAGAGCTACAGTGCGCGTTCGCGCATTGCATCGGCGGGCGCTGCGGGGGTTGTCGCAGCAGCGCCGAGTGCAAGCCTGGTTCGCAGTGTCTGCCGAGCTGGCTCGGTTACGCCTGTTTTCCGGCTGCGCAGTCCACGTCTGCGCCGAGTCCAGCGCCAGTTCCACCGCCTGCGCCGACTGTCGTCCCTCCAACCAACAGCGGCGATCCACTCGAAGCGTTGCGCGCACGCTGTGTGCAACGTACGAACGAATATCGTGCGAGTGTGTCCGTGGCCCCCGTCACGCGTCGCACGGATCGCGAAGCGTGCGCGGATGGCGCCGCGCAAAGTGACGGCGCAAGCGGCAGCGCCCACGGAGCTTTCGGTCGTTGCCAAGAAGGCGCGCAAAACGAATGCCCAGGCTGGCCCGGGTCGAGCGAGCAAGTGATCGACAAATGCTTGGCGCAGATGTTCGCCGAAGGCCCAGGGCCCTTCGCCGGCCACGGGCACTACCTGAACATGACTGCGCCGGGCTACACCGGAGTCGCCTGCGGCTTTGCCACCGCCGCAAACGGAAAGCTTTGGATCGTGCAGAACTTCTATCGCTGAGCGCCGGGGGAATCAGCAACCCTTTCGACGAATCGAGAGTGGGCGCTCGCGATCCAGCCACGCACCTCACAGCGCCCGCTGTTGCCGCGCGACGCCGACCTAAGGCGCACGATCTCCTCTCCCTCGTCCGCGACGCCGAAGGCTGGGTGTGATGGGACGTGTTGATTGACCATCAACACAAAAAAACGAACGCGGCTCTAACCCTTGAGCGCAAACCAAAGCACGAGCGCCGAGAGGGCGATGCGGTAGTAGCCGAAGGGCTCCAAGCCGCGCCGCTGGAGGTAGCGGATGAATACGGCGATCACGCCCCAAGCGACGAGGAACGACACCAGCATGCCCGCCCAGAGCTGCGCGCCGCCGACGGAGGAGGCAAGCTCGTGGCGCGCTTTGAGTCCTTCGTAGACCGTGGCGGCGCCGAGTGTGGGGAGGGCGAGCAAGAAAGAAAACTCTGCGGCGGTGCCCGTCGAAAGGCCCGTCGCTTGGCCGGCAACGATGGTGCACATTGACCGCGAAGAGCCCGGCCAAAGCGAAAAGCACTGCCCGAGCCCGATGATCAGCGCACGGCCGGGTGTGACGTGCTCGAGGCCGACCAGGCCATGCACTTGGCGCTTCGCACGCACTCGTTCCACGACGATCATCAACACGCCGCCCGCGAACAGCGCAAATGCCACCGGCAAGGGCCCGAACAAGTGCGCTTTGATCGTCTTGTGTAGCAAAAAGCCGATCGCGGCCGCTGGCAAGAACGCCACCAAGAGCGACGCGGCCAAGCGCACCGAAGCAACGTCACGGCGCAAGAGCCCCGCGATGCGCGCGCCGAGCAGCCGGTGATAATGCACCACCACCGCCAGGATCGCGCCCAGTTGAATCACGATGTCGAACGCCTTTGCGCCCTCGCTCGTCTCGCCCAAAAATTGGCTGACCAAGATCAAATGCCCGGTTGACGAGACCGGCAAGTACTCAGTCAAGCCTTCGACGATGCCCAGCAGAATCGCAACCAATAAGCTCAAGTTGGCCCTCGTATGATCGGCTTCCGCGTGTAGCCTGGATCCCGCGCGCGGGCCACAGCCGTGCTTCCTGGGGCGTAGCCACGCCGGCAAAAACCGTCCCAGTGCGAAACGAGCGGCGCCTCGCGGGCGCTGTTGGCGCGCTCACCCACACGGTTGGCAGGCTCGCTCATCGAGCTACGCGGCCACAAGCGGCTACAAGCACAAGCGCCCGCTCACCGGAAGCGAAGAGAAACGGTAGAAAGAGCGTCGCGAGACCTTGCCTCTCTGGCGGCCGGTAGTATCTTCGTCGGTCCTTGAAAGAACTTCTCGACACGCTGAAGAAGCAAGCGCTACCCGGCACCTGGGCGCAAGGCGTCAAGCTGGCCCGCGAGGATTCGGTCTCGCTGGAAAAAGAGACCGAAGGCCGGCTGGACCTGCGCGTTCGCGTTCCCACGCGAGCGTCCTACCTCACGGTCTCACTGTTCACGCGCGATTTGGAGTGGACTTGCGACTGTCCGGGGCCCGCGGACCCGTGTGTGCATGTGGTTGCGGCTTGCATTGCCGCGCAAAAGGTGGCGCAGGCGGGGCAGCGCCTGCCGGACGCCAAGAAGTCGGGCGCGCAGCTGGTATATGCGTTCCGTCGCTTGCCGATGTCGGGCTTCACGCTCGACCGCTTCATCGTCGTCGGCGATCAGCGGACGAAGCTCGACGGCACGCTCGCCTCCGTCCAAGGAAAGTACCCGCTCTCCCCGGGCCCGGGGGACTTGGTGGTGGATCGGATTCTGACCGCGGCCTCTCGTGGCGTGCTGCGCCCGGGCGTTTGGCAGAGCCTGCTCGAAGCGTTGAACGGAGCGACGGTCGAGTTCAACAGTAAGCCGATCTCCGTCTCCGCGGAGCCGCTCCTGCCGGTTGGGCGAGTCTATGACGAAGGCGAGGACATCGTGCTCGCGGTCGAGCAGAATCCGGAGCTCACGGCCGTAGAAGAGCTGGGGCTCGCGCGGGTCGGCAGTACGTTGCGTCCCCTGGGGCTGACCGACCTCACCGGCTTGAAGCTCGAGCGCCTGCCCCTTCGCCGTCGCTTCCCCCAGAGTGAAGTGGGGGAGATGGCCACCAAGGTGATGCCGGAGATCGAGTCGAAGATCAAAGTCGTGGTGCAATCCACGCGCATGCCGCGTCGCGGGAAGACGCGGATGGCGCCGCGCATCTTCTTCGATCTGAGTCATGCGGATCACACGCTCAGCGTGGTGCCGATGATCGTGTATGGGGATCCGGTTTGCGTGCGCATCGACGCAGGCCGTCTCGTGCACGTCCAGGGTGACGTGCCGGAGCGGGATGAAGTGGCCGAGCGCCGATTGATCGGCCGCTTGCGCGACGAGCTGTTCTTGGTGCCGGGTCGGCGCGTGGGTTTCGACGGTCAAGAGGCCAATAAGTTCGCCGCGAAATTGCGCGAATTTCAGGGGCGATCCGGTGGCGATCCGGGCGCGACGTTGGTGCGCACGGCCGCCGTCGAAGCCAAGATCCGCATCAACGGTGATACGCTGAACATCGAGTTCGAAGTGCCGGCGGACGATGACGCGCCGAAAGGCAGCGAACCCCGTCGTGGCAAAGCCAGCGCTGAAGCGGTGTTGCGCGCCTGGCAAGACGGCCTTTCACTGGTGCCGCTCGAGGGTGGCGGTTGGGCGCCGTTGCCTAGTGATTGGCTGGAGAAGTTCGGTGACCGCGTGGCCGATCTGCTGGCCGCGCGCGACGCGGAGGGACGCGTGTCGCGCGTGTCGATTCCGGCGTTGTCCGCGCTGTGTGATGACCTCGATCAGCCGCGTCCGCCCTCGTTCGACAAACTCGCGCCGTTGATTCACGGCTTCGAAAGCTTGCCCTCGGTCGAGCTGCCGAAAGATTTGACTGCGACGCTCCGCTCCTATCAAAAAGTGGGCGTCGATTGGCTGTGCTTCCTGCGTGATGCGGGGCTCGGCGCGGTGTTGGCCGACGACATGGGTCTCGGCAAAACGCTGCAAACGTTGTGTGCGGTGAGCGGCCGGACGTTGATCGTTTGCCCGAAGAGCGTGCTTCACAACTGGGAGGCGGAAGCGCGACGTTTCCGCCCTGGGCTCAAGATTGCGATCTATCAGGGCCCGCGTCGCGAGCTCGACAAGAAAGCCGAGCTCACGATCACTACGTACGCGATTTTGAGGCTCGATGCCGAGCGTTTGGCGGCCGAGACCTGGGACACCGTGGTGCTCGACGAAGCGCAAGCGATCAAGAACCCGGACAGCCAAGTCTCGCGCGCGGCCTATTCGCTGAAAGCGAACTTCCCGGTCGCGCTCAGCGGTACTCCGCTGGAAAATCGCTTGGAAGAGCTGTGGAGCATGTTCCACTTCTCGCACCGCGGCCTGCTCTCCGGGCGCTCGCAGTTCCGTGATCGGTACAGCTTGCCGATCGAGCAGGGCAACAAGAAGAAGCTCGCCGAGCTGCGCGAGAAGACCAAGCCTTTCATTTTGCGCCGGTTGAAGCGTGAAGTGGCGCCCGAGCTGCCGCCGCGCACGGACATGGTGCTCGAGATCGAGCTCGAGGCGAGCGAGCGTGATTTGTACAACGCCGTGCGCGCGGCGACGCAGCGCGATCTGCTCGAGAAGTTGCAAAAGGGCGGCAATGTGCTGCAAGCGCTCGAGGCGCTCTTGCGTTTGCGTCAAGCGGCGTGTCATCCGTCACTGGTCCCCGGTCAACAAGCCGAGACCTCGAGCAAGATCGAGGCGCTGCTGGAGAGCTTGGAGCAAGTGCAGGCCGAAGGGCACAAGGCTCTGGTCTTCTCGCAATGGACCGGCCTCTTGGACTTGGTGGAGCCACATCTGACCCGAGCCGGCATGGGCTTCGTGCGCCTGGACGGTCGAACGCGCGATCGCGCTGCAGTCGTCAACGAATTCCAAGCGGAGGATGGACCGCCCGTGTTGCTCACTTCACTGAAGGCGGGCGGCACCGGGCTCAACCTGACCGCCGCCGATCACGTGTTTCTGCTCGATCCGTGGTGGAACCCGGCCGCGGAAGATCAAGCCGCCGACCGCGCACACCGCATCGGTCAAAATCGCCCGGTCCTGGTCTATCGACTGATCGCGAAGGATACGGTCGAAGAGGGCATTTTGGCCCTGCAGGCGAAGAAACGAGCGCTCGCGGACGCGGCCCTCGAGGGCGCGGGCGACGCAGCCGGAATCACGCGCGAAGATTTGCTCGCCCTGCTCGCTTGAACCCCGCGCTGGCGCGCTGGCGCGGCGGCATAGTAAGAGTTCGGGGAACCATGCCGTTTCATTGGGACCAGGTCGCCGCGCGCAGCTCGCAGCGATTGGGCGCAAGCCTTGTTTTGGTGAGTAGCCTTTTTGGCTGTGAGCAACGCGAGGTGCCGAGCGAGCTTCGCGTCGAGGTTCCAGCGGTGATCGCGTCGAAAGACCTGGTGGCCGTCTCCGTGCAGGCCACCAACGCCCAGGGCGTGCGCAAGCTCGTGACCGACGGTGCGGACTACGCGCTGGAGCCTGCGGGTCTCGGCTCCGTGAGCAAAGCGGGCATGCTGAAGTGCGAACGTTCCGGTGACGGAAAGGTCACCGTCTCGATCGCTAGTGTCAGTCGCTCGGTCGCGGTGAAGTGCCGCGTCGTCGATCGCATCGAAGCTCCGAATCTCGGGCGCGTGGAGTTGGCGGCAGGGCCTTTCCAGCCGAAGGTCCGCGTGTTGGACAAATCCGGCACCGAGCTGACGGATGTCGATGTGACATTTTTCTCCAAGAACTCGGGGGTCGCTTTCCCGAAGGATGGTCAGCTGGTCCCCAAATCGGTGGGCACGGCGAATTTGGTCGCGCGGGCGGGAGCCGCTTCGGCAGACTTCAAGGTCGACGTCGTGCGCAAGGTCGTGGTCGAAGCGCTGCCGATCGAGCAAAACAAGAAGCTCTACTTTTCGCTCGAACCGGCCAAATACGAGCTAAGAATCAAGCTTCCGAGCCCGCATCGGATGAGCGCCGAATGGCGCGGAGCACCCTTCTGCAACGCCACATCGGAGGGGTTAGAGCACACGTGGGTGTGCGGGCTCCGCGCAAAGGCGGGCGGCGTCGCGTTCGACAATCCGGCATACTTGAAGGATGGGTCCAAGACCCCCTCGCTGGAGGGGGTCGAGCTGTACGAGGTTCCGTGAATGACACGAGGCAATCATGGCTGAGTCGCTGATCACCGCGGCGCTCGGGGCTCAGCTGATCGAAACCTTCGACAATCCCGAGTACCGCCCGCCGCCTCTGCCCGGCGTTGCGCTGGAGCTATTGAGCCTGTCCAATCGCAGTGACGCAACGATCGATCGCGTCGTGCGCTTGCTCGAGCAAGATGAAATGCTCGCCGGCGGCGTGATGCGCTTGATCGGTTCGCCGCTGTACGCCGGGCGAAGCCGAATTCGTTCGTTGAAAGAGGCGGTCGTTCGGCTCGGAGTACGCACCGTACGCGATCTCGTGTTCGAGACGGCGCTCCATCAAGGCGTTTTTCGCCTCGCCGAGTACGGCGAGACCATCGAGCAGATCCGACGCCACAGCACCGTGACCGCGTACATTGCGCGCATCGTCTGCAAGCACGCCAAAATCGACGAAGAACACGCGTTTCTGTGCGGGTTGCTGCACGATATCGGGTTCGCCGGCTTGCTGTTCGCGGTCTCGAACATCGAAGCGGAAGAAAGCCCGCC
>Ga0164309_10001012_pt1 | contig 14105 bp, 11 predicted proteins | sample Whisoiple_247_MG_FD_109984 | JGI IMG/M metagenome (GOLD analysis project Ga0164309, IMG submission 109984) | Soil microbial communities amended with fresh organic matter from upstate New York, USA - Whitman soil sample_247_MG | ecosystem: Environmental > Terrestrial > Soil > Unclassified >...
ACGCCAATGATGCCGATATGAGAGCAACGGGTCGGCAGTCGCGCGTCGACACCCCAATGGTGCACCGCCGCTACCAGGACATGCAGCGGCTCCTGCCCAATTTGCACGGGCCAGGGCACGGAGCCGATGAGGCACCCGACTTCACGCTGTACGGTACTCAGATCATGGCGCCGTACCGACCACCACCGCAGCCGACAACGGAGATCGACAGCATGCCTCGGCGCGTAGACAGCGTGAGGGCGCCCGAACCGAAATTTGTCCAAGAAGTTCGCCACCCGGTTAACGCCGAGCCGTTCGGGCGCTCACACGCCGAGCGGAGACAACAGGCTGTTCCGTCGCACCCCACGCCAATGCCCAGCGCGGCAACCGGGACCGATGACGCAGCCACTCTCGAAAGCGCCGTCACTCCGCCGGCACTTGGGCGGCACCCGCTCGCGCTCGCGACGGCAGATGTCGCTCCAGGGCTACATGAAGAGCGTTGGCGGCATCGGCGCGTGACCGCGACGCCAGCGAGCAGCACGAAGCCGCTTTCACCCTTGGCGCGGCTTGGCCTCCTGACGAAAGCGCGCCCGCTGCTGGTAGGCTGCTTCACCGGCGTCGGCGCTGCACTCCTTGTTGTTCTGTTTCTTGGCGTAGCGCGATTCACGGAGACTTCTCTACGCCGATCCGAGACGCGTTCGGGTCCGCTTCTGGCCGACTTAAAGTCGCTGTGCCCGGCACCACTCGCCCCGGTTATGACTCAAGCACCGACCGCAGCTTCAGTCGCGACCGCGCCCCCCGAACCTCCGCAGATTCACCGATCCGCTGGCACGCGCGTGTCCGTGCAGACCGGCCAAGCCGAGGACGAGCCGCAGAAAACAGGCGAATCCCGGCGGTCAAAAGCTAGCCGCTGACAACGACCGGAGGCGACGCATGCACAGGATCGAGCGAGGCAACCGCACAGGTTCCGAGCGTACCACTGAAGAAGAAGGCGAGCCGCACACCTTCGTCGTGGACAAGCATTTCGCGAGACACATTGAGTCAGTGCTCCTGCCACTTCGCTCCTACTTGAGCGCCCAGCAACTTGAGATTGTCCGCTCTGTGCTCGGCTCGAGCATCGAATGCGACCCGGTATCGCGCGAGCTCGCGGAGGGCGCCGTCCGGACCCACCTCGCAAGCATCAAATCGACGCTTGACCCAAACGTTCCACGGATATCCGGTGGGGACGTGACACCATCCCGAGACCGCGTCATCAAGAAATAGGCACAGCAGGGGCCGAACGGGCCCCGAGGGGACAACGATGAGCTTCTACTCTTCGGAGTCGGGGCGCGCCTGTCTGAACGACTGGGACCGGCCGCTCACGATCAACCATATTGTGAACCTGTTGCTCGACCTGAGGCGACCACGGAGCCGCGCCGGTATCCGAGTGATCGTGGTCATCGTCGTGCGCGAGTCTGTGCCGACACCGGACGATGATTGGCTCAACTGCCTTCAAGCTAGCTTGCCGGCTATTCTCGACTGCTGTGAACAGCTGTTGGTCGTGGTCGAAGGCTCGAGCAGCGACCGCGAGGCAATTCGCACGGCTTTCCGAACAACTCGCCGAACATTAACGAAGCGGATACCGCCTCGGACCTTTGACGCCCTGGGCACCGCGATCAGCTACGCCCAGCCGTTTGCGCCGCACGACGTTCTCGAGCTCCAGCGTCAAACGATGCGCCATAGCCTCGCGCCCCAGAGAAAATTCGGGTGAAGCGCGGCAGCGCAAGCGCGCCCGTAGGAATCTCGTCGAGACCCACTCCGCATGCACCCAGGGGCAATCCTCGATGACAACGGGAACAACAATGCGCGAAGTAGTGGAGCGACTCCGTGCACAGAACAGCGACGCCGTCCTTGAGCTTGCGGAGTTCGACCACGCCCTTGACGAGTTTCTGAAAAGCCTGGAACTGATCGCACCGACCATTCAAGACCTCCACCAGGTAACGACCAAGGTCGTCGAGCTCGGCAAAGCGCAAGCCTTGGCCTGGATCGCGATCCGGGATCAGACGGCCCATCTCGACACGTGGATCGGTCAATTTCTTAGCGCATTTCGACAACTGCGGGGCGCGGTGAAGGATTGGAACATTGCGGGCGCGCCCAACGAATCGATTCTTCCGACGAGCGGGCAACGGCCAATCCCGCCGCGCTGATGAACAGCCTCCGACGCGATAACCATCAACGAATCGATACCCAAAATGATCGACGACGAAAGCAGTCCACGGTTTCTGGTCGGCACGGTTCTACACGATCTCGCGAGCGACGCGGAGTCCGTCGTGCTCATCGCCCACGCGCTCGAAGGTCATGCCACGGGGTTTGGCAGTAGCGCCGAACCACAGAAACTTCGCGAGATGGCGGAACTGGTGAAGAGCGCGGCGCTGGCGCTCGGCATGGCGTGTGCAAACGTTGTTGGGGCGACGGAACGGCTAAAGATCGTCGTCGCCTTCGCTCAGGTCGATGAATCGGGAAGCGGCGATCTGCCGTCATGAGGCGCGCCTCACTTCGCACCCGATGCGCTCGACTTCTGAGCCATGAGCTGTACCACAGTTCGCCACCGGACAGATTGTGACTTTTGTCTGAGCATAGCGCGCAACCCCTCGGCATCATCAACGTGTGCACGACCGCGCCAGCAAGAAATCGAGTAATCAAAGCGAGTCTGAAAATTTGGGAACGAGTGACTCGCGTGCCCCACGGAGCTGCCCCCCTCCATGCGTTGGCGAACAAATGACTATGGCTCGCCAGCCGACACCGATGGTGTGGTTTGACAATGGGTGTACTCGCGTCGGCCTGGAATAAACTCAGTCAGCTCAGGAGTAAGTCTCGTTCGCCATCCGTTGCGAGAGCGAACGAGGCCGCTTTGACGCAGGCCTTGGAGAACGTGAGCAGGGCCTTCCGTTCGAACAAGCAGGATTGGGATATCGATGACGAAATGGCCGCCGAGGAAATCGAGCGCAATGGCGGGATCGATCAGTGCTGAAGAAATGACCATGACGGCAGGAAATCGAGCGGTGCTTCCGTCGGAGGATCATGCCTTACAAGAACACGATTGAAGTCTTCGACGTCCTTGTCGAAGTGTCAAAGTACATGCAGACAATCACCTACGAAGAGCTTTCGTCCGAGGTCGGCAAGAAGACCGGAACGGTGCCCGCGCCGGTCAGTTTGAACAAGCCGCTCGGCGAGATCAGAGACGAGCTTTGCCGCAAGCGAAACATCCCTTGGCTGAATGCGTTGGCGGTCAACAAAGGTACGAAGATTCCCGGAGAAAGCTTCTTACCTCCGGGATCGACCTTGAACCAGGACGAGGAAGTCCTTTGGTGGCGAGGCATGGTGCTCCAAGTCCACGCCTACCCATGGGAGACGCTAGGTAAGGCAAGTTTGCTTTTTCCGTAGCGGCGTCTGACGGGCGGAAGAATGACCTTCGAAGCGCACCTGGTCGTTGGCTCCGAGGGGAAACCTCCCCGAGCTCCAAAGTGAAGCAAGCAGCTAAAGTTGCATGTCGACCAGGATGATTTCGCTCGCGGCCGTTGATCGAGCGTGGCGCAGCCGAACCACGGGTGGCGTGTTCGCGTTCGCCGCTATCTCGAACGCACATCTGGCACACCGTGAACGACTCGAACCCCTGGGCGCGCCGCTTCTGGAATGCCGTGGCAACACGAATATAGCTTTAGCCGCTCAAGGCCTTCGGTGCGGTGAGTCACCCCTATGCACTCGCATCCGGCGCTCACATTCGCGGTCGCCGAGACCTCGCATCCACACCCGCTCCCTAGACCAAGGGGCGACGCAAATCTGGGTCCTTCCCCGAGCCGAGCCGACGGCATAAAACCGGACAGGGAGGCGCCTGGCGCTACGACCGCAACTCCGCAACGGCTTGACTCGGTAGATGGCGAGGGTTACGCCGCACTTGCGGCATGGGCTGCCCGATGCGCCCCCATCGCGGGGTTCGCTCGGCGACGCCGGGACGCAATACGCCATGGAAGACGATGAGGAAAACGAACTCGGTCCCTTGCCGATGTCCGACCATGCGAGCGTACTCCAGCGGAGAAGCATCGCCGCCCTAATAGGACAACTGCCCGACTCCGACTTCATTTTTCGTGACGAGCGCGCGGATGATTTCGGTGTCGATGGGGCGATCGAGATACTCGTGGAGGGGCGCGCAACAAACATGCGTGCCCAGGTGCAGCTCAAAGCGCGCACCGGCACCGAAGAGAACGAGGATGGCACCGTCTCAGTTAGCCTTGAAACGTCGAACCTAAACTACTTGTTGAATGGCGTGTGTCCGACCTACATCCTCTACCGTCCGGAACAGGATGAGATCCGTTTCGCGTTTGCTCGCGATGAATGGACGCGGATTTCGAGGACGACTCCAGACTGGCGTAACCAACGAACGATCGCGATCCGCTTCGCGCACGTGTTAAACGCATCAACGGCGGACACGCTTCGTGACACCATCATTGCGACGGCCAGATTTCAGCGTTATCTGCACGAGACAGTGGCTCGACTTGCCGGCGGGACTTCCCGCTTCGTGCACGTCGATGCGAGCTCGATGGAAGTGACGGACACGGAGGCACTCGCGAAGTTTCTCTCCGAGAATGGTCTTGCGCTCGTCACGACCGGGGCCGCGCAAACCGTGGCCGAGAAGGGCCGCCTCATCCCGGAGGCGGTGCTCAGGCGATTCCCGATGGTCCTTTTGGTGCTCGGCTTCGCAGACTACAGTCGCGGTCGATACCTTGAGTCGGATGGATATCTCCGTGCCTTGGCGCTGCTCGGCGACTCCGCGTTGTCCGACGAGGACCGGGGGTTCACGGCATATCTACTTAACTCTATCGACTACCTCACCGGCCGCACAAGACGCGACGAATTTTTGCAATCCGCCGACACTTGGCTCAAGACGGCACCGCCACACCTATCGATCCAATATGCAATCACAATTGCCTGGGAGCATTACGCAGAGTCCGTCAGTGACCTCGACCCTGCAGCTCAGGACAACGCCGCGCGCACACTGCGCTCGGTCCTCGCCAAGGCGAAAACGCTCGGGTCCGAGCCTATTCGTGAGCAAGCCGAACTTCGTGAATTGCTGCTCGACGCGCAGAGCCTCACTTCGGCCTACGTAGATGCGCACGCGTCAGCCCACGGCCTGCTGCCAAAAATTCAGGCATCGGCGGCAGTCGAAACTCTTGAGCGCGTTCAACGCCGTTGGGGTTCATGGAAAGCACGTGTAGCTGCTTTGTCCCAGGCAGCCTTGGGTCGCGGCAACTTCTACGCTTTCTGCGAGGCCGAAACACTTTTGTGTCACGCCGAGCTCGTCGTTTATCGCCAGGAGGCGTGGTTCCGCGAGATGGCTCACATGCCAAGTGAACCGGCTTCACCGGAGCTCCTGGCGAGAATGCAGCAGACGCTGGCATTCGCTCAGAAGCTCGAAAGCCTCGACCTTGAGCTCAGGGCCCAGCTTGAACTCGCCGAGTTCGCCGACACCGTTGGGCAACATGACGAAGCGAAACGTCTGGCTCAGTCCGTTCAATTTAGGGCCCGGCTATATCGCTACGCCTCTCTTGACCGGGTGGCGACGCGGCTCCTTTCGGGAAGTGACTCGTTCGCCTCGCGAATCGACGCTGTACGCAAGCTGCGGGACCGTGGTCCAGACGACTTTTGGCTGCAGGCGAGCGACGCAGAGCTGCAAGCCATGGCATACGAGGCCTGCAAGACTTTTGGCGTGCCCGTTGATCGGGCCAAAAATTTTCTATCGACCCTCCTTGCCGAGCGAGAACTAGTCGCTCGGAGGCGCGACTGGTGTCGCTTCATGACCTACCAGGAGCTGGATGGTTCGGAAGGAGACGCTGAAACCCTGTTCGCCGCACCATCAATGAAACGCATAGTCTGCGCCCAATTTCGCACCGCGTCGGCATTTCCACACCCTGACGCCGTCGCGCTCGTTCGCGCGTTTACTCGAACGCATTGTGAGGGATGCATGGCGCGCCAGCCCGAAGACGATGCAAATTCGGGGTAGCAGCGCAATCGCCCCGCCGATTTTCGCCCGGGGCACGCGCCCAGAGCGCTCGCCCGCTGAACCGAACCCATCCGCCGCTGGCACGACGCCGTTTATGTGGGGTTATTGCAGGTGCTGTTCGACGGATCCCGTCCTACCTCTTGAAGGCGGCGCTCACCCAATCGCCAATCGTTGAACCGTTCTCCCAAACTCCGGACGCGACCGCGTACCTCAACGCTCCCTCGTTTCGAATCGCGACCTCACCACCGCGCGCCTGGCTCACAAGCTTCCAAGTGCTCTCTACCCGCGACCCGATGCCGGGCACCATGCGCGCAAGAGCCAACACTTCGGCAGCCGACCACGGTTGGTCGAGACGGTCGCTCGAGACGCCCCGAAGGTCTACGACGCACAGAACGAAGCGGTCGCTTCTCTTGGACGCGACCTCCGCCTGCTTGGGCGTCAGCTTTGCATCGCCGGTCGTGGTGGCCTTGACCTCGACGAGGAAACTTCCCACCTCGATGTCGCCGGCCGCGTCCTCAAGGGTCTCAACCTCGAAGTCGAAGCCATGATCAACGACTTTGACCCGCAAGTTGTGAGAAACGAGCGCTTCACCAATCGCATCCTGGATCGCGCGGCCAAGTTGCCGGCATTGCTTCACCAAACGCTCTTGCCGTTCGCTCGCATGGAGGTGGTCGAGCAGCTTCTCGTAACGGCCGGGGTCACTGCCGGCCACCTCGACGATACGCGCGATCCGGTCGCGCAACTCGTGGCGAAGCTCCTCGTCAGGGGCGGCGCTGAGGAGCTGCAGCTCGAGTGCATCAAAACCGAAAAACTGGCCGAGCAGTTCGAGTGCGGCGCGGTTGTCGTGGAGCCAGCTCGGATCTAACAATTGCTTCAGCGAGTCCGGCGACGCGACAACTTTGCTTGTCTTGCCTTCTTCGCTTCGCGCTGGAACCCAGGCTCGCCACTGCAAATCCGCCAGCCACAATGCCCCTCGAACGTCGAGAAAGACAGGAGCGCCAGCTCTCCGCGCATCGACTCGGCGAATCGAACGCCACGATGAATCGAGCGGCGCGATGTATGAGAGCACAAGCCCAAGGAGCGCACGCGCGTGCTCGGGTCGCTCACACCGGTTGAATAGCTCGGGATGAAGCAGTGCAATCTGCGAGAACTCCGCGCGTGCAACGTGCGCGCCGATTGCATCGTCTGCGTTTATCGCTAAACATCGCAGCCGGTCGTCCCGAAGTTCGGCGGGAGCGTCGCGGCTCAGTGGGTCTGCGTATGCGACACCCCAGCCGACAAGCGCACGAACGACAGCGGTGTCCTCGGCGTAAAGCTCGGCAAGAACGCGGTCCGGTGGATAGACATCGCGGAACGCGCGAGCGCCTTCACGCCAGGTGCTCACGGGAGCCATCATCCGGCGTTGTTGGCTCGCGCGTACGATCGTCCCGTCGGATGCGACGAGTGGAACTCGGAATGCTTCGGTCGCGGCATGGCCTTTATCTGCGAGGTACGCGAGTAGCCTGACGCTGGCATCAACCATCGACCGCCCCGAGTCGGAGTCGGGCGCAGGCTTGTCCTCTGGGAGGTTCCGATCCAGGCGCGCCAAGCACTCCATGACAATCTCGTCGGCGGTAAGCTCCACTGGCACCGCAGCCTTCATGAGAGCGGGCACTTTCCCGAGCTTGAGCCGTTCTGCAGCCGCGACAATCCTCGTATCAAGGAGGCGACGCCTAACATTGAGCTCAAGCTGGTCGCCAATGTCCTTCAGGAGCGCGGGGATACCGGCGTCACGCTTCAAGGCGGAAAGTAAGACGAGCCGTCCAAATTGGTCCGGAAGAAGGCCTTCGAGCACGCTCGGATTGGCGTCCTGTCGTTCGCAAGACTCGGCAACCAGCTCGGCAAAACGCGCAAGCCACTCATGCTTGTCGCACCGGACCCGAAGTTCTTCAACCGCGGAGACTTCCCTCCGCACGTCGGCTGCCAATCTATGGAGGCACACCCGACTCACATCAACGTTGAGAGCGCTCCACTCCTCGGCGATCTCAGACCACGTCCCTGCGAGCTCAAATACGGGTGGGTCGCGGTCCTCGTCGTCATCCACCAGGGACCACATGCGTTCGACGGTGATCGTTGCATTCACGTCGGTGTGCACCAGACGCGGGTTCAAGAAGTCTGCGTACCACTGCGCATCGGTAGCGATAGCTACGCCGAGGCCCTTCCGGGTTTCGACAAGCGGCAGTCGCGCGAGTGCCTCAGCGTACGCACGCAACTCGTCCGTGAGCCACTGCCGTTCTGCCTTGTCTTCCGATCCAGCGAATGAGGATGGCGAGGGTGCAGCACGGGCCAGCAAGTAACGATCCTGCCACGCCTGCTCAAAGGCCAATGCGGTGAGGGAAACGGCTGCTTTCAGCGTCAGGCGGAAGAGTTCTCGGACGGAAGCCTTGTCTGCGTGGATTCGGTGCCTCTCCTGGTCCACATCGAACGGAGCGTCGAGAACGACGTTGATGGGAAGGAACGCGGACGACCGGATCGGGTAGCGGCAGAAAACACGCGAGAAGTCCTTGCTCAAAGCAAGGACTTGCCAGCCACTTTGAGTGCGCAGAAGCGCAACGATCGCCGCCGCCTGCGTTTTCGGAAAGACTGCACGAATCACACGGTAGTCGAATGCACGGCCACCACGGTCTACTCGGTGAATCGCGCGCTCGACGAACTCGACGTTGTTCCCTGTGCGCGCCGTCGGAGGTTCAGCACACCAGGTCTCGGTCGTCTGCTCTCCTTCGGCAAGGACGACGCGACCGAGCAAAGGGCAGGTGGCGAATAAGTACGGGACAGCCGCACGGAAAGAGGCCAAGCCGAGCTCAAGAGCACTCCCATCGTCGGTGATGTACTCGAACTCCGCGGAAGGCGTTGTATCGAGGTCCGTGACTGGAGAGGCAGCTCCAATCGCTTCCTTGCACGCCTCGATGTTTGCAGCGATCGCCTCCTCGTCCCCATCCCGGTCCAAGACCAACGAGAACCGCTCAATACCGCTAGACGAGTCGAACAGACCGGAGACGCGCGTCCGTGGGGCGAGAACATGCGTAACGAGGAAGCCGGTGCCGAAGCGGCCGGTCGTCTCCGTGGAGTCAAAGTCCTTGCTAGAACCCCCAGACAGGAGCGCTGCGAGTTCTTGGAGCGAGAACGGCGCACCATCGTGTTCGAAGGTAAAGCGTCCGTCGCCCGTGCGAAGACGGATCTCAACGAGCTCTCGGTCGGGACGAGGGCCCGCGTCGAGCGCGTTCTGGAGCAATTCAAACGGCCAGCGAACCCCCGCATCGTTGCGACTCCCACGTGCGTCGTTGATCCTCGTACGGATGCGCCTGGCCTCGTTGCGATCACGCTGACCGTCACGCGCAGCGTTGTAGTCGGCCAGCGCTTCACGACTCATCTTGCTGCTTGATTCTACACAAGAACGCGAGCAGCTGCTCGGACTTCATCGCCCGAGCCATCCGTCTATTCCCGCCTCGCCGCGAGCCAATCGAGTCACCCACCAATCCGCACATGGTTATTGCTCCGCCGCGAGAAGTCATTCTCGAACTTGATCGCATACACCGCAGTTCGCCGCGATCGCATGGAACGAAGAAATGGACGCGCGTCCGAACACCAAGTACCGCAGCGCCGCAAGGCTGCGACCAGCTTGGAGATTGCACGTGCGCCAAAACGAGAGTCGGCCAGGCCGTTGCCACCGAGGTCCTTTTGGTCGATACGGCGAACTGCGGTGCAACCCGCCGCTTATGCAAGACGTCGACAAAGATCGCCACCCCAGGTACGTCATTGCGAAGTCCATCGGCCAATCGTCGCAAACGGCGGGATCGGGGTTGCTATTAGTCGCACTGACGATAACCGTCATCTGACTCGCCGACCGGCAGCCCGTTTGTTTCTGATGGCCTGTCGGAACAGATATTCCGTGTGCGGCCTCTTGCTTGACCGGTCAGTGAGCGGCTGCTCGATCACAACCTCAGATGTTCCTCGAGCTCACTAGCGAGGCGTTCGAGGCTTTCCTCCGTCGGCGAATCTAGATTCGGAAGCGGGGTGGTCAGAGCTGGCAGACCGCGGCGCCGCCTCAGCTCGTCCACGAACGTGCGGGTAAACAGCTGGTTTTTGAAGAGATCGTGAATGAAGGTACCGAACACGAGGCCGCCCGAGGCCACTGCTCCGTCGCGGCCACCAGGGTAGGCGAAAGCCGCCGGGCTGGAGCCCAAGCGAATCTGTCCCGAGTGAATCTCGTATCCTTCTACCGCGCCCGCGCTCTGAAACGGGTTGTCAGCCGTCGGCTCATAGCGGCGATTGACCAGGGTCTTCTGCGGAAGAAAGTCGACTTCGAGATCGAGGAGCCGCATGCCATCCACGGTGCCTAGTGGCGACTCGAGCCGATGAGGATCGTGAAGCACTTTGCCAAGCATCTGATATCCACCACAAACGCCAATGATCTGCGTGTCTCGAGCGATGTCCAGAATTGCTTGCTCGAGCCCGATTCGTCGAATGTAGTCGAGGTCCCAAGTCGTATTCTTGGTTCCCGGAATAATGATGGCGTCGGGTCGGCCCAAATCTGCAACGGAACGCACGTACCGAACTTGGACGCGTTGCTCTGCCTCGAGATAGCGAAAATCCGTAGCATTGGATATGTGAGGCAGATACACTACGGCAATGTCGATCTCTGGATCGTCACACCGGCGTTCGTGCAAGCGGTCCTCTTCCTCGAGCCTCAAGTCCGGCAAGAACGGGATCACCCCAGCAACCGGAATGTTTGTCTGCGCTTCCAGAAAGTCCAACGCGGGCTGCAGCACCGCGCGGTCGCCGCGGAACTTGTTGATCAAATATCCGTCGATCAAATCCAGGTCGCTGGGTGAGGTTAGGCGCAGTACCTGCAGAGTTCCCAAAAGACTGGCGAACGCACCGCCGCGGTCGATGTCGGCAGTAATGAAGACGCGCGCCCCGAGCCGATGCGCAACGCCCATGTTCGCCACGTCCAAACGCCTGAGGTTCGGTTCGGCGCAGCTGCCCGCCCCCTCGGCGATGATCAGATCGCAACGCGCACGCAACACGGCTATCGACTCATCGATCGCCGCGAGCTTGAGCTCCTGCAGCTCGTCAGTGAGAAAATATGAGGCAGCGCTCACGTCCATGCGCGGCTTTCCGTGCACCATGAGCTGCGCGAGATCGTCGCTCTTGGGCTTGAGCAACAGGGGGTTCATGTGGACGCTCGGCTCCTGGCGTGCCGCGCGCGCCTGCAGCGCGGTGGCCCGCGCGATCTCCCCACCGTCCACCGTTACGTATGAGTTCAATGACATGTTTTGGGATTTGAAGGGCGCGGTCGTGATTCCACGGTTGGCAAACAATCGACACAAGCCAGCCACGAGCACGGTTTTACCGGCGTCCGAGCCAGTCCCCAAAATCATGATCGGCTTCATGCTCCCAATTCTCGCACAAGCAACCCTCTAGAAAAGGCACCGATCGTGGCCAAGCAAAACAGCACCACTCTCCCACCGTCATTGCCGCTCGTGCTCCGCTCCCGTCGCAATCTTCTCGAAAGCGGGGCGAAGTTTCTGGCGCCCGGCTTCACTGCACCGACTCAGCTGCCCATCACGGCGGACGGAACGACCTATAGCATGGCGCAAGAGGCAACATGGCTCGACGCCAATCATTTCGCTGTCGGGCGTTGGGATGGCTCACTCACGGTCTTCGCCTTCAACCCATCCGCCGCCAGCGGACCGGTTATCACGACCGCGGTGAGTAGCCCGGTCGCTGAGGGCATTCAGATGATCGTTTGGTTGTCGACCGGCGTCTTTGCTACATCCAATGACGACGCGTCGCTCATTGTCTGGCAGGCCGCAAGCCAAACCTGGAGCGACCTTCGGCCGGTAACGCAGCTGAAATTCGATCCAGCTCTGGGTATGGCGAACAGCGCGGACTCATTCACGCTCGGTACGGGGTTGTACCTCGTGGTCGGTCACGCCAACGGCTTTATCTCCATCTGGAGCGGTGCTGCGGGCGGCACCTCTTGGGCTTTGCTCACCACCGTGGACGTGCGCGCAGCCCATCCGGTTAACCCCTGGGGTTTACACAACGTGCGCGGCGTTTCGACCATTCTGCAAACGGCAAATCGCGCGTACGTCGTCTCCGGGTCCGAGGATGGCAACTTGTGCGTCGTCTCGGTACCTGACGGTCAGATCCTCTCGACCACGGTGTACAATCCTGCAGCGGAGCGGGGCATCAATAGCGTGGCCGCGTTCGGGCAAAACCTGCTCGTGGCCAATTGCTCGGTCGGCCCCAATGACAAGAACTTGTGGTTCTACCGTGTTGACCTCGACACCTGGCAGATCGCGCTGAGTGACAGCACCAATCTGCGGGTAAACCCTAGCGCGCCCCAAGTCTTCAACTTTTGTACCGTTTGGGGATTGTACCAAGGCGGCGTGTGCTTCTTTGCCTCGACTGAAGAAGGGGCACTTTGGATGGGGAATATCCAGGGCGGCAAGCTGAACGTGTTCGGGTATCAGGAGGTCTCGATCGCGCTCGGAGCTGCGCTTGCCTTTAATGCCGGCGGCCAACTCGTCATGATTAATTACAATCTGTATGAATTCGTGACCGCAAATGGCGCGCCACCATCCGCCGCCACGAACCCCGAGCTACTTCCGGCTTCGAGCGCCCCGCGTTGATCTTCAACGCCACGCGTATGGCGGATCGCGGCACGATCCGCTTGGGGCATGGAGTGCGGCTTGTCAGCCCCCGCGTGCCGGCTTCAGATGGAGTTACGAAACCAGTTCCGCAAGAGTGCCTTCGCGCTTACGGATGCACTTCGAGATCGCACGGCCCGCTCGTATTTCTGAACACGATGAAGTCGTCTAAGCACAGGCACCTTCAGGGCTTTCCGCTCGGCGTCCACGCCCGCGGTCGTCGCGGGGGTCGGCGCGTCCACCACGCGAGATCTTCTCCGTGTACTGACGCTACTTTATGGGTCGAAGGGCTTCGGCATGACGCTTGGCCAGCTTGTCCTTGTACTTGCCCGGCTCACACTCCTGGTGCGCCCGTTCAAGGTCCGATATGGCGTCCGCGTCGCCCTCCAGTGCTCGAATTTCATAACGTTCCTCCAAGAACGCCGCCTTGTACTTCTGTTCGGCATTGGCAAGCGCGGCGTCCATGTCGTGAAGTGCCTCCGTTAGCCGATTGAGTCCGCGGAGCACCCGTGCTCGCCGGTGGTACCAATGACACGAGCGCTGCACCCCTGGAGCGTCCAGCACGGTCAGGGCCGCTCCGTGTTCATCGATCATGATCAGCGCCTCGGCAAACTGAACCGGCTGCCGCGAACGGAGCTTCTCGATTTGCTGATAAGCAGCGATTGCGCCATCAAGCAGCGGCCTCACATCGGCATCGTTCGCACCGCGCGCCCGCCGGCTTTTCGCGTACTGCTTCTGGGCCTGTGCCCAAGCGAAAATGTCGCTATCGCTTTCCATGGGGGCGGGGCGCCCAGCAATCGTGGCGAACATGGCGTCGAGGGCGTCGCTCGCGTGAAACCAGAACGCTTCGGTTAGCTTTGCGACGATGTTGTACGGCTGGGCTAGGCCCTTCGAAAGGGCACTGCGAAGCTCATTCAGCAAGCGGTCGCCGTGATGAACGAGAAGTGGAATCGCCCTGGCAGGTTCGACCAGCCCTAGCAACGCGAAGGCATCCAACGCGACCGTTGTCGCGACTAGGCCCGGTGGAAGCGCGACGATGGCCTCGAAAGCCGCGATAGTCGCATCGGCATCGGGACCTGATTTGCGGCGCGCACGCCCCCCGAGCAGCTTCCCCAACTGCAGATGGGTGGCGGCTGCGTAAGGCTCGCGGGCCACAAGCCTACGAAACGCAGCCTCCGCCTCCACCACCCTTCCGCACCAGCTCCAGGCTTTGGCCTGGTGAAAATCAACGTCATCAAGGAGCGCCGGCGGGAGGTGCTGGTGCTGCTTCAAGAGGTCAAAGGCGGGCAGCAGGGCCTCGAGCCTTTTCCGAGCCTGCTCATCACTTTCGCTGAACACGGCGTGCCAGTAGACCTTCTCGATGGTCTCCAAGATGGCGCGTACACGGATGTCCG
>Ga0164309_10001015_pt1 | contig 14087 bp, 10 predicted proteins | sample Whisoiple_247_MG_FD_109984 | JGI IMG/M metagenome (GOLD analysis project Ga0164309, IMG submission 109984) | Soil microbial communities amended with fresh organic matter from upstate New York, USA - Whitman soil sample_247_MG | ecosystem: Environmental > Terrestrial > Soil > Unclassified >...
CACGAGCTTCCCAAGCTTGAGGTCGTCGGTTCGAACCCGATGTCCCGCTCCGAAAAATAGCCAGATCGTGATTCTGGGTAGCAGATAGCCGAAGCAACTGAGCATGACCGCTGCTCGGTTGCGGCACTGCCTCGGCAGGCTGACCTGTCTCCTTTACGACACGCCGCTACGGCCGCTATCGTCAGCCCCACTTGACCCGACCCACCGCAGCCGGTAGTGAAAGCGCCTGATGAAGGTCGCGACAGTTCAATCCCGGTGTGAGTGCCAGGCCCATTTGAGCGCGGAGCTGGACGAACAGCGTGTGGCGTTGCGCGGTTGGGCGATCGACGCGCGTAAGCGTCAGTTGGCGGCTCCCGCGAACACCATCGGCCCGGAGCGTGAGCGCTTCGACGTCGGTTGGGCCTGCCCCTTCTGCACGCGGAACACCTTGCGCTCCTTCACGGGCTCGGCGTTGGTGTTTCGCGAGCCCGCAGCCAAAGCCAGCTGAGCCGCTCGCTTACGGCTCAGCGTCAGGCGGCGTTTCCGAGACCGAGTCGGTCGATCAGCGAGCGCAATGAGTCAGCGCGCCGCGTGTCGCGTTGACGTTGGCGGAGATAGAGCGCTTGCGTGAACGCTCGCTCCGCTTCATCGAGGCGGTTGGCTTTGGCACAAGCGGAGCCGTACAGCGCCCAGAGCTTCGCGTCGGTCTCGGCCAGCAGCGTGGCTTCGCGCAAGGCGACGAGCGCCTGACGGCGTTCACCCCGTTGCTGCGCGCGGCGCGCACGGCTGAGTAACAGCTCAGTGCGTGACGGGAAGCCAGGCGGATTGCTCGATTGCTGGGCCATAGAATTTGTCCCGCCTCACTGCGAAAGGCATGCCAGGGACCCGGCGCTGCAAGATCGCAACAGGCACACATGTAGTCGGCGCAATTTCAACTACTTGAGCGGTCCCGGAGCACTGAAAGTGCTCCATTTCCGGCAGCTGTCAGCGTCACACCGCGCCTGCGATGTCACATTGCGCCAGCGCGCCGTCACGGTGAGCCGCAAGTAAGCGTCAAAGCTTTGTCACTGCTCGCGGATCAGTTCCCGAACGCCGAGACCGAGCGCTAGCAGCAGCAGCGCGCCGGCGAATAGGCTCAGGCGCTGGCCGAGGATCTCCACGACTTCACCGGTGGTTGCGGCGTAGATCGGATCGAAGACAGCGACCAAGATGGCCGCGCCGAGCAAGGCCATCGACGGTCGAAGGCGTTGCATCAGGCTGCGCTCTTCGAGCGATTTGGGGTCGATTTTGGCGACGAAGCCGGCCTCGAAGGGCGCGCTCACATCCGCTGAGATGGGCGGTCGTGAGCTGCGCGTCGTGCGCGCCGGTTGCCCGAGGCTCAGCGGAGGAGCGGAGTTGCGCGTCGACATCACGCCGCTGGTTGGTGAGCTGAGCAAGGGCTCCCCCTGCGCGGGCATCGCTCCAGTATGCGGCGGTGGATTGCTTCGCCGTTCGAGCGTCTGCTGTGCGTTCGGCTCGGCCTCGATGCGCGGTCCTCGTGCTTCGCCAGCTGGCGCGACGAGATCGAGATCCAACGCGGTGGGCAGCGACGCCGAATCGAAGTCGATCAGGTTCGGCTGAGGCTGGGCTACCGGGTGCTCGCCACTGTGCCGTCGGGAAACGGGCGGCGGAGTGAGCTCCAGATCCGGCACGATGTGTTGGATCTGGGCTGCAACGGCGCGAATTGCAGGTCCAGGTGCGGGCGCGCCTGGACGCGGGGCGGCCGAAGCGCGCGACGGAGCGGACAAGGGAACGCTGTACGGCGCAGACGCGCGAATCGAGGCTGGCTTGCGAATGCTCGACGGATCGAACTCCAAGTCCTCGGCAACCTCGATCGATCGCGCCGTCGAGACGATCACGGGTTGTTCGAGCGCGGCCACGAGCTCGTTCCAGAAAATGCCTGCGTGCTTTTGGCGCGCGCGCGGATCGAGCGCGAGCGCTCGCGCGAAAACGGCTTCCACCGCGTCTGGCACGTCGATCCCCTCGGAGCGCGGAGTCGGGCGGCGCTGCGGGTCGAGCGCAATGCCCATCATCGTTGCGGGATCGCCAGCAATCGCTGTGCGACCGAGCATGACCTCGACCAAACACAGCGCGAGCCCCCAGACGTCCGTCCACGGCCCGGTTTGCCCGTAGTGCCGCGGGGCCCATTGCTCGGGCGCGCCGTAGGCGGGAGTGAATGCCGTCGGCGCCCCGCCGTCTTGGCTCATTCGACCCGCGACCTGGCTGGCGACGCCCTTCACTTTACCAATGCCGAAGTCGAGGATCTTGACCACTTCCTCGCCCGCGACTTGAGCGATGAAGATGTTCTCGGGTTTCAGATCTCGATGCACGAGCGAGATCTGCCCTTCGGGTCCACTGAAGTTGTGCGCGCGTTCCAGCGCGCGTGCGACGGGCGTCAACAAGCGCACCAACTTGCGCAGCGACACCGGCGGCATGCTCGCTTCACGGCGCTGCGCGATCAGCGCTTCGAGCGTCAGGCCGTCAAGCCACTCGAGCACCAGGTACGGCACGAATCGGCCATCTTTGCTGGTGAATGAATCCACGTGCAACGCGCGCACCACCGCCGGCAAACTGGCAGAAAGCCGAAACAAGAGCTCCGCTTCACTGCGAAAGAGCTCCAGGAACGCCTGCTGCTGCTGCGGATCTTGCTGCGGCACCTTGAGCAGCTTCAGCGCGACCGGCGCGCGAAAACCGCCGTGATGTGCGCGATACACCACCCCGAAGCCCCCCTCGGCGACCACGCTTTCTACGTGGTACGCGGAAGCGATCACGCTCCCGACGATTCCGAAGACGTCTTCAGCCATCGAGTCCTGCCCGTGCCTTGCTTCAGTTTTGGTCGATGGCGATGCCGAGCTGGCGGCGCAGCTTGAAGTAACGCTCGCTAGCCGCGAACGCGACCAGATCCTTGCCCAGCTCGCCGTCCGGGCCCTCCTCGGCCGAAAGCACGCCGAGCGCGGTCGCAATGTCGTTACAGAGCACGAACCCTGCACGACACGCGGTCTTCTCCGTCGCCAAACTCCAACGCTGCAGATTGGTGCGGCCGCCCTCTTCCACGAAGCGCAAAAAGCAACCGCGCAGGGCATCGACGTGCTGCGCTTCGAGCATCGGCTGGATTGCCTGGGCAATCGGCGCGACCCGCCGCTTCATGTCTTCGGCGATGGGCAAACCAGGGTTACCGATCGTCAACGCTGCCAAGAACAAATCCTCGAGGTCCGGAACGCCGCTGAATAGCGTCTTCAGGTAATGCTCTTGGCGGTACCAAGACAAGTGCCGACCGACCAGAAATGCGTGCTCGAGCTGAGTGCGCCCGGACAACACTTGCTTTCCGATGACCGTGAACGGCGGCACCCCAGGCATCACTGCGTAGCCGGAATCACGCTCTTTTTCGACGTAGATCGGCGGTGTTGCCAAGCCCAAGATGGCGGCTGCCCAAGGCAAGGCGCGCACCGCCGTGATGGTCGCCTTTGCGGGATCTTGTTTGGTCGTGGGAACGGGCTGGTGCAGCTTCTTGTCCCGGCGCAGCGACGTCACGCGGCCGACCAACACAGCCGGCGCAATCAGACTGAAGATCTGCCCCGTCAAGATTTCCTCTTCGGGGTGAAAGAGCAGATCCACCCAAGCTTTGGGCGAAATGCCGGAACGCGGTGCGATTAACGACGGACTGCGGAACTGCTCGACCAATGCGCGTTCTTCGGGATTCGCGGCAGATAGCGCACACAGAACCTGCGCCACACAGAACCTGCGATCCTGCTCGTGGCGCGCGGCGTACACTCGCGCCAGCGCCCGATAGCCGTCTGCGTTTTTCGGATCCCGACGCACTCGGCGCCAAATCTCGTCGGCATCCTCGCTGGCATCCTGGGCAGCGCTCTCGACTTCGGACAGGTCCACTTCGACGTTGATCGAGGCTTGCGCTTTGCGCAGTTCCGCCTCGAGTTGCTTGACGCGCGCCTCGAGCTGCTCGATTCGCTTCAAGAGCAGCGTGCGCCCCGCGTCGCCGTCGGCTTGGACGCGCAAGGGCGCAAGCGACGGCACCGAGTCCTCATAATGCTCGATGATTTGGACGCGGTGGCGGGTTTGGTAGGCCGCGACCATCGCTTGCTCCAGGCGCAGCAGGCGCTGTGGATCGAGCCCCAGGTTGTCGGCTGCTTTTTCCAGGCGCATGCGCTCATCGGGCGTGATCACGCCGTCTGCCAATGCTTCGGCGAACAGCTCTTCGTATTGCGCCTCGAGTGGTCCAAGACCAAAGCCGCCGGAGACTTCACCTGCTACGAAACCTGCGCCATGCTCGAAGCCGAGCGCCACGCTACCGCCACTCATTGAGTTACCTCCGTAGAATGCCAACTTTCCTCCGCTTTCTCCGCGCGGTAAAGGCACCCGCCGCGAGCCTGGTCGTTTGTGCGCTGATCGCTGGTATCGGCGTAAATTGCCGACCTGCACACACACCGCCTGCCACCCCATTACTGGCGCCACCCACCGGGCCGCTCCCGAGCGCTGCAAATAGCAGCACCGCGAGCGCGCAAATCGCGGCGCAACTCGATGCGCTGGACGCGGGGATTGAGAGCGACTCGGGCGCGGCGGGATCCAGCCCGACACCCGAGCCGCTCCATGTGATCGTGGATCTGCCGTATCCGGCAGACGCTCGTCCGCGCGCTCAAGATCCCAAGCAGGCGGCGGCTGAGGACGAAGAACTCGCGCGCTGGAACGCAGGTGGCAGCTCGGGCCCCAACTCGGCGTCGAGCCCGTCGTCTTTTCACCCCGGCACGCGCGTGGTCGTCGACACGCGCCCGGCCAAGCGTCGCGCTGGCGCGCCCCCTCCAGTCCCCCCGCGCGGTCTCACCTATCAGCGCGTGCAAGCGCAAGCGCGCAGCAACGGCTATTGGCCATTTCGACAATGCTTCGAGCGTGGTCAACGCGACAAGAAGGGCTCGGGCGGCGAAACCCGCGTCGCATTCTCGATTGGCACACGCGGCAAAGTCACCGCGGCTCGCCTGCTCGACTCAAAGCTCGAAAATGCGGCGAGCGCCGCGTGCATGGTGCGCGAGGTCCTCAAACTCGAGTTCTCGCCCGCCCCTGGTAGCAAGCTACGCATGGTCGCGACCATTCAGGTCTACCCGGGTGACGCCGAATCACCCGTCGTTCCCGACGCAGCCGTGGTTGCGTCGCTGCCGCACGGCGACTTCGATCCGGAAGCCATGCGCGCGCGCGTGACCGCGAAACAAGCCGAGTTCGACGCTTGCTTTGCCGAGGCTCGCCACAGCGATCCCGCGCTCTGGGGACGCCTAGCGCTCGCGGTGATTTTGGAGATCGACGGTAGCGTGCACCGGGTGAGCGAGGTCGAGAGTCACTTTCCGAGCGCTTCGGCCACGCGCTGCGCGCAGAGCCTACTTGCTTCGCTGATCTTCCCGAGCGTCAACGGCAAGCCCTTCAGCTTCGTCATGCCGATGCGGCTCAGCCCGAACCCGGAGCTCGAAAGCAGCGAAGCCGCCGACGAAGATCCGAGCACCGAGTAGCTCGTTTGCTCGACGTGCGCTTCGCACAAAAAAGAAAGGGCCCGGATGAAAAATCCGAGCCCTTCTATTAGTGCCCGAGGGCGACTACGGCTCAGCCGCCGCCAGCGACACCAGCAGGAGCACCACCTGTCTCCGAGCCTCCAGCGCTGCTGCCGCCTGTGGCCGGGGCCGTCCCTGCGCTGCCACCCGCTGCCATGCCGCCATGTCCGCCCGCGCCGCCAACGCCAGCGTGTCCGCCTGCGCCACCCGCGCCACCTGTGCCACCAGCACCACCTGCGCAGGTCAGCTCGCTGCTGTCAGTCACTACCGGGTAGCAGAGACCTGGCGCGCCCAACAGGTTCTTGAGCGCGGTTTCCTCCGCGTCCGTCCCCCACTTGCGGCACAACTGGCCGTCGATGAAGCAGTCACTCGTGCACTCGCAGTTGGGCATGCAATAGCCGAGGTCCATCGGGCCGGACGCCGCCGTCAATCGGCCCACGCACAGGCCGCCGGGGACCGATTTTTGGCCGGGACCGTACATACACTCGGAGCCAATCGAGCAGAAGTCGGTGCATACACCAACCTTAGGGGTTACGCCGTCGTCACTCGTGCGGAGGCAACCCTGCTCGCAAGTCGTCGGATCGGCATCGGGATCGCAGGCAGTGCCCACGGGATCACCAGCGGGCGGCTTGGTCGTGGAGCACAGCCCGAACAGACTGCTCTTGTCGCAATACAGGCCCGCGCCGCACTCTGCGTCCGAGCGGCAATGGGGCACGCAAAACGCAGAACCGAAGTCATAGCAAATGAAGTCGGAACGGCCGGAGCACTTGCTGTTGATGTCGTCGACCGGACCGGTGACGCACGAGTCCAAGCAGTAACCTTGGGGATCCTTGTCCGTGCCGAAGTCGGCGCAGGCGGCGCCCGGCTTCACCGCGTCACACTCGATGCTCGTGGCAGCATTCGGGTCGCACGCCTTGGTACACATGCCTTGCGAGGGCCCGCCTCCGTTCCACAGCTTGCTGTTCGCGGTCACGCAAATCAGGTCGCCGCCGCCGCACTCCGAATCACGACTACACATCGCGCCCAGCAGCGACGAACTCGTCGAGGGTCCGCCGCCAGTGCTCATGCCGCCGCTGCCGGCGCGAGGTAGCGCACCTTTGCCTCCCGAACCCGAATTGCCGCCGCCCGAGATGATGTTCCCCGCACCACTTCCACCTCCCGTCGCTTCATCGCTTCCGCAACTCGCGGTAGCGGCGACCGTGCCGAACGAGACCATGAACAGCGTGAACCAGGTGCGAGCTTTGACCACCGGAAGCCTCCTAAGGGCGCTGCGATGGCAGCGCAGGGGAAACACTACGTAAGGTTTCACCCGATTGCACCAGCAGCGCAAGGTGAAAAGTCGCGCACTACTTCTCGGTCTCGCCTCAGCTTCTTCCTCGCCTCAGCTTCTTCGCGATTGCCACGGCTACCACGCCGCCGCGACGACACACGAACCACCAACAATCCGAAACAGCGTAGAACAGGTCAGAAATTATTCGTGGACGACGAGCAGCGTTGGCGCACCGGTCTTTGGCTGCCAACGCACCGCGTGCCAGCCATTCGGCAGCTTGGGCTCGGTGAAATCGAACAGCCATTTCCCGTCGATCGGCGAAACATTGATGCAGCCGCCACTCGCCAGATTGCCCCAATTGTCGTGCCAATACGCGGTGTGGATCGCATACGGCTTTTGAAAATTTTGCGTCCACGGCACATCCGAGTGGACGTATTCGCCAGGTGCTTCGAGCGTGACGGTGGCTAGCTTGCCCGAGATTGGCCACGTCCCGAGCGGCGTGGCGGATATCTCCAGTGTGTTTTTCCCCTCTTGCGGGATTCCGCCGCGCCCAGCGGAAATCAGCGTCGCAAACACCGGTTTCGTGCCTTCGAAGGCGAGCAGCCAGCCACCGAGAACACTGGCTTCGATCCACGTCTGTCGCGGGTCCTTTGGGCCGCGTCCGCTGTGATCTTCTTGACCCACTCGTGCTCCCCACGGCGTCGTCGATCTCGGCACCGGCAGCACCGCGTCTTGCTCACGCACCCAATCATCTCCGTTGGCGATCTTGAAGTACCGTTCGCCACGCTGAATCTCGATGTCGTTCGCGAGCGACACGACGTGGTGCAACGCAAACCTCGCTTCGCTGCGTTCGAACTTGCCTGGCCCAACGCGCCGAAACTTGCGCGCGTCCGCCTTGCGAAAAAATGCCAGAGGCAATTGCCACTCGCGTCCGAGCTCCACCCCGTGAAACGTGATCTCGGGGTACAGAGTCACTTGCTCTTTCGAGAGCCACAGCAGATCTGCGCTCAGTAACCATGGTCGCCCATCGCGTTGCTGCTCAGCGACGTACGCAACCGTCGAGAGCGGCAGCAATCGCCGCCGCGTCTCGTGAAAAAACGCCGGCAACTTGGGCAACGCAGGAAACGAAGGCGGCGCACCGGAGAGGTCTGTGTGCAGCTCCACGCCGAGCGACTCCGCGTAGCGATGCGGCGACGCCTGCGCGAGCCGTGGCGCATACTCCGAGACCCGTTTGAATACCGGATCGTCCGCAGACAATGTGGCCTGCTTCTCGTCCACACACACGAATCCCATCGGCTCGATCGCATAGAACGCTGCGCAGCCTGGACCGCGCACCGGCGTCGCTTCCCCACGCAGCTCGACCGATGCCCCAAACCACAAGAACCCCAGCCAATCCGCATTCACATCCGGTCGGGGCCGCACGAACACGAAGCGATTCTTGATGTACACGCGCGGCTTCGTCGCCAACGCCGGCATCGGAACCGAAGCCTCCGCAGAGCTTGCGGTTGGAACTGCGCTGGCTGATGTTTGGGGCTGCCCCGAAGGTTCCGCGCGTGCACCAGTGCGGTCCGGCGCACGGTCTCGAGCGACGGCCGCCGAGTGCGCCCTGCTCGACGAAGCACCGCTCCCCCTCGACAAGGTCACGTCGCGCTCGCACCCAGCCGCGAACAACATCACCGCCAGAAGCACGTCTCGTCGCACGTCGCGAGCATACTCACCCGAGTTCGAGCGTGTCACCCATCAGCCGTACGCATGGCCATCCATCGCGGAGTTCTATTGGACGGTCGTGTCGAAGGGAGACAGAGTCGTCTCATGTCATCTTCACTTTCGTTTCGTAGCCTCGTCTCCGTCAGTGCGCTGCTCGCCGGCTGCTCTCAGAGCGCGGAACCGCCGTATTCCGGGATCCCGAGCGCGGAGACCTGGAAGGTGATCGCCGAATCAGCCGACCCCACGGTGTCCGCGGGACAGGCGTCCGCGGCGAGTGACGGACGCACCGCAGCAGTCGCCTATATCGAGACGGACACCGCGCGCGTGGTCATGCAGCGATTCGACGCCAAGGGTGAACGAATCGGGTCGCTGGTCGTGCTCGGAAGCGACCCCGACTTGCACAGCATCGTCAGCCTCGCGAGTGACGGCAAGCAATATGCAGCGTGTTGGAATACTGCCCCGGAAGTTCATTGCTCCTTGGTCGACGAACAGGGCCAGGTTCGGCTCAATGCGCTGGCAATCTCCGGTCAAGACGCGACGATTGTCGGGACTGCGACCGGCTGGGCCGTCGCTTATGCCGGTGACCAGAAGACGGTACGCCTCCAAGCGCTGACGTCGAACTTGGCGGCGGACCGCAAATTCATCGATTTGCGGCTGTATGCGCACTTCAACACGCACGATCAGGGACCGCTTTTCGCCAGTACACCCTCTGGCTATGCGTTGGTCGCCCGCGATGCTGAAGACGGTGAAGCGAGCCTGTCGCGGCTGGACAGCGATTTGATGCCCACGGGCTCAGCGATCCCGTTGGGACATCCCCTCTCGTATTCTGGGCAGCTAGTCGCCACCGACACTCGTGCCGTGGTGAGCCTCTCCGCGGCCTATGGTTCTTACCTGTTGCTCATGGACTCTCAAAAGCTAACCGGGGAATTGGCGATCGGCGGCGGAGGTAAGACGGGCAACGATCAGGCACTCGCGCTCACTGCGGGCGGTATCGGTGCTGCGTGGTTGGATCCCGAAGGCACGGTGCAGCAGCGTTTTTTGGCCGACGGGCATGATTCGGACATCGGCCTTGATCATCGCTCGAACGACTTGCTCGCACTGGAGGAAGAAGCCACTGATTCGTACCAACGGCTGCTCCTGGTAGACCATCAAACGCTATTGCTCGCGAAATCGCAGCGCTACGGTACGCTCACCGGAACGAGCGCGCTTCGTGTCGCCACGCTGAAGTTCCACGAATGACGCGCTTTCTGAAGGAGACGGTCAACGCGGGGGCCGTGGGTGATGATCACCCATTCATCGCCTATGAAAAGGGTGGGTCGACAGGGATTCGAACCCTGGACCAATGGATTAAAAATCCACTGCTCTACCAGCTGAGCTATCGACCCGGGCGGCCCGAAAGACCGCTCGTGGGCGGCGTACTTAGCGCGAAGACGAGCGTTTGCCCACTGTTTCTTGCGCTTTTTTCGTACCAGCCAAGACCGGCCGCTCGTCTGCTTTGGGCGCGGAAGATCAGCCCTGTGGCCTGAGACTCGCCAGCGCCGGGGCGACCTGCTTTACCAGCTCGCTTTCGGCGCTCGAGCCCAGGGCTGCGCCCGAGCTGAACAGCGCAAAGCTGACGTATTCGTGGAGCATCTGCTTGAGCAGGTTGTCCTGATCGGCGGGGCCGGCCAGAGTCACCGCGTTGTTTGCAACCGTTTCCGGGTCGAGCGCACCGCGGTCGTCCGGGCCTCCACCTCGAAACAGCAGATCGTAAACGCCCGCACCGACGATGAAGGAGGCCAGGTTCTCGCGCACCTCCTCGGCTTTTCCGGCGGTTTGGGCGGCTTCGAAGATGGTGTGTAGGGCACCGTTCGCGGCCGAAACCAGGGCGGTCGGTCCGCCCGAGACTCGCGGCGGGTGAATGGACGCGTGCTGCGACTGCACCAGCGCGTAGAGCGCCTTCGTCGTCTCGAACTCGCCGAGGCCGGTTTGCCTGCCGAGCTCGCCCACGCTCTGCTTGCCGTCGATCGCGGCATACATGGTCTGTAACTCGGCCGCGGGCGTGCCGCGATTTTCGACTTGATGCGGGACGTGTTCGGACGAAGGGATCTTCTGCCGAAAATAGCGCAACTCATCCATGCGGGTCACACCGTCCATGAGCAGCGCGTTGGCGCTCACCGTGTGCCTCGAGACCAGTCGCGCTTCATCGAAGCCGTCCAAAAAGAAGAACGTGCCGTCACCGACGGTCATCGTCGCGTACACGATCTCTTCGATCTGGCGCGCAATATAAGAGTAAATCTGGTCGTGTTTGAGGACGCCGAGCTCGATCGCGGCTTCGCCGAAGCGCTTGCCGCCTTGAGCTGCCGCAGCAACCTGCGCATGCTGCTGCTCGTTGATCGCTCCAAAGCGGTAGAGCACCGAACCGAGCCGCTCTTCGTCCACGTTGGTCACCGCACCCACGACGTTGCCCTGCTCGAAGAAGATCGAGCGCACCTCGTCGCCGTCCAACACGACCAGTTCGCCGCGCCACCCAGTGTGCGCGACCAGAGCCAGAATGTCGCACAGGGTGCCAGCGGCCGTCACTTCACCGGACAGACGTACGACGGCGCCGTCGCTCTCGTCGCGCCGCCCGTCCTCACCCGTGAAACGCATGAACACGACGTGTTCGGGGGCCGGCAAGATGCGATACGCCCCGGCGCGCGCTCGCATCCGCTGGCTCGCCACATTGCCAATCGGGTGCGCCTCCCCACGCGAATCGATCCGCACCAACTCCGCTCGCCCGTCTTTCATAGAGCCCTCACCGTACCAGACCCCCCCACCCCCGTCAGCTTTACGGCATTTCGCAAACTGCGCGTTTCGGGCAGTGCACGCGACATCCCACCGCGATCGACCAAATGCGAGGAGAGATGAACCGCCAAGCCGCCAAATCCCCTGGACGTCCCAGAGCTCTCCGCACCCACCTGAGCTCACGATCAATTTTGGGGGTGCGAAACACGTCACGCCGAGTCGTGTGTTCGATGCGACACGGCTCGCTGAGTACCCCCAATCTCTCTCTTCTTGGCGCCTTGGCGGCTTGGCGGTTCAAATTCCGGGAGTCGTCTTCCGGGATCTGGAGTCTCGTGCGGGCCGCTTCATGTGCCCTTGGGGCGCGAGCGGCACTGCGGCGGGAATAGCGGCGTAGTCCGAGGTGCGATGCTGGGGCGTGGGCGCCCCTTCTCAACGGAGTTCGGCGACGGTGGTGCCGAACATGCGTTCTAGGCCGCCGAGGAAGGTGTCGTTGGGGGTGACGCGGGTGCCTTCTAGGTCGAGAACGGCTTCGGTTCCCTCGCCGAGGGATAGGACGAGTTCTACGGGGCACGGTCCGGGTGAGGCGTGGATCAGGACTTTGAGCGCTTCGAAATCGCGGCGCATCGTGCGGTCTGCGTCGAGCTTGATCGAGACGGAGCGGGTCGCCTTGAGCGCGGCGTCGGACAACAGTTCGACGTTGTCGACGAGGATCGTCGCTTCGCGCTCCTCGTCGGGCTCTTCGGTCATTGGGAAGCTGACCTTGCCGGTGATCAAGACGGGATTGTCACCGGTGAGCAGGTGCGAAAATGTGTCGATGCGATCGCCGCGCACTTTGGCGTGAATGCGGCCGTACATGTCTTCGAGTTCGAGGAATGCGGCTTTGCCGGAGCCGCTCTTGAAGACTTTTTCTTGGTAGTTTTCGACGTTGCCGGCGACGGCGACCATCGACCAGGGTTCTTGACCGCTGACCTTGGTCGAGAACACGACCCCCAAGCGCCCGAGCTTGCTCTGGTAGCGAAACAGCGGGTGACCCGAAACGTAGCAGCCGAGCGCTTCACGCTCGCGCTTCAAGAGCTCGATCTTGTCCCATTCGTTGGCGGCGGGCGGATAGTCGTCGAGGGCCGACCCAGGCTTTTGACCATTGCCGTCGGCGCGGGATGCGCCTTGCTCGAACATCCCGAACATCGTCGCTTGGCCGCGTTCGCGATCGCGACTCGCGCTACGCGAGCGTTCGAGCGCACGGTCGATCGCCGCGTAAGCGCGCGCGCGAGTGATACCCATCGGTTCGAGCGCCGAGTCGAACGCGCCGCATTGCACGAGCGCTTCGAGCACGCCCTTGTTCAGCCGCTTGGCATCCAAGCGCGTGGAAAAATCGAACAGATCCCGAAAGCGCCCGGAGTTCTTGCGCACATCGAACATGGTCTCGAGGGCGGCCTCGCCCACCCCGCGCACCGCGCCGAGCCCGAAACGCACCTGCGGCCCATAGCGATCGCGCAAGCGCCCCGCCGATCGCATCGAACCGTCCCCTTTGGGATGGGTGTACACGACGGAGAAGTCCGTCTCGCTGAGGTTGATGTCGGGTGGCAGCACGGCCACGCCCCAGGCGCGCGCTTCCGCGATCGTGCGCACGACCTTTTCGATCTTGTCCTTGTCCGCGGTCATCACCGCGGCGAAGAACTCACACGGATAGTGCGCTTTGAGATACGCGGTTTGATACGTGATCAACGCGTACGCCGCCGAGTGACTCTTATTGAAGCCGTACGAGGCGAAGCCTTCGATCTCGGTGAAGATCGCCGTCGATTGCTCGACGCTCACGCCGCGAGCGAGCGCGCCTTCGGTGAAGGCTTTGAGCTGCTTCTGCATCTCTTCGGCCTTCTTTTTGCCCATCGCGCGCCGGAGCAAGTCGGCGCCGCCGAGCGAGAACCCGGCCAATTGCTGGGCGATCTGCATCACCTGCTCTTGGTAGACGGGCACGCCGTAGGTCGGCGCCAGCACGTCGTCGATCAACGGGTGCAGCTTGCGGATCGCCTTTTTACCGTGCTTGCTCTGGATGAAGTCGTCGATCATGCCCGTGCCGAGCGGGCCCGGACGATAGAGCGCCACGGCAGCGACGATGTCTTCGAAGCAGTCGGGTTTGAGGCCGCGCAGCAGCTGCTGCATGCCGCTCGATTCGAGCTGGAAAACGCCAGTGGTTTCACCGCTGGCAATCAGCGCGTACGACTCGCGATCTTCGAGCCCAATCTTGGACAGAATCAGCGGGTTGCCTTTTCTATCGGGCCGCGCGTTGACCAGCTTTTCGGCGATGTCGATCACCGTCAGCGTCTTCAGACCCAAGAAGTCGAATTTGACGAGGCCGGCCGCTTCGACATCGTCTTTGTCGTACTGGGTGACGATCGTCGAATCGCTCTTGAAGCACGGCACGTGATCGGAGAGCGGGCCCTCGCTGATCACCACGCCGGCCGCGTGCATGCCGGCGTGACGCGTCAATCCCTCCAGCTTTTTGGCCTGTTTTACCAGTTCCGCGATGCGCGGGTCGCTGTCGTGCAGGGCCTTGAGCTTGGGCTCGACTTCGAGCGCTTCTTCGATCGTGTAGGTTTTGCCTTGGCCCTTGTCGGGCACGAGGCTCGCAATGCGCTGCGCTTCGGGCGCGGGCATGCCCATGGCGCGCGCCACGTCCTTGATCACGCTGCGCGCCTTCAGATTCTGAAAGGTCGCGATCTGACCGACGCTCTGCTCGCCGTAGCGCTGTGAGACGTACTTGATCACCTCGTCGCGTC
>Ga0164309_10001019_pt1 | contig 14050 bp, 18 predicted proteins | sample Whisoiple_247_MG_FD_109984 | JGI IMG/M metagenome (GOLD analysis project Ga0164309, IMG submission 109984) | Soil microbial communities amended with fresh organic matter from upstate New York, USA - Whitman soil sample_247_MG | ecosystem: Environmental > Terrestrial > Soil > Unclassified >...
GCAGCCCCTCGTTATCGATAGAAATAAGACCATTATTTGTGGCCACGCAAGATACGAAGCCGCCACTGCGATTGGTATGGAAACTGTGCCATGCGAATTGGTTGAAAACCTCAGCGAAGAACAAATCAGTGCTTACCGAATCTTAGATAATGAGATCGCAGCACAAGGCTATACAGACCTAATCAAGCTTAATGTCGAGCTTGAGAAACTACCCAACTTTAATTTCGTGCCATTCAACGTGGCATTCGATCCTGTCAATGTCGACCTTGATGTTCCTTTTGTGAATGACGAGCCTAAATCAGAAAAGCCAATCACCTGTCCCTCCTGTTCGCATGTATTTTACAAAAACGAGGTGAAAAATGGGTAGACCGGAATGGATTCCGACTCCAGAAACACTAGAGAAAGTAGAAGGCTATGCGGCGCTTGGCCTGACTAAAGAGCAGATAGCTAGTTGCTTGGGTATTTCCTATCAAACATTCAATGAAAAGACCAAAGAATACTCTGAGTTTTCTGACGCAGTAAAGCGCGGTTTGGATAAAGGTATAGCAAGAATGGCTAATCTGCTTATTAAGCATGCAGAAGGTGGTAATGTGCCATCAGTCATATTCTTCCTAAAAGCCCGTGCCAAATGGTCAGACCAGAATATTGAGGAAGTAGAAAAGGCCATTAAAAATGAATTGAATGCCGTCAGGGAGATGGTACAGAAATGTTTGCAAGAGAAGAGCTAAGCGAGATAAACCAATTACGAAAAGAGTTGCTGTCAGACTTCTTTTTGTTTCACCGTGTCATGTTTAAGAAGCGGACTGGCCGTGACTTTATGTTATCGCGCCCAGAGGGGAATGAATCACATTTTTATGAAGTATGCAGGGAGCTGACCGATGTTTTCTTACTTAAAACGAACCGTTTATCCATTAATTTGCCGCCTGGTTGGGCTAAGTCTGAGTTGTGTAAAAGCTTTATTTGTTGGTGTTTTGCGCATTATCCCGATTGTAAATTCTTGTACATTTCTCATTCTTTTGATCTTGCTACTATACATACAGCATCAATCAAACAAACTATGTCCATGCTTATCTACAAGCAGTTATTCGATGTGGAAATTAAGCGAGAGTCCTCTGCCAAAGACCACTTTGAAACAACGGCGGGGGGCGCGGTCAAAGCATTCGGCTCACAAGGCGGCATCACAGGACATGACGCTGGTTTACCTGGGGAACATCGATTTACGGGTGGAGTAGTTATTGACGATATTCACAAGCCAGAGGAAATACATTCTGATGGTATACGCGAGCGCATCCAGCGTAATTACTTTGAAACAATAGAGCGGCGCCCACGTTCACCATTAGTGCCTATTATCTTGATAGGCCAACGATTGCATGAAGATGATTTGTTTGCGCATTTGCTATCGGGTGCTGACGGTCAGAAGTGGCGTAATGTGATTATTAAAGCTTTGGATGATGCAGGAAATGCGCGTTATCCCGAAGTCAATCCCATGTCGCAGCTGATGGTAATGCGTGAGAAGCAGCCCTATGTATTTGCCTCACAATACCAGCAAGATCCTATGCCTGCGGGTGGTGGTTTGTTTAAGGAGGAATGGTTTCCTATATTGGATAAAAGCCCTAGAATGTTAGCTACATTTGTGACGGGTGATAGTGCAGAAACAGAAAAGGAGTATAACGATGCGACAGTATTTTCGTTCTGGGGCGTTTATCAGATTGAGTTTAACGGTAGTCCAATTGCTAATCTGTATGGCTTGCATTGGATTGATTGTATCGAGCTTCGCATCGAACCCAAAGATTTGGAGCTGGCTTTTCTGGACTTCTGGACTGGCTGCATGCGTTATCATGTGCAACCTCGCTTTGCAGCAATTGAAAAGAAATCTACCGGAGTGACATTGCTCTCAGTCCTTAAAACTGTCCAAGGATTGCGTATACTAGACATAGAGCGTTCAGGCAGCGTGAATAGCAAAACAAACCGCTTCATTGAGATGCAGCCGTTTATTGCGAGCAAACAGGTCTCATTGCCATTGGGCGCAAAACATACGAAAATGTGTATTGACCATATGAAGAAAATCACAGCAAACAATGTACATCGGTTTGATGACATTGCTGATACTTGCTATGACGCTGTGAAAATGGCCTTAATTGACAAAATCATTATTAACAAAGAAGTGTCACCCGTTAATTATGATAACGTTGCAAAAGACTTGATGAAAGGATTTCACCAGGTCAATCGATTAAGGAATTCTGCTTATAGTAACTGACTAAAAGGAATTGTCACATGGAAGTGGCAAAAAGGCACCAGAATCAGCTCGACCGTATTAAGACAAACGTGCGCCGTGCGCATGACTATTTCAAGCCAAATTATGACCGCTACAATGAGTTTAGACGGTTTGTCTTCGAGGCATCGTTAAAAGAAGATGACATTGCACTTCTAATGACGCTCGGACGTCCCCAGCTTGAATTTAACGTATTAGAGGCTTATATCTCGCGCTTGCTGGGTGAGTTTTCAAAGCAAGAGCCTGACATTGAAGTCAATGCAGATGACCAGACGCAGGCTGATCCACTTACCATTAAAGTGGTCGAGCAGCATTTGCGTCACACATTGTTAGATGCCAATAACCATCACACAAAGTACGAAGTTTACAAAGATTTGTTATCTGGTGGTTTTAGCTCGCTTAAAATCACAACTGATTACGCAAAGCCTATGAGCTTTCATCAGGTCATTAATATCAACCGTGTCTTTGATCCCACCCTATGCGGTTATGACCAGCTCGCACGTTTCTCCCACAAAGGCGATGGGCGCTTTTGCTTTGAGTTATATCCGAAAGCTAAAGAGGACTTTGAGGATGAGTTTCCTGATATCTCTGTTGAAAACCTTAATTTTAGACGTGATTTTTCTGGCTTCAATTGGTCTTATCTTAATGATGCCACTCCAATTGTCATGGTGGCTGACTACTATGAGAAAAAAACGAAAGAACTCAAAATCGTCCAAGTCAGGGGCGACAATGGCGAGCCTCCGAAAGTCATCACAGAAGAAAAATACAAGAAAATGCTAGCCTCATGGGGCGACCTTGCAGCGCCTCCCGCGCTCATTGGCAAGCCACGCAAGACCATGATTGAAACCATTGAACGATACCGCCTGATTGAAAACCAAATTATCGAACATGAGACAACAGACTTCACCATGTTGCCGCTTATTTTCGTAGATGGTCATTCAGTCATGATTAAAACGCCAAAGAACGGTAATGTAAGGCAAGTGACACGACCCTATGTCTACCATGCCAAAGGTGCGCAACGCCTTAAGAACTACTCCGGTATTGCTTTGGCGAATGAAATTGAAAGCACTGTGCAGCACAAGTTTATGGTGGCTAAAGAGGCGCTACCCAAAGAGGAAGAATTTTTACAGGCTTACAAGGATGTTCAGAAGGCCAATGTATTGGTCTACAACTCAGTACATGAATCTAACCCTGAAATGCCGATTTCAAATCCTATACGCGAAGTGCAACGCATTCCGTGTCCGCCTGAGATTATTAACGCCTTTACGGGTTCAGATCAGCTTATACAAAACGTATTAGGAAGCTATGACGCAGCGCTAGGGATCAATAATAACCAGCTGAGTGGTATAGCATTGGTTGAGGCCGCATCGCAGTCTAATGCAACCGCAATGCCTTATATAGTAGGTTATTTACAGGGCTATCAGCGTGCCGCACAAATCTATGTTGATCTGATGCCAAAGTATTACACCACGCCGCGCACATTGCCCTTGATGGATGCAGAGGGCAAGAAAACATTTATTAAGATCAACCAGCAAGATGGTATGGACATGGATTTTGATACGAACGTGCTAAATGTCACTGTGAAGGCTGGCGCATCGTTCCAGGTACAGAAGTCACGCACCATTATGATGGTCAAAGAGATGATGGGCATGTCGCCACTCTTTGCGCAGTTTGTGGCAGAGAAGGGCTTAAACTTCATCCTAGACAATATGGAAGGCCGTGGCATCGAGCAGCTTAAGACCATGGTTGATGGTTGGCTGAAAGAGATGCAAGAGCAAAAGCAAATGGCTATCCAGCAGCAACAGGCCGAGATACAAAACAATCCTGCGATGCTTAAAGTACAGCTTGAGGCCAAGAAACTTCAACAAGATGAGATGAAGAACCAACGTGAGTTTGAAGTTGATATGAAAGAGCTTGAGCTTAAAGAGAGAAAGATTATGGCAGAGCTTAAAATGTCTGAGGATGAAGATTCTGTAGCACTTGTTAAGGCGCAGACTGAGCGCTTTGGTAAGCAAGTAGACCTACAGTTGAAGCATCTGGATATGGGGCATCGCCATGTGAAAGAAAGTATTGAGACACATCACAAAGGTATTGAATTACACCACAAAATAAGTCAACCTAGTCAGGGTCAAGGAGCGACAACATGAGCAAGCAACCTACATGGAATGATTTCAATTCAGCAAAGCCTGCTGAGCTTAAAAAAACCTACAAGATGAGTGATCGCCAGTTAGAAAATTCCTTTCGCAGCCATTTAGATGGCGCTAATGCGAATGAGCGTCGTTCTATGTATGACAAACTTTACCGAAGAAATAGGAGAGACGCATAGTGAAAAACGACATGTATTATGAATTCCCTAATAATGGATGCAAGCATGAGAAATTTAGTGAGAGCAAATGTGAATGGGAAGTACATGGAAAGAAAAAATATAATACTATTCTTGAATGTGCAAAATGTAATGGGTTAGCTGAAACAAATGTAAAAGTGATAAATGCGTAATGGTGGCATAGGGCGTGGCTGGTATGAAGATGATCTTAGCGCTGACCAGATAACGCCGCATGAAATGGAGCTAAAAGAGCTTTTTGCAGGCATGCTTAAAAGCAAATTAGATGAAATTTGGGAGATACGTCGCAAAAATAAGGAAGCGAAAAATGCCATTAAAGAAATCGAAGTCAAAGAAAGCCTTCTCAAGTAATATTAAGGCTGAAATAAAAGCAGGAAAACCACAGAAACAGGCTGTTGCCATTGCTTATTCTGTAAAACGAAAGGCACAGGGTAAAAAAAAGTGATGCCTGAGTCTAGGTTTTCATACTATGGCCGAATCGGTTGGAGCATGCCTACACGACCATTTAGTAATGATTTGTTAACTGAGTTTGAACATTCCATGGAGGAACACAATGCAAGCCAAGAAACCAAACCCCTACAACAAACGGGAAGTCAAAGATGCAAAAAAGGCGTTCGGCAAGACGAACAAGACTGTTAAGCCTGTTGCCAAAGACACAAACAAAACACGCAGAAAAATGGTTAAGCCTACTAAAAAAGGCATGTAACCTGTTTTGATAAATGGAATTTATAACTTCTAAAAGGACTTCGCATGTTTAATATTAAGCGTTATAACAAATTGAAAAATGACTATCTGGAAGAGATCAAGAAAGCCAAACTTGATAAAAAAGACTTATCAGAGATAAAGCCAATAGCGCTTATGACCTATATGGATGATAACGACATGCGGATGCCAAAGCCAAAATATGTCTATGATTCAGAAGATATTACGACTCACAAATATTTTAGCGTTGGCACAATCATTAAAGATACAAACCATTGTACTCAGGTTTTAAACCCATTGTTTAAGTATGGGCATTTATGATTTTGCAATTAAACCCCACTATTCCAATGCATGTAATTGGAAAAGGTGATGGTCATGCAATTGCAATAATAGACTATAGCCAAGAGCATCATTTACTGTGGGTCGTTGCTATTAATGAGACAGGCGAGATTTGGACGGTTGAAAACCCAAGTGTTCGCTTATTAAAAAATATTACATTAGGAAGGTTAGTATGAGCGTATGTTTATGCACAGGTGCATGTTTACAGGGAACTTGTTCAGCTTATCCTAATGGCAGGATGGGGGGTTGTTATGGTACTTATAGCTCTTCAACGCCTCCTACTTTTTCAGAAATACAGAACTTTAGAAATAAGATTAACATTGATCTTGAGAGCGTGAGACAACAGGTCAATGCGCAAGAACATACGATTAATCACACGCAAGTAGGCATTGAAAAGTGCTTTGAAAGAATAGAAAAAGTGGAAGAGATAGTTGATGTTGAAAAAATTAAAAGCACCATTTTTCATGGCGCACAAACGCATGCATCTATCCTAAAGTGCGAGGCTGCTCTTAAAAAGATTAATTACTGCCTTGGTGATTTACTAGAACAAAACCAAAAGATAAAAATACAAAAACCAGATGGGTTACTGCCTGATGGCAAGATAGCTAACCCATTCGAGTATATTGCAGTCGATGCCAAAAGGCGCGATGATATGAGGCACATACAGAAAACTTTATATGAATTCTATTGCTGGGTCATTAACACGGTAGAGGACAATAAAGAGCGTTCAAAAGGAATTGAACGACTTGAGGAAGCCGCTATGTGGCTGAACAAATCTATTTCACGGAGGAAAGACGATGGAAAGCAAAATGAAGTCAGGAATGATCGATAATCGTAAGGTCAGCGATACCCACCAAGAAGGCATTTCGCGTGTTATTCAGCGTAAAGGTGAAGGTGGGCGTGTTGGACAGCCTGGCAAGATGACAGGCAAAGGCCATGCTGAATGGAAACGATCAGGTGGCTCACTAACTCCACGACGGGGTTAATGGTTTTACTGAGTTAAATGGAATTAACTTTTACTTTAAAAGGAATTTACTATGGGTATCGTTCAAGCACCGTCCGTGTTGCCCGGACAAGTTGGCGTCTTAGGCGCCATGAAGTACATGACAACAACTGCGAGTCTTGCAACACTTACAGCTGCGGGCTATCTCAATGCAATTGATCTTGCTGTAAACCCTATTTTTGCATCTGACGTATTGGGCGTCACTTATCTTTATGATCCAAATACTAATCACGGAACATTTGGTATTTTTACGGTCTCAATTAGCAATGGCGTTATTACGCTGACTCAATGGGCTAATCCGGGCGATGTTCTATTGCCTGTTGTTAGTGGTGATTTTGCTAATTTTAATGGCACCACAGGTCAGATCAAAGATTCAGGGTTCTCCCCTACTGATGCGACAAAAACAAAGGTCGTTATGCTGAATGCAGCGCCCACAAGTGGCCATGTGGCAGCATTTACCAATGCGAATGGAACGATCGGTGATGGTGGCGTATTAGGTACAGCAGCAGCAAAAGCGGCCTCTAATAATGCCTTATCGACCGTTGCATCTACCGCAGGTTCTGGCTTTACTATTGGCGATGTTGTTACAGCCGCAGATGCCGCAGGTACGATCCAAGATAGCGGTATTTTAGCAACCAATATCGTGCGCAAAGACTCAACCAATACCATGGCAGCAGGATCATCCATTGTATTAGCGAAGGTCAATGGCACAGAAGCGGCTAATGCAGTCACTGCAAGCGGTACAGCGGGTATCATCACTACATCCGCATTAACTACAGCAGGCGGGGCAACCTATGCGATTACCTGGACAAATACGTTTATTACAACCACGTCGGTTGTTCATCTGCAAATCATGGGTGGAAGTAATAATGCGACAAACAATATTACATTCACGGTAACAGCAGGTGCGGGAACCTCTACACTGACGATCTATAACAACACGGCTGCCACTGCATTAAATGGTACCTTGTTGATTGGATATGCAGTGTTCTAATGGAATGGCCAGCCGTCATGGCTGGCCTAATTTAATAGGGAAATTTAGATGAGACAAAACCCATCCGGGGAACGTGCGTTATTTTCGCGTATCATCAGTGATGCTTTTCATGAGGCCACTTTAAGTTATGAACCAAGGCTACCCTGCAAAGCAATTTTAGATAAGCGTGCAAAGCGCGCTAAGAACTTGAGACGGTCAGTCATTTTCGCATTCAAGATGTATCCATACGCGGAGGAGCATGAATTTAAAATGCTTATTCTAATGATGGATTTATTAACAAAGATCAATAGAGTGCTTGATTTCGATCCGCAAAGTCGTCATGAGAAAGCGTATCATGCTAGAAATTTTCTGTCAGGAAAAAACCCTAATTTCCGTTGGTACTGCGAGCAATTAGACATCGACCCTATGTATGCCGAAGAAAAGCTCCAAAAAGAAATTAAATTATCTGATGAAAGAGAGAGAATATTTTTTATAAATTGCGTAAAGCTATTGACATTTAAAAAGTCAATACCTATGATGAAATATATATTAAGGCTGATTGCATAGGATATGCGGCAGTTTTAAATATCGAGACTCGTGCGTATAGCGAGGCATCACCGTGGTGGGGTTAATAGCCTGTAGACCTGTGACAGATAGCAGGGCATCACCGTTGCGGGGTTAATAGCTAAGGATAAGCATATGAATGAAGCTCAAGGAATGAGCCAGGATCAAGGTAGTTCACCTTCTCCTGGGGCGATAACTTCACAACCGGCTCAAGCGCCATCACCGGCGCAACACTCAAACGAACCGGCACATGAAGAAAGGACTTTTAGACAGTCAGAAGTCACTGACATTGTAAAGAAAGCGAAATATGGTGCTGTTGAAGATTATAAGCGGTTGCAAACAGAGCAGCCTAATTATGTTCAGCAGAAAAATAATGAGGGAGTTGAATATCAACGCTCTCAGCAATCACCAAACATAGCCTCTGAACAAGAGATTAGACGACTGGCATCAGAAGAAGCACAACGGTTTTCAGATCAGCGTTTCCAAGAACAACAGAAACGTTATGAAGCAGAAACCGCCCAAAAGGTCGTGCAAAGCTTCTGGAACAAAATAGCCCCTGGAAAAGAGAAATACGCTGATTTCGACGCCGTCACGGGTGATATTGAATATGCGCGGTTTCCGAATGTCGTACAGCTATTAGCAGAGCATGTGGATAACTCCCATGACATGCTTTACGAGCTTGGCAAAGACCGTGGAAAAATGGCAACGCTTGAACAGCTAGCCAACATGTCGCCTAAAGATGCCGTCCGGCAAGCGCAGCGGATGTCCCAGTCATTAAAAGACAATGAGACAGCTTCCAAAACGCGAGTCCCTAATGAGCCACTCAGTCAAATGCGTCCTTCTAACACTGGAACGGATAATGGTGTGATGGGCGTTAGAGACTATAGGAATAAATGGAAAGTATAGTTTAAGCGACCTTAGCACATTGTTTATCCGAACTATTAACGGACTGATAGTTAGGAGATTACAATGGCTGTATTCCCAAATAACATTTTACAACAAGTCCAAACATACCAAAGATCGTCTTTGGGCTTGTTATTAAACTTGTGCGCGCATATTTCCACAGCGAACACCAAGTTTAAGGATTTCGATAAAATCCAAGCAAACTTAGGATCAACTGTAACGTTTGACTTGCCTCCTCGTTTCACAACGACTGCAGGTTTAGTTGCAGCATTTGAGCCTGCCGTACAACGTGTATTGCAACTTGTTTGCGACCAAGCAAATAACACAAGCTTTGCTGTTACCTCACAACAACGCATCTTCAACTTGGAAAAAGGTGAAGAAGATTACATGCGTGTGTTTGGTAAGTCTGCAATTGCTGAACTTGCAAACTTGGTTGAAGCAAACATTGCATTAAATTGGGATTCTGGTGTTACCAGTCAGTTAGATGGCACACAGAATACTTTCTCGGGGCCGTATAGATTTTTCGGCGATGGATCAACTGCTATTAGCTCTTACCAACAACTCGCGCAAGCTGTGATGTTGTTTAAGAACTACGGCGCCGTTGCTGAAGGCATGAAAATTTATCTGCCTGATACCGTCATCCCTGCAATCGTTGGTAATGGTCTAAACCAATTCGTTCCTAATCGTAACGATGACATTGCAATGAGCTGGGAAGTAGGTGATTTTGGAACCCCGTTAGTCAAATACTATCAATCCAACTTGATGCCAATTCACGTTAGTGGAAACACTGGTGTGAACGCACAAACGTTGACAGTGATCAGCACTAACGATCCCACAGGGCAAAATGTTACGCAGATTACACTGAGTGGTGCAACTGCATCAGATGCGAGCGCAGTATTTGCAGGCGACGTATTTGCATTCAAAGATGGCGTATCTGGACAACCCAATATGCGTTACCTGACTTTCATTGGGCATAACCCATCAGCAAACCCTGTGCAAGTGCGAGCAACTGCAAATGCAGCTGCAAATGCTTCTGGAAATGTCACGATTAGTATTACCCCTGCTCTTAACTGGGCTGGTGGTGCTAATCAGAACCTTAACAACCCAATTGCAGCAGGTATGCAATTGCTGACTTATCCATCTCACCGTTGCGGCGGTATTTTGGGTGGAGAAGCATTGTTTATGGCGATGCCACAATTGCCAGAGCAAAGTCCGTATGACACAGCGAATGAGTATGATCCTGAAACAGGAGCATCTCTGCGCTTGACCTACGGTTCGCTCTTTGGACAAAACCAAACAGGCATGATTTACGATGAAACACACGGCTCCGTGATTGTTCCTGAGTACTCCATGCGGTTCTTGGTTCCCTTGTCGCAAGGCTAATAGGAATGGGGCGCATCCTTAATTAAGGCGCCCTTTAACTTAAGGATTGAGAGGAAATACACATGACAAACCCACAGATTCAAAATGATGCAATCTACGCATTGCCCCATTTATATCTTTCTGGACTCAATATTGCGCCTGCTTCTACTACCTTATTGGCAGTAGCTCCTGGTGCAGCACGAGATTCCAATAACACCATAGACATGGTGGTTGGTTTAACCAATTACTTCGGCATTGATAATCCTGCGCTACAAGTTGCAAATTATCAAGCTGGGCTATTGATTAACTCCGCTGTCAATGGTGTGAATGGTTTAGATACTGGAACGATTGCTGCAAGTACACAGTACGCTATTTATTTAATTGGCGATTCTCGCAATTATAATAACACTGCGGCTGTACTTAGCTTAACAAGCAATTATCCAGGGCCACTTATGCCTTCCGGCTATGATTCTTATCGCTTAATTGGGTTTATCCAAACAGATAGTTCAAGCCATTTTGTTTATGCAACTCATAAGCCACAGAACATGGCAGGCTTTTTGCAATACTTTAATTCACCCGCTATCTCTGTTTTATCAGGTGGTACGGCGACGAGTTTTACAGCAATCGACTTAACCACAAACAGTGCTATTCCTACAACGACATTACCCAATGTCATCGTGGGTCTGCTTGTGACATTTACGCCAGCTGCCGCAGGGGACGTTGTACAGTTCAGACCAACAGGCTCAACTGCTACAGGTAACTTGCCAACTATCGTTGGTGTGTCTGCTGGTATTGCACAGTCGCAGTATATTGTGATGATTGCAGGCGTTGGCTCATCTAAACCTGAGATCGACTATTTAGTGACATCCGGCTCTGATGCAGTAAGTGTTTCTGTTGCATCGTGGGGTGGTGTTTCTAACACTGCATATCCTGCATTGGTGTAGTCTAACATGAGGAGCGTGTGCTATGGCCTACACAGCCCAAACACTCATAACGCGCTCATGGTATCTGTCTGGTATAGTCGCCCGTAATTTACAAGTTGTTACGGGCGACCAAATTACAGATGGTCTCATGCTGTTAAACGCATTGCTTGATTTTAAGCAAATAGAAACTGATTTAATTCCCTATTACACCTACATTGAAATGCCATTGGTTGGTGGCCAGGAATTTTATTTTCTTCCCAATGTCGCAGATATTGAGCTTGCAACTTTTAATATTGATGTTGTTCGCTATCCTATGGATCAAACAGGGCGTCGCGCCTACTTTGGTTCAAGTCGCGTGGATAACATACAGACATTACCATTTAACTGGAACTTTAACCGTGGTGAAGGCGGCGGAACGTTAGGCACTTATTTTCTGCCAGAAGCCAATTATCCACTTAAATTCATGGCAAAGTTATTTTTAAATGATGTCACTTTGCAGACAGATTTGACCAATGTACTTTCTTCATTAGGACAAGGATTTGTCCAAAACATTAGAGTCACTAATCCAGGACTAAACTATACATCTGTGCCTACTGTGACAGTTTCTGGTGGCGGTGGTTCGGGAGTGGAAGCCTATGCTGTTGTTAGCAATGGGAGCATTACTGCTATTAACCTGGTTAATGCAGGAGGAAATTTTGTAAGTACACCTACTGTGACAATTACAGGAGGCGGTGGATCAGGTGCAGTTGCAACAGCCTACATCTCAAAATATAACTTTATCCAAACTAATAATGCAGGCTATGACTCATCGTATTTAGAATATTTACGATATGCGCTTGCTCAGTATATGTGTTCTGAATATGGCATTTTATTTAATCCAGAGTCAGAAAAAATATTGTCTTCCATGAAGCGTAAATTAATGTATATGTCTCCACCGGATTTGAGATTACAGAAGCTAAGTATTCTCTGTGAAGGCTCTGGAATTAACTGGGGTGACGTGAATATTGGTCGTGGCTGGCGCCCTGATTAAAAAAGGATTTTGTCATGATAGCAAGAGGCCAAAATTTCAAGCCTGTCCCCATCAATATTGTTGGAAGCTCTACATTCGGCCGTTATCCTAAAATCAGTATTGAAAAAACCTATAATATGTTCATGTCTGACGATTGGTTAGTGCCATATGCGGGCTATCAAATTGCAGTCGCATCATCCATGTTTAATAATGGTTTTGTAGGACGTGCTGTTTATTCTAGCCCAAAACTTGGAAGACTTGTTGTTGTTATTGATACGAATGTTTATCTTGTGAATTTATTTTTCGACCAAAACTTAAATCGTACTTTTGATTCGCAAGTTACATTAATTAATCCAGGCGTTCCTCTGCAAACAAATACAGGTGTTGTCTACATTTCAGAGAACAATAAGCCACAAATATTATTATCAGATGGAGTGAATCTCTATTTATACGATCCAACTTTGTCTCCAACTTTTAGGGTTGTTACAGGTTTGCAGTTCACCCCAGGATACATTACATTTCACGACACCTATTTTTTATGCGCTGCAAAATCAGATAATTTTTACTCACCGCCAGCTACCAACACATGGCGCCTATCTGGACAAAATGACGGACTTACGTGGCTTAATAACGCTGCGAGTATCGGATTAATACAAACAAAGCCTGATACGATACAGGCTGTTGTCAGGTTTCCATCAAAGGGAAATGCTATACTTGTCATTGGGTCGATTGTTTCTGAGCCATGGTTTGATACGGGCGCGCAATTATTTCCGTATCAGCGCAACAATCAATACAATATTGATTATGGTTGCCTAAACCCTGCTACGATTGCATTTATGGATAGCATTGTCGTATGGCTTGCGCAAAATGAAAAAAGCGGCCCAATCATTGTTTATTCAACCGATGGCTGTACTATTGAAAAAATTACAACAGACGGCATTGACTATCTGATGTCACAGCTGTCTGCGCCACAAGACTCGCAAGGATTTTTATACAGGCAAGATGGACACTTAATTTATCATATTAATTTTTACACTGATAATTTATCCTTATTTTACGACTTCAATACAAAACGGTTTTTCCATGCATCGGATGAAAACTTAAATTATTTTATTGCAGCACAGGTTGCATTTTTTAATAACCAATATTATTTTGTTAGCAAACAAAATGGCAATCTATTTGCATTTGATACGATATTTACGGATTACAGTACGCAAAATGATTCAATGGGAAATCCTATATTAAAAGAAATTCCACGCTTTAGAACATGCAAAAATATACGTGCGCCATCACAAGAATATCGTGTTATTAATGATATTGGTTTTACTATTGAATCGGGCGAAACAAACTACCAGCAACAAACATTGGGTGGTGATGCGCTGTGGCTAACACAAGATGGTCAGTTTGTTATAACACAGGGTAATTCTGGATTTTTAGTTACACAAGATGGTGATTTTATAGAAACACAAGATAGTTTAAATCTGTTAACAACACAAAGTCCTGTTGTTGGCGATTTTGATTTTATAAAGTTTCAATCAAACCAAAATACAGGATTTGGTGACTTATCCCGTCCTCGCGTAGATTTATCAATTTCTTATGATGGTGGTGCGACATTTGGCCATGATGTGCCTTATGTATTAAATCCAATAGGACAGCGTA
>Ga0164309_10001020_pt1 | contig 14042 bp, 13 predicted proteins | sample Whisoiple_247_MG_FD_109984 | JGI IMG/M metagenome (GOLD analysis project Ga0164309, IMG submission 109984) | Soil microbial communities amended with fresh organic matter from upstate New York, USA - Whitman soil sample_247_MG | ecosystem: Environmental > Terrestrial > Soil > Unclassified >...
CCACGGTAGGTCTGGGCGTACCAGCGGTGCGAGCCGAGCAGGCTCTGGCGCACCTGGACGAGCGTGAGGTCCGCGGGCACGGAGGCCCCGGCCGTGGCGGGGGCCGGGGCGGCGACAGAGCCGGCGGCCGCCGTCGAGAGGAGGGCACCGACCGCGGCGACGACCGAGGCGGTGGCGATGAGCGGCGTACGACGCATGTCGAACCTTTCGAGGAGTGGAGGCCAACGACACAGGCAACCACGCGCGGGAGGTCCGCGTCCGGAAAGGATTCGTAAAGACTTCCCCTCGTTTCGGCAGGGTGGGCACCGGCGTCAGGACGACCCGGGCACACCGTGCCTGATCGTGACGTCAGGCGCCACCGCGCGCAGGCTCGAGTCGGGACACTGCGCGGACAACCTTTCCGTGTGGATGACGGTCTGGATGGGTGCCGGCACGTGCCGGGACGAGCCGACAACAGGGGACGCGGGTCATGGACGATGCAGAGCGGAGGGCCGACTTCACGGCCTACGTCAGGGCGCGCGAGCAGTCGCTCGCCCGACTCGCCTACCTGCTGAGCGGGGACCGGGACGCCGCCGAGGACCTGCTGCAGAACGCGCTCGCCAAGGTCTACCGCCACTGGGACCGCGTGCGGGGCGCCGAGCTGCCGGACGCCTACGTGCGCCGGGTCATGGTCAACGAGAACAACTCCCGCTGGCGCGGACTGCTGCGCCGCCACGAGTCACCGAGCAGCCACGTGCTGGAGGTGCTCGACCCGCCAGGTGCTCCCGGGCTCGACTCGGCGACGTCGATCGACCTCTGGCACCACGTGCAGAGCCTGCCGCGCCAGCAGCGCGCCGCCGTCGTGCTGCGCTACTACGAGGACCTCACCGAGGCCCAGACCGCCGAGGTGCTCGGCTGCTCCATCGGCACCGTCAAGAGCCACACGAGCCGCGCGATCTCCGCGCTGCGCTCCCGGATGAGCGAGGCCACGGCATGAACCCCATCGACCCCGGTCTCAAGCAGGTGCTCGACGAGCGCGGCGAGGGCGTACGCGTCGTGGCCGACCTCGCGGAGCGCGCGATCGCTCGCGACCGTTCCAACCGACGCCGCGAGCTCGGCGGGACCGCGCTCGTCGCGGGCCTCGTCCTGGCCGTCGCCGTGCCGGCGGGGTGGTCAGCCGTGCGACCGACCGGTGACCGGCCGCTCCCCGTCGGACCGTCGGCGTCGACGACGGCTCCCACGGGGCGACCGTCCGCGCCGACCGGGAGCGCCAGCAGCGCCCCCACTCCCACGTCGATCCCGACCCTCACGGCCGACGGTGCCCCCGCGCCGGTCATGGTCCGCTTCGCCACGGGCGGGCCGACCGGGACCACGACCGTCCCCTACGTCGCGGACGGCGTCATTTACGACGGGACGAGGCAGGTCGCGCTGACCGGCAAGCTGACCGGGGGCTCGCTCGCGCGGCTGGGCGGTGGCGGGTGGCTCGTGGCCCAGGGGGAGACCGGTGTCTACTACGTCGTGGACTCGACCGGAGCCAACACGGTGCGGCTCGACGGCGAGTCCAGCACGGTCAACGCCGACGGCAGCGTCTTCGTCATCGAGTCGCGAGGCTCGCTCACGGCGTACGACGCCGCGGGGGCCCGCATCGGTCGCCTCGACGCCACCACGTGCGACTGCACGCCCGACGGGGTCTCCGACGCGGAGTCGCCCGGGTACGACGCCGTCGGGATCGTCGGGCCCGTCGTCTATGCCAGCCGAGGCTTCACCGGCAGCTCGGTCGCGTGGGACGTCGCCACGGGAACACGCCGAGCGGTCGCCGGATCCCCCACCCTCGTCGATGCCGCCCGCGGGACGGCCCTCGTCGGCGTGGCACCGAGGCCGGGTTCGAAGCAGGTCTGCAACGAGCTGACGGACCTCACCTCAGGTCGGACGATCTGGCGGCTCTGCGGACCGCTCGTCTTTCGGGCGTTCTCGACGGACGGCGCCTACCTGCTCGCGACCGGCTACATCGACGGGCTCGACGACTCGCAGCTGGGCCCCGACCGGACGTTCCGTTATGGCGGACTGGTTGTCGTGCGCACCAGCGACGGCGCCGTCGTGATGGAGGCCGGCAGCAGCAGCGCACCTGGTGGTGGCGCCTCACCCGTCAGCTATCGCATGGGGGGCGACGGCACCGTCACCGTGCAGGTCGGTGCGACGACCGGGGACCGCAGCCTGCAGCGCTGCACCCTCGACGGCGAGTGCATCGTCGTCGCACCGGGTCGGGCGCGGGACACGGACATCCCCGAGGGGGAGGACCCGTACTTCCTCGCCGACAACTGAGCGCGTGCTCAGTCGTCGGCGAGCGTGCGCTCGAAGAGGGAGTGGATCGCCTCGGGCAGGTGGGGCTCCTGGAGCGTCACGTCGCAGCCGGCCTCGTCGCACACGACGGAGTAGATGTACGCGTCGGGGTGGGTGCGCTCGGTCGAGGCGGCGATGCGCTGGAGAGTCGGTGCGGCCAGCAGGTGCTGCCAGTCCTTCGCGTCCCGCTCGGACAGGTCGCCCAGGGCCAGGCGGCGTTCGCGGACCTGGCCGGCGAAGCCACCAGAGCGACGGAGGAGCACCTGGGCGTCGGCGCCCGGGACCTGTCCGGACGGCCCGCCCCCGGCCGGACCAGGCGTCGGGGTCGAGCCGACGGCGCCGCCTGCCTGCCTGCCCGGACCGCCGGCAGCCGCGGTGAGCACGCCGACCTGCTCCCACGCCGAGCGCACGGCCGCCTGCTCGGCGGACCCGTCACCGTGGGCGCTGCCCGCGGCGGCCACGGTGAGGCCGGCGAACGTCGCGAAGTCGCAGTCGGCCTTGATGCCGTCACCCGACACGACGGCATACCAGATCGCGCCCGGGCCCTCCCAGGCATTGCCGCCGATCGCGTCGGCCGCGAGCACGAAGGCGCGGTTGGGGATGCCCGAGTTGATGTGGACGCCGCCGTTGTCGTCCTGGGTCTCGACGTAGTCGTCCATGTGCGCGGGCTGCGGGTCCTTGCCGAGCCGTGGGTCGTCGTAGGCCGTGCCGGGGTTGCGCATGTCGCGCAGGGCGCGACCCTGGACCGAGGGGTTGAGCAGGTCGGCGCCGACGAGCCAGTCGGCCTGCGCGGCGCTCTGGCCGAGGGCCTTCTGCTTGACGAGGACGCCGAACACGTCGGAGATCGACTCGTTGAGCGCGCCAGACTGGCCCTGGTAGAGCAGGCCGGCCGTGTGCTCGGTGACGCCGTGGGCGAGCTCGTGCCCGATGACGTCGAGGCTCTGGGTGAACCGCTCGAAGACGACCCCGTCGCCGTCGCCGAACACCATCTGCGAGCCGTCCCAGAAGGCGTTGTCGTAGTTGCGGCCGTAGTGGACCGTGGCGAGCAGCGGCATCCCCTTGCCGTCGAGCGAGTCGCGGTCGTAGGCCGTCGACCACAGCTCCCAGGTCGCGCCGAGTCCGTCGTAGGCCTCGTTGACCGCGACGTCGCCGCTCGCGGCCGCGCCCTCGGTGCGCACCGTCGTGCCCGGGGTCGTCTGGCTGCCCTGGGCGTCGGCGATCGTGCGGTGCGGTCCCGTGCCGTGGGCCGTCGGCGACGTGACGTCCTCACGGCGCGGGGCCCGTCGCGTCGTCGGGCGGGCTGTCGGCGTGTGCCGCGAGGAGCGCAGCTCCTCGTCGTGCCGGAGCGCCTCGCGGGCGTGGGCGGCCACGGCCGGCTCGTCGCTGGCCGCCAGGGCCTCGAGCATGTAGGGCGGGACGATCGTGCAGTGCGGCGTCCGGGTCTGCGGCGGTGGCTGCGTCGAGGTCATGACGACAGTCTGCGTCGGAACACCGACACCCGCCCTCCGAGCGGTCCTACAGTTCGCAGCGTGATCACGATCAACGTCGGGGGGCGCGAGTACGACTCGTGGGACGCGCTGCCCGAGGAGGTGCGGGCCCAGCTGCTCGCGGCCGGTTTCGACCCGGGACCGGACGGACGCCTCGACTCCGTCGACCTGTCGCGTGCCCATGGCTCGGTCACGCGGCGCACCACCGTCGCCGGACCCGGTGGTGCGCCCCTGCCTCCCGTCGTCGCCGAGGTGCTGTCCTCCATCGCCGACGCCTTGGGCTCGGCGCTGTACGGGGCCGTCGGGCCGGTCGCGCCGACCGCCGGAAGAGGGCCGGTGGTCGAGCCGGACGCACCGCCGGCGCCGACCACAACCGAGAGCCTGCCCGCCGTCGAGCGTGCGGCCGTCGAGACCGACGCCGAGGACGCCGAGGACGCCGAGGACATCGCCGCCTCCGCGCCGGCGCGATCCCGTCGCGTGCCACGGGTCCTGGCCTGGCTCGTCATCGCCGGCACCGTGCTGCTCGTCGCCACCGTCGTCGTCATCGGCCTGAGCGGGGTCTGAGCGTGGCCTGAGCGGCGCCGCCGATCAGCCGTAGGTGTCGCGCGGTCCTCGCGAGTCGGGGGAGCGACGGGCGCCGCGGTTCCACGACGGCGCGCTCGGGCCGACGACCTTGAGCTCGCGGACCGCGCCGGCTCCGATCTCCTCATCGATCCGGGCGAGCAGCGACGAGGCGAGCAGGCGCATCTGCGTGGCCCAGGCCGTCGAGTCGGCGCGCACCGTGAGGATCCCGTCGACGAAGGTGAGCGGTTCGACGTGGCCGGCGATGTCGGGCCCCACGATCTCGGGCCAGCGGCCCATGACCGAGCCGACCGCGACGTCGACCTTCCAGCCGCGGTCGAGCAGCAACCGGTCGAGCTGGTCACCGAGCAGGGCCGGGTCGCGACCGTCGCGGGCCGAGCCGGACAGCACCGGCGCGTCACCGATCGGACGGCGTCGCTTCTTCGGCCGCATGCCGGGGCGCAGTCCCTTCTCGGCCGCTCCCGCCCGCGCCCGCGCCAGCGCCGAGGCCGCGGCGTCGGCGATCCGGGTGTCCTCGTCGTTCGGTTCGGGGGTCTCCTCGGCAGCACCGGCCGCCGTGTCGGCGGGCTCGGCCCCGGGGGCGTCGTCACTCATCGTCGCCCTCCCCACCCGACTCCTCGCCGGCGGTGTCCTCCGCGAGGGCCTGAGGTGGCTCGCTCACGGACGCACCCACGGAGCCCGCGGCCTGGACCTGACCGAGCACGACGGCATACGTCGTGCCGTTCTCGCGGAGCACGTCGGGCACGTCGGCCCCGACGGCGGCGGTGATGAGCACCTGCTCGCAGTCGGAGACGAGCGCCGCGAGCCGCTCGCGCCTGCCGGAGTCGAGCTCGGCGAAGACGTCGTCGAGCACGAGCACCGGGTCGTCGCCGAGGTCGCGCCGCAGGAGCCGGTATGCCGCGAGCTTGAGTCCCAGGGCGAAGCTCCACGACTCGCCGTGGCTGGCGTAGCCCTTGGCGGGCAGCTCGCCGAGGGAAAGGACGAGGTCGTCACGGTGGGGCCCGACGAGGGAGATGCCGCGCTCGATCTCGCTGGAGCGCACCTGCTCGAGGGTGTCGAGCATCCCGGTGCGCAGCTCCTCGATCTCGGGGACCTCACCGGCGGCGAGCCGCTTGGCGAGGTCCTCGTGGAGGGAGCTCTTGTAGGTGGCGCGTGCATTCGAGGCGGCCGCGCTCACCGCGTCGTAGCACTCGGAGAGGTCGGGCACGAGGTCGCGCAGCAGCCGCAGCCGTGCGTAGAGCAGCTGAGCCCCGACCGAGGCGAGGTGGTCGTTCCACACGTCGAGGGTGTGCAGGGCCGCCTCGCGGGCCTCGTCGACCGGCTGGTCGCCGTCGCGGGGCGGACGCGGCGGGCGACGGGCACCCTTGCGGAGCACCGGCGCCGCGGACTTGAGCAGGGCGTTGCGCTGCTTGAGGATCTTGTCGTAGTCGGACCGGACCCCCGACCACCGGGGCTGTCGCTGCACGAGCAGCTCGTCGAGGAAGCGCCGCCGCTCCGACGGGTCGCCCTTGACGAGGGCGAGGTCCTCGGGCGCGAAGAGCACCGTGCGCACCGTGCCGAGCACGTCGCGCGGCCGCGAGACGGGGGAGCGCCCGAGGCGGGCGCGGTTGGCGCGACCCGGCGTGATCTCGAGCTCGACCATCGTCTCGCGGTCGTCGCGGACGATGGCCCCACGCACGATCGCCTGGGCCGCGCCGAACCGGACGAGCGGCTGGTCCGTCGCCACGCGGTGCGACCCGAGCGTGGCGAGGTAGCCGACCGCCTCGACGAGGTTCGTCTTGCCCTGGCCGTTGAGACCCACGAGCGTGGTGACGCCCGGCGTCAGCGCGAGCTCGGCGCTCGGGTAGCTGCGGAAGTCCTTGAGGGTCAGGTGACGGACGTGCAAGGAGGGTGCGGCGCTCTGCTCAGGCCTTCTTGGCGGTCTTCTTCGCCGCGCGCTTCTGGCCGCGCGCGGAGTCGGCCATGTCGGTGGCCGTCGTCGCCGACGCCCGACCCGAGGAGGCGGCCTTCTTCGCGGCGCCGACGTTGGCCTGCGAGGCCGTCGCGGACGCGCGCTTGCTCGCCTGCTTCGTCGCGGAGCGACGCGAGGCGCCCTTCTTCGCCGCGGCCTTCTTGGCCGGGGCCGCCGGCACGTCGCCCTGGCGCAGCTTCTCGCCCTCGGCGATCGTCATGACCTGGTGCCCGCCGAACTGGCCGCGCAGCGCCGCGACGGCCTGCATCGTCGGCGAGCTCGACTGGCGCGAGGCGAAGCGCGCGAAGAGCGAGGCCGAGATGACCGGCATCGGCACGGAGAGGGCGATGGCCTCCTCGACGGTCCAGCGCCCCTCGCCGGAGTCGTTGGTGTAGTCGGACACGTCGTCGAGGTGGGGGTTCTCCTCGAGCGCGTCGACCATGAGGTCGAGCAGCCAGGACCGCACGACGGTGCCGCGGCTCCACGCCTTGAAGGCACCGGGGACGTCGGTGACGATGTCCTTCTTCTCGAGCAGCTCGTAGCCCTCGGCATAGGCAGCCATGAGGCCGTACTCGATGCCGTTGTGGACCATCTTCGTGTAGTGCCCGGCACCGACCTTGCCCGCGTGGACGAAGCCCTCCTCGCGCGGGCCGTCCGGCCGCAGCGCGTCGAAGATCGGCATGGCCCGGGTGACCCACTTCTTGTCGCCGCCGCACATGAGGCCGTAGCCGTTCTCGAGGCCCCAGATGCCACCGCTGACGCCGCAGTCGACGTAGCCGATCTTCTTCTCTCCGAGCAGCTTGGCGTTCTCGAAGTCGTCGGTGAAGCGCGAGTTGCCACCGTCGATGACGAGGTCGCCCGGCTCGAGCAGCTCGGCGAGCTTGGCGACGGTCTCACGGGTCGGGTCGCCGGCCGGCACCATGACCCACACGACGCGCGGGGCCTCGAGGGCCTTGACGAGCGCCGGCAGCGTGCGCACGTCGGCGACGTCGGGGTTGCGGTCGAAGCCGATGACCTCGTGGCCCGCGCGACGCAAGCGCTCGCGCATGTTGCCGCCCATCTTGCCGAGACCGATGAGACCGAGCTGCATGTCGCGAGCCTTTCTGCGGGGAAGTCTGCGGGAAGCGTGCGGGGCGGAGCGGGTGGCGCGGTTCGAGGCTACGCCTGCCCGGCGGCGTACGGCACCGGGCGCTCGAGTGCGCCGTGAGCGCGGTGCGGGAGTGGTTGTCAGCTGGCGAAGCGGACCGGCATGAGGACGTAGCGGTAGCTGGTGTCGGGCTCGGAGTCGGCCTCGGCCTGGCCGGTCAGCACGGCCGGGCGGCTCGGCTGGGTGAACGAGAGACGGCTCCAGGCTGTGCCGACGGCGTGCAGGCCGTCGAGGAGGAACTGCGGGTTGAACGCGATCTGGATCTCGGGTCCGTTGAGCGTGGCCTCGACGGCCTCGGAGGCCTGGGCGTCGTCGCCGGTGCCGGCCTCGATGGCGACCTGGCCATCGGTGAACTTCAGCAGCACCGGGGTGTTGCGCTCGGCGACGAGGGCGACACGCTTGACCGCCTCCTCGAGCGCCGTTGTCTCGACGACCGCCTCGGTGTCGACCGACGTCGGGAAGATCGAGGTGACCTTGGGGTACTCGCCGTCGAGCAGGCGCGTCGTCGCACGGCGCTGGCCGGCCTCGAAGCCGATGAGGCCGTCGCCGCCCTGGCCGAGCGCGAGCTCGACGGAACCGGACGCACCGAGGGCGCGTGCCGTGTCGGAGAGCTGGCGAGCCGGGATGAGCGCGACGTGGCTCGCGTCGGTGGCCGACGGGCTCCACGTCAGCTCGCGCATCGCGAGGCGGTAGCGGTCGGTCGCGAGGAGGGTCACCTTGTCGCCGTCGATCTCCATCCGCACGCCGGTGAGGATCGGCAGGGTGTCGCCCTTGTCGGCGGCGATCGAGACCTGAGCCACCGCCTGGGTGAAGACGTCGCCGGCGATGGTGCCGCTCGTCTCGGGCGAGAGCGGCAGCGTCGGGTAGTCGGCGACCGGCATCTCGCGGAGCGCGAAGCGGGACGAGCCGCAGGCGACGTTGACCTTGCTGCCGTCGGTGCTGACGTCGATCGGCTTGTTGGGCAGGTTGCGCGAGATGTCGGCGAGCAGGCGACCCAGCACGAGCACCTGGCCGGCCTCGGCGACGTCTGCCGGCACGGTGATGCGCGCGGACACCTCGTAGTCGAAGGCGGACAGCGTCAGCGTGCCGTCCTCGTTCGCGTCGACGAGCACGCCAGCGAGCACAGGAACCGGCGGGCGCGCCGGGAGCCCACGGGCCACCCAGGTCACGGCCTCGGCCAGGACGTCTCGCTCAACCCGAAACTTCACGGTGCACTCACTTCGACGGGGAAGGACATTGGGGCTCAGACACTAGTGCCTGCCGGTGACTGGCACCACAGACACTCCCCGAATCGCCGAGGCGGCAAAATCACCCGATCGCCCATCGGGTCCGTGGACCCTCGCGAGCCGGCCCTGGGCGTCCGGTCGGACCCTCGTTGTCGGGGCTCCCCTCTATGACTGGGATCTCGTCATAGTCATAGGTGCTGTGGATGCTGTGGACAACCGGCGTCGGTGCAGGTCAGCCCACCGATGGGGGTGTGCACGGCGTGTGGGGTCGCGCCGGACGCGACAGCCCCGCCCTGTGGACGGATCTCGGCCGTGCACATCGTCCTCACAGGAAGCCCGGGGGTTGTCCGCAGCTTTCCGACCGTCGTCCACACGTTTCCACAGAGGCGTGTGGAAGAGCGGTCGGGATATGTCCGATTTGAAATGATTGAGGACTAGTCACCTGTGCACGATCCGGGCCACGGCTTCCACAGAGTTGTCCACAGGCGGTGGACAACTCTCGCGCCCCGCGGTCTCGTCGCGTCTGCTGCCTCGGGTCACGGAGAGGTCACGCTGTGCACACAGGTGTGGACAAACCTGTGGACGGATGTGGACGTATGCCGTGTGCGCGGGCGCGTGCAGGCGTCCCGGACGGGGCCGACTAGTCACCGGCCGGAGCGATGGCGCACCGTCGCGAGGCCGCGAGAAGACACTCGAAGAGTGCCTCGCCGTCCGGAACCGGCCCGAGCTGGGCGAAGACCTCGCTCGTCACGGCGCCGAGCAGCAAGGTCCAGGCGGCCAGTCCCTGGGTCAGGTCGACGGCGTCCAGCCGTGTCGCGGCGAACATCGGTGCCTCGAGCAGTGCGCCGACACCGGCCTCGGCGCGCGCCGGCACGAGTCCGAGCCGCTGGGGGTCGGCGAGCCGGCCCGCTGCCCGGACGTCGTCGAGCAGGGCGACGAGAAGGACGAGGACGGCCGTGCCCGGCTCCTCGGTGCGCTCGGACGGGGCCTCGTAGTTCGGGACCGGAGAGCCGTAGATGAGCGCGAAGTCGTGCGGCCGGTCGACCGCCCACGCTCGCAGGGCGCGGCCGATTGCATCCCATCGTGCCTCGAGGTCGTCGTGGGGGACGGTGTCGTGGGCGCTGCGGACGGCTGCGGCGAGCGACCAGTACGAGTCGACGATGAGGCGGGTGAGGAGCTCGTCGCGACTCTCGACGTAGCGGTAGATCCCGGAGGAGACCATGCCGAGGTCGCGGGCGACGGCGCGCAGGCTGAGCGCGGCCGCCCCGTCCGTGGCCAGGTGCTGACGCGCCACGCGGAGGATGTCGGCCTCGACGGCGAGCCGGTTCCGGGCGCGCTTGCCCAGCGGGGCGGCAGGCGTGTCGGCGGCGGGTGCAGGGGCGGATGCGTCCGCGGGTGTGATGTCGAACGGGTCCATGGACCGAGCCTGCCACATCTCGCGCGAAAATGTGAGCAGTGCTCTTGCTTTCGTCGCCGACTGCTGTCACCATCGAAATGTGAGCGGTGCTCACGCCACAATCTCGAAGGAGCAGACCATGACCCACCACCTCGTCCTCGGCGCCGGCGGCGTCGGCCGCTCGACGACCGCCGCACTCGTCGCCCTCGGCCACACCGTGACCCTCGCGTCCCGTTCGGGGCGGGTCGTCGAACGCCCCTGGCAGGACACCCACCCGGACGCGGTCGAGGTCGTCGCCGTCGACGCGAGCGACGGGTCCGCGCTGACCGCTCTGGCGGGCGGTGCCGCGAGCATCGTCAACGCCGTCAACCCGCCCAGCTACATGACCTGGGACACCGACTGGCCACCGATCGCCGCCGCCACCCTCACCGCCGCCGAGGAGTCCGGAGCCGGCCTCGTCATCATCGGCAACCTCTACGGCTACGGCGAGGTCGAGGCGCCCATGCACGAGGACGACCCGCTGCGGCCGTCCGGTCACAAGGGCCGCATCCGTGCCGACATGTGGACCGAGGCGCTGGCCCGCCACGAGGCCGGCCGGCTGCGCGTCACCGAGCTGCGCTCGAGCGACTACTTCGGACCGGGCACGACGCCGCGGACCAGCTACCTGGGCGACGTGGTCATCGACGCGCTGCTCGCCGGCCGACCGCCCTTCGTGCCCGCCGGCCGCGCCGACGCGCCGCACTCGTGGACCTACGTCCCCGACGTCGGCCGGCTCGCAGCGCGGGTCGCCGCCGGCGACGACGGCTGGGGTCGAGCCTGGCACGTGCCGACCGCGCCCGCCCGCACGTTCGACGAGGCCGCCGGTGACGTCGCGCGCGTCGCCGGCGTCAAGCAGCGGCGGGTACGCGTGCTGCCCCGGCCGCTCGGCACCGCGGCCGGTGCGGTCGTCCCCTTCATGCGAGAGCTGCGCGAGACCCGCCACCAGTTCGAGCGGCCCTTCGTCCTCGACTCCGAGCTCACCCAGCGCACGTTCGGGCTCGCACCGACCCCGTGGGACGAGGCGCTGACGACGACCGTGGCCGCCCGGCGCGCGGCCAAGGCTGCGAAGCCGGCCCACGCGGGGGCCGCGGCCTGACGCCGACGCGGCCCGACGGCATACGCCATCGGGCCGCGTCAGCGGACGTGCTCGGGTGTCAGTGCGACTGCTGGCGGATCCGGTTGGTCAGCTCGGTGACCTGGTTGTAGATCGCGCGGCGCTCACCCATGAGCTCGCGGATCTTGCGGTCGGCGTGCATCACCGTCGTGTGGTCGCGGCCGCCGAAGTGCTGGCCGATCTTCGGCAGGCTGAGGTCGGTCATCTCGCGGCAGAGGTACATCGCGATCTGCCGGGCCGTCACGAGCTGGCGCGAGCGGCTCGAGCCGCAGAGGTCCTCGAGCGTCACCGCGTAGTAGGCCGCCGTCACCGCCATGATCGTCGCCGCGGTCACCTGGTTCGGCGTCTCGTTGGGCAGCACGTCCTTGAGCACGATGACCGCGAGGGGCAGGTCGACCGCCTGGCGGTTGAGGTTGCTGAACGCCGTGACGCGGATGAGGGCGCCCTCGAGCTCGCGGATGTTGGTGCTGAAGTTCGTCGCGATGTACTCGAGGACCGGGTCGGGGACCGTCATCCGGTCCTGGATCGCCTTCTTCCGCAGGATCGCGATGCGGGTCTCGAGGTCGGGCGGCTGGACGTCGGTGAGCAGGCCCGACTCGAAGCGGGTGCGCATCCGGTCCTCGAAGCCGGACAGCTCGCGCGGCGGCAGGTCACTCGTGATGACGATCTGCTTGTTCGCGTTGTGCAGCGTGTTGAAGGTGTGGAAGAACTCCTCCTGCGTCTGCAGCTTGCCCTGGAGGAACTGGATGTCGTCGATGAGGAGCACGTCGACGCTGCGGTAGCGGTTCTGGAACGCGCTCGCCTTGTCGTCACGGATGCTGTTGATGAAGTCGTTGGTGAACTCCTCGGAGTTCACGTAGCGCACGCGCACGTTGGGGAACATCGTGCGGGCGTAGTGCCCGATCGCGTGGAGCAGGTGGGTCTTGCCCAGCCCGGACTCGCCGTAGACGAAGAGCGGGTTGTACGCCTTGGCCGGGGCCTCGGCCACCGCGACCGCGGCCGCGTGGGCGAAGCGGTTGCTCGCGCCGATGACGAAGGTGTCGAAGGTGTACTTCGGGTTGAGCCGGGTGTCGCCCGGCGAGCTGGGCTCGGGGCGCTGCTGGAGGCGCAGCGGCCCGCTCTCGCCACCGCTGAGCGGGTCGGGGCCGAGCTCCATCCGCGTCTGCGCCTCGTAGGTCGGCTGCCGCGGCTCGTCGAGGTCGGCGCCGTTGAGCGCTGGTGCGCTCTCGGCGAGGTCGCGCAGCGGGTTGTGAGCGGCCTGGCCGTAGCCGCCGTTCTGGTGGCCCCCGATGGCCCCGGAGCCGTTGCCGGACGGGGAGCCGGAGCCCGCGCCCCCGATCTGGCCGGCGCCCTGACCGCTGCGCGAGCCGTCGTGGACCTGCCCACTCGGCTCGTCGCTGATCATGCCGAGGTCGGTCTCGAGGCTCTCGTCGACCGAGACCGCGAGCTGGACCGGGTGACCGAGCTGGCTCGCGAGGGCCTCGTGGATCTGCTCACGCACCCGCTGCTCGAGGAAGTCCTTGGTGAACGTGTTGGGTGCGCGCACGAGCGCCGTCTGGTCGAGCACGCCGACGAGGCGGCACAGCCGGACGAAGGCGCGCTCCTGGTTCGACAGGCCCACCGAGTCGAGAGTGCCGAGCGTCTGCTGCCAGATCTGCGCGTAATCGACGCCTGTATCGGCCACCTGATCCCACCTGCCCCTGAGTCAATTCCGTTGCGCCTGTTGCGATCCCGGCTCGGTTCGTCTCGAGCAAGGGCTCGAGTGCGCCGGGGTCGGACCTGCGGGGTCCGTCCGTGTCCTGGTGAACGATGCCCTGTTGTCCACACGTTTGTCCACAGCCTGTGCATGGGGTGGCGAGGATCGTGAGAGTCGAAAACCTACAGCCGCGGGCTCGCCGGTGACAATCGAGTCGTCCACAGATCTCCGGCCGGACGGCGTGTCGGCTTGCAATCGCCGTGGGACCTTCGAAGATCGTGAGTTTTGGTCTGCTCGCTCGGGGCGGCTCCGTCGGTTTGACCCTCTCTCGACGGCTCCCGTATCGTTGACCGAGCGTGTCTGCGACCTCTTTCGCATGCCCATGGCCCCGAGCCCGGCCCAGCCGGACCCCCTCGGCCCTCCACGGGCTTGCCGATTGCGGTCGCATCGGCCACCGACAGCCCCACAACGGGAGCCGGACCGACGTCGTCGTGACGTCGGACGGGCCCCTGCAACCTACGGAGAACCTCGTGAGCAAGCGCACCTTCCAGCCGAACAACCGTCGCCGCGCCAAGACGCACGGCTTCCGCCTGCGCATGCGCACCCGCGCGGGCCGCGCCATCCTCGCCCGCCGCCGCAGCAAGGGCCGCGCCGAGCTCTCGGCCTGAGCAGCCGGAGGCCGCGGCGTGCTGCCGGCACGTCACCGACTGCGTGAGCGGACGGACTTCACGACGGCAGTACGCGGGCCCGGCGCCAGCAGAGCAGGCGGGCGACTCATCGTCGTGCATGCCAACCGGACCGATGCGCGTGCGGAACTTCCGCCGCGCGTCGGTTTTGTTGTGTCCAAGGCCGTCGGCAACGCCGTCGTGCGCAACCGGACCAAGCGCCGGCTGCGCGCCAGCGTCGCAACCCGGCTGACCGGCATACCGACCGGCCTCGACCTCGTCGTGCGCGCCAACCCAGCCGCGGCGGAGGCGACGTGGGACGAGCTCGACCTCGCCGTCGGGCGCCAGCTCGAGAAGGCGTGCCGGCCATGAGCCCCACGGTCAACCAGGTGCTCGCGGCGCCGCTGGTGCTGGCGGTCC
>Ga0164309_10001021_pt1 | contig 14038 bp, 15 predicted proteins | sample Whisoiple_247_MG_FD_109984 | JGI IMG/M metagenome (GOLD analysis project Ga0164309, IMG submission 109984) | Soil microbial communities amended with fresh organic matter from upstate New York, USA - Whitman soil sample_247_MG | ecosystem: Environmental > Terrestrial > Soil > Unclassified >...
AAACGTCCGCAACTTGCGGATTTGCGCGAATCCGGTTCCATCGAGCAGGACGCTGACGTGGTGTTGTTCGTCTTCCGCGAGGAATATTATGTCGAGCGGAGACAGCCGCGCGAGAATACCGAAGAGCACAAGCAGTGGCAGCAAGAGATGGACCTGGTCACCGGCAAGGCCGAAGTGATCATCGGCAAGCAGCGTCACGGGCCCACGGGCACCGTGAGGCTCCAGTTCACGCCGGAATTCACGAGGTTCGGCAACCTCGCCGCGGAGGAGCGGCTGCCGGAGCGCCTGGACTAAGCGGGCTCGCCGAGACCGATGACGCGACGACAACCGCCATCCTCACCATCGATCTTGACTCTGTCGTCGCCAATTACCGCACGTTGCGCGATCTCAGCGCGCCAGCCGAATGTGCCTCGGTGGTCAAGGCTGATGCCTATGGGCTCGGCATGGCTGAGGTTGCGTCGGCGCTCGCGCACGCAGGCTGCCAGACTTTCTTTGTTGCCACGCTCGGCGAGGCCGAGGAGCTGCGCGCGCTTCTTCCCGGCGCCACCATCTACGTCTTGGATGGCCTGCTCAAGGATACGGGTCCGGTCTATCGCCAACTGGGCTTGCGCCCCGTACTCAACAGCACCGAAGAAATCGAAGAATGGGCAGCCTTCGCCAAGGCCGCGCGTTCCAAGCTCCCGGCTGCCGTCCATATCGATAGCGGCATGAACCGACTCGGACTTTCCGCTGCGGGCGTTGACCGCGCGTCCGGCGCGACGGACCTATGGAGCAGCTTCGAGCTCGCGCTGGTGATGAGTCATCTTGCCTGCGCCGACGAGCCTGACCATCCCAAGAACGAGGCGCAGAAGAAAATCTTCGACACCCTTCGTGCCAAATTGCCGAAAGCTCCGTCAAGCCTCGCCAACTCAGCCGGCATTCTGCTCGGGCGAGCGTATGGCTACGACCTCGTGCGTCCAGGCATTGCCCTCTATGGCGGCAGGGCGCGGCGGACGGGCGCCAATCCCTTCGCGCCGGTGGTCCATCTTGCCGGGCGGATCCTGCAAGTGCGCGAGGTCACGGCAGGCGAAACCGTCGGCTATGGCGCAACGCGGGCGCTTGAGCGACCGTCGCGCATCGCCGTCCTCGCGGTCGGGTATGCCGACGGCGTCTTCCGTTCGCTGTCGGCCGGCGACGGCGAGCAAGGCTTGCAGGTCTACCTTGAATCCCATCCGGCGCCGCTACTCGGCCGCGTGTCCATGGATCTCATCACCATCGATGTGACCGATGTGCCCGAGGTGATTGCCAAGCGCGACGCTTGGGTCGAGCTGATCGGCAAGAATGTCTCGGCCGACGAGCTTGCCGCCCACGCTGGCACCATCGACTACGAGGTTCTCACCAATCTCGGCACCCGCGCTCTACGCCGCTATTTGGGTGGCTGACAGCACGTCATGGCCAAAGCCTCCAAAGCCTTTGTCTGCCAAGCCTGTGGGGCAGTGACCACGCGCTGGTCCGGCAAATGCGCGGCCTGCGGAGAATGGAACAGCATCATCGAGGAGGCCACGGCTCCCTCCGGTCCTCCGGCCCTGGTCGCCATCAGAGGCGGCAAAGGCAGGGCCGCCTCCTTCGAGGGCCTGCAAACCGAGACCCGCGATGCGCCGCGGCTGCCGACTGGCATGGCCGAGTTCGATCGCGTGCTTGGCGGCGGTCTCGTGGCCGGCTCTGCCGTGCTCGTCGGCGGCGACCCGGGTATCGGCAAATCGACACTTCTGCTTCAGGCCGCGGCGGCACTCGCCTCGAGTGGCGCAACGGTCGTCTATCTTTCCGGCGAGGAGGCGCCAGCGCAGGTGCGTATGCGGGCGGCGCGCCTGGGCCTTAGCCAGGCTCTAGTGGCACTCGGCACCGAAACCAACCTCGCCAATATTATCGCGACCTTGAGCAAGGCGAAGGCACCTGCGCTGATCGTGATCGATTCGGTGCAGACTCTGTGGTCTGAGGGCCTCGAAGCCGCCCCCGGCACCATTTCGCAGCTTCGCGGCTGCGCCTCGGCGCTCGTGAGCTGGGCCAAAGGGAGCGGCTCGACCCTCGTCCTCGTCGGCCACGTCACCAAGGACGGCCAGATCGCCGGCCCCAAGGTCATCGAGCACATGGTCGACACGGTGCTCTATTTCGAAGGCCACAGCGGCCACCAATTCCGCATCCTGCGGGCGGTGAAGAACCGCTTCGGGCCAACCGAAGAGATCGGCGTGTTCGAGATGCGCTATGAGGGGCTGCAACAGGTGGAGAACCCCTCCGCCTTGTTCCTCAGCGACCGTGACCGCGAGGCGCCGGGCACAGCGGTGTTCGCAGGCATGGAGGGGACAAGACCCATCTTGGTTGAATTACAAGCGCTTGTCGCACCGTCTTTACTTGGTATGCCAAGACGCGCCGTGGTCGGATGGGATCCGAATCGGCTCGCCATGCTCATCGCCGTGCTCGAGGCCCGCTGCGGCACCCGGCTCGGCGCGCATGACGTTTATCTCAATGTCGCTGGCGGCTTGAGGCTTGGCGATCCCGCCGCAGACCTTGCCGCGGCGGCGGCCCTTCTTTCCTCATTCACCGGTCGTCCAGCACCCGAGGACAGCGTCTATTTCGGGGAGGTCAGCCTCACCGGTGCGGTCAGGGCCGTGGGTCATATGGACCAACGCCTTAAGGAGGCCACGAAATTAGGTTTCACGCGGGCAGTCGTGCCGGCGGCTTGCGCCCCGGACCGGCAACTGGCCGAGATCGGGCTCGCGCCCCTCTCCCAGCTCAGCGAGCTTGTGGCCTGGTTCGGCCTGCAGGAGAGGGACTGAGCCCGGCTTCAACATGCGACAATGCGCCGGAGTTCGCATCCGCCGTTGCCGATCTGGGTCATTTGTGCTTCATCGCGGTGAATCGTGATAGTCTCCGCCGTGCTCGCTTAAGGAGCCTCGCGCCATGCCAATTTCCTGGCTCGATGTCATTCTCATTGTCATCATGCTCGTGTCGGGATTCCTCGCCATGGTGCGTGGATTCACGCGCGAGGTTTTGTCGATTTTCTCTTGGGCCGTGGCTGCCGTCGCCGCGCTCTATTTGACGCCGAAATATTGGCAAACGGTCGAAACCTACTTTCCCTCTCCTGCCTTCGCCCAAATCGGTTTCGCCGCCGGCGTCTTTATCATTACCCTGATAATCGTCAGCCTGATCACCTTCCGCATCTCCGACCGCGTGCTCGATAGCCGCGTCGGCGCGCTCGATCGCACCATGGGCTTCATCTTTGGCTTGGCGCGAGGATTTCTCCTTGTGGCCATTGTCTTCATTCTGTTTAGCGCGCTTGCCAGGGACCAACCAACCTGGATCACCGAGGCGCGCTCCTACCCGATCCTCAAGCAGACTCAGGTCGCCATCGAGTCGCTGATGCCGATGAACCCGGAGCAATACCTCCCGGGCGGCAAACACGACGAAGCTCCTGAAGGCCAGCCTGCGGCGCCCGGCGCCCAGCCTGGCGCACCCTCCGATGCGGCGCCGGCGACGCCGCCGCCAGACCAGCGCTCGGAGGCGCCAAATCCTGTCAAACCGGTTGCGTGGACGCGTATTGAAGCGCCGATGAAGGCGCCTATCTAAGGGAGGCGAGGACGCGCGTGACCAACCACGTTGACGCTGAAGATCTGACCTGGCTCGACGAGGACCGCCTGCATGAGGAATGCGGCGTGTTCGGCATTTTCGGCCATCCCGACGCTGCGGCCCTCACGGCGCTCGGCTTGCATGCGCTACAACATCGCGGCCAAGAGGCGGCCGGCATCGTCAGCTTCGACGGCGCTCACTTCCACACCGAGCGGCGCTTGGGCCTGGTCGGCGACCACTTCACCTCAAGCCAGGTGATCGAGCGGCTGAAGGGCGACTCGGCCATCGGCCATGTGCGCTATTCAACCTGCGGCGATCCGATCATGCGCAACGTGCAGCCGCTTTTCGTCGACCTCGCCTCCGGCGGTTTTGCCCTCGCCCATAACGGCAATCTCACCAACGCGCTCACCCTTCGCGACTGGCTGATCACCAAGGGTGCCATCTGCCAATCCACCACCGATACGGAAGTGATCCTCCATCTCGTCGCCCGCAGTGAGAAGCGCTCCTTCGTGGAGAAGTTCGTCGAGGCATTGCTGCAAATCGAAGGCGCTTATGCGCTCGTCGGCCTGACCAACAAGAAGCTCGTTGGCGCGCGCGATCCTTACGGCATCAGGCCCCTGGTACTGGGCAAGCTCGGCGAGGCCTGGGTGCTCGCTTCCGAGACCTGTGGCCTCGACATCATCGGCGCCGACTTCGTGCGCGAGGTCGAGAACGGCGAGGTGGTGGTGATCACCAAGGAAGGGATTGAGAGCCACCGCTTCGTGCCGAAATTCCCGGCCCGGCTTTGCATCTTCGAATATATCTATTTTGCCCGTCCCGACTCCATCGTCGGCGGTCGCTCCGTCTATGACGTGCGCAAGGAGATGGGCCGGCAGCTGGCGCTCGAATCCCTCGCCGATGCCGACGTCGTCATTCCCATTCCCGATTCCGGTGTGCCCGCGGCCATCGGCTATTCGCAAGGCTCCCGCATTCCGTTCGAATTCGGCATCATCCGCAATCACTATGTCGGCCGCACCTTCATCGAGCCGGAGCAGCGCATCCGTCAGCTCGGCGTGAAGCTCAAGCACAGCGCCAATGAGGCGCAAGTGAAGGGCAAACGCATCGTGCTGATCGACGACAGCGTGGTGCGCGGCACCACTTCGGTAAAGATCGTGCAGATGATGCGCGAGGCGGGTGCCAAGGAAGTACATATGCGCATTTCGAGCCCGCCCATCCGGCACCCGGACTTCTACGGCATCGACACCCCCGACCAGGACAAGCTGCTAGCCGCCACCAAGAGCCTCGAAGAGATGCGAACCTATATGGGCGCCGACTCGCTTGCCTTCCTGTCGGTGGAGGGCATCTACAAGGCCATGGGCTATGACGGCCGCGATTCAGCCCACCCGCAGTTTACCGACCATTGCTTCACCGGCGAGTACCCGACACGGCTCCGCGATCGCGAAGGCCCGCCACAGCAGAAGCAGCTCTCCTTTCTCGCCGAGGTCGGTTGATCCAACGCCTCAAGAACCGCATTGCGCTTGTTACCGGAGCCTCGCGCGGGCTTGGCCGCGCCATCGCTCTCGCCTTCGCCCGCGAAGGGGCGCACGTGCTCCTGCTCGGCCGCGGGTTGACCTTGCTCGGGCGCGCCGACGACGATATCCGCGCCGCCGGAGGGACGGCGAGCCTCATTCCCCTTGATCTCACCGACGGGGAAGCCATCGACGCGCTCGGGCCCTCGCTCTATGAGCGTTTTGGCAAGCTCGACGTGATTGTGGGCAGCGCCGCCATTCTCGGCGCGCTGTCGCCGCTGACCCACGTCGCGTCCGATCATTGGGACCGCGTCTTCGCAGTAAATGTGACCGCCAACTGGCGGCTGATCCGCACGCTTGATCCGCTGCTCCGCCGGTCCGACGCGGGGCGTGTCATTTTCGTCACCTCGAGCGTGGCGCGCTCGGCCCGCGCCTACTGGGCGCCCTACTCCGTCTCCAAGGCAGCGCTCGAGGCCCTGGCCAGGACCTATGCCAATGAGACCGCAGACAGGCCAATCAAGGTGAACCTTGTCGATCCCGGCGCTCTTGCCACGCGCATGCGCGCCGAGGCTTATCCGGGGGAGGACCAGGCAACTCTCCACAAGCCCGAAGACGTGACCGAGACCTTTGTCCGGCTCGCCATGCCCGAATTCGAAGCGACCGGCCGGCTCTTCACGCCGGAAAGCCCCCTCCATGACTCTGTGCAGGTCATAGGCAAATAGCCGGTCTTTCCGCGCCGCAGAATTTCCACATCTTGGTGGCAGAGTTGACTGAAATAGGCGGGGTTCAACCGCCTTGGCTGCTGATCGCCAAGCAGGGAATGCCAACCATGCGCCATGCAGAAACCGCTTTCGCAGTCTTGTTGATCGTGCCGTTTCCCGCCGCTGCAGCCGAGCTTTGCCCGGCGCTGTCCAGCACCAACCTTACCCCTTGCGAGAGTTTGATCAATCCCGCCAGCGACCTGTTGCAGACACGGATCAACAGCCGTTTGAACATTACCGGCGTAACACCAGACGACGGCGCGTCCGTGTGGGCGGAAAGCCGCCAAGCGCCGTTCCAGACCGTCGACGGCGCGCCGTCACTTACCACGACCTATTTCGGCGCAGACTATCGCCTGGGATCGGACCTCTTGCTTGGCGCGATGGTGCAGAGGGACGATCGGATCGTCACTCTTCCTGTCGGAGACGAGGTAACCGCCACGGACGCCTACTTGGCGGGCCCCTATGCGGCCTATCGGCTGTCCTCGAATCTCGTTCTCGGCGCGAGAGCCTCCTGGGGTGAAATATCCGATGGCACCACGCTTACAAGCGAGGAAGCCAGCTTCACCACCAATCGCCTGCTGACCGAGGCGCGGCTCAGTGGAAGCTGGGGATTGGGCGGTTGGCAGCTGATGCCTAGCGCTGCGCTCACTCACGTGGATGAGACCGCGATTGCCGCCATACCGGGTCTCGCCGGAACAAGCACCGTGCTGACCCGCTTTACCGCCGGTCCGGAGGTCAGGCGGTCGATCGACATGGGGTTAGGCTCGAGTTTGGAGCCTTTTGCGTTCTTCAAGACGAGCTTCGATCTCAACGACATCAAGATCGCGCCAGGGGCCGCCCGCAGCACGATTGGTGGCGGCGTGTTGATGAACGACGCCGACGGCTATGTCATCCAGGCGACGGGTGACTACAGCGAAACCGTTGGCGCCGCGACCCCGGACCAGTCGGTTGCCGGGAAGGTGATGGTCTCCGTCCCCTTGAATTGATCTTCAGTGCTAGGCCACGCGCTTTTTCGAGCGGACAATCGTCTTGATGCGTCCCCGCGCCATGCCGGACATTTCGCCGATCTTGCGGTCCTGCATCTCGATGAAGGTTCGCGCCGGCTCATCGCCGTCCAGCCCGCCGAGGTCTGCGGCAGGTACCTTGCGGTTGGAAGTCTGCGTTCCATCCTCGTAGATAATGTCGAACAGCACGAAGCCGTTGGCGACCTGTTGCTTCTTCTTGGCCATGTGCGTTCTCCGATAGCAAAGACTAATTGTGATGCGGTGGCTTGCCCGCCTCCGGCGTGGAGTCACCGTCGGTATCGCCGCGAGCGGCCTTGCGCTTCGCGGCGTCCTCTTCGCGCTTTTGCAGCTTCTCCTGTTTCTTCTGCTGCTTATTGCGGTTGCGAGTAGCGCGCTCCTGGTTGTAGTTGGGCTTGAAGGCCATGTTCTATCCTTCGCTTATTTCTGACCTGCGCGACGCGATTTCGGGCGGGGGGTTGCGGCCGCGACAGCTGCGGCTTCCCGATCAGCGGCTTCTTTGGCGAGACGAAGCGCGCGCAAGCGCGCCGTCTTTTCCAGCATCGCGTCGTGCTCTCGCTCCTGTTCGAGCTTCAACGTCGATTCCTGCTTCTTGCTGCGGCTCAATAGCGCTTCGGCATTGCGCCTCGCGGCGCTGATACGCGTTGGAAACTTGCTCATCTTGGCTCTCCTGATAGGGACAGACGTGCGGATCTCGGACGGGTCAGCGCCCCCCTGGCGGCAGGCAGCGCATTTCCTCGCCGTCCATTTGTTTGCCACGAGCGCTTGGACGCCGGCGCGGCAGACGAACGCTCCGGCCGCTTTGGCGCTGGTGCGGACCGCGTACGCTCCGGCCGCCACCCCTGCGAAGCGGTTTCGGTCCGTTCAACCCGGGAATGACGATGGCCCGCAACAGCAAGCGATACCCGCGTCAATTTCTCAATGTCCTTGAGATAGGGCCGCTCGCTCTGATCGCAGAACGACACGGCCGTTCCACCGGCGCCGGCTCTCGCCGTTCGGCCAATGCGATGCACGTAGCTCTCGGGCTCGTTCGGCAGCTCGTAATTGATGACATGCGAGATCGCGGAAACGTCGATGCCGCGAGCGGCGATATCGGTGGCGACGAGGATGCGAGCCTGACCGCTGCGAAACGCCTCCAGCGCCCGGACCCGGGCATTTTGCGCCTTATTGCCGTGGATGGCCTCAACCGCCAAGCCGGCCTGCCGCAGAAACTTGCAAACCTTGTCGGCACCGTGCTTCGTGCGGGTGAAGACAAGCACGCGGTCCATGCCCGGATCGCCGAGCAGCTCCAACAGGAGGTTGCGTTTGGCCTGCACCGGGACGAAGTAGACTTGCTGGTCGATGCGGTCCACGGTGATCTTGGCCGGTGAAACGTCGATGCGAGCTGGATTGCGGAGAATCTCGGCGGCAAGCTTGGCGATGTCCGGCGGCATGGTCGCCGAGAACAGAAGCGTCTGGCGCTCCTTGCGGCAGGCGGCGACGATCTTCCGCACGTCGCGGATGAAGCCCATGTCGAGCATACGGTCTGCCTCGTCGAGGACAAGGATCGAAACCTTGTCGAAACTGACATGGCGCTGGGCATAGAGATCAAGCAGCCGCCCCGGCGTGGCGACGAGAATGTCGACGCCGTGAACCAGCACCTTCACCTGTTGCCCCTGCCCTACGCCGCCAAAGATGACGGTAGACCGCAAGCCAAGGCCGCGACCATAGGCGCGAAATCGCTCGTCGATTTGCAGGGCAAGCTCTCGCGTCGGTGCGAGAATGAGTGCATGGGGGCGCCCCGGTGAGCGCTGCAGACGTTGCGCCGAGAGACGATGCAGGATCGGGATCGCGAAGGCCGCGGTCTTTCCGGTACCCGTTTGGGCGATGCCCAGCAAATCCCGGCCTTCGGTCAGAAGGGGAATCGCCTGCGCCTGAATTGGCGTCGGTTTAAGGTAATTCTCGGTCTTGAGCGCAAGCCGCAAGGGCTCGGCAAGGCCGAGGCCGTCAAAAGAAGTAGGTGTCACATTATTTCCTTAGGCGCCGAGACCACCGTCCCTGATGGAGCAGTCGTGCCGGCGTTTAACGCCGAGTCCCACGCGCTACCTGGGTTCAGACGATGATTGAAAAATTGTCTCGGGATGAAACGCCATTGAGTTGGCGGCTTCGCGCGATCGCGAGCAATTAGATGTCGGGAACATGGAGGCACCCCCCCAATATGTCAAGTGAAGATCGCGCCCAAGGTTCATGAATCGGCAATTTTATCCTTTGTCGTCAGGACCATGCCGTCATACCCCGGCTCGACACCTTCGGGCAGCTCCCGTACCAAGGCCCCAAAGTCGAGATCGACATTCATATGGGTGAGCACGGCGCGATTCGGTTTGACGCGCTGGATCCATGCGAGTGCCTCATTGACGCTAAAATGACTCGCATGGCGTAAATAACGCAGTGCGTCCAGTATCCACACATCGAGGTTCTCAAGATATTTGAGCGTTTCCTCGGGTAAATCGCTGACGTCGGGCGAATAGGCAATGCCGCCGAAGCGGAAGCCGAGTGTTTCACCGGAGCCATGACGTTGCCGGAAGGGCAGCGCCTCGATTGCGCCGCCCGGTCCCAAAATTTTAACCGGCACGCCAGGAGCGATTAGGTGACCGTCGAGGATTGGCGGGTACTCGCCGTTGGCTGACATTTTAAAGCAATAGGCGAAGCGCTGCCTGAGTTGTTGTTCGGTAAATTCGTCGTAGTACACGGCGACTCGCCGCCGCCCGTTATAGGACACCATGCGCAAATCATCGATGCCATGGGTGTGATCGGCATGGTCGTGGGTGTAGAGCACGCCGTCGAGCCAGCCTACGCCCACATCGAGCAGTTGCTTGCGCAGGTCCGGCGAGGTGTCCACGAGCACGTTCGTCGTGCCCTCCCCGCCCTCCTTTTGCACGAGCACTGAGCAGCGCTGCCGTCGGTTCTTCGGGTTTGACGGATCGCAAGCGCCCCAGATGTTACCGACTCGCGGCACGCCTCCAGACGTGCCGCAACCGAGAATGGTGAGCTTGAGCGTCATGCCAAAGGGATGGACGCCGCCGAGCGCGGCACCTTCTTAAACAGGCGGAAGAAGTTCTCGGTGGTGGCCGTGGCGAGCTCGACGTCGCTTATGCCCCGCACGACCGCAAGCCGCGCAGCAGTATGAACCACATTGGCTGGTTCGTTGGTGCGCCCACGCAAGGGTTCAGGCGCAAGATAAGGCGCATCGGTTTCGACCAGCAGCCGGTCAAGTGGCGCGTCCTTGGCAACATCGCGGAGCGCCTCAGAGTTCTTGAAGGTCACCACTCCGGAGAAGGACACATACCCGCCGAGCGCAAGGCCGCGACGGGCGAGCTCAGGACCGCCGGTGAAGCAATGCAGCACGAAGGGAAAGGCGCCGCGTGCCGCCTCCTCTTCGAGAATGCTGGCAATATCCACGTCTGCGTCGCGGGCGTGGATGACGAGTGGCAGCCCCGTCTGCCGCGCCGCGGCGATATGGGTGCGGAAGCCACGTTCCTGATCGGGCCGCGGGCTGTTGTCGTAGTGATAATCGAGGCCGGCCTCGCCGATGGCTACTACCTTCGGATGGCGCGTGAATTTCACGATCGCTTCGAGCGTAATGTCCTTCTCCTCCGCCGCATGGTGCGGATGGGTGCCGATCGAGCAGTACACATTGCCATGCGGCTCGACGATCTCCAGCAGATCGGAAAATCGCCTGACCCGTGTGGAGATGGTCAGCATGAGGCGGACACCGGCGCCCTTGGCATGCGCGAGCACGGCCTCGCGCTTCGTGGCGAGATCGGGAAAATCGAGATGGCAGTGACTATCGATGAGCATCAGAGGTGACGAAAGACAGATGATCTTCAAACTGCTAAGTTGTTACCACAATGGCGCCGTGCATTATGTGGAGCGTATAGTCCGAAGGAGCAACACGGCGAGGAGAGCCAATGCTGAGACCCGTTTCCGCAGTCAACCGCCGTCTCATCGTTGCGGCGATGGCGACCATATTCCTCTCGCTTGCTCCGGCTCCGTCCTATGCCGGCTGCAGCAAGAGCGTCACCATGTACAGCGCACCCTGGTGCCCCTATTGCAAACAAGTCAGGGAAATCCTTGCGCGTAATCGGATCAGGTACAGCACTCTGGATGTGACGACCGTAGGAGTCCGAGCCATCATGCTCGAACGGTTTGGCGACACTGCCGTCCCGCGCACCGTGATCGGCCGCGTCGTTGTCGAAGGCGTCGATGAGGCGCGCATCAAGGAGCTCTGCCGCCAACAAAGTCCGGACTTGCCTCCGGCAATCGACATCATGCTGCCGGATTCTCCTCCGTCTGGACATGACGCGGGAAAATGGCTTGTGGCGCCGGCAATTCGAGTCCGGATTTCAGCCTTGCCATGAGCGCCGAGAAATCACGCGCATCCGGTGGTACCCCAAGCTGATCGAGAAGACGACCGGCACTGTCCGGCATGATCGGCTGCACCAGGATTGCGATCCGGCGTAGTACCTCCGCGGTCACGTAGAGAATGGTCTCCATGCGCTTGGGATTGGTCTTCTTGTGCGCCCAAGGCTCCTCGCCCGCGAAATAACGATTGGCGTCGGCGATCACCGACCAGATGATCTCGAGCGCGCGATGAATAGCGAAATCGTCGATGGCTTGGGTGACGCGCGCGAGTGACCCATCTGCCGCAGCCAGGATCGTCTTGTCGGCCTCCGTGAACTCTCCCGGGACCGGCACCACGCCACCGCAATTCCTGGCTATCATCGATAACGCCCGCTGGGCGAGGTTGCCGAGATCGTTCGCGAGATCTGCATTGATCCGCTGCACGATGCCCTCGCGGCTATAGTTGCCGTCCTGACCAAATGGCACCTCGCGCAGCAGGAAGTAGCGAAGCTGATCGACGCCATAGTCGCCGGCTAGCACGAAAGGGTCGACCACATTGCCGACCGATTTCGACATCTTCTCCCCGCGATTGTAGAGGAAGCCGTGGCCGAACACGCGCTTCGGCAGCACGACGCCAGCTGACATCAGGAAGGCGGGCCAATAGACCGCGTGGAAGCGAATGATGTCCTTGCCGATGATGTGCACCTCCGGGGGCCAGTAGCATTTGAACGCGGGCAACTGCTCGTCGGGAAAGCCGACGCCGGTGAGGTAATTGGTCAGTGCGTCGACCCACACATACATGATGTGTTTGGGGTTGCCTGGCACCGGGATGCCCCAGTCGAAAGTGGTGCGCGAGATCGAGAGATCCTGCAGACCCCCACGCACAAAGCTCTTCACCTCGTTGGCACGCGTATCGGGCCCGATGAACTCCGGATGCGCCTCGTAATGGGTGAGAAGTTTTTGCTGATAGGCCGATAGCCGGAAGAAATAGCTCTCCTCCTCGACCCACTCGACTGGCGTCCCTTGCGGCGACAGCTTCTGCCGTCCGGCCGCCTCCTTCAATTCGCTCTCGTCATAATAGGCCTCGTCGCGCACCGAGTACCAGCCGGCATAGGTGGAGAGATATATGTCGCCATTGGCCTGCATGCGCCGCCACATTTCCTCGCAGGCGCGCTTGTGGCGTTCCTCCCGCGTGCGAATGAAATCGTCATTGGAGCAGTTGAGCGCGGCCACCATCTCGCGGAAGCGCGGCGTATTGCGGTCGGCAAGCTCTGCCGGTGTGATGCCCTGCTTCTTCGCAGTTTGCAGCATCTTGATCCCATGCTCGTCGGTGCCGGTCAAGAAGAACACGTCCATCCCCTGCAGCCGGCGGAAGCGCGCAAGCGCATCGGTGGCGACGGCCTCATAGGCATGGCCGATATGGGGCGCGTCGTTCGGATAGGAGATGGCAGTGGTGATGTAGTAGGGCCGCGTCTCTGCCATGGCGGTGATGGAATAGCCTTGGCGGCGCGGCCCGGCAAGCGTCGCCATGATGTTGCCTAAACGGGATGCTCGCGTGCGACCTGCTGCAATCGGTGGAAGGTTTCGAGCACGAGGAGCCCGCGATCGAGATTAAGGCTTGCGACATCGGCCTTGGCGCGGCCGATCGCCTCCCAGGTCTCAACCCATTGCGGGAGCGACCGGCGATTAAGCAAGCGGGTGGCAAGTGCCCTCTCCTCACCGATGGACCCCTCACCGGTGGCGGCTGTGCGGATCATCCGCTCCATCAGGCCGAGGAGCAGAGAAACGAAAAGCTGAAGCTGCTCGCTGTCGCCGAACCCGCCCCCTCCCCCCCGCAGCCGCTCCGCGAGCTTATGCGTGCCCTCAGCATCAAGCTCCGGCAGCCGGGCGAAGGCCGCAACAATCTCGCGGTGGAACGCAATGCCCTCGCCGGTGGCAAGTTCGAGCGCGCGCCGCACGCTGCCCTGACTGAGCGGGAGCGCGGTGGCCAACGTCTCGGCCTCGACCTCGTGATCGTCGCGCACAAGCGCCGCCCGCACGGCCTGATCCAGATCGTCGTCAACCAACGCGCCGACTCGAAGTATCCGGCAACGCGAGCGGATGGTGACGGGAATCCGCCCCTCCACTGTCGCCACCAGGAGGAACAGCGTCCGCGGCGGCGGCTCTTCAAGCCCCTTCAACAATGCATTGGCCGCGTTCTGGTTCAAATCGTCGGCGCGATCGACAATGACCACGCGCCATCCGGCCTCCCCCGCGCTATGGCCGAGAAACGTTCGCAGGCGGCGAACTTCGTCGACGCCGATCCATTGCGAATAACGCTTCGTCTTGTCGTTCCAGGACCGTCGGATCAGGAGTAGGTTCGGATGGCCGAGTCCGGCCACTTTGCGAAATACGGGATGATCGGCGGTGACGGAGGCGTGATCTGACATCTCCTCACCTCGCGCGAGCACATCGCGGGCGAGATGATAGGCGAGCGTCGCCTTGCCGACGCCTTCCGGACCAGCCAGCAGCCATGCGTGATGCAGCCTGCCGCTCCGCAAGGCTTCGCTAAATTCGGCTTTTGCTGCCTCGTGGCCAAACAGGCTGTCAACCTCGCGGGGAGTGGAAAATCCTTCGAGGCGATCCGGCTCTTCCACCGCAACCGCGCGCTTCTCGGCAGTTGCCCTACTCATGGGCGCAAACGCTCGGTCACCGCTTCCCAGACATCCTCGGCGACGAGCGCCTCCGGCTTGCGCGCGTCGATCACGACACAGCGGCTGGGCTC
>Ga0164309_10001022_pt1 | contig 14036 bp, 16 predicted proteins | sample Whisoiple_247_MG_FD_109984 | JGI IMG/M metagenome (GOLD analysis project Ga0164309, IMG submission 109984) | Soil microbial communities amended with fresh organic matter from upstate New York, USA - Whitman soil sample_247_MG | ecosystem: Environmental > Terrestrial > Soil > Unclassified >...
CTTTAGCGCCTGCAAATTTGGGCAGCTATCCTGCGTTCATAGATACGCTTCATGCCGCACCCTGAGCGAAGTTCTAAATTCATCTGCCCGGGTGCGCAGCATCTAAAGGAGCCGGCGAAAGCCGGCTTTTTTCGGTTTGTAACGTGCGCTCGACTTCACGTGCGGATGGGATCGCGATTTCTCACAACCGCTTCGGGCGCCGACCGAACAGCGTCCATGCCAATCGCGCTCCTCAAGTCTAGCCAGTTCAAGCTACTCCCGGTCGCCGTGTTCGCCGTTGCCGTTGCTGGCTGCGCGGGGCACTCCGACTTCATGACCAAGGTTCCGCAAGGCGCCCCAGCGGTTGCTCCCGTGAGCGACCGCGCCACGGTCGCGTTTATCCGTGACTCGGGCTTCGGCTTTGCCGTGAATTTTTCGATCATCCCCACGTCGAGCTAGATCCGATCAAACCGAACGAGCCAGATGCGAGTTCGCTGCCCGCCTGGCTCGCCGCGACGGATCACCTTGCTCCGCTGATCCCCAAGGTCCCGACGAGTCTGGGGGAGAATGGTTTGCCCGATTGGGCGTCGAAGGCGTGGTCGACCCTGAGCCCATCGGACCAAGCCGCACATCCTCTGGTTCCGAGCGATGGCTGGCCCGTCGGACCAGCCAGACCACCAGCGCCGATCGTGGCCGTCGCGTCTGGCAATTGATCGCCAAAACTACGAGGCGTTCTTGATCCTGGCACCAAGTTAGCTAACCTTAGTCATGCGCAGCGTCAACGTCCACGAAGCAAAGACCCAACTCTCGAAGCTGCTCGAAGAAGTCGAAGCGGGCGAGCGCGTGATCATTGCGCGAGCCGGTGAGCCCGTTGCCGTGCTCGGCCCTTACAAGGCTGCCGTGCGCCGTCGACGTCTCGGTTTGTTTGCAGGGCAGGTCACGATTCGTGAAGACTTCGACGAGCTACCGGCCGACATTGCCGAAGCACTCGGGATGATCTCGCGGTGAAGCTACTGCTTGATACTCACGTCTTGCTGTGGGCCGCCAGCGAGCCGGATCAGCTCACGGCAGCTGCGCGAGACGGGCTGGAAGACGGCACGAATGACGTCTTCGTGAGCGTCGTCAGCGCCTGGGAAATCGCGATCAAGCAGTCTTTAGGCAAGCTCGAGCTGCCGAAGCCAGCGGAACAGTGGCTGCCTGACGTGCTACGCCGAAGCAACTTCGAGCTTGCAGAAGTCGGTTTGCTCGCCGCGCTGCGCGTTCGCGCCCTGCCTTGGCACCATCGCGATCCATTCGATCGACTTCTGATAGCTCAGGCGGCGGAAGATGGATACACAGTCGTCACGCGTGACAGCGCGCTAGACGGATACGGCATTCCGATACTCAGGGCATGATCCCATGCCGGGGCTCGCATCGAAGTTCTAATTCTTCTGCCAGGAGTCAGGTGTCACGAGGAAACGACACAGTCTCGCCAGGCCCGCTTCGAGCGACATGCTGGCGGTTCACCCAATGACCTCGGGCTGGACGATTGGCTTGCCATGGTGGTCGAAGAACGGGTGGGGGCGGTGACGCCGCAGCAGGATCCCGAGCAGCAATTCCCGCACGGATCGGAAAACCGTGCTCCACGGAACGGGGTGTGGGCCGTTCGCGGGGGTTGGGGGTCCGAGCAGGACTTCGTCGTCTGCGTCGATGGAGCAATTCATCAGACCTACGAACGGCACCCAGGCACGACGTGACGTATTCGCCACCGGCGTTTTACAGCACCCAGCGTACCAGCGGGTAAGGCCGCCTTCAGTGAGGCGTAGGCAGCGCAGATGTTCTTTGCCGACGTGGATTCTTATTTGGTCGGGCGTGACCTGCACGATCTGGTTTGCCAGAGAGTTGCCAAGGTGACGAGCATAGGATTGGCAATCGCCACAATGACAGATGATGCGAACACGGCTTCGTCTCGAGAAGTCCACGCTTCCTCGCACAGAGCCGCATCTGCAACGGAGCTCGACGGTGGTCATCCCAGCACCAACGCAAGCGTCGTGCCGTTCCAGCAATGAGCGTCGTTTCCTCGGCGGCCCTTGCTACTGAATGTCGCGAACCGCGTGTGCGTAAAGGGCGATGACTGCCACGTCCAGCGCGGCACCGACCAACGTGCCCACGATCCGAGGCGCAAGCGACGACTTCGTTCGGATAGTCTTGACACAGGCGAGCGGTATGGTGGCGCGCTGGATCTCGAACCGGCGTGATGCCGCACCCGAACTGTAGCCCTCGGGCGTAGGGCCGTCCGCCAACATTTCGTTCTCGAGCACGAGATTGCCCGCCTCGATTCCTCGATAAGCAGCAGTCGCGACACTGAGCTCAGCCGTAGGAGCGCGCGCCTGCTGGACCGATGGCCCGCCGGCGACCGGCACGTGCTCACTGGCGTCGGGCGCGTAAGACACCTCGACGTCTGTTCCAACCGGGACCGCCCGTACGTTCTCGGGACCGAATAACCGTGGTGCGGCCGTGTGGGCGCTGCCAACGCCGTAACCCACAAGTGTGCAGCCAGTCGATGTCTGCGCGACAAGCGCGAGGACCAGCGGCGCAAGTAGACGACAGCTGTGCCGCCAAGACCACGCGCAGGTGTTACACGGAAACGACACCAGTCTCGCCAGGCCCGCTTCGAGCGACATGCTGGCGGTTCTGAGCAACACTTGGGCCAGCGTGAGTTCAGCTGCTGGTAGGACCGCAGGCGCTCACCGGCACGCCGATCATTCGCTGACGGGGCTACGCGACGGGACTCGAGTGCTGGGTCCGCTTACCCAACAAGCTCTGGAATTTTGGCAAGCGGGCGCGAGCGTCCGAGTACGTCGCGTAGCTCGGTGAACGTCTCCGCGATGGCGCCGAACTTCGACGGCTCACACGGTCGCAGTCAGGGTTCGAGGCAGCTCGAACAGCTCGAACACTTCGGGCATCAGGAAGTGGTCAATGGCAACGATCGCGCCTGAGTGAGCGCCTACTACTTGAATGGCTTCGAGCTCGAACGTCCCTTGTTGGGCGCGGTAGACCGCGAACGCCACTCGTCCGTTTGCTCCCGTACGAATCAGCCGGAGCGGCTGCATGCGAGCTCGCTCGGCGACGTATCCTCGGATGAAGCCCGCAGTCGCAGCACGGCCGGCGAACCACGTGGGTGATGGCGGCATCGCCAAGACGACCTCCTCATGAAGCAAAGCAACCATCGCCGTTGGATCCGCGCTTTCCCAGGCTCGCACATAGCGCGCGAGCAGCTCGGCATCGATCGCTTCGTCGGAGATGAGCGACTGCTGCCCGATTGCCGAGCGAGCGCGGTGCAGCAAGCTCTTGCTCGCCGATACGGTCATTTCGAGCGCCGCAGCCGCCTCCTCCGTCGTGAGCTCGACGACGTCGCGTAGCAGCAGTAGCGCGCGTTGCTGCGTTGTCAGCACCTGCAGCGCAGCGATGAACGCGAGCGTTACGCTCTCCCTGAGCTCGACGCTGAGCGCAGGATCGCCCGGCGAGTCGCCGAGCCAGGTGTTGGGACAAGGCTCGATCCAGGCAAGCTCGGAGGTCGGAATTGGAGGTGCGTCGGGATCGCCGGCGGGCCCGGCGTTCACAGGGAGTAGGCGCTTCGGTCGCCGTGCGAGCTCGTCCAAGCACACGTTGGTCCCAATGCGATAAAGCCACGCGCGCGCCGCCTTCGGGTCATCGAGCGATTCCTTGGCGCGCCACGCGCGGAGCAAGGTCTCCTGAACCATGTCCTCCGCGTCGTGCGACGAACCGAGCATGCGGTAGCAATGCAATCGAAGCTCACGCCGGTATGGAACGACGAGCTCCTGGAAAGCGCGATCTTGCATCGTGGAGACGAGCTTAACCCAGCTTAACCCGAGTCTCCCAAAGCGCGCATTGCCGCCTGGGCAGAGGCCACGGTCCGCTTCACGCTCTCGCGCGCGTTCATGCGATCATTCCAGGCACATAGGTTTCGATACGGGGTGATGTCGAGCGCGCAGTCTCTGGCGGCGAGGTTGATGAACGGTTCGATCGCGAAGTCGGCAATCGACAACTTGCCTGCCACGTAATCCTTTCCGCCCAGTACTTCGTCGAGAACCTGCGCCGCGGCTGCGAATTCGGCGGTCCCGTTTGCTATCGCTACTGGATCGGGGGTCCGTTTCAACAACGGTTTGATGATCTTCTCGAATTCGACTTTCCATACCGCTGGAGAGAGACTGCAACTCTCCCAATACAGCCAGCGGTCGACCTCGGCGCGCTCGCGCGGCGTCGCCGGCAGCAGCGGCGGGCTCGATTGCTTGCTGGCAAGGTAGCCCAGAATCGCGTTGGATTCCCAAAGGAAGAAGCCATCATCTTCGAGGACGGGCACTCGCCCGTTTGGATTCTTGGCTAAAAACGCGGCTGATTTCGCCTCGCCATTGAATAGATCGATCGGGATCGTCTCAATCGCGAGGGATAGTTCGTGAGCGACAGAAAAGATTTTCCAGCAATTGGGTGATGCGGCAGACGAGTATATTTTCATCAGGTTGAGCTCCTGCTCGAGGTCCGTTGTGGGTAGGACTGACGCCGCGGCACAAAGGGTTCGCGAAACTGAAAAGATTGTTGGAGCTCGCAGTGAGAGTCATCCTTGCCCGTCATTTCGACGCCGCGCCTTACCGGGCTGGGCGCTGCTGACGGCGCGTGAGCAACGTTAGGGAGTGGGCTGGGCGTCGGGCAGGGCTTGGCCTCGAGCTTTCGGCAAAATCTGGTCGATGCGATACTTGAGCTCGGGTCGATCGATCACTGGGCGGTAGTTCTTGCGGAAGGGTGCCCAGGGGTGGCGCGCCCGCAGGCCGCCATTCGCGATGAGCACGAAATCGGGCAGCTGCTCGGGGGTGCCGTACGCCTTGCGCAGGATAGTGTTGCGGTACGCTGGCGTGTACATCCACGTGATCCAATGTGTCATCGAGCGCGGTCGCATACGTGTCGACAGGTAAGCGCCTGACATATTGTCGAACACGGCCAACGTTTTGTCGTCGCTCGCCAGCTGCTTCAAGTCGCGATCCATTTGCTCGAGCTGCTGTGCTCGAAACGGCGTAGCCAAGACGCCTTGGAACGGGCCCCAGCGCACGCGCGTGTCGTGCGCTGCGAGTTCCGCCGTGTCGTCGTCGTAAACGTTGTCGAAGTTGCTCCGGACTTCGAGCACCAGCATGGCTGCGAAGAAGGCGGCTACGGGAGCCTGGTAGCGCAGCGGGGCATGGTCCCTCAGTGCCAACTTCTCACCGAGCAACCCCACACCGATCACGCCGGCAGTCAGCAGCGGTAGGGCCATGAGGTGTGCCGCCGACCAACCATTGAGGCTTGTCACAGCCGGGGCGATCGTCGAAACGATGCCTGGCAGCCAAACCAGACTGAGCAGGCGTCGACGGTGCGGGATGCCCGCCAGCACGAGCATACTGGCCGGGGCAAGCGGAGCGAGCGAGGTCAGGAAGATGGCCTGGCTGTTGATTGGCGCGCCATAGTCGAAGTGCCCGTTGATCAGAGCGAGCAGTGCCGGAAGCACGACGATCAGCACAAAAACTGCACTCCGTAGGCGCGCCAGGAGCCATGGTAGCGTGACGAACAGTAGGGCGAATAGGCCTTCGCGCGCGAGTTGGTTGCGGGTGTCTTTGCTGAGCGCGAAGAACTTGGCAGCGCGAAGGCCGCTCGCGTGCCCATCAGCGCGCGAAAACTCGAGCGCTCTTCGAAGCCCCGCGGGCGTGGCATAGCCCACGAAGACCGCGCCCAAAACCAGCGCCAACAAGGCGATGATCAATAACCCTCGCAGCGCGCTTCGAAAGCTCGCCCGCGGTTCTTTGGAGAAGTGAAAGCCCACCGCTGCCGCTTGTGTCAGCACGGCTGGCGCGAGCGTCGGGTAGTCGAACACTGCGCTCAGGAAAAACAGGCCCGCGACGAACAGCCGAGGCCCCGGCCTTGCATCGAAGGTCGACAACGCGCTCAGCAAAACGCCGGCAAAAAAACCTAGAGCCCCCAGCGTGTTGTAGCCAAGTGCGGGCAGGTTGAAATAGGCCACGGGCATCACCAGCGCGGCCGCCCAGGCCGCGACCATGCGGGTGGTCACTCGGCTCGCGAAACGATACGTCAGCGTCGAACAGAACAGCAGATAGAGGACGTAAAGCCAGCGGTTGAAGACAATGATGCCGTCCGCCGACCCGCGTAGCCAAACGTAGACGCGAAAGAACGGCAGCTGAAGCAGCGCGGCGTTTTGTTGGAAGGAGAGCTCGTCCAAATACGCACGCGAGCCCAAGAGGAAGCTGTAAGGCATCGCGCTGTAGAACGCCTCGTCACCGTTCGACACGCCGATGGGTACACGAAACCACCAGGCAAGCGCGACGCAGGCCCAAGCCACGAAACCGAAGAGCGCGAGGACTCGGGCGAGCGCCGTTCCCGAAAGGAAGCGCCCCACGAGCTTACCGCTAGTCATCTTGTCCACGCCTCACCCCTTGACATCACGATTCGCCGATGGGCGGCCTATGCTAGTTGCGCGCCAGCCGATGGAAAGACATTTCCCACTTTTCCGTGCCGTCGCCCTTCATGCCGTGCCGTCCTTGCTTGCCGTGAAGCCGTCTTCGCGCTGGCTCACACGGTCGCAGTAGCACAACGCTTTCGTGACGAACCGGTCGCCTCGACAACACCCCGAGCCTGGCTCATTTTCTCTGGATGAAGCCGCTTGGCGCGCGTGATGTCGATTGGCCTCTGATTGAGGGAGCGCTTGCCGTTCGGCCGAGGGTGAAGGCCTCGAGAACCGGGCGCATCGAGCAGTTGTTGAGCCTATCGCGGCGCTTGCCCCGAAACGTCACGTTGCGCGGCTTTGCGTTCGCGGCCCTCGAAGGTGTGCAAGAGCTGCTGGGGCTCGACCGGGTCGCGCTGTTCATGATGAGCAAAAGCGGGCGCTGGCTGACGGGGCTCGTTGGCACGACATTGGAGCGGAAGCTGGTCGACGAGCGCCACTTACGACATGTCGTTGAAGAGCATGATCGAGCCCTGTGGCGCGAGGTGCAGGAGGGTCGCCGAAGTTTCGAGCTCGTCGAGGACGCGCCATTGATTGCGCATGTCGGTGAACTGTCGCAAGTCGTCGGCCGCGGCTGGTTCGTCAAGACACCCATTGCGGACGAAGCCGAAGCGGTGGGCATGCTTTACAACGACAGCGCCACAGCGCATGCAGCCTTCGACGACGAGGCGCAGCAATTGCTCGCGGTGTTCGCCGCGATCGTGGCGCAGCCATTGCGGGCGCTACGCGATCGCGCAGCGCCCCCGATTCAGAGCGGGCTGTCGCAGTTGGTCGCGGATTGTTTGGAGCTCTTGACCAGCGATCTGTCGCAATCGCACCACCAGCTGGCCGAACGCCTCGGGGTAACAGCGAATCGCCTCAGTCGCAGCTTCGAAGCGGAGCTCGGAAAGGCCCTCGTCGAGTACCGCAATGAACTCCGGCTCGATCGCTTTTTCGAGCTGGCCGAGGCAGCGCACGAGCGCGAGCGCGGCAAGCTCGTGGACCTCGCGCTCGAATCGGGCTTCGGATCTTACTCGCAATTTCATCGCGTCTTCGTGGCGCGTTTCGGGCGCTCCCCGCGTTGCTACTTCGACGCCTAGCGAACCGCGCGAAGTTAATGACAACATCGAGCACGAAAATGCGAAGAGACCTGGCACGGGACGCGCTACGGCACGTCTCGAATGCTAGCGCTCACCCCTGTTCATCGTACCCCGAAGCTCGTTGCCGCACTGAGTCTTGCTTGGATACAGTCTTTGGTCGCCTGTGACGCCGGTGAGACAAGCCTAGGCACTGGTGGCTCGAGCGCAATCGGTGGCTCGAGCGCAATCGGTGGCTCGAGCGCCGCAGCAGCGGGGACCTCGGGAGCGGCGACCGGCGGGAGTGATAGTGCGAGCCTGGGTGGAGCCGGCTCCAGTGGCTCCGCTGGAGGCATACCGGCGAGCGGGAGCGGCGGCGACTCCGCCACTGGGACGTTTCGCGTCGAAGCAGGCAAGCTGTACGATCGCTGCGGCGAGCAAGTGATCCTACGCGGCGTGAACGAGATGATCGTGTGGTCACCCGGTCAAGATGGCGTGCCAGAGTTCGCGGAGATTGCGAAGACAGGCGCCAACGCTGTCCGCATCGTCTGGAACGACGAGGGAACCGCGGGGGGCCTCGACGTCGCTATCACTAACGCTTTGGCACAGCACCTGATCCCCATCGTCGAGCATCACGGCGCCACCGGCGACCTGGCGAAGTTGACGGCGGTAGTGGACTATTGGGTGCAACCCGACGTTGTCGCGGTCTTAAAGAAGCACGAGCAAGATCTCCTGCTCAACATCGCCAACGAAGCGGGCGACGGCATGGTAACAGCGGCCAGTTTCCAGACCGCGTATCAACCCGCCATCACGCGACTACGGGAGGCGGGCTTGGTGCTACCACTGGTCATCGACGCGCCGAGTTGGGGACAGAACATCGACGTCCTCCAAGCCACGTGGCAACCGCTGACAATGCACGACCCACGGCACAACTTGCTGTTCAGCGTGCACATGTGGTGGAACGATTCCGACGGTACTCGCGTGAAGGCGGAGCTCTCGCAGTCGACTGCAGCGGGCATGCCTCTGATCGTCGGTGAGTTCGCGCAACACGCGGTCAGCGGGTGCGCGAGTCAGCCGTTTGCTTTCGGAACTCTCCTGGAGGAAGCGCAGAAGGCTGGAATCGGCTGGCTCGCGTGGTCGTGGGGCAGCGTTCCGAACTCGGATTGCAAGGACGACGGTTCCTTCGATATGACCGTTGACGGCGTATATGGCAGTTGGAAGGAGCCGTGGGCCGAACAGGTCGCGTTGACACACCCCGCCAGCATTCAAAAGACGTCCGTACGGCCTGCATCGATGGTCGGCGGCGCTTGCCGCTAGTGATTGCGCGCTGCTGCCTGTAGGGATGGTCAACTGAATTTACTTCGAGCTCGTGTGATCGAGTAGCCCGAGATCCGTCGACAGGCTTACGATCGTCCCGCGTGGGGATACGCTGTCTTTCAACGGAATGCTCACGGCGAGACCTAGATCGCCGCCGCTCATGGCGGGCACGACCGCCATCAGGTTCAGGTTCGAGTAGTTGGTGGGTGCGAGCTGCGCCTTGGCCGCGGAATTGTCGCCGGCTTGGCGTCCCTCGACGCCAACGCCGAAGGCGAGTCGCTGCTTGGCGTCTTCTTTCATGCGCCCCGAAAGGATGAGCGCCGCGCCCCAGTCGAACGAGTAGATCACCTTCGGATCAGGCCCTGCCGCCGCGTCGCGCGAGTTGAAGTAGTCCCCCGCAGCGCGGCCGCGTACCTCCCAGTCCCACAGCGAGCCCTGTGGGATTCGGGCACCGGCCGCGATACCGCCCAGAATATGGGTCCCCTTGTCGCCGACGATTATCGTGCCGGACGGGTCACCCGAATCGACGCGAGCGTCGAGGCCCAGATAGTAGCGATCAGCGGCGCGACGGGCTTTCTCGATCTCGTCGAGCGCGGCCTTCCGATCCTTGGCGAGAGCTTCGCTGCCCAGGTCCTTGCCACACGCGGCCTTCGTTACCTTCCCCGTGACCGCAACGGCCTCGGCACAGGCCTTCGGATCCGGCGCGTTCGTCAACACGATCTGTAAGGAGTCGGCGTAGCTACCCTCTGCCTGCAACCACTTGTCGACGGCAGCCTGCAGCGGGGCGGCACTGATGGGCGCAGTCGCGTTGACGCGTAGGCGTGCCGAGAAGTAGCGGGTATCTTGAGTGACGCCGTTATCGAGATCGAATGGCGCGCTGACTGACAAGTCGAAAATACGACCCATCACCGCGCTTTCGGGCGAGACCAGCGCTAGCGGATTCACGGTGATGGTACCTACGCCTTTGGTACCCGATCGGGTGCCTGCCAACGTCACGGCACCGCCGGCCACCGTGATGGGTTGAATGGATTCGACCGGATCGGTCTGCGCGCTCGACCCGCTCTTGTTCGTCGCAGTTTGGCGATCGGCTGGCACTTTTTCGTGAATCGCGTCTTTCAGCGCCGCATCGGCGACCGGCTGATGCTTCTCGCCGAGATCGACCTTGACCGAAATCGTGGATGCCAGCGTGTCGCACGACTTGGGATTGAGCTTCGGCAAAGCGCGGCAGTATTGGCTGAGCGGCTTGCTCTCGAAAGCGGCGATATCTGCCTTGAGCGCGGTCGCGTTGGCTCGTTCGTCTTCGGGCAGGTCGTTCAGCGCCTTCTTGGCGTCTGCGAGGTGTGCGCAATCTGCAGCGGCATCGTCGATGACTTTTGCGCAGGGATCGGCCAGCGCTAGCTCGGGCATGAGCGCCAGCACCAAACCGAGTGCGATCGCGCGCCAGCTCACGGTCCCACCTGGTTGACGATGAACTCCCAAGTCGTCGTCTCAGTGAGGTCCTGATCGAGCGCATCTACGAGACTCTGATCGTCTTGTAGAACTTCGAGCTTTGCGGTGCCGCCGTGATCGAGGCTAGCGACGATGGTCATGCGGCGTGCATCGTCGAAGTCGGGCACTGTGCCCCTTCGCTCGACGGGAGGAGACGCGGGCGCCACATTCACCGTGCTCGAACTCGGCACCATGTGCGCCTGTTTCGGCACCCAGCCCACAATCAACAGCACGGTGCCCTTCGAGGAAGTGTTCGTGAGACGAACCGTATACTTCCTCCCTTCGTCTACCGTACCCATCACCAAGGTAGCCATGAACTCGTCCTTCTTGCGCAGGGCAAGTCACTCTTAGACTACCGGTCGCTAGCCTCGCTCAATGGTCATTTGTTGTCGAGACGGCGCGTGGGTCGTGGTTGGGAGCACGACCCACTATCATCACGCTGTGGCCTCCGAATGCGGAGGCCCGAGCTCAAAGCGTAACTGTGATCGAGGTGAACGTGACGTTCTCGATGATGCCGCCGAAGCTTGGGGCTTTGAAGAATAGGTACGATGGATTGAGGCCATCAAGAACTGTCAAGGAGTAGTCCAGCGTGAAATTCCCGATCGGGATGGTGCTGCTATTAGTACCCGTGAAAAACTGGACATTGGTAGAGGTGGTCTGCGAGTTGTCCACCAGCCAGCTCCGGAAACCAGTCGTGCCCTGGTTCGACCCCGTGACATGAACCACCACGGTTTGTCCGGGAGCCATGGTGCGAGGCAACGGGAACTGGATGTATTCCCTAGCGATGATGGTCACGGTCTGCGCGCCGGAATCGTAGCGGTAGCAGGCAGTGTCGACAGTACCCGAGCCCGCAGTACCGCCGGCCGCTGCGCCGCTGGAGCCGCCCGCGCCCGCGGTGCCTGTCGACGTGCCGCCCGCACCCGCGGTGCCTGCCGACGCGCCGCTCGAGCCGCCAGTGCCTGCCGACGCGCCGCCAGAGCCGCCAGTGCCTGCCGATGCGCCGCTCGAGCCCGCGCTGCCTACCGTACCTGCCGTACCTGCGCCGCCGGAACCGCCGACCCCGCTAGCGCCACCCGCACTCGATCCGCCAGTACCACTCGTTGGGGTGCACGTGGGGGTAACCGGGCTGAACTGGTTGATGGGGATCGAGCTCGTCGTTCCGATAAATCCCCCGCCGCCAGTTAGCCCGCCGTTCCCGCCGCTGTTCGAGGTTCCACCAGTGCCTCCATTGCCACCCGCTGAGCCACCGCTCGCTCCGCCGATCGAGCCGCCGCTGGTTCCGCCTTCACTCTTGGCGCCGCCAGTCGATCCACCCGATCCATCCGCGCCTCCAGTTTCAGCGCCGCCATTGGATGTGTCTGCGCCCGCCTCGCCGCCTTCGGACTCTTCGCCGCCCGCGGTGTTCGCGTGGCCGGCTTTGCCGCCGCTGCCACCTTTGCCACCTGTACCTGCAGCGTGCGATCCACCCGAGCCACCTCCGGCTCCGGTATTCGGGTCGTCGACACCACAACCCACGACCAAGCAAGCGCCAGAGACGACGGCCAACGAAGCAAAGGAGAGCAAGCGCATATTCATACCCAATGGCTATCCAACCTTGCGTTCCGTGTCTAGGTGAGGAATTCGCGCCGAATCTGGGCGTTTTCCCTAGGCGGCCTTTCGGGCGACAGACTGGCGTAATCCGCCACGTGACGCTGTGGAGCGCCGCCCAGGAGGGCTCTACTTACACACGAACGAAGTGACAGTCGTGCCGGGCAACATGACATTCAAAGTGCCATTCGTAACGGCAACCGCTGCGAGCGCTTCGAGACTCTTGGTGTCGGAGGTCACGTTCGGCGTGCACGACGTGGGCGCGGTCCCGCCAGAGAAACCAATGGGCACAGTAGCCGCCGCGCTGCCCTTGTTGACGGCAACGATCACGGTAGCGTCCGTCCCTTTGAACGCGGAGAGCAGGACATTGGAGTTGGTGTTTCCTGCGACCTCGACCGCAATGTAGCCAGGGCGCACGAATTTGCTGTAATTGCCGAGCACATAGTAGCGCTTGTTGGGGGTGCTGTTGGTCGCAACACCCTTGTTCAGGGCCAAGCCTTCGTTGTCGTTTTGATCGTAGGCCTGATACCACCACCAAAGCCAGGCTGAAGCCTCGCCGACTGTGAGTGCCGAGTGAATCCAACCGGCGACGGCGACGCCGTTGGCGATGTCAGTCGTCGGCCCTTCTTCTGGCCAGTACCTCACACCGGACATCTCGGTCTGCCAGACCTCATGGTCTGGCTTGCCGTTGCTGACGTCGGACGGCCACGCGAACGCAATCTGCGAGTCGTACTCGTGCACTCCGAAAATGTCGAAGGCCTTCCAGGCCACTTGATCCTTCCACATCCAATGACCGTAGTCGTAGCCATTGCCGTCGAGGCACGTTTGCGCGCAGGTCTTTTCTTTGTCCGCGGTGATCGCGTTCGCGTAGCAGCCACAATTCAGCGGATCGGAGCTGTCCGGATGGGCGGTAACCTTCGAGCCCGTAGCCGAGATGTTGCTCCATGCGTGGATCCATTCAGACGCTTCGGGGGCGATGACTTTGACCTTTGCATCCTGAAGCTTCGGCCCCACGAACTTCACCCATTCCACCATTTGTTTTGCGGTGTACGTCGTCGTTGGGTAGTCGGTGGTGCAGGGAGGGCCCTTGGACGCGCAGGACGCAAAGTCAGACTCGTTGCCGATCGACATGGCATAGAGGCCCTGAGCCTTGGCGAAGTCGACGATCTTCTTCGCCCAGTCTGCGAAGCAGGTGCCGGTGTTGGTCAAGTATCCGCCTTGCTCCAACTTGCCGTTGCTCTTGCAGCTAGTAGGCGGGCTCCAGCACGAGGCAATGAGCCGCACGTTGTGGCTCTTCGCATAGGCGAGATTGTCCTTATCCGTCCCTGCGATACCGCCTTTCTCGTCCATGCCAATGCGCATGATGGTCAGACCGATCGCGTCAGCGCCTGTCGTGCCGAAGAGGTAGTCCAACGCCTTGGTGCCCCAAGGGTTGCTCACCAGCGCGTCGTTGATGCCGAACCCCTGAATGGTCTGGTGCACCGCGTCCAACTTCACCGTCACGCCGCTCGAGCTGCCACCACTCGAGCTGCCACCACTCGAGTTGCCGCCCGTGGTGGCACTGCCCCCCGTGCTCGACGAGGCGCCGCCCGCCCCACCGGCCGCGCTACCGCCGGTCGGTGCCGCCCCGCCTGATGGCCCAGACCCACCGCTGGCAGTCGAACCACCGGTGGCGCTAGCGGAGCCGCCCGAGGCTTGGCTTCCACCGCTGGACGTGGCCCCGCCGCTAGCCTTCCAGCCGCCCGCTGAGCTGCCACCAGGAGCACCTCCGGAGCCACCAGAGCTATTGGAACAACCGATGCTTACGAGCAAAACGCCCGTCAAAATGCCGCTGCAAAGAGAGATTGTGCGCACATCGCGATGAATGGAGGCAAAACCCGCCAGCGATCACTCCGGACGAGAAAATCGCATACACGACCCAGCCAAACTCGGAGTTTCAGTTTTTTTGTTGATGGTCACCGAGAGCTTCGCGGAGCACCTAGCCTTCGGCGTCACGGACGTCACATTCGCAATAGGACGCCGAAGGCTACAGCTCCCTGAGATTGAACCGCAGAGCCGCAGAGATC
>Ga0164309_10001024_pt1 | contig 14021 bp, 4 predicted proteins | sample Whisoiple_247_MG_FD_109984 | JGI IMG/M metagenome (GOLD analysis project Ga0164309, IMG submission 109984) | Soil microbial communities amended with fresh organic matter from upstate New York, USA - Whitman soil sample_247_MG | ecosystem: Environmental > Terrestrial > Soil > Unclassified >...
AGTGATAGCCAATGTCCACTTTTGAAGCGGCTTCCTTGGTTTGGTTGGTTTGCGTCGTGAAGTGATAGAGCGCAATGTTGGTTGCGAAGACACTGCCGGTGTTGATCAAGGTGCTGTTGGTCGGGAGATAAAAATTCCCGAACGGCCCAGTCTGCCACTTGAAACTGCTACTCACGGGAACATTATGCACGCCGCCCAATGGAAAGGGATTCGAAGTGTTGGTGTAGGCGTTGTAGTCACAGGTAGTGTAACTTGGATTGCTGCCGTAACTGTCAGCCATTGAAATAGTCGTTCCATCAAAGGCACCATCCAACACCAACACCGGGGACGGCCCATTGCGCTGCATCTCCAACCGTCCCCCGATCATCGTGCAGTTGCGCATTACAAAAGCGCTATCCGATCCGCCGGCAACCATCCCGACAAAGCCCAATCGCCACATCAAGCAGTTGGTGTAATACATGTAGTCCCCATACGTCTGCAGAGACCCACTCCAAAATTCCGTGTGCGTCATCTCCGCCCGAATCCCCCCATAGTCATCGGCGAAATATCCGTTGAACACCTCCCCAGCCATCGCAGTGCAACGGAGAAACCGGCCGCGCACGGTTGGATATGCCGGCCCCTCCCAATTTTCGATCCCGCCATGTCCATATCCTGCGGTCCGATCATTCTCTTGCACCGTATTCAAACGCACAAAATAGGTCGGCGCTGTTGCCGTACCCTCAAAGGAAACGACAATATTTCCAATCATCCGGATCGCCTGTCCCGCATACTGCCAACCCGAAGTCGTTCTAAACCACCCCACTGCGGTCCCCGCAGCGAAGGTCAAATTCGCACTGGCGGCGCAACCACCCAGAGAATAATCCAGCGGATCGTAGTGGTAACCCAAGTCGGGCGTATCCGTGTCACGCTGTGCTTGGGGATTAAACGTTGTCGGGGTCGTAAACGTGACGTTGGTGTAGGCAATGGGTGGGTAGGTGGTTTTCTTCGTCAAACTGGCCAGCAGTGTTGCATCAATATTGGTTGTGCCAACGTTGCGGTAGGGACTATTAGCTACGAGATAATGGTCTCCACCCCCAGCAGTTTGGAAAACCTCCGAAGGATTTGAGACGTTTGCTACCTCATTAGTAACCCAATCACAAAGGTAGACTCCCGAACCGTCTAGATTGGTCACTGCCACTAGTAGGCAATTATCCAATTGCAGGGTGCTCTTCCACGCATTGTTCAAGACGTTGCATTGATTGACCGTCCAGTGCTCTCCCAAGCAAGCAGTTTCCTCTTCAACGGTGTTCAAAACCGTTCCAATCTTGGTGAACAGGCAGTTCTGTGCAGTTAGGCCACCCCCGTAATAAAGCGCATTTTGGCATTGACCGAATTGAAGGTTGGCAATTGCGAAATTTTGCGAATCGTCCACCCCCAACACCAGTGCATCCTGCAAATAGCAAAAACGGAAGTTGTCCAATACCGGGTTGGTTCCCGAGTAACCAGCGTAATAAACTCCACCGCCATAATAGCCGCTAGGACTGCCAGAACCACCAACAGATTCTCCAACCGAATTATCATCCTTGGCAGTGAACACTGCCGGCCGATAAGTCCCAGTCCGCAACACCAATTGCGGGTCGTTGATGTTGATCCGGGCAGTGTTGGTTTTGGCAAATTTGATGACAGTATTGCCTTCAACCGTGGTCGTGCCGCTGAGATTCACTGTCCCATTGATCAGATATGTCGTATCTCCCAAAAAGGTGTAGTTCGTCTGGCTGGTGATGGTAATGTAATCCATGACAAAACTGGGAGTGCTTTGCGGTTCAGTTTTTGCCATCCGTTTTGGTTTGGCGATGGGCGGCGGCGTAGCCCGGGCATATCGTTTTGGCATCATCTGTTTCAGACCTGCCAGTACGGTGTCACCTTGGCCACGACGCTCCAATCTTGCGCCTTCATGCTTTGAAGCGGCCGGCAGTCTTTCCAGTTGCCGGGCAACTTTTTCATACAAGACCTGCTCGATTAAAAAATCCCGCCCCTCGATCCGCTCCCATTGCTTTGCCACCGGAACGTGTCCGTTGCTGTCCCCATCGGCTTCCACGCTGAACGCCTTGCCAAAACCTATGTCCATTGCGCCAAACCTCAAGGTTTCATCCGCCAGACCGCCCGCCTGTAGCCTTTGTTTTGTCGGAGTTTGAGCTTCGACAAATTCTGTCAGCACCTGCAGTCGAGTGGTTTTTGGATTCATATTAAAACTTTCAGGTGCTGGTGGCCGCTCGCGCAGCACCACGTCCTGTTCAAAACCAGCCCGGGTGTAGGTGTAGCGGATGTCTGCCACAAAATCCGAGAAGGCGTTTGGATAAATCACAACGTTGTTGCCTACAATTTTCCCTTCACTCTCATTTACTTCCGCCAACAGGACACTCTTGCCGGTGGTGGAATCAAAGTACGCAAGTCCCCAGACGCGAGAGCGCATCCACTTCTGATCCGGCGTTTGTAGTTCGATCAGGCCGGATTTAATTTCGGGCGGAAAGATGGCTTTGTGTTGTCCTTTGTTCGCTACCGCCCCAGCATCGTTGGGAAGGATTTCAATCTCTTCCTTCGACTCTTCCCACTCGCCCTGCGCGTTCTTGAAATGCATTCCCGTGGCCAGTTCGGTGTAGGAGTGTTTCCGGGGAAACAGCTTCCCACCGGGGCCGGGTTCATACTCGATCCGCTCCCATACCTTATGGTGCGCGCCACGTTTGGTGACGGTGAAAGCGGATTCCTTGACCGCTTCAGCAGACCCGCCCTCTGCATTCCCTGTCTCGCTTTGTGCTGGGGTGCTGGCAAGTGTGAAACCCAAAATAACCGCCGTCATCCATGCTTGTTTCATAGTGGTAAAGAGGAAACCGAGGTAATGTTGTCGCGCCCTTCAAAAAGAATTCGCCGGAAAGGAAGACTATCAGAGACATGATGTTGCCAGAGCTTTAGAAACGCATTAGCTCGTAGGGATGTGACCAATTGCCCGGCAACCTGAGTTATCATTTCCGTACCTGGAAATATTCCACGCTGCAATTAAGACAGGTCTCTTGTAATCGCGACTTTGAATTCGACCAAGAAAAATCTTCTGAAATTTGAAAAAAGTTTCTCACTTGTCACCAGATCGAAAAAACCGGCAGTTTTATCAACAGCTGGCTTTGTCGCTCCGAGTTATACCAAAGAATAGACCTTCGGATTATTTCTCACTCAAGCATTCCTCAACGAATGCAACAAACTCATCGTCTTGAAACGGTTTCAGTCGCTCCCACACCCGTTTGGGAATGGGTAACGACATGAAATCCTTAACATCAGCCCTTAACCCTTGAAGTTTAACGAACATGCCTTCCCGATTTGATTTGTCATCCAACTTCAAATTGGTGACACGCGAGATATTGATTGTGCCCGCGACATTGTTTGGCCTGACTTTGTAGCCACCACCCTTTTTTCCTATGCCTGCAGGGCTGGCGGCGGCCCTCGAACCGAGGTCTAACCAGTCAAACGCATTACCCTTCTCGCCGTATGGCCTAACTCTGAAGCCATCCCGAAAGATTTTTATCCCGCCGAATTCATCCAACCATGCTTTCCGCGCTGATACGTCAAAATCCTTGTAACAAAATCGCTCGACGTCTTTTTTGGCGGTCTGACCTTTCATGAAATAAAAGGCAAACTTAAAAGGGCCAATGCTCTTTAAAATTTTGAATTCATCCTTCTCCTCGAACCCAGGCAATAGCTGGGAAAGCGTTCGTGAGTATACCAGGGGCTCCTTCCCAAAATATTTTTTCGCATAACGTTCCTGCTGCATTTTGGGGCGTGCGAAAAAATCAGCCGTGAGTTTGGCTACGTCATACTCATTGCGAGCAATTGTGATTTCGGCGAGCCCTGCTTCATCAACCTCAGCAGTCAATTTATAATCAAAGTCGTCACATAAAGAAGGTTCAACCCTGCCGTATGACTCGGGAAACGCGGTGCTGAAGACGAATACTTCAAATTTACGCCCCTCTGCTGGTGGTATCAAAACCTCCAGACTGGAGAAAACGCGATCCACATAAAATTTATCCCATATCTCCCTCAGTCTAGAGATTTGAATAATCGTTCCATGGTCGAAATCCTCGGCCTTAATTCTCGCCTTATTGAGATGTGATTTGGGAATAATTTTTTCAATTTCACGCCCCATGTGCGTTGGCTTAACGTCAATGAGGTTGGCTTTTATGTCGCCAATGACTTTGCTACTCCCGTCAAAATCGTCCCAATCAACATCCCACAGGAATCCGGTTCGACCATCTGACTCAGGATATCGCTCGTGTGATGGTTTTGTGATCATCTCAGCTTTTGTCCCAAGTCGGTCCAATGCAAATCGCCCGATGCCTTTTGCCCCAGTTTTTATGCGTCCCTTACCCGAATATATGTACTCCTCTTTGTTATTGGTTCCAATCACCATCCAGTAATCTCTGATGACTTCATCTGTCATCCCCTCTCCGTCATCAATCAAGAACAGGCGGGTTAGCGAGCTCAAGGACACCGTCGCCGGCTTTGCAAAGCGCTATTCCACCAACTTGGCAAAGACCAAGCAAAAGGCGTCCAAAGCTGATCCGGCCACTTTCCATTTCATCACAAATCGCCCAATCAGCAAATCTGTCATAAAGGCGATACTTGGAATCAGCAAAGGCACAAAAGTATCTGACAGTCTCCGCTCAAAATTGCAGAAAATCACCCGCTTGAAAGGGGAGCAGTTAAAAGAGTTTTGCACAGCAATATCACTGGTGGACAACGAAGGTGATTATGTCGTCCAAAGGGAAAAGCTCCACAAGGAGCTAACCGAATACATCGTTGGTTTTATCGACAGCGATGAAGTTGATAAGTTGATCAATCTGGTTTCAGAGAGGGTTTTGCCCCACTCCAACGGCGAGATTCATCGCGAAGACGTTTTGCGAAAACTTGGGGTGACTTCTGAAAAGCAATTGTTCCCTGCGCCTCCAGCGTTCGAAAAATTGCCAACGACGATTAAGCGCGAACAGCACGAGGAAATTCTTAAGCACATTATTGCGACCCCAGAGCCAACAATTATCCACGCCACGGGCGGCGTCGGTAAATCGGTTGTCGCGCGACAGATTGCGAAATCTTTACCGCATGGATCGATGGGCATTCTTTACGACTGCTTCGGAGCTGGAAAATACCGAAACCCAAGCGAGCCACGGCATCGGGTGTATGACGCTTTGACCCAGATGGGCAACGAAATGATGTCCAAAGGTCTCTGCTCTACCATGATTAGCCACCCGGGCATGGCGACCGATGCACTTTTCCGCGCCTTCTTGGAGCGAGTGAAGATAGCGGTAAGCCTAATCCGAAAGACTAACAAGAAGGCCTTGCTGGTTCTACTAATCGACGCTGCAGACAATGCGGAGATGGCTGCTGACGAGGTCAGCGAACAAAGTTTTGCAAAAGCAATGCTTCGCGAACCGCTTCCCGAAGGATGCCGGTTGGTTGCATTTTGCCGAACAGAAAGAATCCATCTTCTCAGCCCTTCGTCGAAAGTGCGCAAATTTCCTTTGAAAGCTTTTAGCAAAAGCGAAACACGTAACCACCTTTTAGGGTCATTCCCAAATTCATCACAACGACACGCCCTGGAATTTCATCGGTTAACCGGAGGCAATCCACGCGTGCAGGCCAACGCATTGGCTGGCCGGCATCACAACATTGATAAAATCTTGGCGAGCTTGGGACCTGAACGGACGACCGTAAACAAGCAAATTTCAGAACAGCTTGAATCAGCCGTTTCTGCGATCAAAGACAAACAGACCTCGAACTTCTCTGCTCAGGTTGACGCCATTTGCTACGGCCTTGCGAACCTGCCGCCATTCATTCCCATCGAAGTCCTTGCTGCAGCCGCAAAAGTGGACGTATGCACCATTCAGAGCTTCGTGACCGATTTAGGGCGGCCCTTGTGGCTTTGGGACAACGCCGTGCAATTCCGAGACGAGCCTACGGAAACGTGGTTTCGGGAAAAGTTTGGAGCGAATACGGAACAAATTCGGGATTACGTTTCAGCGCTTGAGCCATTGGCCGAAAAGTTCACCTATGTTTCAAAAAACCTGCCTCAATTGTTACTGAAGTGCAAAGATTACGACCGTCTGGTTAGCCTTGCACTTTCGGATGAGCAATTGCCAAAGGACAACCCAATTGATGAACGGGATATACGGGTGTATCGCTTGCAGTTCGCCTTCAAGGCTGCATTGAGATTAAAGCGCATGTCCGATGCGGCGCGATTGGCGCTCAGAGCCGGTGAGGAAGTTGCGGGGAATCAGCGACAACTAGAACTCTTAAAGGATAACGTCGATCTGATAGCACCACTCCAAAGCACACACAGGGTGCAAGAGCTTGCTTACCGGCAATTTCTCAGAAGCGGCTGGGCAGGTTCTGAGAATCTTTTCTCTGCTGCGCTACTCGCATCCGTTAAGGATTTTCATGGCGAAGCTCAGAGCTATTTGCGCAGCGCGCGGAAATGGCTTCAAATTTATTTTGAAGAAAGGGACAAGCCTAGAAAGGCTGAGGAGGATCATTATCAGGAGAAAATACCCAAGCGATCACTGAGTGGGGACCCGTGCGTTACGGGAATAAGTCGGCGCAAATCCTTAAAAAAGTGCTCTGGGGTATTTGGTAAAACAATTTGCGTCAGCGCAGCTTCAAGGCTCTCGTTGGTGAAAACTGCAACGCCGAATCGTGCGGCATCGTCCAATTCCGATTGAACTTCATTGCGCTTTGATAGGGTCGCAATTACAGGCTGAACTTGGACATCTCCACAATCGGCTTTAGCGAATTCTTCGCTGACGAGCTTCGTTCTTCGAATCAATTTGGTTAATTTGTCTTTGTGGTTAAGTCCTTCTGTTGTGCATTCCAAAACGACCACCTGCTTTGACGGGGTGAACGCAATGACATCTGGACCATCCGTAAATCCGCGCATAATCCCGTAACCCAATGTCGAAAATCCAAGCAAGGTTAACAATGTGGCTACTGCCCCCTCAAAGGATTCAGATGCGCCATTCTCTTGACGTTTTAACAAAACCTCACGAAGTAATTCGACGCCTGGGTCGATCGACAAATGCGCCGCGTGGCGCACGTTGAATTGAGCATTTGAATCTGCAATTGTGCATTGATGAACAGGAGTGCCGTCGTAGCTAAGATATCGGATCAATGGGCCGCTCGACCGGTTGTTCGTGGTGGAATCTTTCACGGCCACTTGGTGGCTCGTGCAAAACGATCTGCCGGACGTGGTCGGTATCATGGGGGCAGATTGCTCGGACGCGCAGGCGAAACTCATCGTCTCCCTAGTTAAGCCCGACGGCCAGGTGTGGGCTCTGACCGATGGTGATCCGGCGGGTGAGCGGTGTGCGGCAAGTGTTTTGACACGCGTTGCTCAGCATCGATTGACTCGCTGGGCCAAACTGGACGAAGGAAAACAACCGACAGATATGTTGGAACAAGAATTAAAGCTGAATCTGCTTCCTTAATCACAAGCGACTCGAAAGAGTCGCTTTTTTGCAGGGAATTGATTGGGTGGTTGCATCCATGACCGAAAACGAACTGGGCGTGAGAGGTGAAACAGACTCGCGAAACCACGGCCTTGTGTTGACCAGAACAACCCTTTAAGGCGGGCATGGACTGGGATATTGAGTTTAAGTAGGTTGAGTTTTTTCTCGCAGTGGGGTTCGCAAAACGAAAAGCTATGGCCTTACCCCGATTTGGTGGCTAGATGGTGTGAGAATGCATAGGTATGGGATTTTTAGTTGCGTTGTGTTTCAAAGTCCACAGGGATAGGAAGCCGAGGGCGCTGTGGGGCTCGGTTGTAAAAGATTTCGATCCACTCGAAGATGGCCACGCGGACTTCCGCGCGTGTGGCAAAATGAGCCCGATATGCCAACTCGCGTTTGAGACTGCGCCAAAAACTTTCTATGCGTGCGTTGTCGTAACAGTTGCCGCGCCGGCTCATGCTCGGAACGTCCCCGGCTCTAGGCCAGTCGTTTTAGGTAAGTGGCACTGGCGTATTACACGCCACGATCAGAGTGATGCACCAATCCGGTCGGAGGCTGGAGTCGTTTCAAGGCTGTTTGTTCCGCCCTCGCCTCCGCTGTTTCGAATCGCTCCACTTCGTAATAATGTTCCGCCTCTTAAAAATTGCGATTTTCGACTAGTCAGCTAACACCGTTGCTTTATGGAACTTTTGGCATCAACAATTTTCCAGTAAGTTGTATCACCGATTTGTCATTGCCTGAATAATTAGTCCAACTCAACTCAACAGAGTTGGTTTTCAATATTTCAGTCAAGCTTGGGATCAATCTTCTAAAGTCTAACTCTTCAGTTATAGACTCCAGAGGTTTTAATACTACATTCCCAAATGGAAGATCATTGAAGACTTCGTCCATTTTTAATGATGTCGCAACACCCGTTGTCTGATTCGTAATTATTGCGTTCCATTTGGTATATGGCAGGCAAGGATAGGCATATGGCAATCGCTTGACATCTACAGTGAGTTCTTCTTGACAATTGTTACTCAGTGTAAAAACCCCCTTATAAGGGGCAGTCGCTCGCGTCATCCATCCTGTTAGTGCTAGGCTTGGTCTATTAGACGATAAAAGGCTATCACTTGACGAAGAAGTGCCTTGATTCATTAGGATAACTAGCAACACACCGAAGATGGTGGCACATGAAGAATAAACCTTCGTTTGTCTCAATCGCATAAAATAATTCGCTTATGTGAAATTTACCAATAAATCCTCCGATCCTTATCGTTACGGTCACGCTTCCTCTCTCGATCTTTACGTATGTCATCAATTCTTTGGTCAATCTTTGCTTGATTGGCTGGGCATGTTTCTTCCAGACTTCGCAAACATCCTTCTTCTACAGAATACGCTTCTCCTTCAGATCTCCCCCTTGATATTTTATCATCATCTATAATCGCCCGCCCTGCTGGCACCCCTAGGCAAATACTTGGATTTCTGGCCAGCACTTGTTGCCTGTGCGTCTCTTCATGAGCCATCATGCATTCATACAAACCAGGTGGCTGAGCCATCTGTGCACCTGTTTGTGTTTGAATTGCAATCCCCCCGGACCCATCACAAACAATTGTATTGCCGGGCCATGCTGGGTATCCAACTTTTGGAGCAAGCCCAAATGCATCTATCCAACGAATTGGGCTATTTAAAACATAAACATAAAGGTTCACCCCGCCCTTTTCTGATATGGGATCTCTATTTATCCAACGTTGCAAATTTAGCTCATAGTACCGGTAAAGGTAATATGCCAACCCGGAGTTTGGATGATATTCCTTGCTAGAGAACCGGTACAGGTTTGCTTCCGCCAACGCGCCACTCATTCCTAGCACGTTCCCATACGGGTCATACACATACTGCGCCGCCACCGTCTGGTTTGTGTAAATCAACATCGTCACATTTCCATTGCCGTCGGCATGAAAGTAAGCGTGGGCGCTAGAGGAAAAGTTAGGAGATATCAATTGGGAGTTAGAAGTGCGTGCCAAAAGGCCACCGATGCCGCCAACACCTTCTAAACTGCCGCTCAGATCGTTGCCTCGCGTGTAGGTTGCCTGCGGTATGTTGTTTCCGTCACGCTCCTGAATCACCAAATTCCCATCATAAACATATCGCGTTTCACTCGCCAACTGCCAACTGCCGCTCCAAGTGTATTCCTTCCGAATCCGCCGGCGCATTTTCCCATCATACACAAACTCGCTCTTCCACGCGTTCGTCGCCGTCACCCGAATCAACTGATTCTCATCATCGTACTCAAAACCGCGTTTCCCATCGCTCAACAGGTTCCCATTCAAGTCATAGGCGTAATTGTTTGTCCCCGCCAGGGACACCGCCACAGCGTTCGTATCCAAGCGTCCATAGCTGTCCTTGGCAATGGCCGTGTAGGTGTTGTTACCATTCACCCACGCGTGGTTGGTGCTGGCAAACAACCCATCCACATAAAGAAACGTATTTGAGGTATTGACCGTTACATTGGTCGCAGGACCGAAGGTGCTCCCGGCCACCGTCAATCGTCCACCGTTGGTCACGGTGGTCAGTGCGTTCAAATTGTTCACATTGAATCGCTGCACCAGCGTGTGGTTGGTCCGATAGCTCAAGTTTCCCGCCGCGTCATACACATACCCAAACTGCTCCTGCCATCGGTTTGTGGCTCCGCCGGCTTCCCAACCACGTGCCGCCGCGAGTTGTCCAATCTTGTCATAGCCATAATTCACATAATTCCCCGCAGTAAACACTTGTTGTGTCCGTTGGTTGCCGGTGTTGTAGCCATAAAGATGCTGGTTCAAAATGCTGTAATCGGATTTGATCAAGGTGGTTTCCAGTAGTCGGCCACTCCCGTCAAAATCATTTGTAATAGCCCCGCCGGATGGCATGGTCAGTCGCGTCACATTCTTTCCGCCTGAATACACGTATGCGCCATAATATGGCTCATAATCCAGTTCGCGGAAAACATATTCAAAACCAAATTCTCCAGCAGGGGATGTAACATGGTTCAACCTCCGCCCACCGTCATAGCTGTAAGTCTGCACCCAATCTGAGGCATTGGGCGCAGCCGCGCTAAGCTTCCAGAGTAACCGGTTAGTATAGCTGTAACTCATCGTGTCACTATTCCATGGACCATCGTCAGTTAAAAGTTGTCCGACAGCATCGTAACCGTAACGATTGGTCCCCACCCCGTCGATCATGTTGGTCATCCGGTTAAGAGCATCGTAGCGGAAATGAATATCCGTGCTGGCGGCGTAATCTACATTTGTCAGATTGCCAGCTGCATCGTAGCGATAAACTGTATTCGACTTGGCAGCGCTCCAACGGTTGGTTAACCGATTGTTGAAGTCATATTTGTAAACGAATAAAACATTATTTGCCGCATCCACCTTGTTCGTTACCCGACCAAATAAATCGTATTCCCATCGCGTTATTTGATTTTTCCCATCAGTCAACGTCAGCAAGTCGCCAGCGGAATTATATGTGAACTGCGTGATTTCAAAATTGGCATTGGTTTCAAACGTCTTGTGGTGCAAGGCGTCGTAGGCATAAAAATTGGTGTAATTTAATTGATTGGTGTGCGCCACAATGCCACGCGAAGAATAACCAAACCGCTCCACTCCACCATTGGCATATGCCCGGGTAAGCAGTTGCCCCAAAGCGTTGTACGTCATACTGGTTGTTACGCCGTCGGCATTGCGATTCGTGATGACACGATCATATGTATCATATGAATAATTGGCCAACCGCCGATAATATCCATCAATCGCTGTATCTACTACTGCTAGATTTCCTTCCGGATCATAACGGCTTCTCACCAAATACCCCGAACTATCTTGCGTCTCGTTAATCTGGTTCGCCAGATTATACCGGTTGGTTCGCCCAAAACCATCTGCTGTAACCGTATTAGTCAAGCGCCCGGCCGTATCATAATAGAAATGGGTGTAATTGCCGGCTGCATCACGAACTGAATCCAATGACCCGCAAACACAATAGTCGTACGACGTCACGCGTCCCAAAACATTGGTTTCAAAAATTCTCCGCTGCATCGCGTCGTAGGCATAGGCATCGGTAAAGCCCATCCGATCTGTGACTCGTACCAAATCCAGCCGGTCATATGTGTAGCCGATGAAACTGTCGTCCGGGTACGCAACCTTGGTAAGTCGTTGCAGTTTATCCCAGGTGTTGGTCACCGTCAGCCCCCGCTCGTCGGTGTGGGTGTAAACCAGTCCATTAGTGTAGGTATAACTATTGGTTCGATAATATACCGGTGTTCCACTGATGATTTCATAATCGTAGGTCTTCATCAGAAACCCGCTGGCATCATAAACATTGGTTGTAATCAAACCAGTTGGGCGTGAAAAGCTGGTGAGTAGATGATTGGTATCGTAGGTGTAGGCCGTCACTTCATTCAAAGCATTGGTTAAAAACAAAGGCTGATGATTCGTGTTGTAGGCGTACGACGCCAATACAGTTCCATCCGGCCCGATGTGCTTCACCAAGTCAATCCCATTGGCCGCATAAGTATAGAGATTGGTTTTGACGAACGAACTGAGACAGTATGCCTCCGCACCAAATTCCACCCGCGTCGTTGGTTTCCCCTTCGCATTGCGCCAGATATTTTCAACCCGGTAATCCCCGGCAATACCAGTCCGATAGCCGATGGTGGCTGGAAAATGGCTATTCGTACTCTCGATGTATTCGTAGGGTTTCCCTTCGTAGCCATACCAGATCGTCTGGCCATAGGCATATTCGGCAGGATTTGATCCGTAGGTTTGTTCGGCATTCAAGGTTTGCGAAGGTGCAAGCACCAAATATGCTGGTTCAGAAGCATGTAACCAGTTGCGCGTTCGAGCCATTACATAATCTTGCGCAATTAAGTTAGTGATAACTGTTGTGCTCAACGCCGCGTACTGACGCGGCCCCCAGTGGAAGGAGTTATTATTCCACTGGTGGGTCTGAGAAACCCGTTCACCAAACCACTGGTTATTTGCGTATAAATCATCCCCCGAACCACAGCCGCCAGGGAAATTGCCGGGAGAACTGGAGGCGGAGTTGCCCATGTCCTGATACATGAACAATTGCTTACCACCATCAGGTTGCGTTACAGTTATGGCCCGGTTGATCTGCGAATCCACATTGATTCCCGGCGGCGTATAGAGTCGCCAAGTTGGGTGAAAATAGTCAAAACTGGTGTCTCCATACGGAGTCGTCATCTTTGTCAACAACCAGACCCAGTTCGTCGTGGGCGGAACAGGATTTCCATCTTCGTATTGAATTGGTTCTCCAACTTCATCACGATGCGTGTAGAACAGGTCTTTGGTGTAGGTGTATTGAAAAGAATTGGTCAGGCGAATAGCGTCCACGATATTGGTCAGGAATCCGTTGGTATTGTAACCAAAGCTGACTCCCAACGAATACGCCGTGTTCGTGATCGCAGTGACGGACGTGGGGAAATTTGTGTTGCCGTACACCAACTGATTTGTCCGGCCATCGAAGTCAATGACGTGTGTCAACAGAACCTGACCGGTGTTGGTGGAGTAATAATAGCGCATCTGGCGACCTTGCGGATCGCTGATCGAGGTCAGAAAGGCGATTCGCTCCTCCGGATAAAGACTCTTCACCACCACCAATCCAAACACCGCTTCACTGCCGTTGGGATACGACATCGTTCCAGCCTGAAAGTGGTAATTAGTCCCGGCATAATCAATGCCGCCATACGTGTTGGTAAAAGCAGTGGTGGATTGGGTGTTGCCTAGTTCATTCAAAGAGCGTGCATCAATCAAATGGCTGTTATTCGTGCCGCCCCATGAAAACTTCCTTGTTCCACCACCGGGCGCATATTGAGTTCCCTCAAAGCTGCCTGAAGTTACCAACCCCACACAGGTTTCCCATTCCCAAGTATTGGTATTCAGACACGGGTATTCTTCGTAACCATAGCGAACTGTTCCTTCTACTTTGATGTAGTTAAACCAGTTGCAACTCCACCACGGGCCAAAGTTGAAAATCCCAGCATCGGCAGGGCGCGTTTCCCGCTGGTGATAGCCCAATTTTAATCCAAATTCGCGTCCATAACTCATGTTGTAAAACATCGGACGATCCCGCAACCACAACGAAATATAAGGCTCTTGAACCTCCCAATAGGGCATCCCAGCCATCGCCCCCTTGACGGGCCCACACATCCCCGATCTACACCCACTACCACCACCGCTGCCACCTGAGCCCCCATGACCGCCGCCATGACCACCTGTGCCGCCGCTGCCGGGCCCACCTGGTGGGCAATCTGGACAACGTTCCGCAGGATCCTCGCTATCGCAGTTCGGACAGGAAGGTTCAATATCCTCAGTGTTCCAAAGTCCTTTGCCAAAAACCTTCGCGGTTGCCTCAACCTTGGCTAGCTCCCAACTCTTGGGAAGTGCATTGGAGGCGACCATGAAATAGCCACTGGCATTCTCATTGATTGCCTGTGCGGTCATCCACTTGTGATGCCCAAAGGTC
>Ga0164309_10001027_pt1 | contig 14008 bp, 8 predicted proteins | sample Whisoiple_247_MG_FD_109984 | JGI IMG/M metagenome (GOLD analysis project Ga0164309, IMG submission 109984) | Soil microbial communities amended with fresh organic matter from upstate New York, USA - Whitman soil sample_247_MG | ecosystem: Environmental > Terrestrial > Soil > Unclassified >...
GACGATGGTGACCGGCCGTTGTGTCTTGACCCGAGGCGCGATGCGCTGGAATCCGTCGAACACCCTGATCCGAAGTTCCTCGATCGGCTGAGGATCCCAGACACGCAGCACCGCGAATCCGACCAGGATGGCGAGACCCATCAGCCTCGCAAAGCCGAACGTCCGTGCGAACCAGCGTCGCAATATCCTCAGGCGCTTCATGCGGTCTGGATATCAGGTTTGGGCGCTTTGATCACCTCGGCGGGGCAATCAGGCCGGGATTGTCAAGGCGAAAGGCACATCATGGCTGGCGCCGCGGCGGACGGATTCACCTCATGCCCGACAGGTCCGGCCATTCTTCCTGTCGTCGCCGGCCAGGATGTGCAAATTGTTTTTGCGCGAGGCCCTGGAGTGATGATGTCGAGCCCTGATTCTGCGGCGGTCTTACCACCCGCCGAGATCGGGATTCCGAGGGTGTTGTGACAGGAACACTGTGACGAAACGACGGGACGGCCGTCGCCTCAATGTTCGACGATTCCACCGGCGGCCTTTATCATTGGCGGCTTAAACGAAATGGAAGTCGTGGGCGTGCAACTGGGCCTTTACCACGGCAATTGTCGCGTCATCCATGCTGTTGGGCACCGGATTGGCGTGGCCATGGTCGTCGTCATGTGGCTTGTTCGGATCCGCCTCCGCGTTCACGAAGGTCTGGCCATCGAACCGATGGGTATCGGCAGCCGGATAGGCGCCGTTCGCATCTGGGGCGCCATCGGAAAAATTGAATACGAAGCCATCGCTGGTTGCGGTCACGGCTTGCGGTGCGGTGTCGGAATCTGGCGTCGCGCTAGCGGTGACCGGCGGATCATAAACGATCGTGCCGCCATTATTGTCGGTCGTGAAGCTGAAATTCTCGGCTTGATAGGTGCCGTTGAAGTGCAGGGTTGCGCTATGGGTCCCGTCACTTACGAGCAGCGTGTCAGTGGCCGCGTCGAAGCTCTCGGTGAACGACGCCGACTTTTGATCAATCCCCTTTAGATCGATCTGGTCCGATCCGGCCAGGGTGCCGTCACCGGTAAAGCCCGAGATGACGCCGCTGAAGCTCGACGGCGTGCCGATCGTCAGCTTTCCGGTCGAACCCTCGAACACCACATTCTCGCTGGTCGAGGCGCCGGCCTCGAACGTACCGCCGTTGGCGATCGTTAACTGGAAGTCGCCGGGATGCGCCTTGAGCTGGGCAACGCTGACGTTGTCCAGCGTGATCGTGTCGCCGGTGCTGTCGGTGATCACGGTGTTGGCGCCGGAGGCTACCGCGCTGTTCAGAAGCGCCGTAACACTGCTAGACGATGTGCTGCTGATATCGATGACGTCATTGTTGACATCGAAATCGGTAATCGTTGCGCTGCCGAAATGCGCGTTGAAATTATAGATGTCATGGCCGCCGTCGCCGGAAATTGTGACCCCGCCGCCGACATCGGTAAACGTATCGTTTTGAGCTGTTCCGTTGACGACAGCCGCACCGTTTCCGACCAGCGTGATGGTGAGCGCCTGACTGGCGGTAGTGGCATGCCCGTCGCTGACGGTTGCATTGAAGGTCAGGGTCAGCTTGTCGCCCGGCTGCAGGAAATCGAGATTGGCGTTGGCGGGATTGTAGGTCCAATCGAGCACATCCTGTCCGCCGGTCGTTTTGACGGTGTCAAAGGTGATCGCGCCGGAAGCGATCAGCGCAGAAACATCCACACCGGACGGCAGGGTCGTCGAGCCGTTGTATTTAGCGACGGCATTGCCGGTTACGGACGCCGTCAGCGTATCGCCGATGTCGGCATCGTTCACGGTGAGGGTGCCGTTGATCGGACCGGCAAGATGAACGTGAGAATCCCCTGCGGAGATATCGTCGATCTCGAACGCATTCGAACTGCTTGTCAGCACCACCTTGGTGAACGGCGCCAGATCCGAAAATTCCACGTAGCCGTTCGACGAAAACGACCCCTGACCACCGTTGGCAAGCAGCGGCGCAACGTCAGCGCCCGAGTAGGTAGCGACCAAATGGCTTCCATCGTAGAAACTGATCGTATTGTAGGAGTCCGCTGACCCCCAATACAGGCCGAATTGATTCTGCTCGGTCGCGAAGGTGATGGTTTCCGAGCCGCCGGCGCCAATGCTCAGGTAGTTCGTAGCGTCCGGCGCACCCATGAACGGAGCCGCCGAGGCGGAGGATGAGCCATTCACAACGCCGGCATGGCCAGACCCGCTAAACGTCGCGCCGAGAGCAACGCTCGTGAAATTGCCGTGGCCATCGCCGTTATTCGAGGCCGAGCCGGCGCTAACCTCATCGAACGTCTCGGTAGGTAGTCCGAGTGCGTTCGTTGTCGTCCCGGCGCTCAAGACAATCGGCCCCAGGATGATTGTCTGTGTCGCCGGATTGGTTTCACCCGCAATCGTCGGGGCGTCATTGCTGCCGGTGATGGTGAAGCTGACCGGCTGCGAGGAACTGACGCCGCTATTGTCCGTGACGGTGACGTCGTAGGTCACCGTCAGCGTCTGACCGGCAGCGAGGAAATCGAACGTGCTGTCGGCGGCGCTGTAGGTGAAGCCGACCGATCCGGCACCGCTATGCGTGCTGTCGGTTTCGGTCAGCGCCAGCGTTGAGGCGGAGGTCAAGGCATTGATCTGCGCCGTGGTCAGGCTGCCGGCGGACCAGACATGGGTCGGGTCGCCCTTGGTTGCCGTATGGGTGTCGGTGAGATCGACATCGCTAAAGGACAGCGTGCCCGAAGCGGAGTCGGTGTCCGCAGTGTCGCCGGTCTTGCCGGTGCGCTCGGTGATCGCATGCAGGCCGGTGCCATTGGTGCCGGAGGTATCCGCGGCCAGCACGGGCGCGTCGTTGCTGCCGGTGATGGTAAAGGTCACCGGCTGCGAGGAACTGACGCCGCTATTGTCCGTGACGGTGATGCCGTAGGTCACCGTCAGCACCTCGCCGGAGGCGAGGAAATCGAAGGTATTGTCGGCGGCGCCGTAGGTGAAGCCGACCGATCCGGCACCGCTATGGGTGCTGTCGGTCTCGGTCAGCGCCAAGGTGCCCGCGGCAGTCAATGCATCGGTCTGCGCCGTGGTCAGGCTGCCGCCAGACCAGACATAGGTGGGATCGCCCTTGGTTGCGGTATGGGTGTCGGTGAGGTCGACATCGGTAAAGGATAGCGTGCCCGAGGCGGAGTCGGTGTCCGTGGTGTCGCCGGTCTCGCCGGTGCGCTCGGTGATCGCATGCAGGCCCGTGCCATTGGCGCCGGAAGTATCCGCAGCCAGCACGGGGGCGTCGTTGGCGCCATCGATCGTGACGGTGACGGTCGCGGTATCGTGTCCGCCCTGATGATCGTCCAGCGTGACCGTCGACGTCACCGTCGCGGTCTCGCCCGCGCCGAGGAAGTCCAGCGAACCGTCGGTGATCGAATAGGTCCAGTCGATCTGGCCGTTATTGGTATTGGTGACCGGCGTCAGCTGGAAGCCGCTTTCGAGTGCGCTCGTCTCCGCGTCCGTCAGCGTGCCGCCGCTCCAAGTCACGGTCTGCAACGTAACGGTAGCTGTCGGCCGATCGGTCAGGTCGATATCGGTGAAGTGAATGGCGCCGCCCGCCGGCGTGGAGTCGTCTATTGCCGACGATCCCGTGATATCAGTCAGTTCCGCTACCGTGGCGCTTTGTGCGGTATCGCCCGAGGCGACGACCGGCGCATCGTCATTGGCATTCAGCGTGATCAGGGTATCGCCGTGGCTGTCGGCGGAGCCGGCGAAATGCGCATTGGTGTAGTCACCGACCAGTTGCAGGGCGATCGAATGGGTACCGTCGGTGATGGTCAGGGTGCCGCCGGTATTGTTGGCATTGCTGACATAGGTGCCGGTGGTGCCGGGCCCATAGCCGATGGTGGTCAGGTCGATCTGATCGGTCGCAGCCAGGCTGACGATGCTTCCATCGAAGCTGTCGGTGTCGATCTGCAGTTTGCCGCCGGTGCCGGCGAATGAGACATTTTGCGTGTCCGGCACATTCAGATCGAGCACCGCGCCGCCGTCGATCTGGATCGTTCCGCCATCGTTCGCGACGCTGTCCGCGACAGAGCCGGTGCCGGTGATGGTCAACTTGCCGCCGGTAACTTCGATCGTCCCGTCATTGGTGACGCTCGCGTTCGTCAACTTGACGTCGCCGCTGGTCTGCACCAGGCCATTCGCCGCGACGTTGAAGCCGCCGCCAGTGATGCCGACGCCGCTTAGGTTCAATGTATCGCCGGTGCCGCCATCAACCTGGATTTTCGCGCCGCTGGCGGTGTCGTCGAACGAGGTGCCGGTGACCGTGATGCCATCCAGCGTCAGGGTCTGATGGGCCTCGATAGTCACATGGCCGCCGTTCAGAGCCGCGTCGCCGTCGATCTTGCTGGATCCCGTGAGATCGATCGTGCCGTGGTCGGTGATGGTGCCGCCGGTGATCTCGGCATGGTTCAGCGTCAGCTTGCCGGTGCCGTCAATCGTGACCGTGCCGGCGCTATTGTCGAGCGTCGTTGCATAATCGAGCGTCAGCGCGTTGCCCGCGGTGACCTCGATGGAGTTCTGGTTGGTGACGCCCACATGGTCCAGCGTGACGTCGCCGGCGATTGAGAGAATCCCGGTTGGCCCGACCGTCAGCGTGCCATTGGTGATGCTCGTGGTGTCTTCCAGAACCAGGGTCGTCAACGTGACGGGCGCAGCTCCGTCGACAGCGATAGCGCCGCCGCCCGTCACCGCGACGCCATCGAGCGTCGCGCCCGTTCCCTCGATGTCGACCGTGCCCGAATTGGAAATCGAGCCGCCGGTGATCGAAGCGTCGCCCTGCAGCGTCAGCGTGCCGGTTTCGTCGACCGTGATGGTATGGCTGGTGTTGGTGACCGTGGTAAGCAGATCGAGCGTCAGCGCGCCAAGCGCCGCGATCTCGATGCCGCCGGTGTTGGTGATCTGCTCCTTGTCGAGCGCGTTGCCGGTGCCACTGGCGTTGATCTGGCCGGCATTGCCGAGCGTGCCGTTTTTCACCACAGCGCCGCCATTGAGCGTCAGCGTGCCATTGTTGGTGACAGTGATGGTCCCGCCGTCGATCGTCGCGGAACTGAGCGTCAACGCGGCGGTGGAGTCGACCTTGACCGTACCCTGATTGGAAATGTCGACTTCGACATTGAGCGTGCCGCCGGAAACCTCGATGATGGCGTGAGGAGTAGGGTTCGAGATCGTGCTCTCGCCGCTGAAGTCCCCTCCCCCGGCAAGCTTTATTGTGCCGGAGTTGTTCACCGCGCTCTGGTCAAGCACCTCCATCTTGCCGTCGACGTTGATGGTGCCCGAATTGTCGACGATGGAATCCGCGTTGAGGTTGAACGCGCCGCCGACCGTCAGCGTGCCCTGATTGTCCAGCTCCGGTCCCGTATAGCCGTCCGGATTGTCGGTCGAGTGATCGTTGATGTTGAAATCGGCTCCGATCGCCAGCGTGCTCTGATTGATCAGCACGGGCGCGTTGCCGCCGTAATTGTCCATCTTCAGGCTATGGGCCTCGGCCGCGCTGGCGATCGTCACCGGGTAGGTCGGCGTAAGACCTTCTAACTGATCAGTGATGATGATCGCATCGTCGCTGGCGGTCGGCGCGTTTCCGGTTTCCCAGTTGGTTCCCGTGCTCCACAATCCATCGGGCGGGGGGCCCGTGCCGGTCGTGGCAATCCATACCTCCGCCGCGGTATCGGTACCGGTGATCGTGACCGTGATATCCTGCTGGGCGGTTGCCCCTTGCGAATCCGTCACGGTCACCACGTAAGTGAGCGTGAGGGTATCCCCCTTGGGCACGAAGTCGCCAAGCCAGACCGGGAGGTCGGCGAGACTCCAGCTGACGCTACCGAGGCCCGTGCCGGTGCTGTCGGTTGAAAGGCCGGTCGTTGGGTCTGTAAGGGACGCGGTCAGCGCCTGATCGAACAGCGCCTGCGGCTTTGGCGGCAAGGTGAAAGCGATCGTCTTGCCCGTGGTCGGGTCGGTCAGCGTCGCCGTCGGCGTCGAGACCGAAACCGTATGGATGTCGGTAAGATCGGGATCGTCGAATGAGATCGTGCCCGACGTCGGGACATGAGCCGCCAGGTCACCACCCGGCACGCTGGTGCCGCTGTTGAAGGCGATGGTCTGCGGCACCGCGGAGGTGATCACCGGAACGTCATTGGTGCCGGTGACCGTGATTGTGATCGGCGCCGTGGCGGTCGCGATGTTCGGTGCGAAGTTGTTGTTGACAGTCGCAATATAGGTCAGCGTCAGCGTCTCGCCGGCGCCAAGAAAGTCGAACGAACCGTCGGGAACGCTGTAGGACCAGGTCGCCGAGCCGTTGTTCTTGTCCGCCGGATCCTGGACCACGTTCAGCGCGACTTCAACCGCCTGAACCGCCGCCAACTCCGTCGGCGTCAAGCTGTGGCTGATGTCCTGCTGCTGGGCGTTCTGGTAGGCGAACGAATCGAACTTCGTGCTCGCGGTAGGCTGATCGGCGTCGTTGATGTCGACAAAGTTGATGACGCCGCCCGCAGCGTCAGCCGTATTGCTTCCGGTAACATTCTTCAGTTCGATGAACTGGCCGAGTGTGGTCGCGACCGTCGGAGCTTGGTCGATGTGCGGATGGGGGTTGGACTGAGTCGACGGAGGAGGCGTCGAACTGCCCTGCGGCGTCACCAGCAGCACGATCGGCGTAGCGATGATGCCGTCCATCCCCTTGATCGGCTGCAACGTCTGCGGGACGATCGAATCGGTGAAATGATCGAAGGTCTTGGTGTTGGAATTGTTGAGGTCGGTGAATTTCTGCGAGAACACATCGCTGATGAGCTTCTGCAGTTCGGGCGACAGCGGGCTGTTCGTGTAGCTGATGCCGTTCTGATTGATGTTGACCTGCTGGCCGGCCTTGTTGACGGTTGCGATCGGATCCAGCGTCGTCTTGTCGAACAGGATGTAGGAACCGGTGGTGCCGTCCGGTTCGACCAGAACCTGGAACTTCGCATCGGGCAGGCCGTTCGCGCCGGGAACGTTGAAATCGATCTCGACCAGCACCGCGGTGCCGCGAATGCCCATGGTCGCGACCGGCGTGTCGACCTTCATGTCGCCGTGTTTCGCGGTCTCGCCGGCGACAAAGGAGATGGTGCCGGCCACCAGGCTGATCAGCGACGAATTGTTCGACCCGTTGGGGTCGTAGACCATCTCGTTGAGCACCATCCTGGCGTTCGACGACAGGCCGAACACGGTGCCGTCGATGAAGGTGACGCCAAGCGTTGAGTCGGAGCCGGTGGCGACGACATCGCCCTTCTCGACGTTGTCGCCGTTATTGAGGATGATCGAGACGCCGTTGCGGATCGCGGTCGCGCTGCCGGCAAGTTTGGTGACATGACCGATGACGTGGGCTGCGGCGGCGCTGCCATCGGCCTGGGCGTAGTCGACCTGGCCGGTTAGCGCATTGACGATGGCGCCGGTAAGATGGGCGCCATCTGGCGAGGCCAGCGGAAGGCGGTGCTCACCCTTGAAGTAGTCATGCACGACCAGTTCGCGGTCGGCGTTGGAAAGGATCAGGTCGACGCCGGACCGCTTGAAATCGGCGCCGAACAACAGATGAGCATCAGGAACGATGATGGCGTCCGCCGGCGCGTGCGCCGTCGGCGAATAGGTCTGGACATGGGCATGCCCAGACAGGCCGTCAGCGGGTAGCTGTGCGTCGAATTTGCCAACGAAATTCAATGGGCCGCCGCGAAAAGGTTAATACTTGTATAATTTCTCAGTCTATGCCGTGCATATCATTAGCGGATGTGCCGCGAAACGGTCTCCTGCCCGCCGGAGTGTTGCCTGCCCTTCGCCACAGAGCCGGAGCGACGGAACAATCAGGGTACATTTTTAAAAAGAAAAGCATCATGTGCCTAATCTCCAAGTATAAATTCCACAGCCGGCGCCATTTGAAAGCTCTCCATAGAATTAAAAAAATATAGGAGCTGTCGCCTATACTTCGATATTCTTCTCCCTGCGTTTCCTTGCAAAATACCGCGCCGACTTTTGAGGCAAAGCTGCGATCTAGCCTGTAAAACAGGCTGTCATCGGCCAATTAGCCATAGTTGGCCAAAATCGTCGCAAATACAGCGAAATTTCCACCCTTCGGCCCATTGTGATCTGCCCGGCCCAAGAGAGCGAATCCGTAAAACTTTCAGCAAACTGGCCACACGGGTTTTAGTCTGTTTGGTGGTTTCAAGGTTCAAGCGGCCACCATTAAGCCGACTAAAAGCTCCGCCGCTCATCCTCTCGCCCGCGAAATGATCCGGTCACGAGCAGGCTAACTGGCCTCGCCGATGCCCGGACAAGGGGCGTCAGATGGGGTTTTTCGGTCGCGCGCACGTTTGGCGTGCCATCATCTTCGTATGCGCCATCTTCGCATGCCTGGTCAGGTTCGGGTCAGCGGCGGAGCTCACGGCCGGCACGCCGGATCCGGTGGAACGATCGGTAGCGTCCGGCCGCTCCAACGAGCCGTTCGGGCTGTTCGCATCGCTGCTGTCCGAGGGCGGCTTGCAGGAAAAATGGCTGGGCGTCGAGCGCCGGCTTGACGACGAACGGGTGCAGCTTGCGCTATGCGACGGCGACCGCGAGCGCTGCGTCTCTCCGGCTGCGCTGCAACTTCTTGCCATCGTCGACACCGCGCGCGCGCGTGAAGGGCGCGCCCGGCTCGGCGAGATCAATCGCGCGATCAATCTGGCGATCCGGCCGATGAGCGATCTGGCGCAATATGGCCAGATCGATGTGTGGAGTTCGCCGCTCGTCACTTTTGCTCACGGCGCCGGCGATTGCGAGGACTATGCGATCGCCAAATATGTCGCATTGCGCCTCGCCGGCGTGGAGGCCGATGATCTGCGACTGGTGGTCATGCATGACAGTATTCGCGGCGAGGACCACGCCGTCGCGGCCGCGCGGCTGGACGGACATTGGCTGACGCTAGACAACAACCGCATGGCGATGGTCGAGGATGTCAATGTGCGCAACTATCGGCCCCTGTTCGTCCTCGATGAGCGCGGTGCCATGCGATACATCGATGCGCCATTGCTGGCCGAAGTGCCGGACCCGGCTCCCGCGCTGGTGGCGCTGAATCTGGCGGGACAGCCAATGACGGCTTCGTCTTTCCACCAGGACTAACCTTGCAACGCATAGCCAAATTCGGGTTCGTTGCAAGCCAGCCCGTCGGCCGCAAGTGCCAACTCCAGCGAGCCATTGCGTGTTTATCTTTGCACCCACAGGGTTTAGGCTGCCACTCGGCTGGAGGTCCTTTTCATGCGCATCTGCGGGCGAGCGATCGCCGTTGCGTTTATTTCCCTTGTGACGGCATCAAGCACGCTCGTTGCTGACGAGAGCGAGCGCCACGAACCTGACGTCGACATGTTCGCGTCGATGGCCGGCAAATGCCCTGCGGTGAAAGTCGCAGGGCACGATTTCATGTGCACCTCGGTCGCCTTCTTCCACAGCCCAGGCGGCCGATCCAGCTTCACCGTGCCGCTCAACGATCCCGACGACGACAGCCACATCATCACGTTCTCCGGCGACAAGGCCAGGAGAGATCAGGATGCCTATGAACTGACCGTCGACCGGATGCTGCTGAAATCCAAGGATCGGCCCAAGCTCGACGGACTGCCTGTGCCGTCGGTCGTACTCGCAAGCGGCACGTGCAAGCAGGTCGGGAATTTCGCCACACAGCGGGTGTCGAGCGTCGCCTGCGCGGCAACCGATGCGAACGGCGTGAAATATGAATTTCAGTTCGAGTCGGACGGCTCACCGATCCGGCTGATGATGGTCCGGGCCGTCGATCCGGAAGCCGATGAACGCCGCGCCAAGGCGCTCGCCGCGCATATCGAGCAGATCAAGTGCCGGCAAAAGGCGGACGCCCAGGGCGTGCTGCCCAGAGACCGCACGGAATTCATTCTTCAATGTATGGACGAATAACGGGTAAAGCCATGCGGATACGAACGATCGGTTGGTCCCTGCTCGGAGTGGCGGTGGTGGTGCTGGCCTGCTACGCCCTGAATCGCGGTGTCCTGGTTGGATCAAAGATCGAAACGGCGCGGCTGAGCGACGATTATCCGGTGCCGTTCTACAAGAAGCATTGTCGCTACCTGTTCTTCACCGGCATCCAGCAGGTGTGGACGAGCTCCGAATCCACCAGGGAAGAGGCTGAAAACAGTTCCTGCGCGACGCTGAAACGTGCACCCATTGTTCACCGGCGACACAAGCTTGCAAATCCCGGCGACGCTCAGCCGCATTGATGGGATTTGCCGTCCAGCGTTCATCACGCCGAAATCTATTATGTTCAAGGTCCTGGGTTCATGGTCCGGCTGAAAAAGCCGGCTGTTCCGAACACAAGGATAGTCCCGACGTCATGCAACCCGCCGAACAACCATCCGCCCTGCAGGTGCGAGGGTTAACAAAGCGTTTTGACCGCCTCGCGGTCGACGCGCTCGATCTTAGCATCCGCCGCGGCGAATTCTATGCATTGCTCGGGCCGAACGGCGCCGGCAAGACCACGACCTTGCGCATGGTGGCAGGGCTGTTACGGCCCGACGCCGGTTCGGTATCGATACTCGGGATCGATGCGCTCAATGATCCGGTCGCCGCCAAGCAGATCACCGCATGGGTGTCCGACGAGCCGATGATCTATGACAAGCTGACGCCGCTGGAATATCTGGCTTTCGTCGCCGGCCTCTGGGGGATCGATCCCCGGACGTCCGAATCCTCGGCGCGCGAGCTTCTGGTTTCGCTGGGTCTCGAGCCGCATCTGCACGAACGCTGCGAGGGATTTTCCAAGGGCATGCGCCAGAAAGTCGCTCTCGCGGGCGCGTTGGTGCACGATCCCCGCCTGATCATCCTCGACGAGCCGCTCACCGGCCTCGACGCCCTGTCGGCGCGTCACGTCAAAGGATTGCTGGGCGAGCGCGTGCGATCCGGCTGCACCGTGATCATGACGACGCACATCCTCGAAGTCGCCGAACGGATGGCCGACCGGATCGGCGTTATCGCGTCGGGCAAGCTGGTCGCGGAAGGCACGCTCACCGAGTTGCGCCAGCAGAACGGCAAGAACGACACCAGCCTGGAAGATATGTTCATCGCGCTGGTCGACGTCGAGGACGCCGCATGAGCTCGACCGCGGCGCTGACCTGGTTCGCCCAACACGAATTCCGCCTCGCATGGCGGGAATGGCTCGCAATGATGACGGGCGGCCGGCGCAAGCGCAAACGCGCCGTGATCGGACTGATCGTCTTCGCGGTGATCCTGCATTTGCCCGCCTATGCCGTGATCGGACGGTTCGCGGATTTGCAGATGCCGCTCGACAAACCCTCGCTCATCGTGCTGTCGGCGAGCATCTTCCTGGCCTGGGCCTTGATGCTGTCACAGGCGATCGAGTCGGTGACGCGGGTATTCTACGCACGCGACGATCTCGACCTGATCATGTCGTCGCCGGTCCGGCTCACCAATATATTCGCCGTGCGCATCGTCGCCATCGCGTTGTCGGTCAGCGCGATGGCGCTGTTGCTGTCGACGCCGTTCATCGACGTGCTGGTGATCGGCGGCGGCGCGCGATGGCTGTCGGCTTTCGGCGTCGTGATCGCGATCGGGTTAACGGCCGCGGCAGTTGCGATCGCGATCACGGTGGTGCTGTTTCGCCTGATCGGCCCGAGTCGGACCCGCCTGGTCGCCCAGATCGTCGCAGCCGTCATCGGCGCCGGTTTCGTCATCGCGCTGCAGATCGCCGCAATCCTGTCCTATGGCACGCTCTCGCGCTTTGCCGTGTTGACCTCGGACGCGGCCGCGGCATTCGCACCCGATGCAGCTAGTATGGTGTGGTGGCCGGCCCGCGCGGTGCTCGGCGACGGCGAGCTGCTGCTGTTGCTGCTGGCATTTGGTCTGACGCTGCTTGGCATGGTGATGGCGCTGTTCTCGAACCAGTTTGCCGACACCGCCGCGCGCGCTTCGGCGAATGTGGTGCGAACCAGCTTGGCCGCGCGCAAGACTTCATTCCGCACCGGCTCGCGCCAGCAGGCGCTGCGCTGGAAGGAATTCGCGCTGTTGCGGCGCGACCCGTGGCTGGTGTCGCAGACGCTGATGCAGCTATTGTATCTGGTGCCGCCGGCGCTGATGCTGTGGCGCAGCTTTTCCGCCAGTTCGACCGCCATCGTGCTGATCACGCCAGTGATCGTGATGGCGGCGGGGCAGCTCGCCGGCGGTCTCGCCTGGCTCACGATATCGGGTGAGGATGCCGCCGATCTGGTCGCCACCGCGCCGCTAACGCCGTCTCGCGTGACGCGGGCCAAGATCGAGGTGGTGCTGATCGCAATCGGCGCGATGTTCGCGCCACTGATCGCTGCGCTGGCCGTTGCCTCGCCATTGCAGGCCGCAATCACCGCGCTCGGCGTCGTGACCGCAACCGTCTCGGCGACCGCAATCCAGCTCTGGTTCCGCGTGCAGGCGAGGCGCAGCCAGTTTCGCCGCCGCCAGACTTCGTCACGGCTGGCGACATTCGCCGAAGCCTTTTCCTCGATCGGATGGGCCGCGACCGCGGTGCTGGTGCTGACCGTTCCGCTCGCCGCCACCATCGCTGCGCTGATGACGATCGTCATCCTTGCCGGGACCTGGAGGATCAGCCCGCGACGCAGCCAGCTGCCTTGCTGACGTCAGTCCTGATCGCCGGGGCCGCGATGTTCAAAGCGCCCGCCGCTCCGCGCAGGCAATTGGCGGTAAAGGTAGACGGCACCATGCGTGCCCTGCTCGCGTTTGCGTTCGATTTTTCCGTCTCTCGCCAGGCGGTCAAGCCGCGCACGCGTCTTTCGGGTGTCGTTCGCACGAATAAGCCGTGAAATCGACGTACAGCTCAGCCATTCCCTCCTTGGCATAATTTCCAGGATGGCATCCTCGATCTTACGCGCCCTCATGCCTTGCGGCGCGTTTCTGGCACGCTCGGTCATTGCAGTCAGTCGCGCGGCTGAAGTTCGTTGTTGTCGTCGGAACGATCCGTTCCGAGGTGTTCACCGCCCAGTCGCGTCGGGATGGCGAGCTTGTCTTTCAATTCGCCGCAAGTCTCTCGAGCAGCAGCGACGAGCAGCGAGCAGTTTTCGATATGCTCGAAGACGCGCTTTGCTTCCTTGCGATAGCGGGCCGCGATTTCGTTCAATTCATGGGTGACGAGCAAGGTATCGCGAGTCATCGCTTCGCAAGCCTTGACCCGCTCAACTAGTTCGAGGCCCATGGATTCGATTTCTTTTGCGGTCGCTTCGTATTCGCGGACTACCGCCTCGGCCGATAGTTTTCCGATTTCCGTGACACCTTCGCGGTGCTCCACATAATCCGGCATATTCGGATCTGTTTCGTCGGCCCTGGTCGGACGCGAGGAGCTATTGCTGATTGACCCACTCCTGGCGCCCGCCTGAATTGCGCGCTCAATGACTCCAAGAGAATCACTCGGTGTGGACTTTGTCATCGTGTTATCCGATCGTTTTGAAACTGACTAAAATGCGCTCCAAACGTCGGCCATCTCACGTGAACTTACAACCCAATTTGCCGGTTAAGCTTTTCAATTTAGATTAATGCCGACCTGGCCGTTGAAGCGGAAACTTGCGTTCTCGATCGGCGCTCACACGCGGCCACTTGAATTTCGCGTTGCTACCGGGCCTTCATTCAGCGGGTAGCTTTCAGTTGATGCAGCGAGCTCAGCAAGCCCGCATGAACCGCCCTGGCGGCGCAACAACGGTAACGTTAATCGCCCCCCGTTTGGATGGCAGTCTTTGCGATAGCGATCGGCCTCTCCCGGTAACCTTGCCAACTTACGTTAAATTGGAAATGCGATTGCTCCGGCCACACGTTCCTGTTCCACCCGTCAGATAAATTCCGTGGTCTATTCACGGAGCGGATGTGCTGCTGCGACCTTCAATTGCGTTTTCACGAGAGCTCCATGAATTTCAGCTCGACCATGCTCTTGCTGACCTTGTTGATCGCA
>Ga0164309_10001029_pt1 | contig 13985 bp, 12 predicted proteins | sample Whisoiple_247_MG_FD_109984 | JGI IMG/M metagenome (GOLD analysis project Ga0164309, IMG submission 109984) | Soil microbial communities amended with fresh organic matter from upstate New York, USA - Whitman soil sample_247_MG | ecosystem: Environmental > Terrestrial > Soil > Unclassified >...
GGGCTGGCGCCATTAGCGATTGGTCCGCGAGTCCGAGGATCCGATCAAGCTGCCGACAGATGCCCGTGAAACGCAGGTGCTTGCCAACGAAAGAAAGTGGTTGATCCAGATCAATGGCGGTCGTTTTTTGGAGCCACGTAATGATCTCCAAAAACCCGGAGGGCCTCTTGCGCCGCCTTATCTGCGTTAGTCTGTTCACCTTACTGTATGCAGTTGCAGCAGATGCCGCCCATGCCGAGCGCTATTGCTTGCAAGGGCCACATTGGGGCTATCCGGGCAACTGCCACTTTTCAACTTATGAGCAGTGCAGTGCATCGGCATCTGGAACGCATGCCCATTGCGGCATCAATCCGCACTACGCGCACCAACATCATCGCGGACAAGGCCGTTGAGCACGCAGCAGGGGTCGGAAGCCCAGACAGCAGGATCCGAACCAAGACGCTAAGAGCAGCGCTGCCGGCAATGGCGTCAGTGGATCTTTCTGATGGAATGGTAGCGCCTGAATAAACTGACGCCGGACGCCGACGTCCGCGTCGTCTACACCTTCGCTCGCGGGCGCCGATCATTGCCGGAACTCGTCCCAAGTCGACTGCGATAACGGAGGGTTTCCTCGAGTCCTGGGACCCGGTTGGGTGGGTTCAAGTTGGTCAAAGCTCGCGACCTGTTCCCAAGGCGAATTCGCTAAGCCATTGATAAAACTGGCAGGGGCGGCAGGGCTCGAACCTGCGACAACCGGTTTTGGAGACCGGTACTCTACCAGCTGAGCTACACCCCTAGCGCGGTGACAGTACGAAGCTTCACGTACAGGCGAGAGTACGAAACCGGTCTACCGCTTTGCTACCCAACGTCATCGCTGCCCTTCTTTATCGCCGCCCGAAGCGCCCCGTCAACAGTCGCAGCCGCAGTGCTTTGCATGTTTGGCGTCGGTGGCTGCAAATATCCATCGTGATGGCGATCGAGGTGTGCCCAAGCCGTTTTCCCCCCTTGGGGTGGATATTCGATGGCAGCAGGTCACTGGCGTAGCTGTGCCGCAGTTTATGCGGGTAACGTCCCATTTCTTCGGAAAGGTGGAAACCGCCTGAGCCTGGGCTCATTAAGTCCCAGCTTGCCACGCTGAAGGTAAAGGCGCCTTCCGGATCTCAGTGGATTCACGAAATCAAATACGACGGTTATCGCGTCCAAATTCACCTGAACGACGGGACAGCTAAAAGGGCTGGACTGGACGAAGCGCTTCTCCGCTGCGGGAGAAACCAAGGCAACAAGGAGGTTACGAAGAAGCGCGAGAGATTTTCTCACTTATGATCAGCTTGCCGATAATCTGACCGCTTTGTTCTAAAAGCGTGCAGAAGCTTTCATCGGGCTTTTGCTCACGAGTGGCGAAATATTCAATGACCATGAGCACCTCACGTTTCCTTGAGAGCAATGGAACTGCTACTGCGGAAACGAGCTTGAGTTCTTTAGCTGCTTGCGCGCGAGGAAAGTTGGTATCGATCGTGACATTGGAGATCCACTCCAGTTTTTTGCTCTGATAGACACGCCCAGGTAGACCTTGACCCGGTGCAAATTCAACCGCCTCGGACATCTGAACAAACTTGGTGTTGCGTTGATTAGGGGGAATGTTCCAAATGTTGGCCGATCTGATTTTGCCGGAAGCATCAGGAATCAAGACATGCGCGATCTGCCAGCCAAACTGGTTGCATATCAGAGCGACCAATTCCTGAAGAACCTGCTTTATATCGTGCGTCTGATTTATCTTCTTACCCAGCCACTCGAGGATCGTGCAAGATGCCTTGCTAGTATCCTCCTCGGCGTTCTGCATCGCCGTGACAGCCCGAACCGCGTCCAGGCTTTGTCTCGAGCAGACACTCAATTCATCTTTGATTGCGGAAAGCTCCGCAACAATATTGGCATTCTCGGTTGACGTCGAAACAAAGCCGCCCAATGTAACATTTACCTTTTGCATTGCGGCGCTTTGATCTTTGATACCAATGACTATCTGGGAGATAGCCTCGGCGATACTAATCGTTTCAGCGTCGGCAATTTTAATGGATTGCAAGGCTTTATCAGATATTGTGCCGGTTTCCTCAACCTGCTGTTTCAACACCTTGAAAATGGAATCAAGAGTACTCTGACCACGCTCAATGTTTTTTCGAATTTCCTCGGCAGCGACTCTTGTAGACTCAGAGAGATTTTTAACCTCCGAAGCCACCACGGCAAAGCCTTTGCCTTGCTCTCCGGCTCTGGCGGCTTCGATCGTTGCGTTGAGCGCCAGCAGTTTGGTTTGGTCAACAATTTTGTTGATCAACTTAACCGTTTTAGTGATGTCCTCCATCATTTCCTGGACAGCGCCAAATTGGTTTTTTGATTCATTGAGGCCTTTCACGACCTGAACGAGACGCGTGACCTCGGCACTGGTCGCCGTCGTTTCTTTGGCAACATTATCGGAGCGGCGTTTAATATCATCCGACGTTACAGAAATCTCTTCCGCACTTGATGCTATGGTTCCCAGAGTTGCTCCCAGCATCTGGACGTTGACGTTCTGATTCTTCATCAGCCCTTCGAGCAATTGCACAATGCAGTCGGCTTCGATGCCCGTCTTAAACAGGTTTTGTAGCGCATGCACCAGGTGCAGCAGATGTGTCTCGGCAGGCTCTGCAGCGACCTTTTTGACCTGATCAGTATGCATGATAGTGCGCCCAATACCCGCCAAGCAGCGACTCGACCACGCCACTCAATTTCTGACCTTGCAGAAAGAATACCCAAGACTGTCAGGCATCTTTTTCCTTACCAGCGCATAGTAATGACCGGCGACCGACGAAAACGCTACCGCTGCCTGTGCCGCAACCCAGTTCTGTTCACATCCGCATTAGCTAATGAAGCCAGCCACTCGAACGCCACAGGCGCCAAACATCCGATCGTCAACTACCGCGTTCGGATTGTAGCACTATCAACATAATCGAAGATGGCGGCTTGGCGTCATCGCTCGTTCGGTACATTCTGCGCGCAGTCCGCTCAATCTTCAACGACGAAAAGAAGCTCTCCACCGCTGCGTTATCCAGATCCTGGCGGTTCGGCTTAACGCCCAGCATCCCAAGTTGATTTTTGATCGTCTAATTTACAACCGAACGATGAAGCGAGCGAACCAGATCATCCTGTGGGTTATCTAGCGGGTGTCGCGATCAGCGAAGTGTTGTGGCTCTGGATGCTTACGGTAACGGCGGATTCGAGCGTCAGGGAGGTTTGAGCCATTGTTCACATAGCCACCCATGACTGCATTAAGAGCAGGAATGACGATAGATCTGCGTGTTCACGTCCGTCTCATATGTTTGACGGACCACCACGGGATCGTCGTGAAAGGAAACCGGCGCCGGGTCCATCGAACCGCCGTGATGCCGATTGAGCGTTATCGCGATGTCAAGCGCCGAGTGATATCGAAATGTGCCGTGGATGGGTGTGTATCGCGTACCGCGGCGCCTGGTCAGAGAACCCGCCGGACTATCAACCAGCGGGAGTAATGCGTGGGGCCGCCGCTGACTCAACCCAGCGGCGGCCTTTTTTGGTCGTATGCCACGCGCCGACTGCAGCATATGTGACCGCTGCCACATCCATCGTCATCATTTCGCCTTTGCCGGACCTTACTCGAGCAACGAAGCAAAAAAGGAACCAGTTATGAGAAACACAATCGCGAGTGTTGCTCTCGCCTTGGTGCTGATGCCTTCGGCGGCGATTGCCGGGGAACGCGCAGGTGATGCTGCATTGGGCGCCTTATCGGGCGCCCTGGTACTTGGGCCGATCGGGGCCGTAGGTGGCGCCGTCATCGGTTATACGACCGGCCCATCGATTTCGCATTCATGGGGCCTGCACCGCTCGAGCTCGCGGCGCCAAGCACACAGAACCACCGGCACGAACACTGGTGTCACCCCACGCGACAGTGGAGCCGTGCCCAATCAGTCTGCGCCCAAAGATCAAACAGCTCCTCAAGCGACCGCCCCAGCACGGCCGCCCAACACCACGACGGCTTCCAGCGCGCCGCCAGTCCAGCCGCTGGAGTGAGCAGATATTGTGATCGATGGGCAGGGGTTGCGTCCCAATTTTATCCTGCCCGATAAGCGTCGAAGGCGTGGGCCAGAAAAACCGCTGCACTGCAGCAAGTCAGAAACGCAACAATGACAGTCATGAACAGCACTCCTGAACAAACACTACGTTTCTGACGTCTTTTGGTTTCAGGACGGCTTCGTCGGATTGAGAAAAAGGTTTCTTCGCTGTGACCACTTTGTGGCAAGCGGCCGGGATTGTTCCAATCGGGGCGCCAAGTGACGTTTCCCGTGCATTCGTTCGAAAGGATGGCTCGGCCTGGAGCTTCGCCTCGCAAAATGGTCGTCGGCCGTCGGAATTGTCGCGCGTGTGAAGAATCCGCAAGGCGGCAAGCCGGATGAGGTACTTGCTGTTCGTAAGTCGCCAAAATGGCGCGCGGGATCTCGTCAATGAAAGCAGCGCCGGACGCAGCGGAATATGTTCGCTGCGGGGCGCTGCTCGAAACTGGGCCTGAGTATTCCCCAGCCAAACTATCTGTCTTCGGGTTACGAAAAAGGTTCAAAGGAAAACCCCGCGCTGAAAGCCGCGGGGTTTTTCAATGCCAACAGCGTTGTCCGCGCGGTCCGCCTGCTTCTCAAGGTCTCTGTCTGGCACATGTGGGCCCAACCCTTTCGGCTCGGCGGTGTTCCTCCAAACCTGCCTTATCCCTGAGTTCGTCAATCAATTCCGAGCCTCGGCCTTCGTGTCGTCCTCCGATAGGGACCTGTAGGCTTGTTCGGCGATGTCTTGAGTAAGACGCTGGGCGCCTCTCATTGGGTCGTCGCCCCACGGGCGCTATAGCGGCCAGGTCCGCAGCGAGCATGCCCACCAGGGGTCCATCACTCCGGCAGATCCGCAACGAATTGAGGTACTTCAAGACCGGATTCGGCAAAGAAGGACATAATCGCGGCCTTTGACCAATATTGCTCGATCAGCCATCTGGCGAAGCGCTCCTTTTCCCGCGAGAATCTTGCTGTCAGTGTATCGATATTGTCTGGCTTCTTGCCAAATAGCTCGGCATTCCAGGGATGCTCGTTGAAAAAGTCATGTTCGAGGACCATTCGTTCCGATACATCATTTCCGTTCGTCTCATCGCGCCGTGCAAGCACGGCTTCTGACACCTCTGCGATGAGGGAGAGAAGCCGAGCCTGTTCTGCTAGAAGATGCTGGGTGGGAAAAACATTCTCAACCAGAAGGCCCGGAACAAAGTCGCGCGCCAGGGCGGTCGCAAGTTGCATCCACGCATCCTCTGGCGACCGCGCGGCGATCTTGTAGAAGTCGAATAGCTCCGTCCACCGGGCGCGCAATTCCTCAACCTGTGCTGCGTACCATCGCGACCAGATCGGGTGTTGGCCAACGGGCTGTTCAGCGCTTCTGGCACTGTCAATCCGTGCCAGCAATCCCAGGTCAACCCTCATGGGACTGTTCAACCGTTCAGGATAATCAGGCGCGCTGTACTCCTCAACGTCGTGAACGAACACCGTCGCGTCGGGATCTGGAAAAGACGTTTTGTATTTTCCGCTTCCAGTTTTCTGCACCATGCAATGACTCCTGACAATATATGGCGATCTGCGCCTGCGCTCTTGGCCAATTCAGCGGGACTTTATCGCCGACGTTTCGCCAACCGCGCCCAGCGCGCCCGCCATTTCTCTCGGATAAACTCGCCGCCGGCTTTTCGAGGGCGCGCTTGGCGCGCTTCCCGACTCGTAGACGGTCGGTCGCTCACTCGCCAGATTTCCACGACTGCCACGGCTGGCCCGTTGCCGCACCTGCTAGCGACGATGTGTTATCGAGGTCTTGCGGAACTGTTCATTGGAATACCGTAATAGGATCTAACAATGAACGCTTGTCCTGTACAGGGGCGTAACCGCCGTCATTCCGCGCAAAGCGCGCTCAGCGGGAACGTCTTCGGCCTGCAAGCCCGGCGAAGATCGAGAAGAAAAGCACGTTATAGAGAAAGCCAGATAGCGAATATTCCAGCCTTCGCCGTCTCTCCGACGGAGATCGTCAAACCATTCTTCCGGTAGAAATTGTGGCACGGCCGCTTCGACCAGGAGACCGACAATGCCGTAACCGATAAGAACGGGGTCCGATAAATCGAAGCCAGCCTGCTCGGCTCTTCATCACGGGCCCCCCTCGTGCTCTCACAATGCAGGCTGGGAGCCCGGGGGCACCATGTACAGCGTCATCGCGAAGATCGCATAGATGAACATAAGCAAGACGCCAATGAACCAGGCGGATCGCCCGCTGTTCGTAACAAAGCATGACGTGACGGTGGCAATCATCACCATGGTCACGGCGCCTGACCAGAACTGCAAATCCATTGGCTTTGGGCCGATAAAATAGCTCAGAAGCACCAGCACCGGTGCAACAAACAGGGCGATTTGGGACGCGCTTCCGAGCGCAATGCTAACGCTCATATCGAGACGGTTCCTGCGCGCGGCGGAGAACGCAACCGCCATTTCCGCCGCAGCGCCAACCAGCGCAACGATGATGAAGCCGACAAAAGCCGGACTCAAGCCGAGGGTCTCTCCTGCCTTTTGCACCGAGCCCACGAATATCTCGCTCACCAGAGCGACCAGCACGGTAACCAGGAGGAGCGTGCCACCCGCCAATCCGATCGGCCAACCGGCACCGTCCTTCTCGTCGTGTTCCTCGCTTGCGAACAGCTCCTTATGTGTCTTGAGCGAAAACAACAGGCCGAGTGCGTAGGCAGAGATGAGCAGCACCGCGAGGCCCGCGCTAAGCTTCTGCGCCATCGCTTCGCCGTTTGCTGGATCGAGCTCAGCGACCGCAGCCGGCGCGAGCAGCGCAATCGTCGCCATCAGCAATAGTGCGGCGTACAATCTCCCGCCGGCGCGATTGTAGTCCTGGACATGATGTTTAAGTCCACCGAGCAGAAACGACGTGCCGAGCATGAACAGCGAGTTCGTGACAATGGCTCCCGCGATCGATGCCTTGACCAGCATATATTCTCCGGCCTGAAGCGCTGCGATTGCGATGATCAATTCGGTCAGGTTTCCCAATGTCGCATTCAGCAATCCCCCGATAGCATCTCCGGTTTTTTCCGCGACGCTCTCGGTCGCATGACTGAGAAGCGCAGCCAACGGCACGATGGCCAGGACTGCCAGCACAAACAGCGTCGTATGGGCGGACGGAGCTACATATTCGACTGCCAACACAATGGGCACGAAAACGAGCATCCAGAGCAGTGGGTTGTGTCGAATTTCCATGAGCAGCGGGTTCATCAATCAAGCTCCAGGACAGGCACTAGCGGAAGGTAGCGTTGCAGTGCGCATATCTCGTCACCCGGATTGAGCGCCGTTGATGGGGGTCAAGCGCTATCAAGTAATGCCCCGCCTTCCCTCTTCCTGCCGCGCCTAAACTCGCCCTCGACCGAACAATGCAACACGAGAAACATTGAAGATCGTCGCTAAGTCACTCCTTGTTTGCGTCCAGCAGCGCTCCTTTTCTGAACAACATCCCGGCGGCGCCCGCGCCAATCAGCGGTGCGACGATGAAGAGCCACAATTGCCTAACGGCTTCCGGCTTCATCGCCGCTCCAATCAGCGCAGGGCCGATCGAACGCGCCGGATTGACCGAAGTACCGGTGATGTTAATCCCGACAAGATGGATCACCGCCAAGGTCAAGCCAATTGCCAGGCCGGCGAAGCCGGTCGGCGCGAAGGGATGCGTGACGCCGAGGATGCATATGAGGAAAAGAAAGGTACCAACCACTTCAAAGACGAAGGCTGAGACGACATTGTATTCTCCGAGATAGCCCGCGCCCCAGCCATTCTGACCGAGGCTACCAGTCCATCCTTGCGCCTTGCCAGATAGGATGAGGTAGAGCACCGCCGCTCCGACGATAGCTCCGAGCACTTGAGCGATCCAGTAGCCGACCATTTCGCCCGCGCTCATGCGGCCGGCGATGAAGACACCAAAACTCACCGCAGGATTGACGTGGCAGCCCGAGATCGGCCCGATGCCATAGGCCATGGCGACGATGGCGAAGCCAAAGGCGCAAGCAATGCCGAGCAGGTCGATCGCTGTTGGCCCCGAGCCCATGCTTCCAACGACCGCTGCTCCGCACCCGAAGAACACCAAAGCGAAGGTTCCGGTAAATTCCGCGAGGTGCTCGTTCATTTGCTTTTCCTGCCTTTATCTCAGCTTCCCTGAGGTTAGGCTCCAACTCACCTCGGCATTCCGTGCCCCTCTCGTAGCTCGAGAACAGCGTTGACTGGCTTGATCTGGATCAAGCAGCACACACTCCGGGGGATGTGCGGTGATGGGCGTGCCCGTGAGGGAGAACCCATGAAAATGACATGCAAATGTGCGCTAGCAAATTGCTGCCTTTGCGTGTTCGGCAATTTTCTGTTTCGGCTGGTCTGAACAAGACGGCGTCTCCCAGACGCGCTGTTCTACTTCAGCTTCGTGGTGGCTGATATGGATCAGAAAGAGCTGGATCCGATCTTGGTCATTTACACTTAACTTCCAACCATCGCCGGACCTCGTTTGCCATCGATATCCTTGAATAGTTGGCCGGCGAAGCTCGTAATTCGGTCCCAGGAGCCGACGCACCGTACTTTCGTTATCGTTGCGTTTGGCTTGATGGCAAGATAATCATGCGACTTGGATCACCCTCCACTCTGCGCGCCACCATGATTCGTCACATCGTTTTATTCACAGCGAAAGACAAGGAAGACATCGGTCAAATGATCGATGGTTTGTCGCTTCTCCGCGCCATTCCGCACGCGCGTCGGCTTGAAGTCGTCCGCAACCGAAAGACCGATCAACTCGGCAACGACATCGACGTTGTTGTTTACGGTGAGTTCGATAGCGAGGCGGAGCTGGCAGCCTACAAGGCGCACGATTTATACCAGGAATCGATTAAGCGGGTGCGACCACTTCGGGAGTTGCGATTTGCAGCGGACTACGATGTCCCGGCCGAATAGGAATTTCGACGACGGAATTCAAAAGGGTGCTGGTTCCAACGGAGAGCCGTGCTCGTTGAGAGACTCGAGTTGAGGAATCGCCGCAGCACGTCACGCCGTGGCGATGTAAGCTCGATGCGTCGCTCTGGTAGAAAGACACGATAATGCACGAGATATATACGACAGATTTACAGGCGCTTGCAGGTCGGGGCCGTCTCCGTGCGCTGCGCGGGCGCACGGGCATCGATTTCTCGTCGAACGACTACCTTGGATTGGCTGAATCGGGAGAATTGCGACAAGCTGCTGGCGATGCACTGGCGCGCGGCGTGCCGATCGGGTCCGGTGGATCACGCCTGTTACGCGGCAATCATCCCGAACATGAAGCCCTGGAACGTGAGGCCGCCGCCTACTTTGGTGCGGAATCGGCGCTGTATTTCGGCGGAGGCTATGTCGCCAACTTTGCTATCTTCTCGACACTGCCGCAGCGCGGCGATCTCGTTGTGCACGACGAACTGATCCACGCCAGCGTCCATGAAGGCGTTCGTCGCGGTCGCGCCGACTCTGTCGGAGTTCCGCACAACAATATCGATGCGTTTGAAACCGCTATTGCGCGCTGGCGTGCAGCGGGCGGCAAGGGCCGGCCCTGGCTTTCAGTTGAAAGCCTCTACAGCATGGATGGCGATAGCCCGAATTTGGTTGAACTGTTTGCCGTTGCGGATCGCCACGATGCGATGGTCGTGATCGACGAGGCGCATGCAACGGGTGTTCTTGGCCCGGAAGGACGCGGGCTTGCCGCGCCGTTCGAGGGCCGCGACAATGTGATCACGCTGCACACCTGCGGCAAGGCGCTCGGTACAGTCGGTGGCTTCATTCTCGCACCGAAGATCATTCGTGACTTTCTGATCAATCGTTCACGGCCGTTCATTTTTGCCACGGCGCCCTCGCCCCTGATCGCCGCGGTGACCCGTGCAGCGCTCGAAATCTCCCGCAATCCTGAGCGTCGGGAACGCCTGGGGCATCTGGTGCGATTTGCCGGAAGCGAACTGCGTCGTCGTTGCAATGTCGAACCGTCCGGCTCGCATATTCTTCCGGTGATTGTTGGCGCTGATCAGGCGACGGTTGCGCTGGCCGACTCATTGCAGCGCAAAGGCTTCGATGTCCGGGCGATCCGTCCGCCGACGGTTCCCGAAGGCACCGCGCGGCTTCGCATCGCGCTGACGCTCAATGTCGACAAGGCGATCGTCACCGACTTGTTCTCTGCGTTAGCCGAAGACCTTCGAGTCGCTGCGTGAGTACGCGGATTGTTGTAGCCGGTACGGATACCGGTATCGGCAAGACGGTCTTTTCGGCGGCGCTCACCGATGCTCTCGACGGATTTTACTGGAAGCCGATCCAGGCGGGACTGGACGAAGAAACGGACTCGCAAACCGTGCTTCGGCTGTCAGGCCTTGCTGCCGAGCGTGTGCTACCGGAAGCTTATCGGTTACGGACGCCGGCGTCGCCGCATCTCGCCGCGGAGCTTGACGGTGTGACCATCGAACACCAGGACCTTCTGGTTCCGGAGAAGGATCGTCCCCTGCTGATCGAAGGCGCCGGCGGTTTGCTGGTGCCGCTGACGCGCAACACCACCTATCTCGACCTCATGGCCCGGTGGCGCGCTCCGGTAGTGCTTTGTGCCCGAACGACACTTGGCACGATCAATCACAGTCTGTTGTCAATCGAGGCGCTGCGTGCGCGGGGCGTTGCAATGCTTGGCATTGCCTTCATCGGCGAGGCGAATGTCGAATCCGAACGGATCATCACCGAGATGGGCACGGTGCGACGCCTCGGCCGTCTGCCGCATGTTGCACCATTGACCCGCGATAGGTTGCGCGAAGCTTTTGCCGAAAGTTTCGATATCGGTGATTTTCTGAAGGAGCCGTCCTGATGACCTCGGCGTCTCCGGTATGGCACCCGTTCACCCAGCATGGGGTACAGCCCGAGGCGATACCGATCGCCCGGGCTGAAGGCGCCTGGCTCGAGACCGTCGACGGCCGGCGCATCTTCGATGCGATTTCGTCGTGGTGGGTGGTGACACACGGTCATCGTCCTCCGCATATCGTGCAGGCGATCAGAGAACAGGCCGATCGTCTCGATCAGGTTATCTTTGCCGGCTTCACCCACGACCCGGCTGAAAAGCTCGCGCGGCAGCTCGTCGCGATGACCCCGCCCGGGCTCGAATACGTCTTCTTCTCCGATAGTGGCTCGACCTCGGTCGAAGTCGCGCTGAAAATGGCGCTCGGCTTCTGGAGGAATCGCGGCGAGCGGCGCAGTCGCATCCTGGCGCTGGAAGGGGCCTACCACGGCGATACGATCGGCGGCATGTCGGTCGGCGAACGAAGTGTCTTCAACGCACCCTATGCCCCGCTGCTGTTCGATGTTGAGCGGATTCCCTTTCCCGCGGCAGGTCGCGAGCAGATAGCACTGGATGCGATAACGACGGCGTGTCGGAACGCAGGGGTCGCGGCGCTGATCGTTGAACCGTTGATCCTCGGCGCCGGCGGCATGCTGATCTATCCGGCTTGGGTGCTCGCCGAGATGAAACGGATATGCGAAGTCCACGGCGTTCTGCTGATCGCCGACGAAGTGATGACAGGTTGGGGCCGCACGGGAACGCGCTTCGCCTGCGAGCAGGCTGACGTGACGCCCGATATCGCTTGTTACTCCAAGGGCTTGACCGGCGGTTCACTGCCGCTGGCGGTGACGCTGTGCCGGGCGGATATCTTCGATGCGCATTATTCAACGGATCGCAGCAAGACCTTCTTCCATTCCAGCTCCTATACCGCGAACCCGATCGCCTGCGCGGCGGCTTGCGCCAACCTGGAGATTTGGCAAGACGAACCGGTGATGGAGCGCATCGCGGCCATCATCAGCGCGCAAACCAAAGGTCTCGATCGCTTTCGTGAGGATCGGCGTTTTAGCAACGTCCGTCAGATCGGAACCATCGTCGCACTTGATATCGCCACGGATGACGCTGGCTATTTGGCCAGTATCGGGCCGCGCCTCTACAACGACTTCCTTGGCCGCGGGCTGCTGATCCGGCCGCTCGGCAATACGATCTATCTCATGCCGCCATATTGCAGCACGCCACACGAACTCGACCGCGTCTTCAACGCAATCAGCGAAATTGTTGACGGATTGGATAAATCGGGATCGTAATTTCTTGTAATTGCGGAAGACCAATTGACTGGGGCCGCCCATTGCTTGCCAGCCTCGCGCCCTGGTCTAGCCGGAAGACGCCTTGCATTGCCTGGGCTGCACGACGCCGACTCACGTTGCGCCGGCCTTCTGCGCATATTCCCAGGACGCCTTCGACAGCGGCACCGTGCGCTTGGCGGACTCCATGGCCTTGGCGTTGGCCGCGGTGCCGTCGCGAATGCGGCCTGCGATGCCCTGCGTGATGCCGGCGAGCCGGAACAGGTTGTAGGAAAAATACCAGTTCAGATCCGGCACCGCCGTGCCGGTGACATTGCAATAGATTTGCGCCGCCTCCTCCATGCTCGGGATGTCGAGCGCCTTCAAATCCGCATGCTCGAGGCCCGGCATGGTCCATTGCATCAACAGATAGGTGAAATCCGCCATGGGATCGCCGAGCGTCGAGAGCTCCCAATCCAGTACCGCTTGCACCCGCGGTTCGCTGGCATGGAAGATCATGTTGTCGAGGCGATAGTCGCCATGCACGACCGAGACGCGCTGTTGCTGCGGTACGGTCCTGGGCAGCCACTCGGCCAGCTTTTCGAACTCCGGAATGTGCTGGGTTTCCGAGGCGCGGTATTGCCTGGTCCAGCGATCGATCTGGCGCGCGAAATAATTTCCCGGCTTGCCGAAGTCGGCCAGACCGATCGCATCCGGATCAAACATATGGAGTTTCGCCAGCGTCTCGATCTTGCTGCTGAAAATCTTGCGGCGTGCATCCGGCGGCTGGCTCGGCAGCAACGGATTCCAGAATACGCGACCTTCCTCCATCGACATGATGTAGAAGGCCGAGCCGATCACCGCGTCATCGGTGCATAACGCATAGGCCCTTGCGACCGGAAAACCCCGCTTGCTCAGCGCCGCGATGACCCGGAATTCGCGGTCTACCGCATGCGCCGACGGCAGCAATTTGCCGAACGGCCGCCGCCGCATAACGTAGGATTTATCCGGTGTGTCCAGCCGGTAGGTCGGGTTGGATTGACCGCCCTTGAACTGCAGGACGACCAGCGGTCCCCGATAGCCGTCAACATTTTCGCGCATCCAATCGTCGAGACGCAGCTCATCGATCCGATGCCGTTGCTCGACCGGCTTGGTGCCCGAGAACTCCTCGTCTTGCCTGACGTTGAGGTCTTTTTGCACTCCCTGGGGGTCATTTCCCTGAGCGTTCTGGGCCACGATGACGCTCCCTTGAAGTTTCTTCGGGAGCGCTATGCCGCTACTCCCATTAGTATTTGCCCGGAGAGTTTGCATACTTCCGAAGTTCAAGTCTGGCAATGGCGCGATTGTGGACCTCGTCCGGGCCGTCCGCCAGTCGCATGGTGCGCATCGACGCATAGTCCCGCGCCAGCCCGGCATCATCGGACACGCCGGCTGCGCCGTACGCCTGGATCGCCTGGTCAATGATCTTGAGCGCCATGTTGGGCGCCGCCACCTTGATCATGGCGATCTCGAGCTGCGCTGTCTTGTTGCCGACCTTGTCCATCATGTCGGCGGCCTTGAGGCACAGAAGCCGGTTCATCTCGATATCGGTGCGGGCTTCGGCGATGCGCTGCTCCCAGACCGAATGTTCGATGATCTTCTTGCCGAAGGCGGTGCGCGACGACAGCCGCTTCACCATCTTCTCCAGCGCTTCCTCGGCCTTGCCGATGGTGCGCATGCAGTGATGGATGCGGCCTGGACCCAGGCGTCCCTGCGCGATCTCGAACCCCCTGCCCTCGCCGAGCAGGATGTTGCTGACGGGAA
>Ga0164309_10001030_pt1 | contig 13971 bp, 15 predicted proteins | sample Whisoiple_247_MG_FD_109984 | JGI IMG/M metagenome (GOLD analysis project Ga0164309, IMG submission 109984) | Soil microbial communities amended with fresh organic matter from upstate New York, USA - Whitman soil sample_247_MG | ecosystem: Environmental > Terrestrial > Soil > Unclassified >...
GTGAAGTCGCTTTCCGGGCCGCCCGAGCCTGCGTCAAGGTAGCTCGGTCCGGGGCCGACCGCGCCGATCCATCCGGCGTCGGCCTGCGGCGGGATGGTGAAACCGATGTGCTGGAGGCTGTAGAGCACGTTCATGGCGCAGTGCTTGATGCCGTCCTCGTTGCCGGTGATGAGGCAGCCGCCCACCTTCGGGTAGAACGCCCACTGGCCTTTGGAGTTCAACTGGCCGGAGTGCGCGTACAGCCGTTCGATCAGTTTCTTGGTCTGGGACGAGTTGTCGCCCAGCCAGATCGGACCGGCGACGACGACGATGTCCGCCCCCTGCACGGCGGGGTAGAGTTCCGGCCATTCGTCTGTGGCCCAGCCATGCTCGCGCATATCCGGGTAGACGCCGCTGGCGATGTCGTGGTCCACCGTGCGGATGACGCGGGTGGCGACGCCCTGCTTCTCCATGATCCCGCGGCTGATCTCGATCAGGCCCTGCGTATGGGACGTCTCCGGCGACCTCTTCAGGGTGCCGTTGAAGAAGACCGCCTTGAGGTCGCTGTACTGGGCCGGTTTTGCGATGCCGTTCACTGTGGTGCTCCCTGTGTTCGCTGCGGACAACGGAAATTCAGTGAGACCCCGGCCGCCGGCCGGACGTGCGGTTCAGCCGCGCAGTTCAGTGGCGCGGTTTAGCCGACTTTGCTGAGAATGGCGGAGGCATGGGCCTCCAGGCCGCCGCCGGGGGTCGAACCCTTCCCGGTGGCGACATCCCACCGCCAGAGCAGGTTCCCGTCGACCAGGCCGAAGATCCGCGTGGCCGCCGTGTACTCCTTGGAATGGCTGCCGCGCATCACCATGTCGGTGCTGAGCTGGATTTGCGGGCCCTTGATCTGGCCGTAGTACAGCTCCGAGATCCCGCCCGGATGCGCGATGGAGACGGAGATGTCGAAGCCGCCGTCGCTGTTGCGCAGTTCCTCGACTTCGTCGGCACTCTTGAGCACGGGAACGATGTCGGCCGGAATCAGTCCGGGACCGCCGTCCTCCTCGCGCTGTTTGCGCTCTAGAGCCCAAAAACCGGTCTCCACGGTCAGCGGACGGAGCCTGGTTCCCTCGTCATCGGTCAACCACGACTCGGCCCGGTACTGCAGGTACGGCAGGCCGTTGTGGGTGAAGGAGACGTGCTGCAGGAAGTGCTCGGAATCTTCGTCCCCGGCGCCCAGCCTGCCCCGGCCCTCCCACTCACCAATGAGCCAGGACAGCGGAACGATTTCAGGTGTCAGATCGGTAGGAATTTCAATCGGCACAGCAGCTACCTCTGGAAACTACGGGTTCTGGACGGGTGTCGGCTCCGGCCGCTTACTTCTGGCCTTTGAAGAGCCGGTACACCACAAAGCCGGCGAACCAGGCCATGGCCAGGCTGGCAACGCCAAGCAGGACAAGGAAGAAAATCTCAAATGCAAGTACGGACATGATGCCATCCTAACGCTTTAGTGAAGGAGTAGTTTGTCTATGAAGTAGGCCAAGGAACCGACCGCGGAGACGGGCCCCAGGCCCATGCCCAGCACGGCCGGCAGGTTCAGCGTTTCACCGCGCAGGATCACGAGCCGGCGGAAGCTGACCAGGACGGCCCCGACGACGATCCCGACGAGGGCGGCCGGCACGACGGCGATATCGGAGAGCACCAGGCCGGCCAGCGGACCGGCGAGCCCTGCCCCGATGATTCCCAGCGGCGCGACGATCCGGTCCGGCCAGCGGATCAGGCCGGCCATCAGGGCGATCGCCGCGCTGATGGCGGCGATGAGCAGCATTTCGCGCACGCCGTTGAAGCGGGAGCAGGCGATCCAGCCGGCCCCCAGGCAGGAGAGCAGCACGCCGGCGCACGAGCCCAGGGTGGATTCGAGCCGCTGGGCCTGGCCGGTGCCGCGGATCAGCTGCATCACGAAGACGGCCATCACCCCGGCCGCCACAAACGCAGGCGTCCAGTCCAGGAAACCCGGTGCGGGCAGGTAGGTGGCTGCCAAAGCCGAGCCGATTCCGGGCAGGCCGATCAGCACGGCGAGGGTTTTCTTGGCCGGGATGCCCAGGAAGTGCGGCCAGCCGATGCCGACGCAGCCTGCGGTGAGCGCGGCGACGGCCAGCAGCGCCTCGGGCGTGGAGTAGGCGCCGGCGATGATCGCGGCGAGCCCGGCCAGGCCGATGACCCCGACGCTCCAGGATTTCACGCGGCTCTTCTCAATGCTGCTGTTCCCAACGCTGTTTTCCCCCTGCGGATCTTCCCCTGCGGATCTTCCCAATGCGGTTCTCCGGATCAATCCTGCCCTATCTGGACGTTTTGTGTCGCAAAAGAACGCCGCTGGAGCGGCGGAACAGTGTCTGAGAAAGGGCGGTTAGGTATACTCAAGAATCAGCTAGCTTCCTCCGGCAGCCGCAGGCAGGGCACCGACAGGAAGCTCAGTACCGGCCGGTGAAAGCCCGGCTCAGACGCCCAAAGATGCGCGGACACCCCTTGGAGGAACCATGTCGCACATCCTGCTACTGACGAACAGCACCGGCTCATCGGTGGATGTCCTGCCTGCGCTGGAACTGCTCAACCACCGCGTCCACATTCTTCCCGCCGAGCCGACGGCCCTGCTGGAAACCGACCCGTGCGACATCGTCCTGCTCGACGCACGCAAGGACCTCGTCGGTGCCCGCTCCCTCACCCAGCTCCTCAAGGCCACCGGCCTGAGCGCCCCCCTCATGCTGATCCTGACCGAAGGCGGCATGGCGGCCGTCTCCTCGGCCTGGGCCGTGGACGACATCCTGCTCGAATCCGCCGGCCCCGCGGAAGTCGAAGCCCGCATCCGGCTCGGCGTCGCCCGCGCCCTGCCCGATGCGGACGACACCCCCACGGAGATCAGGGCGGCCGGCGTCGTCATCGATGAGGCCAGCTACACGGCCCGGGTCAACGGGGCCGCGCTGAACCTGACCTTCAAAGAATTTGAACTGCTCAAGTACCTGGCGCAGCACCCCGGCCGCGTCTTCACCCGCCAGCAGCTCCTCACCGAGGTGTGGGGCTACGACTACTACGGCGGCACGCGCACCGTGGACGTCCACGTCCGCCGGCTGCGGGCCAAGCTCGGCGCCGACCACGAAAACCTGATCAGCACGGTGCGCAACGTCGGCTACCGGCTGACCCTGGTCCGGCAGCCGGACGAGGAACTCACCGAGGCCTGAGCGGACGCACCGCCTCAGCCGGACACGAGCAGGACACGAAAAAGCCCCGGACCTTCAAGGTCCGGGGCTTTCGTTTCGCCGTTTGGCGTTGCAGTGGAGGACATACGGGTCGAACGTATCGAGGCCACCCCAGTGGTGGATCCCCCTCACATCCACTCAACGGTTTCGCACCGCTCAGCCGGATGAGATATTGACTATACGTCCCACGGGCGGATGCATCAAATCCGGAGGATTCCGCGCGTCGGCAGGCGGCGGACGTATAGCCTTGCACCATGAGTCCCGCGCATCCGGAGAACTGGCCCGTCCTCACCCTTCAGGGAGCTGTCGACGAACGGCTGCTGCGGGACGTCACGACGCTCGTGGCCGCCGCCGAGGAGTCAGACGGCAACCCGCCGCTGTCCGAACAGACCCTCGTGACGCTCCGCGCCCGCGACGCCGGTCCGCACACCGTGCTGGCCCTGGCCCTCTACTCCCCCGACTACTCCGGCGACGACTCCCCCGCCCGGCACCGCGCCGGCGCGGGCCGCGGCAACGACCTGGCCGGGTTCGCCGTGGTGATCGGGGAACCGGACGGGACCGGAGTGCTGGAAGTGGCCGTCCATCCGAGCTACCGCAACCAGGGCGTCGCGGACCGGCTGGTCGGCGAACTGCAGACTGTGCGCGGCTTCGCCGGCCTCAAGGCCTGGTCGCACGGCAACCACGAGGCCGCGGCGGACCTGGCCGCCCGCTACGGCTATGCCCCGGTCCGGGAGCTGTGGAAGATGCGGCTCGCCACGGCCGCCTCTGAACTGCCCGACGTCGCCCTGCCCGCCGGCGTCTCGCTGCGCGGCTTCGTGCCGGGCCAGGACGAGGAGGCCTGGCTCGCGGTCAACCGGGCCGCGTTCGCCCACCACCCGGAACAGGGGAACATGAGCCGCGCCGACCTGGACGCCCGGATGGCCGAGCCGTGGTTCGACCCCGCGGGCTTCCTGCTCGCCGTCGACGCCGCCGGCCGGATCCTCGGCTTCCACTGGACCAAGGTCCATCCCCGGCACGGCGAGCACCCGGCGATCGGCGAGGTGTACGTCGTCGGCGTCGCCCCCGAGGCGCAGGGCACCGGCCTGGGCAAGGCACTCACGGTCGCCGGCATCAGGCACCTGCAGCAGCAGGGGCTGCACGCCGTCATGCTGTACGTCGACGGCGACAACATTCCCGCCGTCGCCCTCTACCGCCGGCTCGGGTTTTCGCGCTGGGACATGGACGTGATGTACGCGCCGCGGGACGGGCAGTAACGGCACCGGCGGCCGGGCCCCAGGGGCGGCCGAAACCTGGGCTCATCCGGAGCTGATTCCTTGTAAGGTTGAAGCTAACTCGCGCCAGCATTAGGAGAGACCATGCAACGGGATTCTGCCCGGACAGCCACGTCTGGAACCGCTACGCCGGACAAGGCAGCGCGTCCAGTGCGTGCGCGTTTCGGTTCCTCCGAAGTGCCCGCATCGCGCGCCACCCAGGACCGGATCGACATTCCCGAGTTCGCCCCCAACCTGGAACCGGAAGGCGACATCAGCCCCGACCGTTTCCTCGACCGGGAGCTGAGCTGGCTCGCGTTTAACTCGCGCGTGCTGGAACTGGCCGAAGATCCCAACCTCTACCTGCTGGAACGCGTGAGCTTCCTCTCCATCTTCGCCTCCAACCTGGACGAGTTCTTTATGGTCCGCGTCGCCGGGCTCAAGCGCCGCATCGCCACCGGGCTCGCCGTGCCCTCCCCCGCCGGGCTGAGCCCCATGCAGGTGCTGGAACAGATCGGCGACGCCGCCCACCGGCTCCAGCAGCGCCACGCCCGCGTGTACGCCGAGCAGATCCGTCCCGCCCTGGCCTACGAGCACATCCACCTGATGCACTGGGAGGAGCTGGACGACCAGGCCAAGGACCAGCTCAGCGCCATGTTCGCGGAAAAGGTCTTCCCGATCCTGACGCCGCTGGCCGTGGACCCGGCCCACCCGTTCCCGTACATCTCCGGGCTCTCGCTGAACCTGGCCGTGGTGGTCCGCAACCCGGTCAGCGACAAGGAACTCTTCGCCCGCGTCAAGGTCCCGGACCAGCTGCCGCGGCTGATCTCCATCGACGGCCCGCGCGCCGGCTCGGTCCCCGGCCGGGTGGCACGGTTCATCGCGCTCGAGGAAGTCATCGCCGTCCACCTGGACCAGCTCTTCGCCGGGATGGAGGTGCTGGAGCACCACACCTTCCGCGTCACCCGCAACGAGGACGTCGAGGTCGAAGAGGACGACGCCGAGAACCTGCTGCAGGCGCTGGAAAAGGAACTCCTGCGCCGCCGCTTCGGTCCGCCGGTCCGGCTCGAAGTCACCAATGACATCAACCCCAACATCCGGGCGCTGCTGATCCGCGAGCTCGGGGTGGAGGAATCCGAGGTCTACTCCGTCCCGGCCCCGCTGGACCTGCGCGGACTCTCGGTCATCGCCGGCATCGACCGCGCGGACCTGCACTATCCCAAGCACGTGCCGCACACGTCCCGGTACCTCAACGAATCGGAAACGTCCAAGGCGGCGAATGTCTTCGCGGCCATGCGGCGGCGGGACATCCTCCTGCACCACCCCTACGATTCGTTCTCCACCTCCGTGCAGGCCTTCCTCGAACAGGCCGCCGCGGACCCCAAGGTCCAAGCCATCAAGCAGACCCTGTACCGCACCTCCGGCGACTCGCCGATCGTCGATGCGCTGATCGACGCCGCCGAGGCCGGCAAGCAGGTGCTCGCCCTGGTGGAGATCAAGGCCCGCTTCGACGAGCAGGCCAACATCTCCTGGGCCCGGAAACTGGAGCAGGCCGGTGTGCACGTGGTGTACGGGATCGTGGGCCTGAAGACCCACTGCAAGCTCTCCCTCGTGGTCCGCCAGGAAGTGGACGGGCTGCGCCGGTACTGCCACATCGGCACCGGCAACTACCACCCGCGCACGGCCCGCTACTACGAGGACCTTGGCCTGCTGACCGCCAACGAGCAGGTGGGCGAGGACCTGTCCAAGCTCTTCAACCAGCTCTCCGGCTACGCCCCGAAGTCCACGTTCAAGCGGCTGCTGGTCGCCCCGCGCTCGGTGCGTTCGGGGCTGATCGACCGGATCGAGACGGAAATCCGCAACGCCCGGGCCGGGATTGCCGCCCGCGTCCAAATCAAGGTGAACTCGATGGTGGACGAAGCCATCATCGACTCGCTCTACCGGGCTTCGCAGGCCGGCGTGCAGGTGGACGTTATTGTCCGCGGCATCTGCTCGCTGCGTCCCGGTGTGCCGGGCCTGAGCGAAAACATCACGGTCCGCTCCATCCTGGGCCGCTTCCTGGAACACTCCCGCGTCTTTGCGTTCGCCAATGGCGGCAACCCGGTGGTCTACATCGGGTCGGCCGACATGATGCACCGCAACCTGGACCGCCGGGTGGAGGCCCTCGTGCAGCTCAGCAGCGGGGACGACACCTCATACGTCCTCGATATGCTCCGCCGCTACATGGATCCGGGCACCGCCAGCTGGCACCTGGACCACGACGGCGAATGGATCCGCCACCACCTCGCCGAGGACGGCACGGCGCTGCAGGACGTCCAGTCATGGCTGCTCGCCTCCCGTTCGCGGCAGCGCACGGCGAGCCTGCGCTAGGGCCACCGGTGGCAAATAGCGATTCGCTGGTAGCGGACCAGACCGACCACCCCGGCGAGGCGATCGCCGTCGTCGCGGCCGGCGCCCTGCCGTGGCGCCTCAACAAGGACAAGCTCGAGGTCCTCCTGATCCACCGGCCCCGGTATGACGACTGGTCCTGGCCCAAGGGCAAGCTGGACCCGGGTGAGACCATTCCCGAGTGCGCCGCCCGTGAGGTGGAAGAGGAGATTGGCCTCAAGGCACCCCTGGGAATCCCGCTGCCGCCCATTCACTACCATGTGGCGGCCGGGCTGAAGGTTGTGCACTACTGGGCTGTCGACGTCGACGGCGCCCCGCTGCACCCGGACGGCAAAGAGGTGGACAGCGTCATGTGGTGTTCGCCGGAGAAGGCGGCGGGCCTGCTGAGCAACCCCAGCGACCGTGCGCCGCTGGAGCACCTCGCGGCCGCCCATGCCCGCAACGAGCTGGAAACCTGGCCCCTGCTGGTGGTCCGCCACGCAAAGGCCAAACCGCGCTCATCCTGGTCCAAGGCCGAGGGCGACCGCCCGCTGGCCGCCACCGGTGCCCGCCAGGCCCAGGCGGTCGGGCGGCTGCTGCAGGCCTGGAGCCCCTCGCGGGTGGTGACCAGCCCGTGGCTTCGCTGCGTGGCCACGGTCGCCCCCTACGCCAAGGCCGTGGACGCGAAGGTGAAACTGCACGAGTCCCTGACCGAGCATCTGCACGGCCGGAGCCCGCACAAGACCGCCAACGTCGTCGAATCCCTCTTCGACAAGGAACGCGCCGTGGCCCTCTGCACGCACCGCCCGGCGCTGCCCACGGTCTTCGCGCAGCTCGGCAAGCACATGAACTCCCGGCTGCGTGCGCTGCTGCCGGCCAACGACCCCTACCTCTCCCCCGGGGAAATCATCGTCTGCCACGTCTCGCGGACCAAGGGCAAGGTTGTGGCTGTGGAGCAGTTCCGGCCCTTCGACGACTAGGGCCCTTGACCCCGGTGCCCCGCGGCCCTAGTTTGTATCAAGTAATTGGTACATAACTGCGGGATCTTTGGGGGATTTCATGCCGGGCGACTTCTATCTTCCGCCGATGCTGCTGCTCGGGCCGATCGTCGCCGCCGTGATCGTCTACGCCGTGCTCCGCTGGGTGATCTGGGCACCGAACACCGGCACGTCACCGGCGTCGGTGTCGGAACACGCGCTGTGGGTCGGAGTCATTGGCTGGCTCGCGAGCTCACTCCAGGGCGCCATGAACCTGGGCATCATCCCGGCCAACCCGTCCGCCGGCGGCGCCATGACCACCGCCGAGACTATTGTGCCGGCGCTGGCCTGGTCGGTCCTGGGCTGCCTGGGCGTGCATGCCCTCGGCCAGGTCAGCTATCCCGGGCCGCGGCGGATGCGTCGGCAGACGGTGCTGTCGGTGCGGCGGATCCATGATTTCCTGCCGCGCCGGCTGGCTGCGGTCACTGCCGCGATCTTTGCCGCCGCCGGGGCGCTCATTCTGTGGACCGCCACCCTTCCGGGGTTCGCCCCGGTGGCCCCCGGCGTCGTGCTTGACGGGCCCTACAGCCAGCGTCCCCTCGGCGGCGACGGCCGCATTCCCGGGTCAGAGCTGGCCGCCTGGCTGGGCGGCGCCCTGGCGGTCCTGGCCGTGGGGACGCTGCTGGTGCTGCGGCTGATCGCCAGCCGGCGCCAGCTGGAAGCCCTCGACGCCGACGAGAACGCGGTGCTGCGCACCATCGCCATGAACCGCCTGCTCCGAACCGTTTCCACGGTGGCTTCGGGCCTCGGCGTGATTGCCGGCAACTTCGCGGCGCGGCCCGACCCGTCCAGCGGGGTCTCGTCGTGGACGAACCCGGCCGGCCTGGCGGGAATCGCCGTCCTCCTGGTGATGTGGCAGTGGCGGCCGCCGCGGATCGCAGCCGCCGGACCGGCCGAACGGAACCGGCGGGCCACCGGCCTCCGGCCGGGCGGCCAGCACCCCGCCGCCCGCCTCATCTCCTCGCTGGGGCCCCTGCTGGGCCTCGCTGCGGCGGTGCCGCTGCTGGCGGGGGTGTTCATCGTCCCCGGCCTGATGGCCGACGTTGCGGCCTTCGGGATGGCCGGCTTCGTGGCCCTGATGGCGGCCGCGGTCCTGATGGTCCTTGCCATCGGCGAACTGCTCCTGCACCGCAACTACGGTGACCCCGGCGCGCCGCGCGACTGGCCGCGGCAGCCGGTCAGCCCCGCGCTGCTGACCACAATCGTCCTGGCCGCGCTGGCTTTCGGGCTGGCGCTGGCCGTCACCGCTGCCGGCCAGGAGCGGCTTTACGGGGAGCAGGACTGGAACGCCCCGGCCCTGCTCGCCGCCGCCGGGGCCGCCGCCTCGGTGCCGGCCTTCCTCGCGGCCAGGCGCCGGCACGGGGTGCCGGGTCTCCCCTCGGGCATGGACGCCGCCTTGCGTGCGGTCACGGTCCACCGGACCGTGCGCACGCTGGCGGCGATGTTCGCCGCACAGGCCGCCGTGCTGTTGCTGACCCAGAGCCCGGCCTGGGCGGCGGTGTTCGCCGCCTCATCCTTCGGAGACCCGGTCAATCCGTCCGCCACCACGTGGTGGCCGGCAACCCTCGCGGGTGCGGTCCTCGGCGCCGCGGCCATGGTCATCGCCATCATCCCTGTCGTAGGCCCGGGGCTCACCCCGGCCGGCCGCGCACCGCAGCGGGACCGAGAGCCCGCTGCATGAGCTCGGGAATCTCCGTCAATCTGCGCTCCGCCACCCCGCCCTACGAACAGATCCGGGCGCAGGTAGCCTCGCTGATCGCCGTCGGCGCACTCCCCCAGGGCACCCGCCTCCCCACCGTGCGGAGCCTCGCGGCGGACCTCGGCATCGCGGCCGGAACCGTCGCCCGGGCCTACCGGGAGCTAGAGCAGGCCGGATTGATTATCACCGGGCGCCGCAACGGAACCATCGTCGCCGCCGACCGTGCAGCCGCGGACACACCGGGCGCCGCACCGAACGCCGCACTGATCGACGCCGTCGACCGTCTCATTGCGGAGGGCAGGCGCGCCGGGCTGGACGACGGCGCGCTGCTGGCGGTCGTGCGGGCCAGGCTCGGCCGGGACGGCGAATAAGTCCCGGACGCCAGTTCTCAGTAGACTGGGGGCGTGAGCATCCCTACGCCCTATGAAGACCTGCTGCGCGACGTGCTGGAGCACGGCACGCACAAATCGGACCGCACCGGGACGGGCACCCGCAGCGTGTTCGGCCGGCAACTCCGCTTCGACCTGGGCAAGAGCTTTCCGCTCATCACCACCAAGCGGGTGCACTTCAAGTCCGTTGCCGTGGAGCTGCTGTGGTTCCTGCGCGGGGACAGCAACGTGAAGTGGATGCAGGACCAGGGCGTCACCATCTGGAATGAATGGGCCGACGCCGACGGCGAACTCGGGCCGGTCTACGGCGTTCAGTGGCGCTCCTGGCCCACGCCCGACGGCGGCCACATCGACCAGATCGCCGAGCTCGTAGAGAATCTCAAGTCCAACCCCGATTCGCGCCGCCACATTGTCTCGGCCTGGAACGTCGCCGAGCTCAAGAACATGGCCCTCCCGCCGTGCCATGCCTTCTTCCAGTTCTACGTCGCCGACGGCAAGCTTTCCTGCCAGCTCTACCAGCGCTCGGCGGACACCTTCCTGGGGGTGCCGTTCAACATCGCCTCCTACGCCCTGCTGACCTGCATGCTGGCCCAGCAGACCGGGCTGGAACCGGGCGAGTTCGTCTGGACCGGCGGCGATGTCCACATCTACGAGAACCACCTGGACCAGGTCCTCACCCAGCTGGGCCGGGAACCCTACGAATATCCGCAACTGAAGATCACCCGCAAACCGGAATCCATCTTCGACTACACCCTTGAGGACTTCGAGGTGGTCGGCTACCAGCACCACCCGACGATCAAGGCCCCGATCGCGGTATGAGCAACGAGACGAGCAAACACATGGAACCCGTCGATTTCACCGAACAGCTCCGCGGCACCGTCACCGGGCTCGGGCTGGTGTGGGCACAGACCAACACGGGAGTGATCGGGCAGGCCGGGTCCATGCCGTGGCACCTGCCCGAGGACATGGCGCACTTCAGCCGGCTCACGGCCGGCCACCCCGTCATCATGGGCCGCAAGACCTGGGCCTCCTTCCCGGCAAAGTTCCGCCCCCTGCCCGGACGGACGAACATCGTCATCACCCGGCAGGAAGGCTGGGGCGGGACGCCGGAAGCGGAGGGCGCCCTGGCGGTCAGGTCGCTCGATGACGCCCTGCTGGAATCCCAGTTCGCGCCGGGCCAGCAGATGGTCTGGGTCATCGGCGGCGGCGAAATCTACGCGCAGGCCCTGGACCTGGCTGACGTCGCCGTGGTCACCACGATCGACACCGCCACGGAGGGCGACACCTTCGCCCCGGAACTCGGCTACGACTGGGCCGCGGAAGCCAGCCTCCCCGCTGACGGCTGGCTGACCGCCGCGAACGGCACCCGCTACCGCATCACCCTGTGGCGCCGGACGGAGGCCAAATAATGCTGCGCAAACCCGAGACCCTCTTCGTCCTCGGCTACATGTTGCTGCCCCTGCTGGCGTTGCTGTCCGCGATCGTGGGACTGACCATGATCCTCGGCGGCAACAAGATCGCGGGCGCGATCGTCCTCGTCATCGTCACCCAGGTTTTCGCCTTCGGTGCGGTGTTCGCCCTCCGCCGGCGCAAGAGCGCCCTGCTCGCAGAGCCCGACGCCGACTAGCGGCACCCGCGCGGCCGGGTGGCTGCCGGGCCGGGACGCTGCCATGGGGAGATCACCCCATCGCGGCATCCCTGCGGCGCGGCTAGATTGGTGCCGGTCAGATTCTTTGGCCAGAATGCATTTGGTTTGGCGGCGGCCCGTTAGGCTGTTGCCCGAATAGGGGGAGCCATCATGGCGGGAAACATGTGGGGCGCCGACGTCGCACAGCTGCGTATGCTCGCGCAGCACTTCGGCACGACGTCGGAGACTCTGCTGCAGCAGTCGACGGCGCTAACGGCCGCCATCAACAACACCACTTCCTGGAAGGGCGCCGACGGCGCCAGGTTCAAATCCGAGTGGAACGGCAGCCACCGGGCCCTGATCCAGCAGACCGCGCGATCCCTGAAGGAACAGTCCAAGCTGCTGCTGACGCAAGCCGATGAGCAGGAGAAGGCCAGCAACGCCGCTCCCGGCTCCGGCGGCGGACCCGGGGGCGGGACGCCCGGAAGCGCAGGCGGCCAGGGGCGGGGCGGCAGCAACGATCCGTGGGGGCCGGACTGGCTGTCCGATCCGGAGGCCCCGTTCCGCGGCGGCTGGGACTTTTACAACGTCGTCAAGGCGTTCCCCAACCTCCGCTCCGGCCTCTTCGACATTGCCGCCATGCTGCAGAAATCCCGGATCGGCGATTTCTTCGACCCGGTGGCGTGGAAGGCGTTCCAGAACTCGAACGAGTTCAGCAAGTTTTTCAACGTCTCCAACCAGTTGTTTGAGGGCAAATGGCACGAAGCCTTCAATCTCACCGAGGGGACCAAGGCCTTCAGCGCCTTTGACGGCCTTGGCAAGGGGCTGGGCGTCCTCGGTGTCGGCCTGGACGGCATGGACGCCATCAACTCCCTGGCGGACCACGAGTACGGTGACGCCGCGTATTCGAGTGCCAAGGCACTCATTGGCGCTGGCTCGTTCCTCCCCCCGCCGGCCGGAACGGCCTGCATGGTCGCCAGCGCCGGACTGGCCCTTTACGACAACGTCCCCGTCGTCCATGACTCAGTGAACTGGGTGGGCGGCCAGATTGCTGATGGCGCTGGCGCCGTCAAGGATTCCATTGCCGACGGCGCGGAAGCCGTCGGCGACTTCTTTGGCTTCTAATAACGAGGAGATCTAGATCGTGACTGAGACAACCACAGCCCGTCCGGGAGCCGGACAGCCGGTATATCCGGACTCCATCGGCTTCGGCTTCGCCGAGCTTGTCACCTTGCTCAATCTGGCGCACGGCCCGGCCGCAACCGCGAGCGCCGAGGCGTTGCGCGTGGCCAAGGAGCTCGAGGACCCCGCGGTGTTGTCCGCCGGTGCGTCCTCGCTGGTGGCAAGGGGCGCGGCGACGGTGGAGGCGGACGGCACCTTGTCCGTCAGCGGACCGGTCGCCGCAGTGACCAGGGCCCTGACCACCGCCACCCGCCGGATGCAGATCAACCTGCTCACGGCGGACTCCGCGGACAGCGTCCTGGCTATTGAATCCGAGGACTACCGCATCCTGCTCCAGCCGCGCGCCTTCTTCAGCTGGTTTGCCATGGCCCAGGATCCGGAGATCTCCCCCGCCGAGGCAAATTTCTTCATCATGCGTAAGCACCTCGAAGACAACCCCTCAGGCGGGGCCACCTTGCGCCGGCTGGAAGACCCTTCCCGCCGCCAGCTGCTCCTCAAGCGTTCCGGCGACACCTGGACCATCGGTTACAGCACCCCCGGCGCAGGAGACATCGACGAACTCACGGGTTTGGGGGACGCCGAGGTACTCGACCACATCCGCACCCTCCGGGAAGGCTGAACCAGGTGCCAAAAGACGCTGCCGACCGCCAGCACGACGAAGAGGTCCGCGCCGCGCACGAACATGCCGTGGCTGCCGGAGAGAAGCGGCTCCTGACCAGGACCATGGACCGCGGGCGGCTGCACTCCTATGCCGCGGACGAGATCGGCTTTGCCCGCGCCGGATCCGGACCGATCGTCACCACGGCGGTCGGGATGGTTATCCTGGCGGCCGTGTTCGCAGCCGTGACCGTGTTCTCCGTCGTCCTCGTCGCCGCCCCGACCTCGCAGGGCGAAAGCCCGATGTGGGGCGCGCTCGTGCTGACCGTGATTGGCGCCGCAGGAGTGCTCTACGCCGTCCGGCTCGCGGTATCCGAGTTCAAGGCCCGGCGCATCCGCCGCGAGCGTGGCCTTCCGGAGCCGAGCCCGCGCCAGCTGGACTGACCGGGAGCTTACCCAGGCGGTATCGCCGGCGGCCTGGGGCCGTGACGTAACCGACTGCGGCCTTGCCGCCGCAAAGTCTAAACTGGCCCAATGACTACAGCAGCTACCCCGTCCGTCGGACTGGTCGGTTGGCGTGGCATGGTCGGCTCCGTCCTGATGCA
>Ga0164309_10001032_pt1 | contig 13952 bp, 11 predicted proteins | sample Whisoiple_247_MG_FD_109984 | JGI IMG/M metagenome (GOLD analysis project Ga0164309, IMG submission 109984) | Soil microbial communities amended with fresh organic matter from upstate New York, USA - Whitman soil sample_247_MG | ecosystem: Environmental > Terrestrial > Soil > Unclassified >...
ACGCTGGAGCTGAAGCCGGAACAGGCCGAAACGCTCGCCCGCGCGCGCCAGAGCGGCACGCTGTCGCTGGCGCTGCGCAGCATCGCCGACGTCAACATCGTCGAGAGCAACGCCGACGACCAGGTGCGTCGGCGCGGCGACAGCGTCAATCTCGTTCGCTACGGCGTATCCACCCAGCAGACGACACAGAAGTGACCAAAGGACCTAGCGATATGAGATACAGGGAAAATCAACCGATGATGCGGGCTTTTGCCGCCCGCGCCCTGTCGTTTTCGGCGGTCGCGGCCCTGCTTCTTGATCCGGCCTTGAGTCCGGTCGTGGCGGCCGACTATCGCAGCGTAGCTCCTGTCGCACAGGGGACACCGGCTCACGGCCACATGAACGCGCGCTTCCTGGATCTTGGGATCGGCAAGTCGATCGTCATTGATCTGCCGCGCGACGTCAAGGATGTGCTGGTCGCCGATCCCAAGATCGCCAACGCCGTGGTTCGTTCCGCGCAACGGGCCTACATCATCGGTGCAGCTGTCGGCCAGACCAACATTGTGTTCTTCGACTCCGCTGGCCAGCAGATTGCCGCCTATGATATCGCCGTTACGCGCGACCTCAACGGCCTGCGCGCCGCGCTGAAGCAGTTGCTGCCAAACGCCGACATCCGGATCGAGGGCATCGGCGACAGCGTAATGCTGACTGGTTCCGCTGCGACGCAGATCGAGGCGCAACAAGCCAACGATGTCGCCGCGCGGTTGGCGGGCGGGGCCGAGAAGGTCGTCAATTCGATCGTGGTCCGCGGCAAGGACCAGGTCATGCTTAAAGTTACGGTCGCCGAAGTCGCGCGCGCGATCGTCAAGCAGATGGGTATCGACCTCTCGGCAAGCCTGAACTATGGCACTACCGCGGTCGCTTTCAACAATTCGAACCCGTTTACCGTAAACAACGCGCCGCTGGTCGGCGGCAATCGCCTGATCACATCGACGCCGTCGGTCCAGGCGACATTGCGCGCGATGGAAAGCGCCGGCGTCGTGCGAACGCTTGCCGAACCCAATCTGACCGCCGTCTCCGGCGAGTCCGCGACTTTCATCTCTGGCGGCGAATTTCCGATTCCGACCGGCGTGACCTGCCAAACCACGACGTCCGGCGCGATCGGAAACTGCGTTCAGACCGTCAGCTTCAAGAAATTCGGCATTTCGCTCAACTTCACGCCGGTGGTGCTGACCGAAGGGCGGATCAGCCTGCATGTGATGACCGAAGTCTCGGAAGTCTCCAACGAAAACGCCTTGCAGGGCGGCGCCGGTGGAACGACGATCCCTTCGATCAAGACCCGGCGCGCCGAAACCACGCTGGAGATTCCGTCGGGCGGCGCGATGGCGCTGGCGGGCTTGATCCAGCAACAGCAAAAGCAGGCGATCAATGGACTTCCGGGCCTGTCGACCGTGCCCGTGCTCGGCTCGTTGTTCCGCAGCCGGGACTTTATCAACAACCAGACCGAGTTGATGGTGCTGGTGACGCCTTACATCGTTCGCGCCGTTGCGCCAAAGGATCTGTCGCGTCCGGATGACGGATTTGCAGCGGCTGCCGATCCGCAGGCGGATCTTTTGGGCAGCATCAATCGTATCTACGGCGTACCGGGCCGCTCCGAGCCATCGCAAAATTATCGCGGCACCTACGGCTTTATCACCGACTGAGACGGGACAAGGACGAAACGATGACAACCAGAATACCCGTCGACCGCTATCGCGCGCTCCGCGTGGCCGGAGCGCTGGTCGGTCTTGCCGGACTCACTGTCATGCTGGGCGCCTGCACGCACACTGCTGACCAGGTAGCGACCGCCAGCATCCCCGAGGATTATCGGCTACGGCATCCGATCGCGGTGCAGGAAGCCAACCAGTCGGTCGTCATCCTTGTCGGTCACGCGCGCGGCGGTCTTTCCGCCGACCAGCGCGCCGACGTCATAGGGCTGGCCCGGACCTGGCGGCACGATGCCACCGGTCCCATCACCGCCGACGTACCGATCGACACTTCCAATGCGGCTGCGGCCGCGGACGCATTCCGCGAAGTCCAGGCGCTCTTGATCGCGGCTGGCGTGCCGCCGCGCGGCATCAATTTACATCGCTATCACCCGGCCGATCCACGCCAGATGGCCGCGATCCGGCTGAACTATCCGAGAATGACGGCAGTCGTCGGTCCTTGCGGCCTTTGGCCGGAGGATCTCGGCCCTTCGATTCACGACAAGAGCTATCTCGACAACAAGTCCTGGTACAATCTCGGTTGCGCCAATCAGCGCAACATGGCCGCGATGGTCGATAATCCGGCGGACCTCGTGCAGCCGCGATCTGAAACCCCCGCCTACACCGCACGGCGCTCGGAAGGCTTCGAGAAGTATCGCAAGGGAAACACCACCACGACGCTCTATCCGGAAGCCGACAAGGCCAAACTCAGCGATACAGGCAAATGATCAGTTACGCCCGTCAAAATACCGAAGCACAGCCGGACGGCACACCGGCGTCCCCGGACGATCATATCGCCCCGGCGCCACGGGTATCCGTGCAGGCATTTTGCGAGACGGTGGAAACCGCGGCTGCCGTGCAATCGGCGGGCGAGGACCGCCGCCTCGGCAAGGCACATCTCAAGATCCAGATGGGCGGCATGGCAGCCGCGACCGAGGCCTATCGCACCGCGCCGACGCCTAACGTGATCATCCTGGAAACCGAGGGCCGCAACGATATCCTCACCGGACTCGACCAGCTCGCCACGGTTTGCGATTCCGGTACCCGTGTCATTGTCATCGGCCGTCTCAACGACGTCGCGCTCTATCGTGAACTGGTTCGCCGCGGCGTCAGTGACTATGTGTTGGCGCCGGTTTCCGCACTCGACGTGGTGCGTTCGGTTTGCGGGCTGTTCAACACGCCGGAAGCCAAGGCGGTTGGTCGCATCATCGCCATCGTCGGCGCCAAGGGCGGCGTTGGCGCGTCTACCATCGCCCATAACGTGGCCTGGGCGATCGCACGCGACCTGGCGCTGGATTCGGTCGTCGCCGATCTCGATCTCGCCTTCGGCACCGCCGGTCTCGACTATAATCAGGACCCGCCGCAGGGAATCGCCGACGCGGTGTTCTCTCCCGATCGTGTAGATACCGCGTTCATCGACCGCCTGCTGTCGAAATGCACCGACCATCTCAGCCTGCTGGCGGCGCCGGCCACGCTGGAGCGGGTCTACGATTTCGGTGCCGAGGCCTTCGATTCGATCCTCGATACCCTGCGCACCTCGATGCCTTGCATCGTGCTGGACATTCCCCATCAATGGTCGGGCTGGACCCGGCGCGCGCTGGTGGCTGCGGACGATATCCTGATTGTCGCAGCGCCCGACCTTGCCAACCTGCGCAACACCAAGAACCTGTTCGATCTCCTGAAGGCGTCGCGGCCCAACGACCGGGTACCGGTCTATTGCCTCAACCAGGTCGGGATACCGAAGCGGCCGGAAATCAATGCCGGCGAATTCGCCAAGGCGATCGAATGTCCGCCGATCGCGTCGATTCCCTTCGACCCGCAAATATTCGGGTTAGCGGCGAACAATGGCCAGATGATCGCGGAAATCTCCGAAAGTCATCGCACCACCGAAATGTTTCTGCAGATTGCGCAGCGGCTAACGGGCCGCGGCGAGACAAAAAAGCCGCGGGGGTCGTTCCTGTCGCCCCTGCTCGGGAAGCTGCGGGCAAAGTAGCCACCCGCATGGAGTATCGTCGTGTTTGGTAAGCGTAGCGGAGCAGAAAACGACCAGCGGGCGATAAAGCCCGCTACCAGCGCGCCGGAACCGGTTTCCGGCGTGGCCGCCGCCGTGCGTGAGGCGCCTCCTCCCGTAGTCTCCTCGCCGCCGATAGCGCCGGCCCGATCCGCCCCACCGCCGCCAGCGGTCGACGCCAAACGCTCGGATACCTATTACCAGGTCAAGGCGACGATCTTCGGCGCCCTGATCGAAGCGATCGATTTAGCCCAGCTCGCCAAGCTCGACGGCGAGTCGGCGCGCGAAGAAATCCGCGACATCGTCAACGAGATCATCGCGATCAAGAATATCGTGATGTCGATTGCCGAGCAGGAAGAACTGCTCGACGACATCTGCAACGACGTGCTCGGATATGGCCCGCTGGAGCCGCTATTGTCGCGCGACGATATCGCCGACATCATGGTCAACGGCGCCGGCACGGTGTTCATCGAAGTGGCCGGCAAGATTCAGCGCACCGGCATCCGCTTCCGCGACAACCAGCAACTGCTCAACATCTGCCAGCGCATCGTCAGCCAAATCGGCCGGCGCGTCGACGAATCCTCGCCGATCTGCGACGCCCGCCTCGCCGACGGCTCCCGTGTCAATGCCATCGTGCCGCCGCTGGCGATCGATGGTCCCGCGCTCACGATCCGCAAATTCAAGAAGGACAAGCTGACCCTCGACCAGCTAGTCAAATTCGGCGCGATCACGCCCGACGGTGCGACCATCTTGCAGATCATCGGACGCTGCCGCGCCAACGTGCTGATTTCCGGCGGCACCGGCTCCGGCAAGACGACGCTGCTGAACTGCCTCACCAACTATATCGATCACGACGAGCGCATCATCACCTGCGAAGACGCAGCCGAACTGCAACTGCAGCAGCCACATGTAGTTCGCCTTGAAACCCGCCCGCCGAACATCGAGGGCGAGGGCCAGGTCACCATGCGCGAACTGGTGCGCAACTGCCTGCGTATGCGTCCCGAACGCATCATCGTCGGCGAGGTCCGCGGACCGGAGGCATTCGACCTGCTGCAGGCCATGAACACCGGTCACGACGGATCGATGGGAACCCTGCACGCCAACAATCCACGCGAAGCATTGTCGCGCTGCGAGTCCATGATCACGATGGGCGGGTTTTCGTTACCATCACGAACCATCCGCGAAATGATCTGCGCTTCGATCGACGTCATCATCCAGGCTGCCCGCCTGCGCGACGGTTCCCGGCGCATCACCCACATCACCGAGGTGATGGGCATGGAAGGCGACACCATCATCACCCAGGATCTATTCATCTACGACCTGGTCGGCGAGGACGCCAACGGGAACATCATCGGGCGGCACCGCTCGACCGGCATCGGACGACCCCGCTTCTGGGATCGTGCGCGTTACTACGGCGAGGAGAAGCGGCTTGCGGCTGCGCTCGATGCCGCCGAAGTCGTCGCGCCGACCTGAGGGAAACGCACCATGAATATGCAACCGCTCGCACTGGCTTTTCTCGCCGCCACCGCCATTGGCGGCCTGTCATGGGTTTTTATCTACCCGGTCCTGTCGGGGGAAAAGAAGGCCGAGAGTCGCCGTGCCTCGGTGGCCAAATCGGAGCCAGCCGCACGTCAGGTCGACAAGACCCAGCGCTCGCGCCGCGAGCAGGTCGAGGGATCGCTGAAGGAGCTCGAGGCGCGCCGTCAAAAGGAAAAGCGGCTGCCGCTGAGCAGTCGCCTGGCCCAGGCCGGGCTGGACTGGACGCCCCGAAAATTCATGATCGCCTCCGGCATCCTGGGCGCGGCCTGCTTCGCGATCGCTGTATTGGCCGGTGGCGGGCTGCTGGCCGGCGTGGGGCTCGCCTTCGCCGGCGGCTTTGGCGTGCCGCGCTGGGTACTGAGTTTCCTGAAGAAGCGCCGCGAGAAGAGTTTCCTGAAAGCGCTGCCGGACGCCGTCGACGTGATCGTGCGCGGCATCAAGGCGGGCCTGCCCCTGTTTGAATCCATCAAAGTCGTCGCCGCCGATTCTCCCGAGCCGCTGCGCAGCGAATTCCTTGCCATCATAGAAACCCAGGCGATCGGCATGCCACTGGGCGAGGCCTGCGCCCGGCTGTACGAGCGGATGCCGGTGCCGGAGGCGAATTTCTTCGGAATCGTGGTCGCGATCCAGCAGAAGTCGGGCGGTAATTTGTCGGAAGCGTTGGGCAACTTGTCCAAAGTGCTGCGCGACCGCAAGAAAATGGCCGAGAAGATCCAGGCCATGTCAATGGAAGCCAAGGCGTCCGCCGGCATCATCGGCTCGCTGCCGCCAATCGTCATGCTGCTCGTCTACCTCTCGACGCCGCAATACATCTCGCTGCTGTGGACGCATCCGACCGGCCAATTGATGCTTGTCGGCTGCGTGATCTGGATGTCCATCGGCATCCTCGTGATGAAAAAAATGATCAACTTCGACTTCTGACGGTACAACATGATCCAGTTCCTGGTCGACAAGATCCACGACGTACACTTCATGACCATGCTGCTGGCCGCCATTGCCGCCAGCGCGACGGCCTATACGCTGGCGATGCCGCTGTTGGCCGGTGATGGACTCGCCAAGCGCATGAAGGCGGTCGCCAGCGAACGCGAGCGGATCCGACAACGTGAGCGCGATCGCCTGAACAAGGCCGAGAAGGTCTCGCTACGCCAAACGCCGAAGCAACTGGTCTCCAGGGTGGTGGAAGACTTCAATCTCGGAAAATGGCTGGCCCAGGAAGCCGCGCGCGACAAATTGACCATGGCCGGCTATCGCGGGCAGGCGCCCTACGTCACGTTCCTGTTCTTTCGGCTGGTGACGCCGATCGTGCTGTTCATCGGCGCGATCCTGTACGTGTTCGTAATCTCGCACACGGAGAAGTCGTTTCCAATCAAGATCGGCATGTGCATCGGCGCCGCCTATTTCGGCCTGCAGGCGCCGATGCTGTTCCTGAAGAACGCAATCTCCAAGCGTCAGCTCTCGATCAAACGGGCCTTTCCCGACGCGCTCGACCTGCTGCTGATCTGCATCGAGTCCGGCATGTCGATCGAAGCGGCCTTCCGCAAGGTTTCGACCGAAATCGTGACACAGTCGGTCGCGCTGTCGGAGGAATTCACGCTGTGCACCGCCGAGCTATCGTATCTTCAGGACCGCAAGGTGGCCTACGAGAACCTCGCGAAGCGCACCGGGCTTGAGGGCGTGAAGTCGGTCTGTCTCGCTTTGCAGCAGTCGGAGCGTTACGGTACGCCGCTCGGCCAGAGCCTGCGGGTGATGGCGCAGGAAAATCGCGATATGCGCATGAACGAAGCGGAGAAGAAGGCCGCCGCGCTGCCGCCGAAGCTGACGGTTCCGATGATCCTGTTCTTCCTGCCGGTGCTGTTTGTGGTCATTCTCGGGCCGACCGGCATCAAGATCGCGGCGATGCAGTGAGCCGGCGCCGCCCCCCGTTTATGTTTGTGCTGTTGAAGTCCACATTAATTGTTGCGGCCGGGCTCGCGCCGGCTTGAGCGGGCGATTTCGTAAAGACGCCGGCCCCCGACAATTGCACGTTCCCCGGCCAGGCGGATCGCTACGGCTTTTCCTGCTTTTTTCCGAAAGTGCGGCGCTCAGTCGGGGCGGTTGAGCTGGGCCACCGGCGTGTTGCCGGCATTGGTGCGCGGATTATCCTTGCGATTGAGCATCTGCTTCAGATAGGCGACGTTTGCAGCAGCCTCGTCCGGCGGCAGATCCGCCTTCACGATGCTTTCGGCCTCGGCGAAGCGACCTTGCAGGCCCACCACCAGTCCGAGATTCTGCCGCACCCGCGTATCGGCGCGGCCGCTGTTGTAGGCCTGGCGCAGCGTCTCTTCCGCCTTTGGCAAGTCTTTTGACAGCATGTAGGACAGGCCGAGATTGGACAGCACGGAGGGCTCATCGGGCACGATTTTCAGGGCACTCGTATAGTAGGCCCGCGCCTCGTCATGGCGGCCAAGTTGATCCAACGCGGCGCCCTGCACCGAAAGAATCCGCCAATCTGGATTGTCCGGCGTATGCGCGCGGGAGAGCACGTCGAACGCCGCCTGGAAATTGCCGTTGTCGGCCAGCGCTCGGCCGTAAGCCGCAAGCAGGGCCTTGTTACCGGGATGGCCGATGGTGGCCTGCTCAAGCACCGCGACCGCCTGCGCGCGCTGGCCGGTGGCGCGCAACGCCTGACCATAGGCCAGTGCCACGTCGGCGTCCTTGGGGTTAGCGCGGTAGCGCTCGCCATAGACCTCTACGGCGCGGCGCGGATCGGCATCGGGAGCAGCCGCACTCTTCGAGCCCAGCGAACCCGTGATGTCGGACGTGGTCTGACAGCCGCAAAGCCCGACGGCGAACATCGCCACCACGGCTGCGGACGCCAAATGCCGGGCAAGGCGGTACTGCTGAGGCATGGCACTTCAACTCACGGATGGATCAGGCTGAAGGCGTCAGCAATAAAGTGTTAACCCTAATGGTTGGTTAACTTGATCGGTTTTAAAAGCCCGCGAATGGTGCGATAGGTCGTGCTTAACTCATGCAAGAGCGGGAGACGCATGCACTCCGTCTTCGAGACCGCGCCCACCAGTCCGGCGATTCCGATCACGTTCGCGACCAAGACCACCTGGCCCGCGATCCGCGACGGGCTTGCCGCACCGGCCCGGCAGTTTGCACTCGCCAGCGAGTTTGCGGCAAAGCCAGGCAAATGCCTGATCCTGCCGTCGGCGGACGGCCAGATTGCACAGATCATTTTCGGCCTTGAGGAAGAAGACGCCAAATCGCGCGACCTGTTCCGGCCGGGTGCCTTGCCGGACCTGCTGCCGCCTGGCACCTACCGCTTCGCCAATGCGCCGCACGATAGCCGTCTCGCCACCCTCGCCTTTGCGCTCGGCAACTATCGTTTCAGCCGTTACCGCAAGGCGGACGTGCCCAATGTCAAACTGGTGCCGCCCGACGGCGTCGATGCCAGCGACATCACGCGCATGACTGAGGCTGCCACGCTGGCGCGCGATCTCATCAACACGCCGTCCAACGACATGGGCCCTGAAGAACTGGCGCAGGCGGCGGAGGAACTGGCCAAGCGCTTCGGCGCCGACTTCGACTGCATCGTCGGCGACGAACTGCCGCGACAGAATTTTCCGCTGATTCATGCGGTCGGCATGGCCTCGCCGCGCGCGGCCCGGCTGATCGACTTCACCTGGGGCGACCCGTCTCACCCCAAGGTCACGCTGGTCGGTAAAGGCGTCTGCTTCGACACCGGGGGGCTCGACCTGAAACCCTCCAGCGGCATGCTGATCATGAAAAAGGACATGGGCGGCGCAGCCAATGTGCTGGCGGCAGCGATGATGGTGATGGGTGCGAAGCTGAAGGTGCGGCTCAGGGTCCTGATCCCCGCGGTCGAGAACGCGGTCGCCGGCAACGCGTTCCGTCCGCTCGACATCTTCACCTCGCGCAAGGGCCTGACGGTGGAGATTGGCAACACCGACGCCGAGGGCCGGCTGGTGCTGGCCGATGCGCTGGCGCTGGCCGACGAAGAGACGCCGGATCTACTGGTCGATCTGGGCACCCTGACCGGCGCCGCCCGCGTGGCGCTGGGGCCGGATTTGCCGCCCTTTTACACCAATGACGAGACGCTGGCGCTCGACATCGCACGTGTTGCGCAACAGGAGAACGATCCGTTGTGGCGATTGCCGCTATGGCCGGCCTACGACGGCTGGCTCGATTCCAAGGTCGCCGACATCAACAACGCGCCATCCGGCGGGTTTGCAGGCTCGATCACCTGCGCGCTGTTCCTGCAGCGTTTCGTCGAGGCCGCGAAAAGCTGGCTGCATGTCGACATCTATGGCTGGACACCATCAGCCAAGCCGGCGCGACCCGAAGGCGGCGAATGCCAGGCCGCTCGCGCAATCTACAAATATCTGAGCGAACGCTATGGATGATCCGCGCCTGACACCGGCACGGCCTGACCTTGCCGCAAAATATCTGGAGGGCAAGATCAAGGCCGGGCGTTTTGTCGCGGGCGAGACATTCGAGATCACCGCCGCGATCGCACCGGTACATGAAGCACCCTCCTCAGACACGCGGCTGTCGACACAGGCACTGAAAGGCGAGCGTGCGACCATTTACGATCGCAACGGCGAGGGCTGGGCCTGGGGCCAGCTCGACAGCGACGGCTATGTCGGCTGGCTTCCCGATTCGTCGCTGGCGAAACCTCAGGCCGCGCCGACACACAAGGTCACTGCTATCAGGACTTTTGCCTTTTCCGGCCCTTCGATCAAACTGCCGCCTTTGCATACGCTGGTCATGGAATCTTTGCTGACCGTAATACGCGAGGACGGCACCTTCGCCGTCACGGGCGAAGGATGGTATTTGCCGCGGCAGCATCTCGGTAACCGCGATCGTGTTGAGAAGGATTTTGTCAACGTGGCCGAACGCTTCGTCGGCACGCCCTATCTATGGGGCGGCAAGAGCAGTCTGGGGATCGACTGCTCAGGCCTCCTCCAGGTCGCGCTAAATGCCGCGGGCGTCGACTGCCCGCGCGACAGTGACATGCAACAAGGCGGCCTCGGCAAGGATCTGGACCTCTCGCAATCGACCAAACTGCGACGCGGCGATCTGATTTTCTGGAAAGGTCATGTCGCGATCGCGCGCGATGCAACCACGATCGTTCACGCCAACGCGCATCACATGGCGACCGCGATTGAAAACACCGCCGATGCCATCGCACGGATCAGAGCCACGGGTAGTGAGATCACGGCCATCAAGCGAATGAATTGAGTGGCGTGGCCCCTCATTCCCCGACGATGGACCCCGAGGCGGCTTCTTGGCGGAACGCGGCCGCGAACAATGCGCGGGTATAGTCGGTCTTCGGATTCCTGAACAGCTCAGCCGCCGCGCCCTCCTCCACCACCTTGCCGTGGCGCATCACGATGAGGTGGCTGGCCAGAGAGGCCACCACGCGCAAATCGTGTGAAATGAACATGTAGGTCAGATCGTGCTTGCGCTGCAATTCGCGCAGCAGATCGACCATCTGCGCCTGAAACAGCATGTCGAGCGCGCTGGTCGGCTCATCCAGCACCACGAAATTGGGCTCCAGCACCACAGCACGCGCGATACTGATGCGCTGCCGCTGGCCGCCGGAGAATTCGTGCGGATATCGAAACCGCGTCGCCGGATCGAGGCCCACCTCCTTCAGCGCTCTGATGACCCGCGCTTCGCGCTCGGTTTCCGAAAGTGCGCGCTGATGCACCGCGAGACCCTCGGCGATGATGTCGCCGATCGACATCCGCGGACTGAGCGCACCAAACGGGTCCTGAAACACGATCTGCATGTCGCGGCGGAACGGCAGCATCGCCTTGAAGCGCAGACCCTGGATATCCTTGCCCAGGAACACGATCGGTCCGTTCGAGGAGATCAGCCGCAACAGCGCCATCCCCAGCGTCGTCTTGCCGGAACCGGATTCCCCGACCACGCCGAGCGTCTCGCCCTTGCGCACCGAGAGGCTGACGCCGTCGACCGCCTTGATATGCCCGACGGTGCTGCGCAGTAGCCCGCGCTTGACCGGAAACCAGACTTTCAGATCGTCGGCCGATATCACCACCGGCGATTCCGGTCGCGGCGGCGCCGGGTCTGGCTTTGGCTCCGCGGCGAGCAGCGCGCGGGTGTAAGGATGCTTCGGTGCCGTGAAGACCTGCTCCACCGGGCCCTGCTCGACGATCTTGCCGTTGCTCATCACGCAGACGACGTCGGCGATGCGGCGCACGATGCCGAGATCGTGGGTGATGAACAACAGGCTCATGCCAAGCCGTGCGCGGATTTCGGCGAGTAGCGCCAGGATCTGCGCCTGGACGGTAACGTCGAGCGCCGTGGTCGGCTCATCCGCGATCAGCAGATCCGGCTCGTTGGCGAGCGCCATCGCGATCATCACCCGTTGCCGCTGCCCGCCGGACAGTTGATGCGGATAACTCGCCAGCCGGGTCTCCGGCTCGGGGATTCCGACCTGGGTCAGCAGTTCGAGCGTACGCGCCCGCGCCATCTGACCGCGAACGCCGCCGTGGAGTTGCAAAATCTCGCCGATCTGGGACTCGATCGTGTGCAGCGGATTGAGCGAGGTCATTGGCTCCTGGAAGATGATCGAGATGTCATTGCCGCGGATGCTGCGAATTTCCCGCTCCGACATGTCGATCAGTTCGCGGCCCTTGAAATGGATGCTGCCTGACGGATGCGAGGCGGCCGGATAGGGCAGCAATTTCAGGATCGATAGCGCGCTTACCGATTTTCCCGAGCCGGATTCGCCGACCAGCGCCACGCACTCGCCGCGCTTGATCCCGAAGGAAATGCGGTCGACCGCGACCGAAACGCCGCTCGGCTGGTGGAATGCCACCGAGAGATCGCGAACATCGAGCAGTGGCTGGTTGATGGCGTCCATAGGCTTCGATCCCCTACCGGAACGACTTGCGGGGATCGAATGCGTCGCGCACCGCCTCGCCGATGAAGATCAGCAGCGACAGCATGATCGCGACTGCGAAGAAACCGGTGAAGCCGAGCCAGGGCGCCTGGACGTTGGCCTTGCCCTGCGACAGCAACTCGCCCAGCGATGGCGACCCCGGCGGCAATCCGAAGCCGAGAAAGTCAAGCGCGGTCAGCGTCATCACCGAAGAGGAGACGATGAACGGCAGGAACGTCATGGTCGCCACCATGGCGTTCGGCAACAGATGCCGGAACATGATGACGGCATTGGATACGCCGAGCGCACGCGCTGCCATGATGTATTCGAAATTGCGGCCGCGCAAAAATTCCGCCCGGACCAGGCCGACCAGCGAGACCCAGGAAAACAGCAAGAGGATTCCAAGCAGCACGAAGAAGCCGGGCACCAGGACCGAGGACAGGATCAGCAGCAGATACAGCGAGGGAATCGCGTTCCATACCTCGATCAAACGCTGGAAACCCAGATCGATCCAACCGCCGAAATAGCCTTGCACACCGCCGGCGGCGATGCCGATGATCGAGGAAACGATGGTCAGGCTCAGACCAAACAGCACCGAGATGCGAAAGCCGTAGATCAGGCGCGCGACCACGTCGCGGCCCTGGTCGTCGGTGCCGAGCCAGTTGTATTCGAGGTCGCGACAGCCCTTCAGGCCTTTCTTCTGCACCACGTCCTTGCACTGATCTTCGGTCAACAGCCAGGTTGGTTTCGACGGCGCGGGCGTCGGCAGATCGAGATTATGCGTATCGTAGGAGTAGCGGATCAGCGGCCAGACGATGCTGCCGCCCTTGTCCGCGATCAGTTTCTGTAGATAGGGATCGCGGTAATCCGCAGCGGTCTGGAAATCGCCGCCGAACGTGGTTTCGGGATAGCTAACAAAGGCGGGGAAATACAGATGACCGTCAAATTTGACCAGCAACGGCCGGTCGTTGGCGATGAGTTCGGCGAACAGCGAGATGAAGAACAGGATCAGGAAAATCCACAACGACCAATAGCCCCTGCGGTTCGATTTGAAATTCTGCCAGCGGCGGCGGTTAAGTGGCGACGGGCTGAAACGATGGCGCGTCATCGGCACCGCCTCGCCGAGCGGCGATTGCGTCGATGTCTCGACCGGCTGCGGCGTGATGACGTCCATCAGACTTCCCGTGCCTCGAAATCGATCCGCGGGTCGACCCACATGTAAGCGAGGTCCGAGATCAGGTTGACGACGAGACCGACCAGCGAAAAGATGAACAACGTTCCGAACACCACCGGATAATCGCGGTTCAACACGCTTTCGAAACCGAGCAAACCCAATCCGTCCAGCGAGAAAATGGTCTCGATCAGCAGCGAGCCCGAAAAGAACGCGTGGATGAAGGCGCCCGGAAAGCCCGCGATCACGATCAGCATGGCGTTGCGGAAGATGTGATTATAGAGCACCTGGCGCTCGCTGCAGCCCTTGGCGCGCGCGGTCATCACATATTGCTTGCGAATTTCGTCGAGAAACGAGTTCTTGGTCAATAGCGTCATGGTCGCGAACGCGCCGAGCGCCATCGAGACCAGAGGCAGTGTGATATGCCAGAAATAGTCCAGAATCTTCCAGTACCAGGGGAATTGCGACCAGCCGTCCGAGGTCAGGCCGCGCAGCGGGAAGATGTTAAAGAACGAACCGCCGGCGAACAGGATGATCAGCAGGATCGCGAACAGAAATCCCGGAATCGCAAATCCGACGATGATCACG
>Ga0164309_10001034_pt1 | contig 13926 bp, 11 predicted proteins | sample Whisoiple_247_MG_FD_109984 | JGI IMG/M metagenome (GOLD analysis project Ga0164309, IMG submission 109984) | Soil microbial communities amended with fresh organic matter from upstate New York, USA - Whitman soil sample_247_MG | ecosystem: Environmental > Terrestrial > Soil > Unclassified >...
TCTGCGCCGAAGATACGCTCGTCCGATGCACCGCGGTGATGGACGATGGCGTCAGCGCGCGCATAGTAGTCGTTCAGAATGTCGACGATGCTCGTGCACTCTGCCTTCGGTAAGTAGTCGGGCACGACAGCGTAGCCTTCGTCCGCGACTTGCTTGGCTAGCTCTCGTCCTCTTCGATTGAGAGGCGAACGTTTCCAAGGAAGCATATGACTCGTCGGACTTTCTGGGTTCGTTGCGGTGATTGCGGACAGAACGTGGGCAAAAGAGGCCCCTCCGCCGAATCCATCGGAGCGGTCGGGCAAGATCGGGCCGGGCGTCGGACCAGCCGGAGCCGACGTCGACGAAACCGAGGTGGAGGACCAAGCCTCTACGCGCGCACTCGGTGTCGTTCGTTGGCAGTTAGTCGAGTGGTAGGCGCGCGGTTGAACTCGCGTTCCGACAAAGGGGGGGCCCGGGCTGTGGACCCTTCCGAGCGGATAGCGGCTTCTCGCGCCTCGGGGCGGTCAAGCGTTCGGAGCGTCAAGGATGTCACGATCCATGACTGAGTCCCCGGAAGGGGTCTGGAAGTGCGGTCTTCGGCGAAACTATCTGCGACCCCTCGTGTTTTGCTCCCCTGCGCTCGCGATCCCTCGCGGTGCGCATCGAATGCCCGGAGCCTGCGGGCGCCCGTGTCCGGGCGCCCACCTGCCGTTCAGGACTGCACGCTCAGGCGCCTGGACGGGGAGGGTGGTATCCTGGACGGGCTGACCGACTTTCGTGGACCGCTCAGAAGCCCGAACTGCTCAGCTGGTAGGGGAGCATGCTTTCGAAGAAACTCGTCCTTCTGCTGTGTACCGTCGTGCTTGCAGGTTCGGCTTGCGTGAGCTTGGAGCTGCCGGGAGCCCCGAGCGATGACGCTACTGCCACGGGCGGCTTGGACTCGGAGGGAGCCGGCGGCCATGTGGTCGCGTCGGGTGGGGTCGGCGCGGGCGCAGTGGACGGCGGCGGTGGCGCGAGTGGTGGGCACGTGCCGACGGGCTGCGGCGGCCCTCTGGGCGGTTTCGGTGGGCTCGGTGGCTCCGAGTTCGACGGCGACTTGGTCGCTACGGGTCGTTCGGAGATCTGGGGACTCGCGGCGACGGACACCCATGTCTATTGGGTGGAGCATGGCACCGAGGATCCGGAGGACTACAGCTGGTCCGGTGGGCTCTTGTGCAGCGTGGAGCTCGCGAGCGGCGACATCCAGACGCTCGCCGACGACCTTGACGGACCCACGGCTCTGTATGCCACGACCACGGACGCTTACATCGGCCTGAGCAGCTCGGAGTTGGAGAGTGAATTTGGCGACTTCCCACTCGGTCGGGTGCCGCTCGCTGGAGGTCCACTGGAGATCGTGGCTGGGTCGTCTGGCAACTTCGCTGCTTACGAAGACCGCGCGTATCTGACGAGCTTCGGCGACGAGAGCGTCTATGAATACAGGCCCGGCCAGGAACGGCGCCGCATCCGCTCGCACTGCGACATGATGGCAGTCGACGCAACCCACCTGTACTGCTGGTACAATCAAAGCTACCTGGCGCGGCAAGCCCTGGCGGAGGCCGAGGAAGCGAGCGAGGTCCTATCGACCAACCACGGGCGTGGCGTCGCCGTGCACGGCGACCTGCTCCTGGGCGGTAGCCCGGACGGCGTTCAGGGCGGTACCGTCTACTTGCGGGCCATGCCCAAGGCGGGCGGCACGTGGACGAATATCGTTGGGTTCGACGAGGCGGACATGGTGGTTGAAGTGCTCGTTCGAGGGGATCGCTACTTCGCCATGACGAACGACAGTCGGAGCACCTACAATCGCATCTTCACCGGATACATCGACGACGGTGACGCGGAAGTCGTTTTTGCGGCGTATATCTTGCAAAATCCGTGGGACGCCACCGAGGAGACGTTCTTCGTGGCTATCGAGAATCGGATCTATCGGTTGCCCCTGGACTGACCGACAGATTCACCCGTTCCGGCGCTAGCTCTTTTCGGCGAACACGGCGCCTTCGACCAGGAATGCTCCCGGATCGACGGCGCGCCCTTCGGTCGCGAATGTCTTCACGCGCGCGGCTTCGAGGGCGCACGCCATCACCGGTGCCACGCGGGCGAGCGTCCCTGCTTCTGCCACGACCTTCAATTCGAGCGCCACGCGGCCGGCGGACACCTTGGCATCCGCTTTGGCTTTGTTGATGGCCGCATAGAGGTCGACGGCCAAGTCGAAGCTGCCTGCGTCGGCGGGAGCTGCGATGCCAGCGAAGTCTGTCTCACCCGGCCAGGGCGCCTTGTGGATGCTCTTCTGGCCGGCTTCGCCTGCGAACACCCAGGACCAAATCTCCTCGGTGATGTAGGGGAGCACGGGTGCGAAGAGGCGCAGCAGCACCGAGAGGCCGAGGCGCAGCGCGGCGATGGCCGAGTAGCGCTCCTCGGGGCTGTGCTGCACGGCATCCTGGTCGGTCGATGGCCAAGCGCGGGGCTTGCTCAGCTCGAGGTAGGTGTCCGTGAAGTGAGTCCAGAAGAAGGACTCCGTGTCCTGCAGGGCTTGGGCGAAGTTGAAGTCGTCTTGGCTGGCGGTCACACGCACCACCAGCTCCCGGAGCTTCGCGACGAACGCGCGGTCGAGCTCGTGGGTGATGGGGCCCACCTCGCCCGCGTGGCTGAGCACGAACTTGGCGGCGTTGTAGAGCTTGGTGGTGAGGCGGCGGCCGATCTTGAACACCTGCGGATCGAAAGCGGTGTCGGTGCCGAGGCGCGCGCTCGCGGCCCAGTAGCGCACGCCGTCGACGCCGTGCTCGTCGAAGAGGTGGAGGGGCGTGATGACGTTGCCCACACTCTTGGACATCTTCTTGCGGTCCGGGTCGAGGATCCAGCCGCTGATGACGACGTTCTTCCAAGGGATGGAGGCGTCGTGCAGGTGGGCTTTGACGATCGTGTAGAAGGCCCAGGTGCGGATGATCTCGTGACTTTGCGGGCGAATGTCGGCCGGGAACAGCTGCTCGTGGCGCGCCGAGTCCAGGCCCCAATGCGAGCCGATCTGCGGTGTGAGCGAGCTGGTGAACCAGGTGTCGAAGATGTCGGGCTCACCCGAAAAGCCGCCGGGCTGGCCACGCTGCGCCTCGGTGTAGCCGGGGGGCACGTCAGACATCGGATCGATGGGCAATTGCTCGGGCCTGGGCAGGATGGGATGATCCCAATCCTCCTGGCCGCTGTCGTTCAGCGGGTACCAGGCGGGGATCGGCACGCCGAAGTAACGCTGACGCGAGACGCACCAATCGAGGCTGAGGTTGTCCGTCCAGTCGCGGTAGCGCGCGTGCATGAAGCCGGGGTGCCACTGGATTTCGGCTCCCCGCGCCTGCAGCTCGGCCTTTTTGTCCATCAAGCGAACGAACCACTGACGCGTCGACAGGAACTCGAGCGGGCGGTCGCCCTTTTCGAAGTACTTGACGGCCTGCTCGACGGGACGCGGCTCCGCCCGCAGAGCACCGGCGCTGCGCAGGAGCTCGACGATGGCCGTGCGCGCCTGGTTCACGTTCTTGCCGGTCAGCTGCGCATAGGCGGCATTGGCGGCCGCCGGATTCAGTGACTCGAAGTTCTCGGAGCCGTATTCGACTGGCTCGAGCCGGCCCGCCTTACCGAGGATCTGGCGCAGACGCAGCTTTTCGCTCCGCCACCAGATGACGTCCGTCTGGTCGCCGAAGGTGCAGACCATCAGGATGCCGGTGCCCTTCTCTGGATCGGCCAGCTCGCTCGGGAAGATGGGCACCGGCGCATTGAAGAGCGGCGTGACTGCCCGCTTGCCGAAGAGGTGCTGGAACCGCTTGTCCGAGGGATGGGCGGTGACGCCGACGCAGGCGGGCAGGAGCTCCGGGCGGGTCGTGGAGATGGTGAAGGTCTCGGCCGAGCCTTCGACACCGAACTCGATGTCGTGGAAATGGCCCTGCTTGGGGCGATCCTGCACCTCGGCCTGGGCGACAGCCGTCTGGAAATCGACGTCCCACATCGTGGGCGCGAAAGACTGGTAGGCGTGGCCTTTCTGGAACAAGTCGAGAAACGACAGCTGGGCCTGCTTGCGGCAGCGATCGTCGATGGTCGCGTACGTCTGCCGCCAATCGACCGACAGGCCCAAGCGCTGGAACAGGTTCTCGAAAGCCTGTTCGTCGACGCCGGTCAGCTCGTGGCAGAGCTCGATGAAGTTCTTGCGACCGAGCAGGCGCGGAGGATCCTTCTGCGCCTTCGCGTCCACTTGGGTGAGCTTCAGGTCCGGAACGTACGGCTGTGTCGGCTCGCAGCGCACGTGGAAGTAGTTCTGCACGCGGCGCTCGGTGGGCAGGCCGTTGTCGTCCCAGCCCATCGGATAGAAGATGTTCTTCCCGCGCATGCGCTGGTAGCGCGCGATGACGTCGGGATGCGTGTACGAAAAGACATGCCCGACGTGGAGCGAGCCGGACACCGTGGGCGGAGGCGTATCGACGACGAACGTCTCGTCCCGACTGCGGCTCGGGTCGTAGTGGTAGATGCCGGACGCTTGCCACACGTCGTTCCAGCGCTTCTCGGCCTCTTGGCTGTCGAAATGCTTGGGCAGGGTCTCGGGATCGACGGTGGTGAGGGCGCGCGAGGTCATGGGGATCCGGGGAGGGCGATCCTTCGCGGAAATCGTCGGGACCTGCAAGCACCCGAGAAGGGGGGCCTCCCGGCCCGCGGAACACGCCTCAGAAGGTCGTGCGGATGGTGCGCCCGGTGCTCGTGGTGCTGCCACCGGACGGCGGCGCGGGCGCCTTGGCGGTCGTGCCAGCCTTGCTGTCGGTTGGTTTGGCAGTCGCCGTCTTGGCGGCTGTCTTCTTGGCCGGGGGCGGCGCAGCTGCCGGCTCCGCTGCGGCCTTGGCTTTCTCCTCGGCGGCCGCCTGCTTGGCGGTGGCTTCCTTGAGCAGGGCGGTGGCCTGTTCGCGCTCGGCGGCGGCCTCTTGCCTTGCCTGCTCGGCCGCTTGGCGTTCCTTCTGTGCTTCGGCCTGGCGTTCCGCCTCGAGCTTGCGCTCCTGTTCGGCCTGAGCGCGTGCCTGCACGGCTTCCTTCGCTTCGCCGCCCGACGCGAGTTTCCAAGCGACTCCGCCGCCACCGAGCAGGACGACGGCTGCAGCAAGGACGAGCCAGCGCCCCGCTCCGCCCTTCTTGGGCACTCCTGCGGGCAGCTCGTCGCCGTCGCCCATCTGGGTCTTGGCCCAGGCTTGGTGCGTGCCGCGCGTCTGCGTCTTGCCTCCGGAGCGGGTATTGCGCATCAAGGAGGAGATAGGGTCGACTTCATGGCTTGCCGCCCAGGCGTCGAGCGCCTCGGTGAACTCGCGCGCCGACTGAAAGCGGTCTTCCAGCTTGCGGGCCATGCCCTTTTTGACCAGCTCGTGAAACGCGGCTTCGGCTGCCGTTTGCGGCGGATCGAGCGGATTGGGATCTTCCAGCACGATCTTCAAGATGAGCTCGTTGAAGGTCTGCGCCGTGTGCGGCACGCGACCCGAGAGGGCCTCGTACAGGATGACCGCGGTGGAATAGAGGTCAGTGCGCGGATCGAGCTCACGGTTGCCCTTGGCTTGCTCGGGCGACATGTAATAGGGCGTACCCATCACCGTGCCGGTCTGCGTCATGCTGAGCTCGCCGCCGACCGACGTGAACTTGGAGATCCCGAAGTCGAGGATCTTCACGAAGTCACCGTCGGAGCCGTGCGGGATCAGGTAGATGTTGTCCGGCTTCAGATCGCGATGAATGATGCCCGCGTCGTGCGCAGCCCCGAGTCCCTCCAGCAGCTGGATGGCGATCGGATAGACCTGCTCTGGCTTGAGCTTCGTCTGTGAGCGGATGCGCTTGGTCAGGTCCTGCCCGTCCAAGAATTCCATGACCATGTAGCGATCGCCATCCGGCAGGTCACCGAGGTCGAGCACTTCCACGATGTGCTTGGAGCCAATGCGTCCAGCGGCCTGCGCCTCCCGTTCGAAACGGCGCACCGCATCCAGGTTCTTCGCCACGTTGCCATGGAGCACCTTGATCGCGACGCGGCGCTCGATGCGCGTGTTCAGCCCTTCGTAGACCGCGCCCATGCCGCCTTCGCCGAGCAGGCGCAGGATCCGGTACTTGCCGTCGATGACGTCTTCAGCTGCCAAAGCCATGGTTATTGACACACGCCGGAGACGCACGAGGGCGTGAGCGCGGCGCAATTGGCGGCTGTGAACGTTCCAGAGCTGCAGTACCAGCGCGTGTCGGCATCGCCACAACCCTTCGGGCAGCCGCCTTTGAGGCAGATGGTGGGGCAGACCTCGGTCGTGTCCTCACAAGCACCGGCCCAGCACACCGTGCTCCCCCCGAGCTTGCTGCTCTTGCAGGTGGACCCAGTGGCTGGCCAGCTGCCGCTCTCCGAGCAGGTCAGCACCTGGTTGGCGGAGGGTGCGCACTTCTTGGCGCCCGGCGCGCACGCGACGCAGGCGGGCTCGCCCGGCGTGGCCTCGAGGCAGATCGGTTCGCTGCCCGAGCAGGTGCTCGTGCCGGCCCACATCCCGTCGTCGCCGCACGTTTCGATAGAGGTGCCGTTGCAGCGTTTGGTGCCCGGTTTGCATTCGCCGCCGCATGCCTTGTCCTCTTCGACGCAGACGTAGTCGCACGGCACTGGCTCGCCGTACACGGCCGTCGAGTCGCACACCTCGACGGAAGTGGAGCTGGCGCATTGCGCAGAGAATGGCACGCACTCGCCCCCGCATTCACCGCTCGCTTCGTCGCAGATGAAGGGGCAGTCCGTTGGTGTGCTGCTCTCCCAGTCCACGTCGTCGCAAGTGATCGATACGGGGTGCCCCGTATCGCCGCCGCATTGCTTGTCACCCAGCGTGCAGGCACCAACGCACACGCCCAGATCACACTCTCCTGGGCACGTCTCCTGATCTTCCCATTCACCGGTGTCGAGGCAGAGCTGGCGAACCGCGGCATTTTCAGTGCTGCAGCCACGGTCGCCCGGGCGACACACGCCGCCGCACGCGCCATCGACGCAAGCGAATTCGCAGAACTCGGGCTCCCACTCGCCGACGGCATTGCAGTGCTGAGTCTCGATGCTGCTCAGGCAGGCGTCGCTCCCGGGATTGCACACGCCGACGCACAGGCCGTTCACACAGGCGTTTGGGCACTCGCCACCGATGGCGAGCCAGTCATTGCCGGTGCACAGCTCCACCTGCTTGCCCTCGCAGCGCATCTCGCTGTTCGTGCAAACCGGGCCGCTACCGCCCAAGTTCATGATGCCGCCGCTGCTCGTCTCCCCGCCGAGTCCGCCACCCCCGCCGAGCGCGTGAACGCCGCCGCTCCCTGGCCCTACGCCGCCCTCACCACCTTCGCCGCCGAGAGCCGCCTGGTAGGCGTCGTCGTCGAAGATCAGACCGGAGGTATCCACCACACAGCTCGACGCAAGGAGCGACCCGAGGCCGAAGGTGATGCCGAGACGGATGAAGCGAGAAGCATGCAAGCTTGCCATGATAGTTCCCTCAGAAAGTGCCGTGAGCCGACAGGCCGGCGAAGAGCGGGGAAACCTGTGGTGTCAGCACGAGCTGGCGTGCGGTCTCCTCCGTTCGCCGCTTCCCACCGACCACGACCAGGGTGACGCCGGTCGCGGTGAGCACGCCGCCACCGATCAAGAGGACGTTGGTGACCAGCGCCAGGTCCGATGCAGCCTGGAAGTCTGCTTCCGCCGACTCGGGACAGATGGTGCCGATGCACTGCGCGCGTGCGGCGGATTCTTTCGAGCTGGTCACAGCGCCCGTGATCAGCCCGCCGATCAGAGTCGCGATGCCGACTCCACTCGTGATGTAGCCCGCGACGCGCACGGGGCTCGGTCCGCGGGTCTGCACGGGGATCGGCTCGTTCGGCGCCGGGGCCTCCGCTTTGGGCGGGGCGAAGAGGAAGGCATGGGACTCGAGGTCGCCGGCGCTCAAAACGACCGACCACGACTCCGATTTCTTGCCGGCAGTGGCTGTCACCACGAGCTGGCCGGCGCGCAGGCCGAGATCCGTGCCGTCCACGGCAATGGGATAGACTTGAGCTGGCGCGCTCGACCCCTCGCGGTGCACGCTGACCTTGGTTCCCGCCTCGGCCGTGGTCAGTCGCAACGTTGCCATGTTGCCCTTGATGAGCAGCATTTCGCGCTCGATCGAGGCGCGTTCGCTCGGATCGATCTCCGCGCCGCCCTGGGCCAGGTAAGCCTGGTAGTGCGCCAAGGCCTCGCCGTCGCGCTCGAGGTTCAACGCACAGAGGGCGAGGTTACCGAGGATGCTCCAGCGCTTTCCGCTCTTCTCGTAGGCGAGCAGGAACTGTTGGTGAGCGTCCTGGTAGTTGGGCGGGCTGGCCTGCAATAGGGCAACGCCGTTTTCGAAGTGCATCTTGGCTTCTGCTACGGTGGCGTCGTCGGGCGCGGGCGGAGCTTCGGGGGCGGTGCTGCTCGTCGCAGTGCTCGTCGTAGCCGAGGCCTGCGTCGTCGCCTTGGTTTCTGCGTGAGCGGTCTCGACGCGGGTCACCGTGATCAGGCCGAGCGAGCAGATCGTGAGCCAGCAGGTCGCGAGCCAGCCGAGCGCCAGGGGGCGGAGAGCACACAGCACTAGCTGCAGGCCCCACCGCCGGGGGGCCTTTCGAAGCGTCGCCATCGACCCGAAGCATAGCCAAGAACCGGCTTTCGGCTATGTGGTCGGCCCGTTTCGCCGCGCGCACCCTCCCCCGTTTGTCTACCTGGCGGGCGCCCTGGCTGTCTCGGCTGTGGACGCGTTCGGCCGAAGCCTGTGATTCAGGGCAGGTCCGGCGGAATTCTGGTGGCAACGATCGGGTCGGTCTCGAAGGTTCGACCGGGCAGTCGGGGCCACCAACGCTCGAAAGCCGGGGGCGCCTCGGGCTCGACGCTTTGGCCCGGGCGAGGGGCGAGCGCGGTGACCTGGGCCTGGTCCGCGGCCCGCAACACGCGCTCCATCGGCTCCGTCCACGAGTGGTAAGCGAGGTCGAACAAGCCCCAATGGATGGGGAGCAGGCTCTTGCCGCGCACGAGGCGGTGCGCGCGGACGGCTTGCTCGGGTCCGAGGTGCCAGTCCGGCCACGCCCGATTGTAGGCACCGGCCTCGATCAGGGTCAGATCGAAGGGGCCGTAGCGCTCGCCGATCCGGACCAGGTCGGGAAACAGCCCCGTGTCGCCGGAGAAGTACACGCGGTGTCGGGGTCCTACCAGGGCGTACCCGGCCCACAGCGTCGCGTCCTTGTCCAAAAGCGTGCGACCCGACGCATGCCGAGCAGGCACGCAGGCGATCTGGATCCCGCCGACCCGGACCTCGTCCCACCAATCGAACTCGGCGATCCTCTCGGCAGGTACCCCCCAATAGGCCAGATGCTCACCTACGCCGAGCGGAACGATGAAGCGCAGCTTCGTGTGCGCCAGCTTTCGGATCGTGGGGTAGTCGAGGTGATCGTAGTGATCGTGCGAGATCAAGACGGCGTCGATCGGCGGCAGGTCGCTGAGCGCCAGCGGCGGCCGATAGAAGCGCTGGGGCCCGGCCCAGGTGAATGGCGAGGTGCGCTCACCCCAAACCGGATCGGTGAGGAAGGTGTGACCGTCGATTTCGATCAGCAAGGTCGAGTGGCCGAGCCACGTGACGCGCAGGCCCGTCTTGGCAGGCGTCCGTAGATCCGGCGTGCGGGCGACGTCGAGCGGGCTGGTTGGCGCCGACGACGAGCTCTTCTGCGTGGCGCCCGTCAGCATGCCCCAGAAGTCGTTGTAGAGCTCCTGCGGATTCGCGAAGACGGTTCCCTTCCACTGCGGGGAACGCTGCATGCGCGTGAGCCGCGCCCCGCGTGCTCCCCGTCCGAACGCCTCGTAGCCATCGACGATGGCAAAGGCGACGAACAGCGCGAACAGGACCGCGATCGATCCGATCACCCAGAGCCCGATCCGCCAGCCCCTGCCCAGACCCGTTCCGCGCGCCACGGCCCGAGGCTAGCCCACTTCTCCGGGCAGCTGCTCTGGGCGCCCCGGTACTCCGACGCCAGCTGATTCAGGCTTGTACCGCGGTACGTACTGCAGTACAAGATGCGCCATGGCCCTTGCGCGATTCCAGAACCTGCCCGCCGAGCAGCAGGCCAGCATCCTCGTCACGGCTGCGGCAACGTTCGCCGAGCATGGCTACGAGGGCACCTCGTACAACGATCTCTTGCGACAGCTCGGCCTGGGCAAGAGTCAGGCCTACTACTACTTCGCCGACAAGGCCGATCTGTTCATCACTGCCGTGGCCGCTTGCTACGAGCGTTTCTACGAGCAGGCCGCGCGCATCCCCCTGCCGGCGAACGCGGAGCAGTTCTGGGACTACGTGCACGAGCTGAACCTGCTCGGATTTCGCTTTCAGTCCCAAGACCCGATTGCGTGCGGCCTCACGCGTGCAGCCACCAAGAGCGAGGTGCGCTTCCGCATCGCCGACGCTCTCATGAGCTCCGAAGGCACGTCGCGCGAGCAGCACGTGCGCTGGGTCGCGCTCGGACAAGAGCTCGGCGCGGTCCGCCGCGACCTGGATGGCGAGCTCTTGGTGAGCCTGAGTCTCGAGCTGGCGATGTTCGTCGATGGCTGGTTCGTCGAGCGCGCGCCGACTGCGACCGACGAAGAATGTCGAGCGCATGCGCGCACGTTCACCGATCTGTCGCGTCGTATGTTTGCTCCGGAGGCCGCGCGATGAAGCTCGTTACGGGGCCGACCCGACCGTTGCCGTCGCCGTCCGAATCCGTGCTGCGCACGCTGCGCGCGTTCGGACGCGATCCGCTCGAAGCGCCCGGGGTCTATTTCGATCGTCTCGGTGAAACGTTCGAGTTCCGCATTCTGGGCCAGCGGACGGTGCTCACTCGTGATCCGCATTGGTTGGACGAGGTACTGGTCAAGCAAGCGAAGTCTTTCGACAAGGACCGCCTGACGAAGAACCTGGCAAAGCTGATGGGCCAGGGTCTTCTGGTTCGAGACGGCTCCGCTTGGCGCGAGCGTCGCCGCTTGCTCAGTCCGGCATTCTTGCCGCGAGAGGTGGACGCGCACCTTGGCCTTTTCGCGCGAGAGGCCCAGCGCGAGCTCGCCGGCTGGCGTCCCGGCCAGGTGATCGATCTGCATGCGGCGATGGCCCGCGTGACCATGCGCATCGCCCTGATCGCGCTTTTCGGCTACGAACCACGCGCTGGCGAGCATTTCGAGACGCAAATGGCTGCAGCCATGCGCTACTTCGAGGGCATCGGCGGGACGCAGATCCCGCTGCCTGCTTGGATCCCCACCCGGACCAACCGTGCCTTTTCCCGGGCGTGCGCCGAGCTCCGTGCGCTGGCGAGCCGCTTGATTGAGCGTCCGGCAGCCGAGGGCACCGCGCTAGCTGCATTGCAGTCTGGCCGAGCCGAAGGGCAGCTCGGGCGAGACGACGTGCTGGACGAGGTCATGACGCTCCTGGTTGCTGGCCACGAGACGTCGGCGCTCAGCCTCACCTACCTCTTGGCGGAGCTTGGCCTGGCGCAACATCTCCAGGAGCCCATCGCTGCGGAGGCGCAGCAGTTTGCCGACCCGCCGACGGCCAAAGACATCATGCAGCGTGGGGCCGTTCATCGTGCTGTCCTCGAGGGCTTGCGCTTGTATCCAGTGGCCTGGGCGGTTGGACGCGAGCCGATAGAGGACGTGTGTATCGCCGATCACACAATCGAGAAGGGGACGCAGGTGTATTTGTTCCAGTGGTCTTTGCAGCGTTCGGACCGCTACTTCGACCGAGCGCGCCAATTTTCGCCCGATCGATTCGTCGAGCGGCCACTGGCCAGCTTGCCCAAGGGGACATTTGCTCCCTTCGGTCTCGGCCCGCGCATCTGTGTGGGTCAGCAGTTCGCCCTGACGGAGATCGCCGTCACTCTGAGCGAGGTGTTGCGCGCTTTTCGCATCGATACGGTTTCGCCTTACCCGCCGCGCTTGCGCGCTTCGATCACCGCCCGTCCGCAGGGTCCGGTGCTCATCCGGGTGCGGCCGCGCTAGGGCGTGCTAGTACGGCGCCGCCATGTCCGGTTTGACCATCGCGCCGGGTTGGGTCGTTCCAGCCACGGATTTCGAGATCACGACCGCGCGCAGCAGCGGCCCGGGCGGTCAGAACGTCAACAAGGTGGAGACGAAGGCGCAGCTCAAGCTGTTCGTGTCCAAGACGTCAGCGCTCAGCCCGAGTCAGAAGACGCGGCTCTGGGCCGCCTTCCCGGGCTACCTGACTGCGTCGGGCGATCTCGTGCTCAGCTGTGACGAGACGCGCTCTCAGGAGACGAACAAGGAGCGGGTGCGTCAGAAGCTCGCCATGTTCTTGCGCGCGATTCGCTCCGCGCCGAAGCGGCGCGTGGCCACGAAGCCGACCCGTGGCTCGAAAGAGCGCCGCCTCGACGGCAAGAAGCGGCGTTCCGAGCTGAAAGCGAGCCGACGCGTCGGCGATTGAATCAATCCTTGGGCAAGCCCTTGAACAGCTCGGTCACGGCGTAGTCGAGGCGCGCCTTGACCTCGTCGTTGCTGCGTCCGGTCTGTGCATCGGCGGAAGCGACGCCAACCCACACGGTGCGCTCCGTCTTGGCGTCGATCAGCTCGATCACCAAGGCTGCTTCGCCAGCACCCTCGATCGAGCTCACCTTCCCGCCGCGATCGGTGATCTCCTTGAGCTGGTTCACATCGGCCACGATCAAGAAGCCGATGAATAGATCCGGCGTCGAGGTTGCTTCGTTCAGGCCTCGGTCGCGCAGCGTGCGATCGATGAGGAACTTGAGCTCGGCCGTGATGTCGAGATCGCCATCGTCCCACTTGCCGGTATCGTCCCGCACCATGCCGACGCCCGCGAACCAGGCATAGCTCTTGTAGCCGGAGAACTTGACCGTCTCGTCAGCAGCGACCTGAGTTTTGATGTCCGTGGTCGGTGCTTTGCTGCAAGAGCAAAGTACGAGAGCGCAAGAGAGTGCCGTGAGTTTGAGCCAGTGCGGTAGGAACATTGATGACCTCGCCGCCGCGTACCATGCGCTTTCAATCGCCTGCAAGGTGACGAACCGGCTGCAAGGCCGGGGCAAAGTTGGCGTCTCGGCTGTCTCTTGCCCCCCTGCCGGTGGTCCGCATATGGTCCCTCCCATGAGAAGGCTGGGGAGTATCGCCTTTGCCGTAGTTGCCGCGGCAATGGCCGTGTCTTGCTACGTCGAGACGTTGACCGTCGCCGAGACGGATTTGGTCGTGACGATCGAGGATCCGGAGGCGGACTATTCGTCGTTTCACACCTACGCGCTCACCGACACGATCACGGACCTTTGCGAGGCCGACGGGTCGAACATCGACCTCGGTGGCCTTGGTGGCTTCGGCGGCCGCCCAGGCAGCGACCTTGGTTGTGATCCAATTGCAGATCGCTTCGACGACGTCATTCTCGACTCGATCGAGGCGCACATGGATGACCTCGGTTACGAGCGGGTCGCCGAGGATCAGAGCCCCGACGTGGTCATCGTGGTGGGAGCCGTCGTGCGGGACGAATGGTACTACGTCCCCGCCTACGTCTGGTGTGACCCCTATTACTACTACTACTGCTGGTATCCCTCGACCGGCTACGTCTACGAGTTTTCGACCGGGAGCATTCTGATCAACATGATTGACGGCGCTTCGGACTCCGAGAACGTCGAATCCGTGTGGTTTGCCGGTTTGAGTGGCCTCTACGAGTCGTCCACGGAGGTGAGCGGGCCTGACCGCATCGAAGCCATGGTCGAGCGGGCGTTCTCTCAGTCCCCCTACCTCGCGGAAGGCGGTGCCCAGTGAGCTCGATGCCCGTCGGCCGGCGCCACCTCGCGCCTGCGATCACCTGCCTAGGTCTCTTCGCTTCGGGCTTGGCTCAGGCGCAAACCCCGGCACCCGCACCGAAGGCA